>Ga0185299_10000202_pt1 | contig 182990 bp, 151 predicted proteins | sample PaiPotPPA55metaG_FD_128002 | JGI IMG/M metagenome (GOLD analysis project Ga0185299, IMG submission 128002) | Iron sulfur acid spring bacterial and archeal communities from Banff, Canada, to study Microbial Dark Matter (Phase II) - Paint Pots PPA... ...
GACCCAACCCTCGGCATCCTCGCCCCCCGAGCCGAAGTCGCCGAGATCACACAACCCAAAAGCTCAGTCGCCCAACTCATCGAGAGCATGCTGCAGGACGAAGAAGAACCCGCCGCGCAACAACCCACCATCCTCCCCACCCTGAACGCCGAATCCGCCATTGTCTCGACGCATCACCACCAAGATGGGTGCGAAGATGGGTGCCCCACAGCCAGCCCTGAGCTTGCCCTGAGCTTGCCGAAGGGGTTCCGCACCTGGGACGCGGGTTCCCCAGGATCTCGACACAGCCCCAAAAACCGTCATTTCGACCCTGAGCGCAGTCGAACGGGCGGGCGCACCTGCCGCCGCAGCGGAGAAATCCGCTTCTCTACCCCCGCTCCCACACAACCACACCCAGCCTTCCGCCGGGGACATTGTGAAGGATGTCATGAGACTGAACAGTACGGCGCGATGGATAGGCTCCGAGATGAGGGCGGGCTAGCTGAGTACGGGGAGCTGGAGAGTGGTGCCGATAGGAACGTTATTGGGGTCGGCGAGGTTGTTGGCTTTGGCGATCTGGGGGTACTTGTTGGCGTTGCCATAGAAGAGCAGGCTGATAGCCGAAAGGGTATCGCCGGATTTGATCGTGACAGGCTGGGTTGCGCCGCCGCTGGTGCCGATCTCATGCTTGAGGTCGGAGTAAGTGGGGTCGACCTTCTTGATCGCGTCCCACACGCGGTCGGCGACGACGGTGGAGGGGACGGTGCCGCGAATGTGGAGCTGCTCCCCGGCAAGGTCCACGGCTTCGAGGGTCGCGCCGTAGGGGACGAAGCGCTCGATCATCGCGATTACCGGGGCGTACTTCTGTTTCAATGCGTCAAGATCTGCCATGGCGTAACTCTCCTTGGTCAGCGTGGCTGACTGTGTTGTCGGTAGTGATTTTGGACGGGTACCGTGGCCCGGGCGCCCATCGGGATTGGGCCCGAGATTAAAGGTCCTGGCTCGGGTTAAACCTGCGAAGGCCTAGGAAAATTTGCTGAGAAGCTGCTTCGCCATGCTGCCCATGGAGCTGGTCGGCGTGGCCTGACCGTTGGGGGCAAAGTGCTGGATGACCATCGGTAGGACGGTGGCGAGCGCCATCTGCACGACCTGAGGAGAGACGCCGGCTTTCTCGGCGGTCTTTTCAATGAGGCCAGTGCCGCCTAGGCCCTGCTGGACCTGTTCGGGAGTTGCGGTAGCGGCCTGACCGGCGCCCCAGGAGTTGACGTGCTCGGCCATGCCGTTGTTTTTAAAGGCATCGAGGACGCCCTGAATGCCCTCAGGATGCTGGGTGAGGGCTTCGATGAAGCCTCCGGCGACCTTGGCCTGATCGGTTCCGGCTGCCGCTCCGGTTTGTCCGGCGAGTGATTGAATCATGTCCATAATTCCCATGGTGTTCACCTCGCCACAATAGTAGGCCCGTTTTTCAGGAAATGCCGCTGGGAGATGTAAATTTTTACCGATTTCTCATGGTTGAACGAATTTTTGATCAAGTCAAATTTGATGGATTGAATGAGGGGAAGCTGTCTTTTTGTCCGCAGCGTGTGCGGCGGGAAGACAAGGGACGTCTGTTGATTTTCTTTGTATAGAGAACCAGATAGACTGAGGGCTATGAACGATCAAGGCAAGACTGCGATTTCTACTAAAGAGGCCCCTGCTGCAATCGGGCCGTATTCCCAGGCAGTACGGGTGGGGGATATGTTATTTGCGTCCGGACAGGTTGCGCTGGATCCGGCTACCGGCCAGGTGGTTGCCGGGGGAATTACGGAGCAGACTGTGCAGGTGCTGGAGAATGTGAAGGCCGTGCTGGCAAAGGCCGGGCTGGACATGATCCATGTGGTAAAGACGACCGTGTTTCTGAAGACGATGGGCGACTTCGCGGCGATGAACGCGGTGTACGCGAAGTATCTCGCACCGGAGGGCGTGGTGCCACCGGCACGGTCGACAGTCGCGGTGGCGGGGTTGCCGAAGGATGCGCTGGTGGAGATCGAAGTGATCGCCAAGGACTCGTCCGGAGAGTACGGCCACGCCTGAAACATAACGGTCGGTGGGGCATCTAATTCACAGAGCCTATTTTTTCTAGAAGAGGAGGCTGGAGCGATGGCCGAGGCGACAAAGGTTGAGAAGGTGCACAAGACGGAGGCGGAGTGGCGCGAGCTGCTGACGCCGGAGCAGTTTCATGTAATGCGCGAGGGCGGGACGGAGCGTCCGTTTACCGGGGCGCTGGTGAATAACCACGATGACGGGATTTACCACTGCGGGGCTTGTAATGCGCCGCTGTTTACCTCGGATAAGAAGTTCGAGTCGGGGAGCGGGTGGCCGAGCTTCTGGAACCCGGTTTCGCCGGATGCGATCGAGGCGGTTGACGATAGTTCGCTGGGCATGACGCGGGTAGAGGTGCGGTGTGCGACGTGCGGGGCTCACCTGGGCCACGTATTTCCGGATGGGCCGAAGCCAACGGGGCTGCGTTACTGCATCAATAGCGCTTCGCTGGGATTTGAGAAGAAGTAAAAGGCTCGAAGAGGCGGGAATGTTTGAAGCATGCGGGAAAAGCCCCAGCCGGCTATAACGCGGCTGGGGCGACCTGTTTCTGGAGTCTGGTGGGTTTAGCCTTTGACGACTTTGCCGGTCTTGATGCAGCTGGTGCAAACACGGATGCGCTTGCTTCCGCCACTGACCTGAGCCTTGACGGACTGGAGGTTCACGTTCCAGCGGCGCCGGGTGGTGTTGTGGGCGTGAGAGATGTTGTTGCCGAACTGCGGGCCTTTGCCGCAAAGATCACATTTGTGTGCCATGACTTGCTCCGATCCTGAGTCGCAGAAGATTCCCGGGGATCGAGCGTGAGTGAAGCCTCAAACGATGCCGGGGAAAGAGTTAGGTGCGAGGAGAGTCGAACTCCTGACCTCTACCGGGTGAAGGGTAGTCTGCCGATTTCTAATCATACCATGCTGGGGACGCGAGGCTCAATCAGGCTGGATCACGAATCTAGCAGGCGGGATCAGGAATCTAGTTCTAAGAGGAAGGCGAGTTGAGATATTGTTGAGAAGATATCTCACAGATTTACGGCTTTCCCCGGTCATGCGCCACCTCGTGATCGCGGGAACTTTTACGTTATTCAATTTTGACAGCTTAGGGCAGATCGGCTGAGTCTTTAAGTACATGCCCATTCGTCGATAGAGTAACGGACACGCTGCACACTCAAGTCCAAAATTTCAGATGTGGCAAAGGGAGACGTATTGCCAGCCGACCCAAAGGAACACCCCGCTATCGGGCCAGACCATCAACTTCCGGCCCCTCCTCCAACATCGTCCCGAAGCAAAATTGTCCGGGTCATTGTGTGGATTGCACTGCTGCTGATCTTTGCCGTGGGATTTTTACTTGTCTTGCGACACCACGATGATACGACGAAGAGCGCAGGTGCTGGACGGCGTGGCGCCGGCGGAGGGCCGGTGACGCTGACGATCGCCACGGCGACGAAGGGCAGCATCGGCGTCTATCTGGATTCGATCGGGACAGTGACGCCGGTTTATACGGCTTCGATCACCAGCCAGGTAACCGGGCCCGTGATCGCTGTGCATTTCACCGAGGGGCAGATTGTGAGTAAGGGCGCCCCGCTGATCGATATTGATCCAAGACCTTTCCAGGCGACGCTGATGCAGGCACAGGGCATTCTGGAGCGGGACCAGGCGATTCTGGCGCAGGCGACGATGGACCGCGACCGCTATCGCGATGCGTGGGCGCGGAACGCGATTCCGAAGCAGACGCTCGATGACCAGGAAAAGATCGTGATGCAGGATGCGGGCACGGTGAAGAACGACCAGGGAACGGTGGCGTTCGATCAGGTTCAGCTTGGTTACTGCCACATTACAGCTCCGATCTCAGGCAGAGTCGGGTTGCGGCTGGTCGATCCGGGCAATGTGGTTCAGGCGTCAGGGACGACAACGCTCGCGGTGATCACGCAGCTGCAGCCGATCACTGTTATCTTCACGATTCCTGAAGACAATCTCGGGCAGGTCCAGCCGCGTCTTCGTCAGAGGACGAAGCTGCCGGTTGAGGCGTACGACCGCGCGGCGCTGAAGAAGATTGGGAGCGGAACACTGCTGACGCTGGATAACCAGATCGATACTACGACCGGGACAGTGAAGGGGCGGGCATCGTTCGACAATCGAGACTCATCGCTTTTTCCCAACGAGTTCGTCAATACGCGGCTGCTCGTGAATACGCTGCAAGGCGCGACAATTATTCCTTCTTCGGCAATTCAGCATAACGGCAATGCTTCGTTTGTTTACGTAATTCAGGACGATACGGCCCACCAGAAAAGCGTCAAGCCGGGCGTAAGCGAGGGCGATAATACCGAGGTGACGGGGATCAATCCCGGGGACGTGGTCGCTAATAGCAGCTTCGACAAGTTGCAGGATAAGGCGAAGATCGTCGTCTCGAAGCAGCCAATGCCTACCAGCAGCAACCTTGGGAGTAATGCTCCTTGAGCCCTTCGCGTCCGTTTATTCTTCGCCCGGTGGCGACATCGTTGCTGATGGCGGCCATTCTGCTGGTCGGGATCGTGAGCTACACGCAGTTGCCTGTTTCGGCGCTGCCTGAGGTCGACTATCCGACGATTCAGGTCCTGACCTTCTACCCCGGAGCGAGCCCGCAGGTGGTGGCTACGACTGTGACGGCACCGCTGGAGCGCCAGTTTGGCCAGCTTCAAGGGTTGAGCCAGATGACGTCGTCGAGTTCTGGCGGCACGTCGGTGGTCGTGCTGCAGTTCAATCTCAGTCTGAATATCGACGTTGCGGAAGAAGAGGTGCAGTCGGCGATCAATGCGGCGGCGAGCTTTCTGCCGGCCAACCTGCCGGCGCCGCCGATCTATAGCAAGACCAATCCTGCCGATGCGCCGGTGCTGACGCTGGCGATCACGTCGAGTTCGATGCCGCTCTCCCAGGTGGAGGATCTGGTGGATACACGGCTTGCGCCGAAGATCTCGCAGCTGGCGGGCGTGGGACTGGTGAGCATCAGCGGCGGCCAGAAGCCTGCGGTCCGCATCCAGGCGAATCCGACGGCGCTCTCGTCGTATGGGATCAACCTCGAAGACCTGCGCACGGCGGTGACGCAGAGCAGCGTGAATGCAGCGAAGGGAAACTTCGATGGGCCGCGCCAGGACTATCAGATCGACGCGAACGATCAGCTCGTGACCAGCAAGGACTACCGAAGCGTGGTGGTCGCTTATCGCAATGGCGCGCCGGTGATGCTGACCGACGTTGCGAAGATCGTGGATGGTGTGGAGAACACGACGCAGGCTGCCTGGATGAATGAGACGCCAGCGGTCATTTTGAATGTGCAGCGCCAGCCTGGCGGCAACACGATCAGTGTCGTGAAAAGCATCAAGCAACTGCTGCCGCAGCTTGAGGCAAACCTGCCCAAGGGGATCGAGGTCACGACTCTGACCGACCTGACGACGCCGATTCAGGCATCAGTCGACGACGTCGAATTTGAGTTGCTGCTGACGGTCTTCCTGGTCGTGATGGTCATCTTTCTGTTTCTGCGAAATCTCTACGCGACGATCATTCCGAGCGTGGCGGTTCCCCTGTCACTGATCGGCACCTTCGCTGCGATGTACATGCTCGGTTACAGCCTGGACAACCTGTCGCTGATGGCGCTGACGATCTCGACCGGCTTCGTCGTCGATGATGCGATCGTGATGGTGGAGAATATCTCCCGCTACCTGGAAGAGGGCGAGAGCCCCATGCAGGCCGCGTTGAAGGGCGCCGAACAGATTGGTTTTACGATTCTGTCGTTGACCGTTTCATTGATTGCGGTGCTGATTCCGCTGCTGTTCATGGGAGATGTTGTCGGCCGTCTCTTCCGTGAGTTTGCCGTTACTCTGGCCGTCACGATCGTTGTGTCTGCTGTGGTTTCGCTGACGCTGACACCGATGATGGCGTCAAGGATTCTGAAACATAACCCGAAGCATCAGCAGGGGCGCTTCTATCAGGCATCCGAGCGTGTCTTCGAAGGGATGATTTCATTTTACGGACGCACGCTGAAGGTTGTGCTGCGTTACCAGACCATCACGCTTCTGATAGCGGTCGCGACTCTTCTGTTGACGGTCTATCTGTACATCATTATTCCGAAGGGATTCTTTCCTGTGCAGGACACAGGCGTGATCCAGGGTATTACGCAGGCGTCGCAGACCATCGGTTCGAAGTCCATGGCGGAGCGGCAGAAGGAGGTCGCGAAGGTGATCCTCCAGGATCCGGCGGTGGAGAGTCTCTCCTCTTTCATTGGTGCCGATGGAACGAACACCACGACGAACAGTGGAAGGATGTCGATCAATCTGAAGCCGCTTGAGCAGCGCGACCTCAGCGCGTCGGATGTGGTTCGCAGGCTGCAGTCGAAGCTGAAGGATGTGCGGGATATTCAGATCTTCATGCAGCCGGTGCAGAACATTACGGTCGACGACCGGGTGAGCCGGACGCAGTACCAATACACGCTGGAAGACCCGGACCAGAACGAGTTGAATGACTGGACCAATCGCTTTGTGGATCGTTTGAAGCAGTTACCGGGGCTTGAAGATGTCGCCACGGACCAGCAGATGGGCGGTTTGGCAGTATCGCTGGTGATCGATCGGGCGACCGCTTCTCGACTAGGCGTGGCACCAACCACGATCGACCAGACGCTTTACGACGCCTTCGGTCAGCGGCAGATCAATACGATGTACACGCAGCTGAATCAGTATCACGTGATTCTGGAGGCCGAGCCGCAGTTCCAACTCGACCCGAATAAGCTGAATCATCTCTACATCCAGGCTAACTCTGCTGCCGGGACCAGCGGCGCGGCCGCGACCTCCTCGAATAACGGTTCGAGCTCGGCTGGCTCGAACGCGCTCACCAGCTCCGCCTTATTCACACCATCGGCGAACACGTTTGCACCGCCGGCGAATGCGCTTACGTCGAGCACATCCAGTTCGACCTCGAGCAGAGGCGCAACTTCGGCTGGTGCGACCAGCTCGACCTATAGCAACGCCGTGCCACTAAGCGCGTTCTCGCATTTCGAAACAACGACGCAAGCGCTGTCGATCACGCATCAAGGACAGTTTCCGGCGATAACGGTCTCATTCAATCTCGCGCCGAACGCGGCTCTGGGAGGCGCGATTTCGGATATTACGAAGGTGCAGCAGGACATGCACATGCCTGCGAGTTTGCAGGCTGATTTCCAGGGCACGGCAGCATCGTTCAGGAACTCGCTGTCCAATATGCCGCTGCTGATTCTTGCAGCCCTGGTCACGGTGTACATCGTGCTCGGAGTTCTTTATGAGAGCTTCATCCACCCTATTACGATCCTTTCCACGCTGCCCTCTGCGGGCGTGGGCGCGTTCCTTTCGCTGATACTTTTTCATCAGGACCTGAGCGTGGTTGCCATTATTGGACTAGTCCTGCTGATCGGTATTGTTAAAAAGAACGGCATTATGATGGTCGACTTCGCGCTGGATGCGGAGCGGCATCAGGGGCTGGACGCGACCGAAGCAATCTATCAGGCGTGCCTGCTTCGCTTCAGGCCGATCATGATGACGACGATGGCGGCGCTTCTAGGCGGGCTGCCGCTTGCATTCGGCACCGGTATCGGCTCCGAGTTGCGCCGGCCGCTGGGAATTGCTATGGTGGGCGGCCTGCTTCTCAGCCAGATACTGACGCTGTATACAACGCCGGTGATCTATATCTTCTTCGACAACCTCGCGACGCGTTTTTCAAAGAAGAAGGCGAAGGTACAGCATCCGGAGCATCATGGAAGCGAGCCTGAGCCGGCGGAGTTGTCATGAATCTCTCTGCGCCATTTATTCATCGTCCAGTGGCGACTACGCTGCTGACGGTGGCGATTGCCATCGCGGGCGCAATTGCTTTTACGGTGCTCCCGGTGTCGCCGTTGCCACAGGTGGACTTTCCGACGATCTCAGTGAATGCAAGCCTGCCCGGTGGGAGCGCCGAGATCATGGCGTCTTCGGTCGCGACACCGCTCGAACGGCAGTTCGGTCATATTGCCGGTGTCACGGAGATGACCTCTTCCAGCAGCCTGGGCACTACTTCGATCACGATCCAGTTTGATCTGAGCCGCAATATCGACGGTGCTGCGCGAGATGTCCAGGCGGCGATCAACGCAGCGCGTACTTATTTGCCCGCCAACCTCCCGGGGAATCCGACTTATCGCAAAGTGAATCCGGCCGATGCGCCGATTATGATTCTCGGCCTTACCTCGGACAAATACGGCCCAAACAAGCTATACGATGAAGCCTCGACGATCATCCAGCAGAGGCTGTCGCAGATCCAGGGTGTGGGGCAAGTCAACGCAGGCGGCGGCGCGCTGCCGTCGGTTCGTGTAGAAGTGAATCCGACAAAACTCGCCAGTCTTGGCCTCACGATGGCTAATCTTCAGGCTGTAGTGAGTTTGCAGAACTCGAACTTAGCCAAGGGGCAGATCACGAATGGAGACATCTCGGCGGACATTCTGGCGAACGACCAGATATCCCTGGCGAAGGACTATAAACCGATCATCGTCGGGTACAACAAGGGCTCCGCGGTGCGGCTGTCCGATGTAGCAGACGTTATCGATTCGACGCAGAACGTGCGAGCTGCAGGGTATCTGAACGGCAAACGCTCGATTCAACTGATCGTCTTCCGGCAACCGGGCGCGAACATTATCGATACGGTAGACCGGATTCGGGCGGCGCTACCTTCGGTCGAAGCATCCATCCCCAAGGGAATCGACACGACGATCGTTCTCGACCGCACAACGACGATCCGGGCATCGGTGAGCACGGTCGAAAAGACGCTGATGCTCTCGATCGTCCTGGTCATCATCGTCGTCTTCATCTTTCTCCGCAGCGGCCGCGCCACGCTGATTCCGGCGGTTGCGGTCCCGGTGTCTCTCATCGGCACCTTTGCCGTGATGTACCTCTGCGGCTACAGTCTCGACAACCTGTCGCTGATGGCGCTGACCATCTCGACAGGCTTTGTTGTAGACGATGCAATCGTTGTGATGGAGAACATCACACGGCATATTGAAGATGGCATGGATCCCCTCGCCGCAGCGCTGAGGGGAGCGAAAGAGATTGGCTTCACGGTCTTTACTATCAGCATGTCCTTGATCGCCGTCTTCATCCCGCTTCTGCTGATGGGCGGGATCGTCGGCAGGCTGTTCCGTGAGTTTGCGGTCACGCTTTCGACCGCGATTCTGGTTTCTATGGCCATCTCTTTGACGACGACGCCGATGATGTGCGCCTATATTTTGAAGAACCCCCACCGGGAGAAGCATGGCCGACTGTATATGGCTATGGATAGGGCCTTCGATTGGGTGCTATCGCTCTATCGGCGCAGCCTCCATTGGGTACTTGAGAACCCCGTTCTTATTCTCACGGTGCTGTTGCTTACGATTGCCCTGAACGTTGCCATCGTCATCAAGATCCCAAAGGGCTTTTTCCCTCTGCAGGATACGGGCTCGCTGGGCGGAGCGGTACGGGGACCTCAGGACGCCTCCTTCTTTGCGATGAACGACTCCATCCAAAGGATTTTGAGGATCGTCAAAAGCGATCCTGCAGTCGAGAATGCGATCTCGTTTACCGGAGGCGGAGGAGCCTCGAATACCGCGAATATGTTCGTGGCGTTGAAGCCGCTGGCGGAGCGAAATAATATCAGTGCTTCGGACGTTATCAACCGGCTTCGTCCCAAGTTGAACAAGGAGCCGGGAGCGTCTTCGTTTCTGCAGGCGTCGCAGGACCTTCGCATCGGCGGACGCGGCAGCAACGCGCTGTATCAATACACCATCCAGGCGGACACACTTTCTGATCTCGCAACCTGGGGCCCCAGGTTGCTGGGTCAAATGATGCACCTACCAGGATTTCAGGATGTCAGCTCCGACCAGCAGGATGGCGGGCTGGATGAACTGTTGCACTACGATCGCGTGACCGCCGCGAAGCTCGGCCAGACTGCCCAATCGCTCGATCAGGGGCTGTATAGCGCCTTCGGACAGTCGGAGGTCTCGATTATCTACACGCAGCTCAATCAGTATTACGTTGTCCTTGAGGTCGCGCCGGAGTATTGGCAGAGTCCTGATGGCCTGAAGAACATTTATTTTCATCCGCCAGGCACCAGCAGCACGACAGCCAGCGGGAATGTACCGCTTGCCACGATAGCTGCGAACAAGACGAACACCACACCGCTTGCGTTGAACCATACAGGACTGTTCCCGTCTGTGACGGTTTCTTTCAACCTTGCTCCGGGTGTTTCGCTGAGCGATGCGACGCTGGAGATCGCACAGATGCAGCAGAAGCTGGGCACGCCTTCCACAGTGCATGGCTTCTTCGCCGGAACTTTGCTCGCGTATCAGCAATCTCTGGGCACGGAGCCGCTTCTGGTCGTGACCGCGATCCTCGCCATTTTTATCGTTCTTGGCGTCTTATATGAAAGCCTGGTGCATCCGATCACCATTCTTTCGACGCTGCCATCGGCGAGCGTGGGCGCGATGATGGCGCTCATGCTTTTCAAGGAAGACCTGAACGTCATCTCGATCATCGGCATTGTGCTGCTCATCGGCATCGTCAAGAAGAACGCGATCATGATGATCGACTTTGCGCTGCAGGCAGAACGGGAGGGCGGCTTGAGCACGGAAGATGCGATCTTCGAGGCGTGCATGCTTCGTTTCCGCCCGATCCTGATGACGACCATGGCGGCGCTGTTTGGCGCTCTGCCGCTGGCCTTCGGAAGCGGTACTGGCTCTGAGCTGCGCCGGCCGCTTGGCATCACTATTGTTGGTGGTCTGATTGTGAGTCAAATGCTTACTCTCTATACCACGCCCGTCGTCTATCTTGCCCTTGACCGTCTTCGCCTGCGGGTAATGGGGAAAGAACGCGATACGTTTCATCCCGAAAACGGCCCTGCCGCAGCCGGTGCGGAGTAAATTAATCATGTCGAAAATTATGATCAACCTTCGATTCAAATTTGCTGTCTATCCCGCGATCGCGACGCTCTTGCTGACGGGGTGTATGGTGGGGCCGAAGTATCATGCGCCCGCGCCCTTGGCGACGGCCACAGCTCCACCGGTCTCCTACAAGGAGTCGCCGACGCAGTTTCAGGATACGGACGGCTGGAAGATCGCGCAGCCGCAGGATGCGATGCTCCATGGCAAGTGGTGGGAGATCTACAACGATCCCGAGCTGAATGCGCTGGAAGATAAGTTGAATATCGACAACCAGAACATCAAGCAGTTCTTTGAGAACTTCATGACGGCGAGGACGCTGATCGCGGAGGCTCGCTCGCAGCTTTATCCTACTGTGGGGACGGCTCCGTCGTATCAGGCGTCACAATCGTCGTCCAACCTAACGAACGCTTCTTCGGCCAATATTGGCCGGACAAGCTCGATCGCATCGCTGCCGTTTGACGTGTCGTGGGCGCCCGACCTGTTTGGCAAGGTACGCAATACCATTCATGAGCAGCAGTACAACGCGCAGTTGAGCGCGGCCGACCTTGAGAATGAGCGACTGACGGAACAGGCCAGCCTGGCGGCTTTTTTCTTTGAGATCCGTGGGCAGGATGCGCTGCAGCAGCTTTTGAATGAGACTGTGGAGAACGACAAGAAGGCGCTGGAGCTGGCACGAGCACAGTACGAAACGGGCATTGGTGACCGGATCTCGGTAGTAGAGGCCGAGAGCACGCTACAGACTGTGCAATCTCAGGCAATCAATCTTGGTGTTGCGCGGGCACAGTATGAACATGCCATTGCAGTGCTGGTGGGGGCCAATGCATCGCAGTTTTCGATTCCGGTGAAGCCTCTGTTGACGGACGCGCCGCCGGTTCCGTTGGGGATGCCGTCGGCCCTGCTGGAGCGGCGGCCGGATATCGCTGCAGCGGAGCGAAGGATGGCGGCAGCGAATGCGCAGATCGGGATAGCGTACGCCGCTTACTATCCGACGCTGAACTTGAGCGCAAGTTACGGCTACCAAAGTTCGAACTTCAGCCACTTTTTCAACTTCCCCAGCAAGTTCTGGTCGGTTGGACCGACGCTGAGCGAGACGATCTATGATGGCGGGCTGCGCCGCGCGACGGTGAACCAGTTCATCACAACGTATAACGCTGACGTGGCAACCTACCGGCAGACTGTGCTGACGGCGTTTCAACAGGTTGAAGATTCGCTGGCTGCGGTGCGCCTCCTGTCGCAGCAGATTCTGAAGCAGCAACAGGCAGTAACGTCGTCCGAGGAGGCTTTGAAGCTGGAGATTGCGCGTTATGAGACCGGGGTCGACCCCTATCTGAATGTGGTGACGTTGCAGACGACGCTGCTGAGTAATCAGGAGACGCTGGCCAGCCTGCACGTGCTGGAGATGACCTCTTCGGTCACGCTGATCGAGGCGCTGGGCGGGGGGTGGGACCTGTCGCAACTGCCGACGCCGGCCCAAGTTTCGAAGAAGCTGGATAAAGCGGACACAACTATCCAGAAGTGACGATCTAGATGACCACCGGTTTGCCCTTCTCGTTCAGGCCGATGCGAGCCATCGGCGTCTCATGGTCGTGTGTAAACAAGACGAGCCAATTTTCCGGGATGGCCCGCTGATAGAATCGCTTCCGCTGCGCGATTGTCTCAACTGGATCGAGGTCATATCCCATGACCCAGGCAGGATCGAGATGCGCGCTCGTCGGGATCAGGTCGGAGATGTAGCAGGCATGCTGCACCGCGCCATTCGTCGCCTTCGATTCGATGTGGATCGCCATCAACTGTGCTGTGTGGCCAGGAAAAAGTTCAACGCTGATTCCATGGCATATCTCCGGATCTGCTCTGATTCCATCGGTATCGAGCAACGTCATCTGTCCCGAATCAATCAGTGGATTGTAGTTCGGCGAGAGATAGCTGACGCGGTCGCGGTCCAGCTGCAGATGACCATGCTCCACTTCACCACGATGCGCGAAATAGCGCGCGTTCGGAAATGTGGGCGTCACGGAACCATCTGCATGCAGCGTTGTATTCCAACCGCAATGATCGAAGTGCAGGTGCGTGTTGATCACAATGTCCACTTCCTCGGGTCGAATCCCTGCCGCTGCCAGCGATTGCGGAAGGAGTTCCTGATTGCAATGAATCTCGCGCATCTTTGCCAACTGCTTATTGCCGATGCCAGTCTCGATCAATATCGTCTGCTTACCGGTCCGCACCACGACGGTATTCAGCCCAAGCAGGATGCGGTTCTGCTCGTCCGCCGCCGCACGCTTCTCCCATAAGGGTTTCGGGACGACGCCGAACATGGCACCACCGTCCAGTTTGTACGTTCCATCCGTGCAAACAGTGAGTTCAAGGTCTCCGAGATGCGTTCGTGCACGCACCAGCTCTGAAGCCGGATCCAGCTTCGCGGATGCATACAAACTCGAGCTGTCATCAGGATACATAACTGTCCTCACTCACATCCTACTGTGAGGGAAGACGTCACAGCTACCTCGCCTACGCCTGTGTAGTTTGTGCCGCCAATAGTTCTGCGCTGACTGCGGTATGCTCTGCCCCCGCACCGGCAACCATCTCTGCCGTGGCTGCAGCGGTGATTAAAGCACCTGTGGTGGGCGTGCGTTTGCTTTGGAAGCACTGCCGGCAAAGTACCGGCCGTCCCTGCGTCGGCTTGAATGGCACGGTCGTCTCAATGCCGCATGCCGAACATTCGGTGCGCGTCTCCGTGCGCGAAAGACCTGCTGCAGCCGGCCCCGCACCCGTTTTTAAACTCGCGCCAGAACGCTTTGACTTGCATGGTTTACAGCGTTTCGGGTCGTTCTTGAACTGTTTATCGAAGAAAAAGAGTTGTTCCCCAGCAGTGAAGATGAATTCACCACCACAATCTGCGCAGGTTAAGAGCCGATCCAGAAATTCCATGCCGCTTCTCCCGTGTTACTGAAAAGGAAGAACACCCAAGGGCCTGATCGTGGCGGCACCGCTGAGCGGTCTACCTTTCGCTGATGATTGTTACTTCTCGGATTTAAAGGGGCCCAGAATGCGAATGCGTGGAGCGCTTCGATTTTGCCAGTCAATGTGAGCCGATGTACAGGCTCTCTCTGCTGGGGGCCAGTCGATGGCGGGAGTCCATCGCTCTGGCTGGTTCAGGCGGCCGTCTCTTCAAACTCTTCGAAAGAGGAGAGACGGCCAGCCATGGTTGTGGAGCTCGAGACTAATCTTGCTCCTTACGGACCTTCTTGCGATTGCGCTTGCGGGCGAGCGCTTCTTTCACGCGCTTCTTTTCACCAGGCTTTAGATAAAAAGAGTGACGCTTGACTTCCTTGATAATGTCTTCCGTCTGCACCTTGCGCTTAAAGCGCCGCAGTGCGTTCTCAAGGGGTTCGCCTTCCTGTACTCGAACCTCTGCCAAGAAAAATACACCTCCAAACAGTCCCAATCGGGATAGAATTTAGAATACGCCTGTTTGGAAGTGAAATAACATAAATCGTTGGTAACTTGGCGTTGCCAGCGATGAAATCTGCCATCAGCTGAGCGGATTTCCCGCTTCGGCGTAAAATCTGTTTCATGATTCGTTCCTATCAGGGAATAACTCCAGTCATTCCAACAAGCTGCTACATTGATCCGTCCGCACAAGTGATCGGCGATGTCATTCTCGGGGAACAGGCAAGTGTGTGGATGAATGCGGTAGTGCGGGGCGATGTGAACTCCATTCGCATCGGCGCGAAGAGTAATGTGCAAGATTGTGCAGTGTTACACGGCATGCGTTTCCTGTATCCGGTCGTGGTCGGCGAGATGGTTACGATCGGCCACAACGCGACGGTGCATGGATGCGTGCTTGAAGACGCTGTTCTTGTGGGCATAGGCGCAACCATCCTGAATAATGCGCGGATCGGGGAGGGTTCCATCATCGCGGCTGGCGCTGTGATTCCAGAGCAGACGGTGATTCCACCGAACTCGCTGGTCGCCGGCGTTCCGGGCAAGGTGCGACGCACCCTGGGTGATGCAGACCGGGCGCTGATTCTCAAGTATGCCCAGAATTATCTTGACTATACGGCGATCTACTTGAGAGAAACTTCCAAACCATAAATAGCGGCCTAATTTAAATAGCGGCTCCATTTTCGCTACACTGAAGGTAATGGGCACTTTGAAAGCAGTACGCGGTACGAGGGATTTGTTGCCCCCGGAGACCGCGCTTTGGAACCATGTCGAAGCCACGGCGCGGGCGGTATTTGCGCGCTACGGGTTTGGTGAGATTCGTACGCCGGTCTTTGAGGATACGTCGCTATTTGCGCGCAGCGTTGGCGAGGAGACGGACATCGTCTCCAAGGAGATGTACACGTGGGAAGATCGTGCGCGGGCGGATAGCGATAGCGCTCAGAGCCTGACGTTGCGGCCGGAGAACACGGCTGGCGTCGTGCGGGCTTATATCGAGCATAAGCTGGCTGATAGCGGCATGTTACAGAAACTGTTCTACATTGGGCCGCAGTTTCGGCGGGAGCGGCCGCAGCGAGGGAGATACCGGCAGTTCTGGCAGATTGGGGCGGAGGTGCTCGGACCGGCTTGGTCGGGTTCGGATAGTCCGCTGCGCGATGCTGAGGTGTTGGAGATGCTGTCCACCTTCCTGAATGAGCTTGGTGTGAAGGGCTGGAAGCTGGAGTTGAACTCGGTTGGTTCGTCGACGGATCGGCCGCGGTATGTCGCGGCGTTGCGTGATGCTTTGGCTCCCGTAAAGGCGCGGATGACCGCGGACAATCAGCGCCGGGCGGAGACCAATCCGCTGCGCGTGCTCGACAGCAAGGCCCCGGAAGACCAGGAGATCATCGACCGGCTGCCGAAGATAGCCGACTTCCTCGATGATGCTAGCAAAGAGCACTTTGCTCAAGTGCTCGCGGCGCTCGATGCGTGTGGTGTTGCTTATACCGTGAATCCGCGGCTGGTGCGCGGTTTGGACTACTACACGCGGACGACCTTCGAGTTTACGGTTCCTGATGGAAGCGGGTTGGGAACGCAGAATGCTCTGCTTGGCGGCGGACGATACGACGGATTGTCCGAGATGCTGGGCGGCCCGAAGGCTCCTGGAATCGGGTTTGCGATCGGCGAGGATCGGCTGATCCTGACCTTGCAGGCGCAGGCGGAAGCTGCGACGGAGCCGAAGCTCGACGCGTTTGTCGCTCCGATGGGAGTCGCGCAGAATGCAGCGGCGCTTGTGCTGGCGAAGGATCTGCGCGCTGCGGGGCTTGCGATCGAGGTCGGAGATGGAAGCTTCCGGCTGAAGAAGTCCTTCGAGGCAGCGGACAAGCTGGCGCGACGCATGGTGATTCTGGGTGAGGATGAGATTGCGTCGGGTATTCTGACGGTAAAGGACTTCAGTGCAGGCGAACAGACGAAGGTGCCTCGCGCCGATCTGGCGGATTTTCTTCGGCGGTAAGTTTGTTCTTCGGCGAGCGACTAGAGAGTGAATGAGATCATGTTGGATTTTTTAGGGAGTTTGCAGCGGACGCATCGGTGTGGCCAGCTTCGTGTGGAGCAGGATGGGCAGCCGGTGGTTCTGATGGGTTGGGTGAACCGTCGGCGCGATCACGGCAATCTGATCTTCCTCGACCTGCGCGATCGCACGGGCATCACTCAGGTGGTGCTCGACAAAGAGGTCTCCGGCGAAGCGCATCGGAAAGCTGAGGCTGCGCGCCCGGAGTACGTTGTCGCGGTCAAGGGCAAGGTGCGGCGGCGCGGCGCTGGCCTCGAGAATCCGAATATGGCGACTGGCGAGATTGAGGTTGTCGCCAACGAGTTGCTGCTGCTGAATGAAGCGAAGACGCCGCCGTTTTCTCCTGCTGAGGATGCGATCGCGAATGAAGAGGTGCGGCTGAAGTATCGCTACCTCGACCTGCGGCGTCCGCCGATGCAGTCGAACTTCGAGCTTCGCAGCAAGGTTGCGATGGCGATCCGCAATTATCTTGTGGAGCAGGGCTTTCTTGAGATTGAGACTCCTTTCATGACGCGGTCGACTCCTGAAGGGGCGCGCGATTACCTGGTGCCGAGCCGGGTGCATGCGGGCAGCTTCTATGCGCTGCCGCAGTCGCCGCAGATCTTCAAGCAGATCCTGATGATCTCGGGCTTCGATCGCTACTTTCAGATTGCGCGGTGCTTCCGTGATGAGGACCTGCGCGCGGACCGGCAGCCGGAGTTTACCCAGATCGATTTGGAGATGACGTTTCCGCAGCAGGAGACGGTGTTTCGTGTCGTGGAAGGGTTTCTGACTGCGGCGTTCGCGACTGCTGGGATTCAATTGACCTCTCCTTTCGTGCAGATGACTTACGATGATGCGATTAAGAACTACGGTATCGACAAGCCGGATATGCGGCTGCCGGCTATGGTCTCGCTTACCGACGAGTTGACTCCGGAGCTGCGGGAGTCGTTGAAGATTGAGAAAGAGCTTCCGGTGCTTGGGTTTGTGATTCCTCGTGCCGGCGGACTCAGTGGCACCCAGAAGCGTGGGCTGGTGGATGAGATTCGTGCTTCGTTTGGTGACTGTGGACTCGACTTTCTGGATGTGGCTCGGTTGAAGACGAATGCTGCGTTTGCGCCGCTGGCGGAGACGATTGAGCAAAAGCTAATGAACAACCCCACCTTAGCGCCCAAAAACGGGCGCGAAGATGGGGCACCCGGTTCTTCGCCCGACTTGTCCGCACCCGACCTTGTCATCGTGATTACGCCTAAGATTGGGACGCCGGCTAAGTGGAATCACGATCCGCAATGGATCTATAAGCGAGTTGGCGCGCTGCGGCTGGAGTTGGCTAAGAAATTTGCTGACAGACACAAACTCTTCGAGCAGACCGGTACGGCTGCCGACTTCAAATTCGTCTGGGTCACCGACTTTCCGATGTATGAGTGGGACGAGGAGACGAAGACATGGAATGCGGCGCACCATCCTTTCACTTCGCCGCATGAGGAAGACATCAAGGCTGGGCGGCTTACCAGCGATAAGGGCGCCGTACGGGCGCTTGCGTACGACATTGTGCTGAACGGAACGGAGCTTGGTTCGGGCTCGATTCGTATTCACCGGCAGGATGTGCAGGCTGAGATCTTCCGGTCGCTGGGCATGTCGGATGCCGAGGCGAAGGAGCGATTTGGGTTCTTCCTGGATGCTCTCGAGTACGGCACGCCGCCGCATGGCGGGATTGCGCTCGGCCTCGACCGGATTGTGATGATTCTTGCTGGTGCATCGAGCCTCCGTGAGGTGATTGCGTTTCCAAAGACGGCGAAGGCGATCGACCTGATGGTCGATGCGCCGACGCCGGTGAGCGAACAGCAACTGCGGGAGTTGCACTTGAAGATCGTGACGCGGAGTTAGGTCGTTGCCGCATGGAAGAAAAGGCCCGGGGCTAAAGCCCCCCTTTTCGGATGGCATTTTTCGTGGGGCTGAAGCCCCACGCTTAATCCCAAAGTAATCCCGTGAGGCTGCGGCCCCATGCTTAATCTCAAGTAATTCCAAGAGAGGCTGCGGCTCTTCCTCTCGCAGTGGCTCTGGCTCTTCCTCTCGCAGTGGCTCTGGTTGATGAGGTTGGCGCTGTTTCATCACAAGCTCCTAAGGCGGTTGATTTGTTCTTCGGTGTACTCTTCTTCTTCCCCGTCTTCTTCTTCGTCGTCATCCTCGAATCCTTCCCATAGGAGCGGGGTGTCGAGGGTGTCGGCGACTTCGCAGACGGCACCGGGTTCAGCGAGATCGAGGCCTTCGGGGGAGGGTTCGATGGTGCGGACGGTGTTGGTGGCGGAGGGTTCGGTGTGGAGGCCGCGGGCGTTGTTGCTGGCGAGCTGGAGGCCGTAGAGAAGAGCGGTGGCGCGCCTGATGTCGAGTTGTCCGGTGGCAAGGGCGTTGATGACGACCGAGAGGGAGACCTGGACGGATTCGCGGTCCTCGAGAGCGGTGAGCTCGATGTGCTGGCCGGGGATGAGGTAGTCGCGGGTGGCTTCGGTGGAGCGGAAGGTGGTGTGGCGCTGGTGGAGGCGGTGGTGGAAGTAGCACCAGGGGCGGTCAGTGAGCGATGGGGCTTTGCAGCGGGTCCCGTTGGTCTTGATGTGGCGGCAGAGTGATAATTGCATGGTCTTCTCCCTGGGGGTACCCCCCCCCATTACCTGCGTATAAGTCAAACGGTTGCAACGGTTTAGCAGAGGTGAGTGCCGCTAAAATATTGCAACCATTTGGGTTGCGTCCAAAATATTGCCAGCAAAGGACTTACCGGCTTAAATGCGAAAGCCCCGGCCTGTGCCGGAGCTTTTTCTTAACTCTATATACTTAGTATACCGGGTTGAGACTAACTAAATTGCACATTGGGGAGAAATCATATTTTGCTTGTTATGTGTGGGTTAGCTGGTTTTCGGGAGGTTTGGGGACTTGACATGCGATTTTTGGGCCAAAAACGCGAAAAATAAATGCAACGGCAAGAAACAAAAGCAGTAATCAGCCGGGTCACCCTTCGGGTTGATCGATGTTCAGATGCAGATCCAGGGTGGTGGTGGTGCAAAGACGATACTGTCTTTCGAGTTGGAGACACTTGCGCAATTTACAGCGCCCAAGACAGGAGCGCTGTTCCGGGGGTATCTGCGATTGCTCTGTTGAGACTTGGTAAGTCTGACTCATGGCCTTGTCTCCACGAATAAACGCCGCTTTTAGCCGATGCTCCTTGCCCTGCTTCAAAGACGCGAGAAGACAGACGTTGTCCGTCGGGATGGTCGGGCGCACGTGCTCAATGCAATCAATTCTGCCACCCAGTGCAACGGAATACTGCCACCGATGCAGAGATATGCTGCCACTGGTTGCAATGAAATGCTGCCACCCCGGCGTTCCAAATATCATCCACGCCCAAGGCGTGTCTGGTGTGGCTTCAAGTGGCAGACGGCACGGCAAGCGGCAGCGTCCCCCACGCCGACTTCGGCATGGGCATCGAGCGAGTCGTAGCCTGGATCTGCGGCCTCGACCACGTCCGCGAAACCATCCCCTTCGCCAGAACCCTCAACCGCATTTACCCGTAGAGTGGTATTGTTGCTCGTGAGTCTTGAAGTTGCGCGGTTACTCCTATGGCTGCGTACACTCGGGAGGAGATGGTCTGGCAGCCATCTCCCTTCGAGTTCCTCTTCCAAGTCAAGCTTCCAAGCAAATTGCAGCCTTGGGGGGATAGGTCAAGCCCCGTGATCTATACTTGGCGAACACTCTATTCAACGATCTGCCACTAATCGTGTAGCCAGATGGCTGCGCCGAGGAGAATTTTGCGCGACCCTATTTTTGATTCACTGCCGCCTGCCCAACTCTTGCAGATTTGTAAGTTGATGTCGTTTGAACCTTTGCCCAGGGGACAACTTCTCAGGGACTGCTCCGAAGAATACGCTTTGGCCTGGCTAAAGAATGACTTCCAGGTCGAGAGTGAAATTCGCCGTCTTGGCAGTTGGACTTTTGGAAAAAGGAAGTCCTATGAGGAGATCGTGCGCGATTTGGCCAAGAAATATGGTGTATCTAGCCCGTCAAGTACTTTGCCGCTTATTGAACGCATGTTGGTCATCGAACTGTGGAATGAAACATTGGCGAAGCTCACGCCCGCCGCGGTAGAAGAGCTAAAGGAAAAAGCGCAGCGCCTCTCCGAAGAGTCCGGCACAAGTTTCAGCAACGAAATGACTGGCTTTGCAGCTCTGACCGCTGCGCAGATGTCCGGATTTGGCGTCTATATGCTGGGATCAACGATGCTGGGCGCAGTAAACGGAGCATTAGGTCTGGGTCTCGGATTTGGAGCTTTCACAGGCCTTTCTTCTGTGATCGCGGCAGTGATCGGACCGCTTGGATGGAGCGCTCTAGGCGTGTCTCTGGTTGCAAAGGTGGGCAAATGCCTGACCGGTCCCAATTATCGAAAGCTTCTTCCCGTTGTTGTCTACATCGCCGCACAACGTGCTCTGTTGGACCAGAAACAGAAGTCCCCCTCCCTCTTTAGAAGGTTTGCTAACTGGCTGAAAGAAGCGATGACCGAGGAACCTTGCATTTGAGCGATTAATTCCCAAATGAGCTGGGTGACAAATGTCCGGGTGCCCCATCTCCTTAGCGACGATGAGAACCACTCCGCTTCACGTGGCAGGTTCAGATTGCACTGGGTGGCAGAATTCCATTGCACTGAGACTCTCGCCGGGGTGGCAGCATAATGTTGCAACCAGTGGCAGCATTTCATTGCAACCAGCAGCACGTTTATAAAGTTGGTGCCGCATCGCTTCACACGACGATTTGCGCTCTTATAGTTTCTGAACTTGTTTATTTCAGATAGGCCCTGACCAGATCAATCATGTCTTCGGCCAGTTCGTGAGGGGGAGCCGCACTCCTTTCTGGTGAAAGCAGATGATGCCTGATGTGATCTTCGAGCACCTCGGCCATCAAACTATTAATACCGCCGCGGACGTTTGCGAGAAGCATGAGAACGTCGGCGCAATCGTCCTCTGTCGTGAGTGAGCGTTCGATGGAATCGACTTGTCCTCGAATGCGTTTGATGCGGGCAACGAGTTTCTGCTTTTCTTTCTCGATGTGGGACATAATCTCCTTGTATACCCTAGGGGGATATGATACAAAATACGAGGCGAGGATTTCTATCCGCGCAGGAGAAACAGAACACCTATGAGCATCGATTCCGCACAAGAGCCTCCGAGTACCCCGAGAGCTCCCCTGTGCTGCGATGAGCATACTGGAACCCGCCTCTAGTTTCGCTAGCGACGAATTCTCACCGCTCATCCCAGCATACGACCTGTGATTTGAGCGCGTGAGACGGTGGTCCAAACGGCCAGCCTCACACCCTCCCCAACCGATGACCCAGGCAAGTAGGCCGCGACTGCGCCTTCGTGTGCAGCGATCGTCGATGCAGCTACGTCGACGCAGCTATTGTCGCCGCTTGTCTGGATCGCGCAAGGAGGAACTATGACCAAAATCATGACCAACAAGAATCTTGCTGCCCGGAGGCCTGCCCCGCTCGTCTGTGTCTGGCATTCTACGGGTGATCCGAGAATGCCGCTTGCCTGTGTCTGGACGCAGGCCGAACCTGCGAAGCTGTGCCCCAATTCCGCAAACTCTTCGAGGGACGAGGCAGGCGGATTGCGGCAATGCGCTTGAAGATTGGCTTGTGTTTAGCTTATGCAACGGCTCATCTTACGATGCGGAAGCGACAAGATCTGCGGCCAGATCTTGTCGTATGCCTTCCCCAGCCGGAAGCTGTTTATGGGCTCGGAATTTCACGCGAAATGTCGAGCCGACGCCTAAGAGACTTTCAACACTGAGGCTTGCCTGGTGGACGTCGACTATCCAATGCGCGATTGCCAAGCCGAGCCCGGAACCCGCATCGGTTGTGAGCCGCGCATTCTCAGCCCGGAAAAAACGGTCGAAGATATTCGGAATATCTCTGGCCTCGATGCCGATGCCGGTGTCCGCAATCTCACACACCGGCGCGCCTGTTGGGTCGATGCCGGTGCGAATCACAATTTTGCCGCCGCTCGGCGTGTATTTAATCGCATTGTCGAGGAGCAAGAGCCAGAGGCGATTGAGGTGAGATGCATCCGCCCACAGAGAGACTTCCTCTTCGTGCTCCCAGAGGACCTCGAGTTTCCTGGCCTCGGCGAGGTGGCGGCAGGCAGCCAACGGTTGGCGGATGCTCCTGGAGAGAGAAACGCTGGCAAATTGAAGGGTCTGGGCTCCGGAGTCGGTGCGGGCCAACATCAGCATGTGGTCGAGCAGACGCGTGTTTTTCTCGGCCTCCGCACAGATCTGCAAGAGAGCCTGACGATGCGATTCCACTGTGGGACGTGCGTTCAGCAGCGCAATCTCAGCGGATGTGCGGATAATCGAGACAGGAGTCCGCAGTTCGTGCGAGGCGTTCGCGGTGAGTTCTCTCACCTGCCGGAACGCGCTTTCAACCCGGGTCAGCATACCGTTCAATGTCTCGGACAAGACCTGGATCTCATCCCCTGTCTTTGGAACCTGCAGGCGCATGCTGAGGCTGTGTACTCCGATTGCGTGAACTTCGTTGATGATTCCTCGGACTGGTTCGAGAGCTCGGCCGCTTAGCCAATACCCGCCTAAAGTAGATGACAGAAGAGCTAAGGGCGCTATCAGCAATAGCCAGAAGGAGAGTTTGCGCAGGATGGCAGCCGCGAAGCCAAGATCGCTGGCCATGCAGATGCGGTAAGGCTCTCCTTGGATGACGCGGGTCGCGGATAAGATCCGCTGGTCTTTGATGGTTGAGAAAGATGGCGAGACATGCATTGGAAGCGAGGCGCAGAGGGCTTTTACGGACGCGCCACAGTAGAGAAAATCTCCTGCTGGACTTTGAATGACCAGCAATGCAGGTTTGAGAGCAGCATGGACCGAGAGGTCTTGTTGAACCCTGGCGGCGGGGAGCCGGTTAACATGTTCGACAAGAAAGTTGTCGAGACCCTCCAGCCGGGAGCTGAGTTCATTGTCGACGACGCTCACGATCGTGGAGTGCAGGCCGACATAGGCGCTTATGCCAAGCAAAATAAATCCGAGGAGGAAGACGAGGTCAAACAAGATCGTTAGACGCCCGCGAACAGATAACTTTACATTCATCGCGATCTCATCAGTTTGTAGCCGAAGCCACGGACGGTATAGATCAGCTTCCGAGCGGGGTCCGCATCGATCTTCGACCTCAAGGCTTTGACATATACGTCGAGGCTGCTTTGTTCGATCGAGTCCTTTGCTCCCCAGACTTTTCTGATGATCTCCGCACGCAACACGACATGACCTACATTCTGCATCAGGACTTCGAGGAGGGCGTACTCGGTCTTGGTGAGGGACGCCACTGCTCCTGCGCGGGAAACCTCGCAGGATTTTGTATTGAGGATAAGGTCATCCACAAGCAGGATCGGCGGAAGAGGTTTCGCGCCCCTCCTCACCAAGGCACGCAGCCTTGCAAGAAGCTCCACGAAGGAGAACGGTTTGGTGAGATAGTCTTCGGCTCCGGCATCAAGACCGCTGATAATGTCGCCGAGCGCATCGCGTGCAGTGAGCATGATGATCGGCGTCTGGTTGCCGGTAGACCTCAGTCGCTGAGCTACCGCGTGGCCATCCATGCCGGGTAAGATGACATCGAGAATAATGGCCGAGAAATCCCCCTTGTCGGCGAGCTCCAATCCGTCTGAACCGCTGTAGGCGACTGCGACGGCATAGTGTTGATCCTCGAGCCCCTTGCGGAGGAGTGCCGCCATGCTTCGTTCGTCTTCTATGACCAATACACGCGCTCGGGCATAATCCACGTCAACGAATTCCTCCCCCTCCAGGAATACGCTCATTGTGTTTCGACAGCGTAAACGTCGTCAGCAGGGAGGATGACGGAAGGAGCGGCCTCAGCTGTAGGGGCGACTGCACTCGTGTGCAATTGAAGCTTCCGGCGACGAAGTAAGAACTGGCGAGATTCGAGCCACGGCTTGCCAAGTGCAGAAGGCACGGTTTAGTCCTTTTACTTGCCGACGACAAGAACTGCAAAGGTGCCTTCTGTGATCGAATGCCCGGGCTTCTGCGTCGCATTGGTGGAAGGAGTCACGACATGCTTCATAAGGGTAGGTCTCCTGTATTGCTGTCTTGGTGTTGCTGTCTTGGTGCTGTCTTGCCATTGAGCTTTGAAAGAGCGGATGTCAAAATTCGAAGCGCAGGCCGAATTGGATTCTGCGGGGCGTGCCACCTCCGGTTGCACCGGTGTTGACGACTGCGGAGGTTTGGGAGAAGGTCGCGGACGCGGCTGCGATTGCGGAGTTGTCCGCGGCGATCTTGGATGGGTCGGTCTGTGTCTTCAAATCGAGTTGGGCATTGCCGATCGTGGTGAAGTTCGAGGCCGCCAGACCATATTGCGAACGATTGAAGATATTGAAGATTTCAGCTCGGAACTGACCCGAGAGGCGATCTTTTAGGATGGGAAACCGTTTTGCTGTTCCGAGATCTGCTTGCCATAGCGCCGGTCCACGAAGGAGATTGCGTGGAGCGTTTCCCCAGGTGAAGTGCGCCGGAACAGCGAAGGCCGCCGGATTGATCCAGCGCCCGCCGAGTTTGTTCGACCTTCCCTCCGGAGGCGTCAGGCTCACGCCTGGAACCAGGTCGGGGCGAAGGTTGGGAGAACCGGCGCTGTGATCTGTATTGTTGCCGTCGAGAATCTCCGACGCGGGGCGATCCAGGACGATATTGACCGGCAATCCCGAGCGAAAGGTATAGATAGAGTTCAACGAGATTCCACCCAGCAAAGCTCCCATAACGCCGGGTTTGCAAAATGCTGTCCATGACCGAACGGCAGCGTATAAATCGCGTCTGCTGAAATCGTGTGGCGTGCGTCCTGATCGCTGCTGGCGTACTCACAGCCCAGACATTGCACGTTGTTGGGGTAGTCGCTTTCGCCGCCACCAGTGGTGCCGTCGTTGATCGAGTGCGACCACATGTAGTTGAACTGCAGGCCAAGGTTGTTGCGGAACTGCCGCTGCAGCGAGGTCTGCCAGGCGTTGAAGTTCGTTGTGCTGATTGCGTCCTTATAGTCCACCTGGCCGAACGCAGGATACGGCCGCGTGGTGGTGCCATTGATGTAATTGTTCTTGTAGGTGCGGGTGAACTGATGGTCGCCCCAGCTACCGATGTACCCGGTGTCCAGGATCAGCCGATATGGCAATGCGGTCTGTATCTGGAGTCCGTACTGAGTCACGCGTGGGTCCTGCCGCTGACGCGCCAGGCCGCGTGGCTGCACCGCTGAAGGATTGGTTGCTGCCTGCGCGACGAAGGAATCCACAGGCCAGGAGAGACCGGGGAAGGCCGCCGGGGTAAGACCGAAGAGCGTAGTGAAGTTGTCGCTTGGAGCGTTCAGGTCGCCGATCTGTCCTTCGCCGTGGTAAAGCCCGAAGCCTCCGCGCAGGGTGGTCGTGCCGTGGAGGAATGCGGGCTCCCATCCGAAGCTGAAGCGGGGCTCGAAGTCGTTGTAGACCGGAATGGTGAACAGACCGCCTACCGGGCAGTTTCCGCCGCAAGTCACATCGTCCCATGCCCGGCTGCGACCGTGTACTTCATGCAGCACATTGAGAAAGGCATAGCGAAGACCATAGGTAAGCGTCAGGTTGGAACGCAGCTTGAAGGTGTCTTGAGCGTAGGCGAAGGTCTCGACCTTATGCAATCCATGTACGGGGACATCGGCGACAACGCTGACGCTATCCAGCTTGTTGGTTTGAAACTGCGTGACGCCGTTGTATTGAAGCTGATGCACGCCCGCTTGCGAGTAGTTGAACTGCAATTCTTTCAGTTCGAAACCCGTCTTGATGGTGTGCCTGCCAATTGTCTTCGTCAGGTTATCCAGCAACGAATAGGTTGTCGGCGCCGACTCGCTGAGCTTGCTGTTCGTAAGAGCGGTGAAACCGCTCACCGACAGCGCATAGTTGATGTTCTGCGTTGCGGTGAGATAGCCCGCGGTGCTGGCCACCGACCACTGACGGTTGAATCCGATCGATGCCTCGTTCAAAAGGGTCGACGTAAAGACGTGAACGTACTGGACGGTTGCGTTCATCGGGCTCGTGTTTGTAATCGACAGGTCCCTCAAAGCTCCGCTTGGACCGGTGATGTTGGCATGGTCGATGTTGTAGCGGACGAAGACGTTGTTCCTATCGTTGAAGATGTGCTGAACGCGGAACAAATAGGAGTCTTCCGTCTGCGTCGTTGACGTCGGGGAGGAGTAATTGATGCGGTTCGCGTCGAGCGCCGCACCGTTGCCCCTGGGATAAGCACTGAGAAATGGAGCCAGGGCAGGTGAGGTTGCGAGGACCGCCGCCCGGTAGCTGTCGGTCGGCACAATAGCGATCAGGTTGGCTGCAACCGTTTGGCGAATTCCTTCATACGTACCAAAGAAGAAGGTCCTGTCCTTGAGGATAGGTCCCCCAAGACTCGCGCCGAAGTCGTTCAGCTTCAGTGGCGGCGTCTTGGTGTCAAAGGGACCTTGAGCGTCGAACCAGTTGTTGCGGAAGAAGTCGAAGGCGCCGCCGTGAAACTCATTGGTGCCGGACTTGGATACCAGTTCGACCTGGCCTCCGGCCGTCCCGCCGGTGTCCGCTCCGTAGAGCAGGGTCGCGACCTTCAACTCCGCGATCGACTCTGTGGAAGTCACCAGGCGAAGCGTGGGATTTGCGTTCTGCGCGCGAATGCCCGTAGCATCCACGCCGTCCAGGCGAAAGTTCGTATCATCGGTGCCGCGGCCCGCAAACCGGATAGTGCTCAAGTTGCCGCCACCGCTATCGATTGCGCCCGGGACCAGAGCCAGCAGGCTGGCTACGCTCCGGCCATTCAGCGGAAGGTCCTTGATCTGCTGGTTCTGGACGACAGCGCCGATCTCAGCAGTATTTGTCGCCAAAGCAGGAGCAGTGTCTTTTACATCGATCTCCTGCTGGACCGCTCCGATTGTGAGCCTGATGTCGATGTTTCGTATCTGCCCGACCACCAGCTCAATGTCCGTGATCTGCCTGGTGCCAAAGTTCGGAGCAGAGGCTACAAGGTTGTAATTGCCGATAGGCAGGTTGCTGACATAGTAGGTTCCGGCGCCTGTGGTCCTGGTGGTGCGCACCGCATTCGTGCCGGAGTTGGTGATGGTCACGGTCGCATTGGTGACCTTTGCGCCCGTAGTGTCGTCAATTGTTCCGGTCAACGTGGTCTCGTAGTTTTGAGCCCGGGCAGTTTGGAGGCAGCCCACCACCAGTACAAAGGTTGCAATCTTCGAAAACAATTTCACTGGGCGCCTCCTGCTGCGTGCTTGGTTGTCTCCTGCCAGCCGGGTGCGGCCATCAGTATGTGGAATACATCGGTGTTCGAGATGAATCCATGGACTCGATCGGAACCGGGGCCGATCGCCATGACCGGAACCTCCTCGGAGGTGTGCTCATCTTCAAGCGAGACCGCCGCGGTAATCTTCTTGCCTTCGTTCTTCTTCAAGGTTTCGGTTAGCGCCTCACCCTTGATGCGCAGGTCGTAGCTGTGATCCGCGGTCCATAGGATCATCGTGTCTTGCTTGTGGGCGTCCGCGACCTCTCGCACAACGTTGTCCATCTCTACAATGCGACGGAGCGAAGTGGTGGCCTTTCCGGTGTGGCAGTCGGAGAAGACAACCAGCACGAAGCCTTTGGGATTTTTTGAGAGACGAGCAATCGCATCGTCGACGGCCGGCTTGATCGGCATGTCGGTATCGTCGTTCAACATGACGACCTTCGTCTGGTTCGCGTCGATGGACTTAAGCGCATCGAGCGAATCGACGAATACATAGCCGTGGCTCTTCAGATCAGCCGCGCCGTCTTTGCCCATCGCGGAAACCTGCCTGAGAACATCCTTGCGTCCCCCGCTGTAGGCAACATCCAGTCCAGCGCCGCCGTTGCGCGGCGTAATCATCTCCTCGAAGATCTCGCCGGACTTGCCGCGATTGTTGTTGTGAGCGAAGAACGCCGCGGTCAGCGCATTGGTTACGCCCTGGCGATCATCGTTGGATATCGCGCCTGTCGAAAGGCCGTGCTCCCGCGCGTACTCGAAGAGTGTCTTGAGAATCTCGCCGTCCTGCTGATCCTTGATGGCGGAAGAGGATTCGGAGAGCACTCCATTGTTGGTCTTGACGCCGGTCGCAATGGCGGTTGCTCCGGCGCCGCCATCGGTGACCCACTGCGTCGCCGTGGATGTGTCGGCGAGTGCGACTCCGGGGAAGCTCTGAATATATAGAGACTGAGGCTTGTTGTAGCCGTAGATGCTGGCGGCGTTGAGGCTGGAGACGCCGGTGCCATCGCCCATGAAGATGATGATGTTCCTGGCCTTGCTCGATTGCGCGAAGCTCTGGCCGGCGAGGACCACGGTAATGACAAAAGCTGCAAGAGCTGAACGACGAAGCATATATTCTCCTGAGTCCCGGGCATAGATCCGCGAATGACTCCACGACCGTTTCTTCGCGGTCTTGGAGCCTCAACTCGACCCTCTGGACTGATGACCTGAAGGTAAGTCCCTAAGCTGGGTGATGGAGTGAACGCAAAGTCATTCGTCGATTAACAATGGCTTATATTTAGCTGAAACCGTGGAAAACGGATTGGGCGAACACCACGGCATGGCATCAGACAGTCATGCGCATTGGGAGCGCCGGCAATTCGTAAGCTAATCATCAGAAATTTGTAACCAATTTCTGGGTAGCTCGACGTAACTTTAAGGGATGTGTTCTTTTCGCCACTGTCTGTTATTCTCTGTCGTCGCCGCCATCGTTGTGATGCACTGTTCTGCTCAGAGTCCGATCTCGGCGAGCGGCACCGTCTTCGACCCTGCGGGGGCAACGGTTCAGGACTGCACGCTGCAACTTGTGTCCACCGAAGGGGTTGTCCTGCAGCAGACCACGACGGATTCGCGTGGCGCCTTTCGCTTGAAGGACCCGTCACCTGGGGACTATACCCTCGTGATTCCGGCTGACCACGGTTTCGCCGCAGAGACCATACCAATTCACGTCATCAGGGGAAGAATGCCGTCGCTCGATGTGCATCTGCGCTTGCCGGAGGTGAATGAGAAGATTGATGTGGCGGATGATTCGGCGGAGGTAACGACCGCACCTGGTGCGAACAGCGATCAGGTCACCGCTAACGCGCAGCTTATCGAGAAGATTCCTGTGCTCAACCAGGACGTCATCGCCACCTTTACCCCTTTTCTGAGCCAGACCGGCGTCAACTCGAAGGGCGTGACGCTCGTCGTCGATGGGATCGAGACCAAGTCATCGGGAGTATCGGTCTCGGCGATCAAGTCAGTCAGTATTAACAACGATCCCTACACGGCAGAGGCGCGCAGCCCTGGAAAGGGACGAATCGAGATCCTTACCAAAGCCGGCACATCCCAGTTCCACGGAACCCTTAACTTCACATTCCGTGATGCCTCCACGGATGCCATCACGCCTTTTGCCATAGCGCACCCCGTCGAGCAACGCCGCATTTACGAGGGCAACATCACAGGACCGCTCGGTCGCGGAGGCAAGACAACTTTTCTGATCTCCGGCACCCGCCAGGAGGACAATCTACAGGCGATCGTCGATCAGAGAGCGATCCTCGCGGCTGGGCTTCCGGGTACCGCCACTAACGTCGACGCCCCCATCCACACGACCCTCTTTGCTGCGCGGGCCGCCCGCGAGCTGACCCCAAGCCATCGGGTCTCGCTACAGTACAACGTTGAAGACGTCATCACACGCAACCAGGGTGTCGGGGGACTGGTTCTCGGAGACACGGGTGTCAACACGCAGTCGCGCGAGGACGATCTTGTCTTCAACGATAGTTACACTGTCTCGCCAAGCATCGTGAACCAATTGCAGCTCTTCTTTGAAAAGGACCACAATCCCGTCCGCAGCGTTGTCGACGCGCAGAAGGTGATCGTCGATGGAACTTTCACAAGTGGAGGCGCACAAGCGGACGTGCTCGACACTGAGAACACTCTCAAAATCAACGAAATCGTGAGTTGGAGCAAAGGACGTCATTTCATCAAAGCAGGAGTTGTGATTCCAAACCTGAGCAGGCGGGCGTGGGAAGACCATGGCAACCGCCTGGGCACCTTCAAGTTCGCGAGCCTGGCCGCATATAACGCGAAGCTCCCTTACTCGTACACCCAACAGGCAGGACCGGGACGCGCGGTGTTCTGGGCCAACGAGATCGGGGTCTTCGCGCTGGACCAGATACAGCTTCGGCCGAACCTCCAGATGTCTCTCGGCCTGCGTTACGACTGGCAGACTTACTTCGATGCGCCGCATAACTTCTCGCCGCGGTTTTCAATTGCGTATGCTCCTGGTAAGCAGCGAAAGTCCATCCTTCGCGTAGGCGCGGGCGTCTTCTACGACCGCGCGGGCGCCCGTCCCATCTCCGAGTTGAAGCGCTTTAATGGCACAGTCCTGCGTGCGATTACGATTCTCAATCCGAACTATACAAATCCGATTCCTGCGGGAGAGAGTATAGCGACGCTACCGACGGACCTCGTGACCCCCGCGCCTGACGGCGGTATCCCTTTGCTGACTTACTTCAGTGTTGGCGTGGATCATCAGTTGGCGAAAGGCACGTCAATCGCCTTCACCTATCGCGGAAATCTGGGCTTCAACCTGTTCCGTTCCGCGGATGTCAACGCTCCCCTTGGACCTGGCTATCTGACACGACCAGATCCGGCGTTCGGTGTCGTGCGACAAATTCAATCGCGTGGCAGACAGGTCTCCAATGCGTTGGACATCACCTTCAAAGGAACTGCCGGCCGCTGGTTCAACGGGCTTGCGCAATACACCCTGAGCCACACGGAGAACAACACCGGCGGCATTGCCTGGTTTCCTGCAAACCAGTATGACGACTCCGGCGAGTATGCCCGCGCGGACTTCGATCAGCTGCAGCGCCTCAATCTTCTTGGCACGATCAATGAAGGCCACTGGCTTAGCCTGGGCGTGGCTGCGAATCTTTACTCCGGAACGCCGTACACGGAGACATCGGGCGTCGATGCATTCAATACAGGTATCCTCAACGCACGGCCGGCGGGCATTGGACGAAACACTTTGACGACGGGCGGATATGCGAATCTGGATCTGCGCTGGTCACACGACTTCGCCGTGACCAGGGCGCGGGATAAGGCGCCGACAGCCACCTTCGCCGTCGATGCCTTCAACAGTCTCAACCGGACGAATTATTCGGCTTACACGGAGAACGTGCAGTCGCAGTTCTTCGAGCAGCCGACCTCGGCTCTACCCGCCCGAAGAATTCAGTTCACTGTGAGATTCAAGTTCTAACGCATCGACGTTCACTGAGCTGTACTCGCTGCGTACCCCATTGATCACGTATTCGGCAACAGGCAAAACTCCAGCGACCAAGTTTTCCGCTAACGATGGCAGACGATGCGTTTCTGTGAAGGGAAGCGTCCGTAGGGGTACATTTTGAAGTACCCGCGCCAAATATCCAATGTAAATGATTGATTCTATTTATTTTATAATGGCGGAGGGAGAGGGATTCGAACCCCGTAAGCCCTTTCAGGCTAAGCGGTTTTCAAGACCGCCTGTTTCAACCGCTCACACATCCCTCCGCGGGCGGGCTATATAGAAGGTTAGCAGGAAACCCTGCACCACTGCGATACTTGAAGACGTCTAATTCGTAAAGCTGATGGCGACCACGAACCTTCCCAAGCCGACCTCCTTCGACCGCACTCTGGCCAGTGCGCGCACCACCATGATGTTTAGTGAGGTAGTGCGGCTTGCGGTCGACAGCTTCCGCGCCAGCAAAACGCGATTCCTGCTGACCATGCTGGGTATGGTCATCGGCTCTGCCTCCATCATTCTGGTCGCAACGCTGGGATCAACCGGCAAGCAGTATGCGCTCGACCAGCTCACCAGCATCGGCCCTAACAAGATTGAGCTGCAATACAACGGTGGCACTATCACCGGTCCGGACAACACCAGCACCCCCGATTACATGACCCTCGACGATATGCACGCGGTCCTTGACCAGGTTCCGGGCATCGTCGCCTCGTCCCCCATGCTGGAGTTTCACGACAACGTCAGCATGGGCGGTGGCATCAGCAAGGCGACCATGTTGCTGGGTGTCTCGCCGCAGTATCGGATCGTACGCAATCTCGTGATCGTATCGGGTCGTTTCTTTGACGATCAAGATGAGCATGCTCACGAGAAGGTCGCAGTCATCGTCAAGCCATTCGCTGAAGACCTTTATGGCACTGCAAATTCGGCTGTCGGCAAAATCATCAGCGTCAAAGGCATACCGTTCGTCATCATTGGTGTCTTCAGAGAAGCATTCGATACATATGGCCAGTCGGAGATCAGCGACCATACGCTGCTTATTCCGTATCCGGTTGCACGTTACTTCACCGGAACCAACGCGCTGAAGGAGATCTTCTTCACCATGCGTGACGCTTCTATGGTCTTGCCCGCCAAAGACCGCGTGCTTGCGATCGTCCGGTCCCGTCACTATGCGAGCTCTGTCTATACCGCTGTGACGCTCACCGAACTCCTCACCAGCATGGCAAAGATAGCCGACATGCTCACCGTCGTCCTCACCCTCGGCGCCGGGATTACGCTGATCGTCAGCGGCGTCGGCATCATGAACAGCATGCTCGCCAATGTTCAGTCGCGAATCAAAGAGATCGGAATCCGCAAGGCCCTGGGCGCGACCAGCCGAGAGATTCGACTGCAGTTTCTCACCGAGGCGGTCTTTCTTTCGCTCAGTGGAGGGACGATCGGCACAATCCTTGGCCTTGCCATCCCATTTACTCTGGGCCTGTTGACGCCGTTCAAGATCCCGATCAACCCATGGTCCGCGGTGTTCTCGCTGTCTACGTCAGTGCTCGTAGGCGTGCTCTTCGGAACACTCCCGGCGAACCGCGCCGCCCGGCTTGACCCAGTCCAGACTCTCAAGTACGAGTAGCCGCTGAACAGCAATCCCCCTGCGCCTCACAAAACAAAACGCATCAGCCTGAGCGAGAATTTCGCCGAGGCTGATGCGTTCGTCGTGTACTCCCGATGCAGTTAAGCGGTTGCGGTCGCAGCTGCGGCCACTTCGGCTTCCGGCTGATCACCCTTCACCGTCACCTTCACGTGACTGGTAACCTCGCGGTGCAGCTTCACGGGAACGTGGTATTCGCCGATCGTCTTCAGCGGCTCATCGAGTGCGATTTTGCGGCGATCGATGGTATAACCCTTCGCCTCAAGCTCATGCGCAATATCGCCCGAGGTGACCGAGCCGAACAAATGCTCATTCTCGCCAACCTTGCGCTCGAATACAAGCTCAACCTCAGAGAGCTGTGTGGCCAATTGCTCGGCGCCAGCCTTCTCCTTGACAGACTTACGGACAGCCGAAGCCTTCATCTGTTCGATAACGGCCTTGTTCGCTGCATTCGCCTCAATGGCGAGCTTTTCGGGGAGCAGATAGTTGCGCCCGTAGCCATCGGCGACCTTGACCACGTCGCCGCGATGCCCCAGTTTAATTACATCTTCCTTCAGAATGACTTCCATTGCAGTCTCTCCAATTTTCTGTCTGGCCAAAACGCTTTAGCCAGTCGTCCGATCCGGTAAGTCCGCGCGCATTTCAAAAGTACGCAGCGGAAAAAGTTAGAAGCGCGCCGCAAAGGCCAGCAGCGCGATGTTGCGCGATTGCTTGATGGCCAGGCTAAGGCGACGCTGATGCCGTGTGCACACACCAGTCAGGCGGCGCGGAACAATCTTGCCGCGCTCCGCAACAAAACCTTGCAGCAGACGAACATCGCGATAGGAGATGGCGTCGATCTTCTCGGTGCAAAACTTGCAGACCTTCTTGCGCCGGAAGAACTTGCGGCCACCAGGGCCACCGGTGGGAGCGCCGGCGGGACGCGGCGTGCGGGGTCCACCGCCAGGGCCGGAGTGACTGGAGCTTCCGGAGTGCCCGCCGCTGGGGCGGGGTGCATGTGCGTGCTGCTCAGTCGATTGTGTGCTGTTGGTTTCGTCAGCCATGATATTTCCCTCTCAAATACGTTGTGCCTTCCTCCGCTCCAGACCCTGGAGTGGAGCCTCTGAACATTCAACCGGTTAGCGTCGAATGGAAGCGGAGTTCAGCGATCGTGATACGTTGTGCGATGCAGTCGTAGCTATCATCGCGAATGCTTTAGCAGAGGCGCAAAAACTAAACCGCTGAAGCGACAGTCTCAGCGGACGCATGCTCGGCAGGAGCTGCTACAGCCGGCTTCTTCTCTTCGTCGGTCTCAGAGACGCCCGTTGCTTCGGTGGCCGGTGCATGCTGCGCCTGTGCGATCGGCTGCGCGCTACGCTTTACTTTGGTATCGCGAATGGCCTTGACCTTCGCCAGACGCTTCTCTTCTTCGTCCATGCGCACGGTGATGAACTTGATCACCTGCTCGGACACGCGCAGCCGGCGCTCGATCTCGGCGATCAGCGAACCCGCGGCCGCTACATTCAGCAGGACGTAAAAACCGTCATTGAACTTGCGCACGGTATAGGCAAGCCGTCGGCGGCCCATCTTCTCGACGCTCTTCACCTCGCCGCCACCATTGGTGACGTTCGCGGAGAAACCTTCAATCAGCTTGTCGAGGTCGGCTTCTTCAACATCCGGCCGGACGATGAACATAATTTCGTAGGTACGATTCATTCGATTACTTCTTTCTGCGAAGTTCTGCTTCGCACCGTGCTGGCGTCTGTTCTGCCAACCCGGTCTGGAAAAATCCACTGCGTTGATCCTGCAACTACACTCTTTGCGTCGTTCTTTACTACAGTCTTGTTCACTTCTCTTTACTTCCCTTCGACTCATCCGTCCCATCTTCCGGATCGTCTGGCCGACGGTTGAACCTGTTCATCGCAGCGCTAACCCCTTCGGTCAACACCACCTCGACAGCACTTTTGGCCCTGTCGAGCACCTCATCGAGCACCGCAAGCTCCTGCTTGCGCATCGGCGACAGCAGATAATCCTTGCCGCCCGCCTTGATCTCTCTTCCATCCGCCAGCGCAGGCTTCCCGACACCGATGCGGATCCGCAACCATTCTTCCGTGCCCAGCACACCAGAGATCGACTTCACTCCGTTGTGCCCGTTCGCCGACCCACGTTCGCGAATCCGAATCGTGCCCAGCGGAAGTGCAAGCTCGTCATAGAGAACGATGATGTCCTCCGGCGAAATCTCGAACTCCTGAACCAGAGCGGCCACGGAAAGCCCGCTCAGATTCATAAACGTCTCAGGCTTGGCCAGCAGAACATCCTGCCCTGCCAGCTTCGCCCTGGCAGTAAGCGCTCGGCCCCGGCGATTGGTGATCATCACACCGCAGTCCTCCGCAATGCGATCCACAGCTAAAAAGCCAGCGTTATGCGGCGTGAACTGATACTCGATGCCAGGATTCCCAAGACCGATGATCAACTTCACGCCACAAATACCTCCAGCTGACTTGCTAACCCGCTAGCCAGCTGACTCGCTGCAAAACTACTTCTTCTTCGCATCCTTGGCATCGGCAGCAGGAGCAGCAGCGGCAGGCGCAGCAGCAGCGTCCGTCTTGCCCTTCTTCGCAACCTCTGGTTCGGTCGGTGCAGCAACCACTTCCTCCACAGCCACAACCTCTTCCTTGATGACCGTGACGTGGGCCACAGTCGCATTCTCGTCGCCCAGAAACTTGATGCTTCCCGAGTGAGGCAAATCCGAAACATGAATAAGACTATGCAATTCCATGTTCGAGACATCGACATCCAAGTGGCTCGGAATATCGCCCGGCAGGCACTCGATCTCGACCTCGCGCAGAACATGCTCCAGAATGCCTCCCTGCGCCTTCACGCCAACCGGCACGCCGACCAACTGAATCGGCACCGATACGCGCATGGCCTTGTCCATCGCGATCCGCTTCAGGTCGATGTGCAGCAGCTTGCCCTTGATCGGCTCATGCTGCCAGTCGACGATCATCGCCTTCACGGCGCCCGAACCCTCAACGCTCAGGTCGAAGATCGTGTTGTGACCGGAGTCCGAGTGCAGAATCCTTGTGATGACCTTGGGGTCAACCGATACCGCAACCGTCTCTTTGCCCGCACCATAAACCACGGCAGGAATCTTGCCGGCGACACGCACGCGGCGAGCGGCATTCTTGTTGAACTTGCCCTCACGAGGAGTTGCGACCACTGCTTCTGTATTTGCTGTTGCCATGACTTCCATCTTCCTTTCGGGCACAGAGTTGAGCTCTGCTCCCTTTGCGGCCATGCCGCTTGAATTTGAACTACTCAAAGCTCAGAGCTCACGGCCCATCGCTTCAGTTGAACAGCGTACTCACGCTGGTCTCCATATGAATACTTTCGATAGCCCGGCCAAGCAGGCCCGCAATCGAAAGCACTTTTATCTTCTCTACCCGCAGCGCCTCGTCACGCAGCGGGATCGTATTCGTCACGATCAACTGTTCCAACCGTGAGTTCGCGATACGCTCGACAGCCGGACCTGAAAGCACCGGATGCGTCGCGCACGCATAAACTTTCTCCGCGCCCTCAGCCAGCAGCGCATCCACCGTCTTCACCAGGGTTCCGGCGGTGTCGATAATATCGTCGAGGATCAGGCACGTCCGGCCCTGCACATCGCCAATCACGTTCATCACCTCGGTGACATTGATGTCGGTCCGCCGCTTGTCGACGATGGCCAACGGCACATCCAGCTTCTTGGCGAAAAATCTCGCCCTCTCCACGCCTCCCGCATCCGGCGAAACCACCGTCAGGTTCGGCAGATCAAGCTCCCGGAAGTAGCTCACCAGCACCGGGCTGGCAAACAAGTGGTCCACCGGAATATTGAAGAACCCCTGAATCTGTGCTGCATGCAGATCGACGAGCAGCGCACGGTTCGCACCGGCGGTGGTCAGAAGATCAGCAACCAGCTTCGACGTAATGGCGACCCGCGGCCGGTCTTTCCGATCCTGCCGTGCATAGCCATAGTAGGGAATCACAACCGTGATTCGCCCGGCCGAGGCGCGCTTCAGCGCATCCATCATGATCAGCAGCTCGACAAGGTGCTGATCCACCGGGTAACACGTAGGCTGCACAAGAAAAACATCCGCACCGCGAACGTTCTCGAGCAGCTGAAATTGAACCTCGCCGTCGGAGAATCTCTGCAACCGGGTCTCGCCCAGCGGCACACCGACGAACTTGCAGATCTCCTCGCACAAAGGCTTGTTGGACGATCCGCAAAAAATCTTGATGCGCTTGTTTTCCGTAGGCCGGCCGGAGCGCTTTTTTTCCGGAGCCGGTAAATCTGGTACCCGCGGCCCCTGAGGGCCTTGAGGTCCTTTAGTCATTCCGCCCTGCGTAGAGGGCGCGATCGCAGGCTGAGAGCTCGTTTCTGTCTCTTCAGCCTGCTCTGAAATAGGGGAAAGAACCGCAGTCGTGTCGTTGTTGTTCACGTGAAACCCTCCAGGGTTGGTTGACCTTGAATGTTCCTGCTGCATTGTCTTACGAGGCCTTGTTGCGACCCCGTACTCTTCTGAATCCTTTGTTGCGAATCCTCAAAAGCTAAAGACTTCGGTCTTTCAAACTTCTCACTTCTTTCTCCGCACTGTTTCTCGCGGAGTCCAAAACGTCATACCTCTGCGGCAAATTGCTGCCGCGAAATAACCCTAAATTTTTCTGTTCGCATCTGGCGTCGACTTAGTGGTTGGGCGACTAGGATTCGAACCTAGACAAAGAGATTCAAAGTCTCTTGACCTACCGTTAGTCGATCGCCCAGTACATCGCCGGTTACAACTCGATCTTACTATCGACCTTACATCCATCGAACTTAGATACAGACCGGCGAGGTCACTCTGCGAACATCCGTTCCCAATACTCGGCCCGTGGCAGGGTCTCCGTCAGAAGAGCCTGCACGCCAGAGGACTGGACGCGCTGCTGAGCCGCCTTTGCCTCTGCTTCAGACCGGTAAAGTCCAAACAGAGCAGAGCCGGAACCTGAGAGCGCCGCGTAAATCGCAGGGCGATCTACACCGGGACTACCCGAATCACTACCCATCAATTGACGCTTGGTTATTCGCAAGGAGGGATACTGAGGAAAGACGACCTCTTCAAAGTCGTTTCCAATCCCGGTGCGGACAAGCGCGAGAAGGGTATTCTCGGCCAGATCGTTCCTCGCGTCAGCCTGACTCTCATCAGGCAAATCCCGTTTTTTCTCAGGATTAGGATCGCGAACGATACCGGAGGTGCCGGGCTTACAATCGCCTGTCTTCGCAGAGAGGGATGAGTAAGCAAGACTCAACTCACTTAGTCTATCGGGCTTAGCGGCCAAAGTCAACCCGGCGACTGGCTGAGGCGTCGCAGTTATGGTGTTTGAGTCACTCGAATCCGGTTGCCCCATGTCCCGCGTCTGGGACATGGGTTCTCCATTAGTTTCAACACCTACCTCCCCCACCAGCGCATCCCAGGCCTTGAAAGCCGCCGGAGTCGAAACCCCCACCGAGGGCACCGCCACCACACACCACGTTCGCGGCAGATCCGGCATCGGAACCACCTGCTCCCCCCTGCCCAATCCCAAAACCGCCCCACCCAGCAGAAACAATGGCACGTCCGACCCAATCTCCGCCGCCAGCTTCAGCCGCTCCACCCCCGGCAACGCCACCCCCAACTCCCGCTCCAACCCCAACAAGGCAGCCGCCGCATTCGCCGACCCAGCCCCCAGCCCCCCCTGCACCGGCAGCCTCTTCTCAATATGAATCGCAACCTCAGCCGCCACCCCCAGCCGCTCCAGACACCGCTCCACCATCCGCCAGGCCGTATTCCGCGCATCCCGCGGCACAAACGGATGATTCGTCGTCAACGAAATCGTGGTCCCTGCAGCCCGCTTCGCCGAAACCGTCACCAGATCATGCAAATCCAGGGTCTGGTACAGCGTCGTCAGACCGTGAAACCCATCGGCCCGCACCGGCCCAATCGCCAACCCCAGATTGATCTTCGAGTACGAACGAACACGCGTAGGCATCACTGTCGATTCTACCCACGTCCACCTCAGAGTATCTGGAATACCACATCGACGTACATCTCCACCGTCACCGGCTTTCCATTCTGCATCGCCGGTTTGAATCTGTACTGCCGCACCGCCTCCACCGCCTTCTCGTCCAATCCCATTCCGATACCGCGGACCACCCGCACATGCGATGGATTCCCATGCTCATCCACCCAGAGGTACACCTCCACATTCCCCGAGACCTTCGCCCTGCGCGCCTCCTCCGAGAACTCCGGCTCAGGCTGAAAGAGAACCTGCGGTGCGCTGATCCCTCCACCCACATGGTGAGGTCCCCCGCCCACGTTGCCTCCCGATCCCGGTCCAAAACCTGGGCCATTTCCCGAGCCAATACCAGTCCCCGAGTTATCGCCCATCGACATTCCTACAATTGGCGAGTTCGGCACACCGATCTGGGGAAGAATGCTCGCCATCCTCACATCCTCCTGCACCTCGATGGCCGGATCAATCTTGATCTTCGGCTCTTGCAACGGAGGAGCCTTCGGCGGAACAATCTGTTCTTCGGCAAGCTTCGGAAGCGATCCCTTGGTCGCCGGCGTCGATCCAGGCTGTCCGCCCCCACCGCCAATCTGATCTGTCTTCGGAGCGACCCGCGGAGGATTGACCAGCGCCGTAACGTTGTCGCGAACAGCGGTTACATTGCGAATCTGAGCGTTCACCACAAACCCGATAAGAACAATCGCCAAAACATGCAGACCGACTGCATAGGCGGTCGAAGGATAGCTACCCTCGAATGCCATTCGATCAACCACCGCAATCGGACGCGACTCCAACGCCAACGGCGGCAGCTTCCGAGGAAACAGCAGATCACGCACGCTGCTCCACAAGGACTCAAAGACTCCATACTCCCGCATTCCCGCAAAGAGTTTCACCCCACCCGCATCGCCTAACGCTCGCCCGTCTTGCTCACCGGCAACCACCCCAGCCAGCACACTCGAACTCTGTTCTACACGGATCTGCCTCATCACCTTTTGCTGCAAACCCTCCACCGGCTCCGGATTCGCAACCTCACGCAACACCTCCTCCAGAAGCATCTCGAACTCCATCTGATCTCTCATCGCTGCCCCTCCTTCATCGCCGCAAACTTTCGCCTCAACTCTGTCTTTGCCCGCATCACCCGCGTCCGCACCGTACCCTCGGGAATTCCCATCGCCTCGGCAACCTCCCGCGACGTCATCTCCTCCACCGACGACAGCACCAGCGGCCGCCGCAACTCCTCCGGCAGCCCATCGATCAGTCGCTTCAGCACCCCACGCTCATCCTCATCCACCGCACTCTGCTCCGGAGACCGGTTAGCCCGGCTAGACGGATCAGACACGCCATTCGCCAACTGCATCTCTGCAACATCCGACATCCGCTCTGCCGCTCTCGGCAGACGATCCAGCGCCACCCGCCACACCGTCCTCGCCAGAAAACCCTTCTCGTTCTCCATCCGCAGCCACGCCTCGCCGCGGTACAGCTTCAGAAACGCCTCCTGCACGGCATCCTCGGCATCCTGCCTGTTCCTCAGCAGCCCAAACGCCACCTGAAACATGAACCTTGCCTGCCTCTCGACCATCTCTTCGAACCGCTCATCGCGCTCCATCGACACGTTGCAACGCGGTTCGTCTCGCCCATCCTCCACCAACTCCGTCAAGGCCTGAACTCGAACACCCATCTCGCCTCTTCTCGCTCGCTGTTCTATCCCGCTCTCCCTAAGACCGTCGCCGCGCGAAAACCGTTCACATTTATCTGCGACTCTTCACCCTCCAACCAGCTATCCTGTTTCCAAGCCCTACATCCACACCCACTGGAGCCCGCTGAATGCCCCTCGGAACCCGTCTCGCTGCGACGACCCTCTCCCTCGCCTTCATCACCACGCTCGCAGCCCAAACGGCTCCCCAAACAACTCCCCAGCCAGCTCCCACCGAAGAACCCGTCCGCACCCAGCACGCCATGGTCACTACGGTCCAGCACGACGCCACCGATGCCGGAGTCGAGATTCTCAAGCAGGGCGGCAATGCCGTCGACGCGGCGGTCGCCGTTCACTTCGCTCTCGCCGTCGTCTATCCGTTCGCAGGCAATCTCGGTGGCGGAGGCTTCATGCTCATCCGCGATAAACATGGCAAGACGCACTTTCTCGACTACCGCGAAAAAGCTCCCGCCGCGGCGACCCGCGACATGTACCTCGACGCCAAGGGCAACATCGTCCCCGGCATGTCGCTCGTCGGCTACAAGGCCAGCGGAGTCCCCGGCTCCGTCGCCGGCCTAGCCTACGCGCAGAAACACTTCGGCAAGCTCACCCTCGCACAGGACATGGCCCCCGCCATCAAACTCGCCACCGAGGGCTTTGTCCTAACAGCTCCCGAAGCAGCCAGCCTCCAGAGTAGGAACGTGACCCGCTTTCCCGCCTCTGCGCACATCTACCAGCGCGACGGAAATTTCTATAAAGAAGGCGAGACCTTCAAACAGCCTGAACTCGCCGCTACTCTCACCCGCATCTCCAAAAACCCCGACGAGTTCTACAAAGGCGCGATGGCGAAGCAAATCGCCGACGTTGAAAAGGCGGGCGGAGGCCTCATCACCGCCGAAGACCTTGCGAACTACCAGGTGAAAGATCGCAAAGTGATCCGGGGCAGGTATCGCGGCTACGACATCATCACCGCACCGCCACCCTCCTCCGGTGGCATCGTTCTGGTCGAGATCCTCAACATCCTCTCCGGCTACGACCTCAAGAAGCTCGGTCCAGACCGCAGCGCCGCCCAGGTCCACATCATCACCGAAGCCTTCCGCCGGGCCTACATGGATCGCGGCGACTACCTCGGCGACCCTGACTTTAATACCCTCCCTCTTAAGCAAATGGCGAACTCGAAGTACGCCGCCGCCTGGCGCGCCTCCATCGACCCCAACAAGCCCACGCCCAGCAAAGATCTCGTCCGCCCAACCGGCTTCATGCCGCCTCCACCATCGGCGACACAAACAAAAGAATCCACCGAGACCACGCACTTCTCTATCGTCGATAAGGACGGCAACGCCGTCTCCAGCACCACCACCCTCAACGGAGGCTACGGCTCCGGAGTCACCATCGAGGGCCTCGGCTTCCTCATGAACAACGAGATGGACGACTTCACCTCGAAGGTCGGCGTCCCCAATGTCTACGGCCTCATCCAGAGCTCCGCCAACGCCATCGCCCCCGGCAAGCGTCCGCTCTCCGCCATGACCCCAACCATCCTCACCACCCCCGGCCACTGGTACAAACGCGGCAAGCTCGCCTACGTCATGGGCACCCCAGGCGGCGCCACCATCATCACCACCGTCGCCAACGACATCATCAGCACCGTCGACAACGGCCTCAACATCCAGCAGGCCGCCGACGCCCCGCGCTTCCACCATCAGTACCTGCCTGACCGCATCGACCTCGAAAAGAAATTTCCCGCGGACGTAGCCGACCAGCTCAAGGCCATGGGCTACACCATCAACCGCCTCGCCGTAGCCGACGAGCACAACCCCGGCGTCTGGGGCGACAGCGAACTCATCGCGATCGACCCCAAAACCCACGAACTCCTCGGCGGCCACGACAACCGCAGAGCCTTCGGAAAGGCAGCGGGTTATTGAATCACGCTCACCTCATCGCCTGGCGTGCCATTTGCGCCAGCGCGAACCGGTTTCTTCGTTTAAAATCTTCACCGAGAGGTCACCTCGTGACCAACGACGAGCGCAGCCAACTGGCGAAAGCCTGGATCGCCCTCCAGACGACGCCGCAGCACGCTCCCGAATACAACTCCCTCTTCTGGTCCTTCGAGCAAACCTATGACCTGGTTCGCGAAGACCCCGTGGAAGCATGGAAGCTCATCCTCACCATCTGGTCACTCGACCAATCCCTGCCCACCAGGCAAAGTCTCTCCGCTGGTCCCCTCGAAGAGCTCCTCTGTTTCCACGGCGAATACATCATCCCTCACATCGAGCGGCAAGCCAAAGCGGACCCATCCTTTGCCCGGCTGCTCGGAGCCGTATGGCAAAACACCATACCCGACAACGTCTGGAATCGTCTGCAGGACGTGTGGATCGCCCCCGACGGCACCGCCTATCTGAATCGCTCAGAGAAACTGCCCCCACTGGAAGTTCTGCAGAGCGCGCTGCTCGAATTCGCCAAACTCGGAGCTCTTCTCCTCTGCATGCTCTCCCTCTACGTCGTCTTCCGCACCCTCTTCCTCTCCATCGAAGACTCCCACGCCATCCTGCAGCCGCCCCAGATCTTCACCAACCGCATTCTGGACGCGCTTCTACTCATCGCCCTCTCCGCCGCCATCTCCCTGCTCGGCGGTATCATCTTCCGCGAAGCCGAACCCCAACCGCACTCCTCCCTCGCCGCCACGCTCCCGCTCCGGATCTTCTCCTGGGCCACCGGCATTATGCTGACCCTCTTCGTCCTCGCCCACTTCCTCGAAACCCACTACATCTTCACCCCCAAAGTCCACTGGTAGCTAGTCTGTATTGACAACAGTCAGAGTTGTAGGCGCTCGATTTTTTGAAGTGTCATCCTGAGCGGAGCCTCTCGCGGCCTCATCGCGAGAGGCGCAGTCGAAGGACCTGCGGTTTGCTTGTGGTACACCGATCTCGCTGTCTGTAAGGCACTATCTCCCGCCCAGCGTCTTATCGATAGCCGCCTGCGCCAGCGGCCCCATAATCGCATATCCCTTCGCATTCGGATGCACCCCGTCAAAGCTGGTTCCCTCCTTCATCCCGCCATCCTCCCCCGCCAGCGCCGAGTAGTAATCCAGATACGTCACCGAATGATTCACGCAATATCCCTGCAGCCAGCTATTCAACGCCCTTATCTTTGGCGCCGGCGCCAGCCCCTTCCGCCACGGATAATCCGCCGCAGGCGTAATCGACGCCACGATCACCCGAATCCCGTTCGCCTTCGCTAGATCGATCATCGACCGGAAATTATCCTCCGTCATCTCCGGCGTCATCGGCCCCGTATTCCCCGCCACATCGTTCGTCCCCGCCAGAATCACCACTGCCGCCGGATGCAGATCGATCACATCCTGCCGAAACCGCACCACCATCTGCGGCGTCGTCTGCCCGCTGATCCCGCGATTCACATACGGCTTCCCCGGAAAGAACTCCCCCGTATCCGGCCGCCTTCCCCAGGCATCCGTAATCGAGTCGCCATAAAACACCACGCGCTGCTCACCCGTTGCCACGGGCCCCAGCGTCGCATTCTCCGCCTTGTACCTACCCAGCTGCGGCCAATCCGCCAGCTTCGCCTCCATCGTCGCGATCTGCTTCGCCGTATCCACCGGAGCAGGCGCGGCAGTTGTAGCGCCAGTCACAGGCGCAGCCTGCGAATAACCCGCCTTACTCATCAACCCAACGCAACCCAGCAAAACCACTCGCCCCAGAACCTTCATCGTTCCTCCTTCTACAGCGTTCCGATTCTAGCCGACCCTCCAGCAAACCTTCTTGTCGCGCCCCGCACCCCTCCGCTGCTGTACCTTAAGAAGTGATGCAACCCGCTCTCTCCACCCACGTCTTCCTCCAGCAGCGCCTGCACCCCGGTCTGCTCGACGCCCTCCACAAAGCCGGCGCCCCCGATGGTGTCAAGACTATCGAAATCTTTGCCGCCCGCCACCACTTCGACTACAGCGACCGCGCCGCCGTCCGCGACATCGCCACCTGGTTCCGCTCGACCGGCGTCGCCGCCACACTCCACCAGCCCCTCTACCTCAGCGACCGGGGAAGCGGGCAATGGTCCCGCCACGTCGCCCCCAACATAAATCTCATCGATCCCGAAAAGTCCCACCGCATCACCGCCATGGATGAGGTCAAGCGCGCCCTCGAGTCCGCCGAGCAGATCCCCATCGACGCCTGTGTCCTCCATCTCGGCCACAAGGGCGACCCCTGGGACACCCGAGCCCTCGAAAACTCCCTCACCGCCATCGAGCATCTCAAGGCCTTCGCCCACCCCCTCGGCGTTCGCATCCTCATCGAAAACCTGCAAAACGACATCACTACCCCCGAGCACATCCTGGAAATCCTCCGCGTCGGCCACTTCGACCGCGTCGGCGTCTGCCTCGACATAGGCCACGCCCACCTGGCGCAGCCACCCAGCGATAGCCAACCCAACATAGGTATCGACGCCGCCTTCGAACTCCTCAAGCCCCGCATCGCCCAACTCCACCTACACGACAACCACGGGCAAAAAGACGACCACCTCTGGCCCGGCAGTATCGCGACAAATCCGGGTGCCCCACGTCCCGACTCTGGGACGTGGGATCACGGAATCGACTGGGCCAACGTAGCCAAACACATCGCCACCCTCCCAGCCAACACCCCCGGCATCCTCGAAATCGCCCACGACCTCGAAGAAACCCCCGACTCCGTCACCTCCAAAGCCACCCAAGCCTTCGAACTCCTCAAGCGGGCCACCGAAACCACGGCCTCCAAAGCATGAATCCTCTCTATAAAGCTGCCACTTTGACTCTTCTGTTCGCGTCGGCCCTCATAATGAAAGCGCAGACGCTCAGAGTTCAAATCCTTAATGGCAAGAACGGCAAGCCTGTTGTAAACGAGCATGTGAATGTGTTTCGAACTGGAGACTTTGGCGATCTTGCGGGAAACCGTGATCACAGAGAATTTAACACGGATGCGAACGGTATTTTTACCGTGTCGCAAATCGCTCCCGAAACAGATTCGTTTACTGTCGCCGTTGATTGGCATCGGCCGTGTGCGAAAAACTACGCAAAGTTTTCATTGCACGAGATTTTTTTGAAAGGCATCGTCAGTGAAAATTCGTGCAAGGCTAAAGTAGGACGAATCGTCGAACCCGGAACGCTGATCTTGTTTGTTCGAGACGAGACATTCTTCGAGAAGATGGCGCACTAGTAGACTGGAAGAGACATGTCTACTGAAGTAAAAACCTCCGCACCCATTGCCACCATAGCCTCCCTCTCCCAGCACGAAGGCCAAACCATCACCCTCCGCGGCTGGCTCTACAACCTCCGCGCTTCGGGCAAGCTGCTCTTCCCCATCTTCCGCGACGGCACCGGCACCATCCAGGGCATCGTCCCCAGGGCCGCCGTCCCCGAAGAAGTCTTCGAAACCCTGAAAAATCTCACTCTCGAATCCAGCCTCACCGTAACCGGCAAGGTCCGCGCCGACAGCCGCGCCCCCAGCGGCTACGAGCTCGACGTCGAAGACATAACAGTCCTCCAACGCGTCCCCGAAGAAACCCCCTTCCCCATCACCCTCAAAGAGCACGGCGTCGACTTCCTCATGGAGCACCGCCACCTCTGGCTCCGCACCCCGCGCCAGTCCGCCATCCTCCGCGTCCGCGCCACCATCATGCGCGCGGCAGCGGAATATTTTGACACCAACGGCTTCATCCGCACCGACCCACCCATCCTCACCCCCAACGCCTGCGAAGGCACCAGTGAGCTCTTCGAGATGGACTACTTCGACGACGACAAGGCCTACCTCACCCAGTCCGGCCAGCTCTACATCGAAGCCACCGCCCTCGCCCTCGGCAAGGTCTACAGCTTCGGCCCCACCTTCCGAGCCGAAAAATCCAAAACCCGCCGGCACCTCACCGAATTCTGGATGGTCGAACCCGAGGTAGCGTTCCTCGACCTCGACGGCCTCCTCGACCTCGCCGAAGGCTTCATCACCCACATCGTCACCACGGTCCTCGCCCACCACCGCGCCGACCTCAAAGTCATCGGCAAAGACATCGCCAAATTAGAGGCCGTCATCGCCCCCGAAACCCCTACCCCTACCGCCGCCACCAATAACGCTGTCATCCTGAGCGAAGCGCGCAGCGCGGAGTCGAAGGACCCCGAGGCTCCCAAACCCGCCCATACCGCTGAACCCTTTTCAACCACGAACCCAAACGCCTCCACACCACCCCCCAACAAATTCCCCCGCCTCTCCTACGACGAAGCCCACGCCATGCTAGAAAAAGCCTACGCCGAAGGCAAAATCGAAGCTCCCCACAAATACGGCGACGACTTCGGCTCCCCCGACGAGACCTACATCAGCAGTCAATTCTCGAAGCCCGTCATGATCCACCGCTATCCCGCCGCCATCAAGGCCTTCTACATGCAGCCCGACCCCGCCGACCCCACCAAGGCCCTCTGCGTCGACGTTCTCGCCCCCGAGGGCTACGGCGAAATCATCGGCGGCTCGCAACGAGTCGACTCCTACGACCTCCTCAAGTCCCGCATCGAAGCCCACAACCTCCCCCTCGACGCCTTCCAGTGGTACCTCGACCTGCGCAAATACGGCAGCGTCCCTCACGCCGGCTTCGGCATGGGCATCGAGCGAGTCGTAGCCTGGATCTGCGGCCTAGACCACGTCCGCGAAACCATCCCCTTCGCCAGAACCCTCAACAGAATTTATCCGTAGACGAGTCTCGCGTTTGCCGTCATCCTGAGAGAAGCCGAAGGGGAGGGATCTGCTGTTGACGCCGCCACAGTACCCACCAATCAAACCGCCGTCATCCTGAGCGAAGCGCGCAGCGCGGAGTCGAAGGACCCCGAAGGTCCCAAACCCGGCCATACCGCTGAAACCTTTTCAACCACGAACCCAAACGCCTCCACCCCGCCCCCCAACAAATTCCCCCGCCTAAGCTACGACGAAGCCCACGCCATCCTAGAAAAAGCCTTCGCCGAGGGCAAAATCGAAGCCCCCCACAAATACGGCAGTGTCCCCCACGCCGGCTTCGGCATGGGCATCGAGCGAGTAGTAGCCTGGATCTGCGGCCTCGACCACGTCCGCGAAACCATCCCCTTCGCCCGAACGCTAAATAGGATTTATCCCTAAGGAATAGGGCGAGGTAAATTACTCTCACCTCGAATTGACGCCTAAAGCCCAGTCATATGAGCCGGACCGTAGACGATTTTACCTTTTTTGTCTATGTATTCCATGGAAAGGTCTCGTTCTCCACTGCCATCCCGGATAACGAGGAGCGCCAGGCCGTCTTTGAAATTGCCTGCTGACATCGGACCACCGTCTACATGGGCAACGACAAACTGCGCAGGAATGATCCATTGTCCAGTTTGCGAGATATAGCCCACTTTGCCGCCGATAGAAGCTGGCGCGAAACCAGAGAAGAAATCCCCGACTTCGTCAAACAGGGGGGTGATTCGGATTGCCCCGTCAAGACTGATATAGCCCCATTTACCCGCTACCTTCACGGCTGCGAGCCCTTCGCTAAAAGGATGGACATCGTCAAAGATCGCAGGAATGCACTGCTTGCCAGTGCGGTCAACAAATCCCCACTTAGCGCTACAGGTGCGTTGCAGGGCTGCCAACCCTTCGGAGAAGTATTTGGGTAGGAGACTACATGATGTTAACTTCTCGGAAACCCACCGCTGATTACGATCAATCACTCTCCAATACTCCTGCCCAAACTCGAAATTGCTTACCCATGCGAGATGGTCTCCATAGTGAATAACCGCATCGTAACCGTGTCTCAGCAGAACGAACTTACCAGCCTTATTCAAGAAATTTCCCTCGAGGGACTTAGTATCGACAGGAAAGACTGCCGCGAACCCATCTATAAAATCTGCTGCCTTTTCGAGACTAGGTTGGATTACGACTCTTCCTGTCTTGTCGATGAACCCCCACCTACCAGCAATCTTGACGCACGCTAGCCCGTCGGAGAAAGGTTGAACATCTTCGTACCGAAAAGGTATGACAACGACACCGGAGGAGTTTACGAATCCAAATTTCTTCCCATCCGACACCGCTGCAAATCCTTCAGAAAAGGGTTCAGCGGCGACGAACCGATGATCGCTCTGAAACGCGCCGTGCTCGTCGATGAATCCCCAGCCAGCCGGCGTAGGAGCATTGTGTAAGACTATCGGTTGCTGCGATTCGGAAAAGATGGCGCTAAGAGTAAAAAAAACAGCCAGGAAGACGCGTGCAAACCTTCGCATTATTCAGATCCCACTTCTATGTAAGTTTTTGCGTCTTTGAGTGTTTGCACGATAAAGTCACGCGCGTTCTGTGCTTCTTCACGCACTCGTCCCGGTGTGAGTGCTTCTCCATTGCCGTCCAAAACGACGCCAAAGTTGATGTAGTTTGTGATGCCCACAGCCAAGTTGCTTACAGCTAACATCGCATCGTCAAGCTTTTTGAGCAGCTTTTGTGTCGTTAAATCATTCATTTGGTTACCTGTTACTCCATCCTACACCCCCAGCCGGGTACCCTATTCATGCGGCTTCATCGGCGGGTAGCCCATGCACAAAATCGGGTACCCCATTCATCGGTGGGCATTCGCGCCACGCGCGAACCGCTTTTTCCCCGCAATCCACCTCAAATCTTATAAGGCACCCTAACCCCACGAGTCCCCGCCGGAAAATCCTTCACATTCCGCGTCACAAGCTCCCGCCCCGCAGCCTCCGCCGTCGCCAGAATAATCGCATCCGGCATCTTGATTCTCTTCTGCCGCCGGATCACGGCAGCGCGTTCCGCCACCTCACGCGTCATCTCCAGACACTGAAAATTCGAGAGAAACGCCCGCAGGATAGCCTCTTCGCTCGGCGAAGCGGCCCCAGTCATCACCTCAATCCACGTAATCACGCTGATCGCAGCATCGTGACTCCGCCGAATCTCCCGCGTTGCCTTGGCAACCCCATTCAAATGGTCGATCAGGATATTTGTATCGAAGAGTTCGCTCACCTGCCCCACTCACGCCGCAGCTTCTCCTGATACTCCACTCCATCCACACCCCTCTGCTTCCAGATCCCGAACGAATCCTCAATCCCGGCTCGGTTCTCCACGAGAAACCCTGCCACCGCCTGTCGAATCAACTCCGCCCGCGACACCTTCCTCGATCGGCTCAACGAATTCAACTCCTCCAACTCACTCTCCGGAATGTCCACCAGCGTCCGCATCGCGTCCTCCGTGATATACACCCACGATATCACCTTCTAAGCACGGGTGGCCCACATCTGAATCCGGGTGCCCCATCTTCGCGACAGTCTCATCGTTGCTAATCGGGGTCCCCGCCAGCTTCGCTGGTGGGGTGAGCTTCGGTGGACCATTTTCGCGGCAGCGAAAATCCCCCACGCCGTCAGGCCTCAAACCAGGATCCCCACGAACTTCGTTCGTGGGATGTTCAAACGATTCCAGAGAGAAGGCGACGACCACTTCATCATCTTCAATTGTTCCCGCCGCGAACCCTAGCTTTCGACTGAATCTCAGCAACCGAAAATAAATTTCATCTAGAACCCTCAAAAACAAAGGCAAAATAGCTTGTCAAGTCCCAAACCCACCCAACTCCATCAATTCAAACCACTTAGCCGTGGCATTTAAGTTACCCCAAATCCTCTATACTTAAAACAGTAGAGAAAACGAACCAAGAGCCTCTGAGGGAACTTCCCTCCGGGGCTTTACTTATTTGAAATGAAGACTTTACCAACATCGCCGACAGCAAAACCCAGCAAAATCAAGACTTTGCCAATAACCCAAAACCCGGAGTCCAACCCTAACCAAAATCGAATGAAGACTTTGCGCACATTTCGGCGGGCGGGCTCACCTGGTAGACACCTTGTGCGATCTGCTCCAACCTGTGATAATCCAGCACAAATCCTGAACTGCGGGCCCAGCTTTCACTTTCCTCTTCAGATCACTGCGAGTGCAGCCTGCCAGGAGTATGCCTCCGCAGGCAGTCCTGCCTGGGAGACTAGCGACAATGCGCACGAAACCGCTCTTCGCCTTGCTTACGGGAGCGCTCTTTCTCTCAGGCTGCCATTCCACACCGCCGGGCCCAGTCACCGACGCCTGTTCCGTCCTCACTCCCGACGAAATCAGCGCCGTCGTCCGCGTACCCATCGACCCCGGCAAGCACATCCCCGCATCATCCACTGTCATGTGCGCGTGGCTCCAGAGCAAGACCTTCGGCGTCAACGCAGAGAAGGTCGTGCTCAACTTCACCTCGCTCGACAGCTTCAAAAAACAAAAGGCCGCTGGCTCTGGCCCCCGCAGGATCACCGTGACCCTAGTCAGCGGCATCGGCGACGAGGCCTTCTACGTAATCACCCCGTTCGGCACCAGCCTCTATGTAAGAAAGGGGAATACCGCAATCAGCTTCACCATACGCGACAAGGCTTTCTCCACGAACCAACTCATGGCGAAAGAAAAGACCCTGGGCCTCGAAGCCGCCGCCCGCCTGTAATAGCCGCAGACTAAATTCGCTCCAGAGTCCCCAATCCATCTCCCACCAAAATTTTTCGCAGGAACGACGACTATCCTTTAGGCGACGACATGAGTCTTGAAACTCAAGGCCAGGAGGAAGGGCATTCATGATCCGTCGCTGTGATCCTCGCGATTTCGAACCAATCTGGGCCATCATCAACGATGGCGCGCAGGCCTACAAAGGCATCATCCCCGCAGACCGCTGGACTGAGCCCTACATGTCCCGGGAAAAACTCCAGCATGAAATCGACGACGGAGTCATCTTCTGGGGCTACGAGGACACCGGAACACTGGTCGCCATCATGGGCATCCAACAGGTCCAGGACGTAACCCTCATCCGCCACGCCTATGTCCGCACCACCAGCCAGAAGCAGGGAATCGGAGCGCTCCTGCTCTCGCACCTGCGCAAGATGGCGAACAATCCCGTCTTGATCGGCACCTGGGCAGATGCAGCCTGGGCGATCCGTTTCTACGAACGATACGGCTTTCAAATTGTGGCTCCCGGCGAAAAACACCGGCTGCTCAAAAAATATTGGACCGTACCCGACCGCCAGATCGAAACCTCAGTAGTCCTGGCGGATCAGAAGTGGCAAGAAATTCAGCAACCCAGCATGATACCTTCTTGACTCCTGTTTTTCCCTCACACACTAAACGGCTATGCAACCGCTCTTCCCACCGCCTATCGTGGAGACCTATGTCCATCCGAGCCACTCTTCTGGCAGCAACAATTCTTGCGGGCACCCTGCCCACCCTCGCGCAAACCACGCCGAACACTCTCTCCAAACAGGAATCAGCCCAGGGCTGGCACCTCCTCTTCGACGGCAAGACCACCCAGGGCTGGCACAGCACCCACGGTCCCGACTTCCCCGCCACCGGCTGGGAGGTCAAAGACGGCCTCCTCTCCGTCACCGAGCACGGCGGCGAAGAGGGCGGCAACGCCGGCGACATCCTCACCACCCGCAAGTACGCCAACTTCGAGCTGCTCGTCGACTTCCGCATCACCCCCGGAGCCAACAGCGGCATCAAGTACTTCGTCGACCCCAACTACGCCCCCGGCCACGACGGCCACGGCTCCGCCATCGGCTTCGAGTACCAGGTCCTCGACGACGCCCTCCACCCCGACGCCAAAAAAGGACGCGACGGCAACCGCACCGTAGCCTCCCTCTACGACATGATCCCCCCCGCAAAAGACAAGTCGGTCAAACCCGTAGGCGAGTGGAACACCGCCCGCATCGTCGTCCGCGGCACCCACGGCGAGCACTGGCTCAACGGCGTCAAAGTCCTCGAATACGACCGCGCCACCCCCCAGTTCCACCAGACCGTCGCCGAGAGCAAATTCCACGTCTACCCCCACTTCGGTGAAGCCAACGACGGCTACATTCTCCTCCAGGACCACGGATTCCCCGTCTCCTTCCGCAACATCAAAATCCGCGAGCTTCCACCCACCCCGGCACCGTAGCTCCTGAGGAGGCTGCGGAAAAGTCTGTGTTTTGCTTTTGGGAAGGAGCGCAGGGCTTTAGCTAAAGCCCTCTGTTATTTGCTGAAAGCTGAAACAGGTCAGAGATGGGTCCACCCCCGGCGTACCAGCACCACACCCATGCCGAGGCACGCAACGGCCGTTACCCGCAACGCGGGTATATAGAGCGATCCCAACCATGCGATGTGTGCCGGAAGGTCATACTGTCCCGGCTTCATACAAATTCCCCAGATCCCGAAGGCCATGCAGACGAAGCCCAAAACGAAGCAGATCCACTGCTCGACAACAATCATCCTGGGTGGAGCGTCTTTTTGTTCCTTCTCTTCCTTCTTCCACACGGCACTTGATGCAGGTTCGCGGTCGAGGTATCCAACATCTCCGTGAAGACTGCCGGAGACTTGAACGGGATATCCGCCTTTGGTCGCCGATGTTCGGCCTGCGCCTGAATGAGTCATCGTGGCGCCTCCCTCCACAGTACTATTTGTTAACATACAATACGATTTCAGATACATTTTGTATATATTCTGAATCCAGAAGGTTGTGGGATACATCATGTATCTGTAAATGGAGAGCGTGTCCTCCACCGGAGAGGGAGGGCGGATGTCAGCAGAGGTCAGTATCAGCGAGCACTGGAAACCGAAGTCCAACCCCTGGCTGATCGCGGCGACAGTAGCGCTGGCTGCCTTCATGGAGGTTCTCGATACCTCCATCGCCAATGTCGCCCTTCCCCACATTGCCGGCGACCTCGGCGCCAGCACCAGTCAGGGAACCTGGGTCCTCACCAGCTATCTGGTCTCCAATGCGATCATTCTTCCGGTCGGCGCATGGGCCTCGAGCGTCATCGGCCGCAGAAACTTCTTTCTGCTGTGCATCACCATCTTCACTGCCGCAAGCTTTCTTTGCGGTATTGCGCCGTCGCTGCCGATCTTGCTCATCGCGCGTGTCCTTCAGGGCGTTGGCGGCGGCGGCCTCCAGCCCATGGCGCAGGCCATCATGGCGGATTCCTTCGAAGAAAAGAAACGCGGCCAGGCCTTCGCGCTCTACGGCCTTGTTGCAGTGCTCGCGCCATCCGTCGGACCGACGATCGGCGGATGGATCACCGACCACTACTCGTGGCGATGGATCTTCTATATCAATCTGCCCGTCGGCATCCTCGCGTTCTTTCTGGTCAGCCGCCTGGTCCAGGATCCGCCCTGGATCAAAGCCGATCGCGCCAATCTCAGGAGACTGGACTACATTGGCCTCGGATTGCTCGCGGTCGCGATGGGCGGCATGCAGATCATGCTCGATAAGGGGGAAGAGAACGATTGGTTTGCCTCCTCCTTCATCCGTTTCTTCTGCTTCCTCTTCGTTGCAGGTATGACCGGCCTGATCTGGTGGCAGTGGCGGGCTAAGAACCCGATCATGAATCTGCGGCTGTTCAAGTACAAAAACTTCGCTATTTGCTGCCTGCTTATGATTCTGGTCGGCGGTGTCCTGAACGCCGCAACCGTCCTTGAGCCGCAGTTCCTGCAACAACTAATGGGCTACACGGCAACCCGCGCCGGAGAAGCGTTGGCGGGCGGTGGGCTTGCTCTGCTCGTTGTTATGCCCATGGCGGGAGTAGCTACCGGCAGGTTTCCAGCGAGAAATATGGCTGCATTCGGCTTCGCCTGCTTCGCTGCCGCGTTCTATTACACCTCCACGCACTTCACGCTCACCATGACCTTCGGTTTTGCCTCCTGGGTGCGAATTCTTCAGATGTTCGCGATTCCTTTCGCCTTCATCGCCATCACCACCGCGGCTTATGTCGGACTTCCGAAGGAGGCGAGCAATCAGGTCTCCGGGATCATCAACTTCGTTCGCAACGTTGGCGGCAGCATCTTCATCGCCGTCACTGGAGCGATCGTAACCAACCGCTCTCTCTTTCACCAGGCGCGCTTGCAGGAGTCCATGCAGACTGGCAATCCCGCCTTCGTCGACCAAGTGAATGCACTTACCTCTTACTTCGGTGGCAGCGGCAAAGGGCCCGGACCTGCCCTCATGGCTCAAGCCGCCATTTACCAGCAACTCAATCAGCAGGCTGCCGCGCAGGCTTATCAGGACATCTATCGTCTGCTCTGCTGGATGGCGATGGGCATGGTGGTGTGCGCCTTCATTCTGAGCAAGAACAAGCCCGGACAGGGAGCTCCCGCGGGAGAAGCAATGCACTAGTTACACACACTTCGTCATTAAGGCAGTACTGCCGGACGAAAGTGTATTTCTAAAGGCTCCGAATGTCGTCTGAGGCCATAAATCTAACGGAGGTTATTCCAACCAGGAGATAGGTTTCCATGTGCGATAAAGAAGCGAACTCGATTTTTCACGCTCGGGAGGTACCAGTCGAACTAGTTGCCGAGCTAATAATGACAGCGGAGAGGGGGTTAGCAGCCTTTACGAGACAGTATTTAGACGGTATGGTCCGAAGGAAGCGAGGATGGCCGCGTGGGACTGGATCGAAGAATTGGAGACGATGGATTGGCCTGTAGATGGAGCGCCCCCACACTGACGTCATATGACGATAATCGCCGCCGATTGCCTTGCCTCCAGAATCGCCGACCGTTCTCTAACCCTATGAAGGCCGGAAGAATTGTAGGTCTTGGTGTAAGGAATGGGTGCCGGCAGAACAGGATGTTGTACGTTGGCGGTGCCGGTATAGGTAGAAGTGGTGGCGAGATTGATTGGATTACCAGTCTGCCACTGCACAATTCCTGCGAGGCGAAATCCCTCAACGAAACGATTCTCCTTGAAAGGCAAAGGCGGCTAATTCACCTTGAATACCTGAAGGCCAGCCTCTTTCGCCAGATCTCCCCTGGTGTGAACCACAAAGAATCGTTTGATGGACGGCACATAGATGGATGTCTTTCCGCCAAACGTATCGACATGCTGAACCACATGGTAGTGATCTGGTGAATCCTGTGCGACGACGTCCACACCATCCGCACTAGAGACATAGATACGATGATGAGCGGAGTCATAGGTCATATCGTCGGAGACATTGCCGATGTCCAGTGTTTCGATCACGTCTCCATCGCGGGCGTCCAGGACAACGAGCTTGCCCGGATCACGGTCGCCCACAAAAATACGCTTGTGAATGGGGTCATAGGCCATGGCTGAGTCCACATGCAACTCCGGAGAAGACCATGTCTGCTCGACCACCTTCTTCTCGAGGTTCACAACACCTACCTGGTTTTTATCACGCATGGTCACATAGAGCTTCTCCGTCTTCGGATCGATTACCAGCGTTTTCAGCGTGGCGGCTTCCACACGGATACGGCCTATCACCTGCTGCTTGTCCACAGAGATCATGCTGAGATAGGAAAAGTCAGTCTTTGCGGCGCGGCCTCCATTGCCTATATAAAAGATGCGCGACTGCGGGGCATAGACACCTGCGTCGGGGCCTGGGTCGAGAGCGACACTCTTGATCAGGTGGAGATTGGTTCCATCCAGGAACTCGCAGGATGCATTTCCCGCGTCAGCCACCAGGAGTTGGTTTTGATCTTCGAGGAAGACGATTTTGCGGGGCGACTTCACGACGCCGCGGGCGCTGAGCAGATGTTGACCTGTCCTCAGATCAAACACTTCGATGGAGGCGTAGACCTCGGCGACCACATACAGACGATTGTGGCGCAGGTCTACCGCGAAGTGATCGAAGTCGCCACCCGTTACTTCCGGCAGCGGTGTAGATCCGATTTGTGTCAGCGGAGTCACATCGGCAGCATGCAATGCGCCGGGCGAGAGAGTGAAGAGAATGATCAGTGCAGTCGCGAAAGCCAACTTAAATTGTTTCACCGGTTCTCTTCTCATCTTAGGTTCCAATTTCTGCCATAGTCCTTGCACAAGTTTCCTTTGCCACCACTCGCGTGAGGAATGCCGGATTGCCTGAACATTCTCTATGGTTGGATGCGTATCCAGGTCAGTTGACTCATTGTCAATTGACGGCATGTATCGCGTAGAAGTGCATTACAAATCGAGGTAAGCAGCCTTACTAGCAAAAAAACGTGCCGGAGAACTCATCCCCGGCACGTCTTCACTTCCGTCCGCGCAGTTCATCTCTCCCGCGACGGGTACCAGCGAAGCCCGCCACCGAACGTCTGCCTGTAGAACTCTCGCTGAATCGGGTTGATCGTGCTGCCCTGGTAGAACCCGAACACTTCATTGTTCAGGTTCAGAGCGTACGCGACCGCGGTGAATCCCTTCGGCAGCCTGTACGTTCCTTGAAGATCGACCTGCAGGTGAGAGTAGAGATACACGTCGCCGTTGGGTCCCTTGAAGCCGCCACCCGTTCCTGCTGTGGGATCGAATGGCCCGCCGGCGTTCGTGTCCGTGTAGTTGTAGGCGAAGATATTTGCCGCGTTGTAGGCCAGGCCCAGCCGCACCGACAGCTTCTTCTTGTCGTACGTCGGGCTGATATTCCACGTGTGTGGGGCCTGCCGCAGCAGATCCGGATGGTCCGTGCGATCGATATTCACCGACGTGTTCCCCTGACTATCCGTGAGCGTAACCTGCGCGGGCCACGTCAACTGGGAGGCGCTGTATCCATAATTCGCGGAAAGACCTAATCCGTTCAGCAAACCCGGAAGATAGGTGAAGTGCTGTTGGAAGGCGATCTCGAAACCGTACACATACGCACTGCCTGCATTCTGCGGCTGCGTCTGCACGAGGATCGTTCCATCCGATTGCTTGATACTCGTATTCAACGGAACAATGGGATCCTGCAGATTCTTGTAGTACACACCCGCCTGCAGCAGTCCAACCGGATTCAGGCTTCGTTCGTAGAGCAGGTCGATATTGTCCGCATGCTCCGCCTTCAGGTTAGGATTGCCGACGCTTGACGTCGTCCGTACGCCGCCCGGAGAGATCGTCGCGAACGAGACCAGATCCGAGAAGTTCGGACGCGCTAAGCCACGCCCATACACGAGACGAAGACCGCTCGACGGAGTAAACGAGTAACGCACCGAAGCGCTCGGAAGAATGTCCAGGTATGATCCGTTCCGCGCAATCGGAGGAGCCCCCGGAAGAACCGTTCCGGTGTCCGCGTTTTTCGTCTCCTCAAACCGCAGTCCAGCCACAATCCTGAACTTGTTCAGGTTGATTGTGTTCATCACGTACCCGGCCGAAACCTTTTCGATGTAATTAAAGTTCTGCCCGAGCTGATCCGTATTCTTTGAGGTCCGCTTAGCCGGAGGACTCGTTGGTACCTTCAGAATCAGGTTATAGTCCGCAGCCGGTCCAAACGTGTAGCTGCCACCGTAGTAGTTCGGATCGGAGAAGTTGTTCTGGAACTTCGTCAACTGCAAGGAAGGATCGGTCGGATTCCCAAGCGATGCTGTCGGAACCAGATAGATGGTGTCCTGGTTTGCGAACTTGTGGAGATTGCGGAACCGCCCGCCAACCTCGATCGTGCTCGCATGACTACCAAGCGTATATGCGGTCCCCAGCGATCCGCCCAACCCAAGGTCCACCTCCGGATTGTAGTAGTGGTTCGACTGCAACGTCGAAAGATAATACTGCGTCGGGTCGTAGATATTCGCGTTGTTCAGCGCCTTCAGCTTCGGAACTAGTGGGTTCGATACGTCGGCCGCGAACGAATAGGTGTTGTTGTTCGCGAAACTCGCATCATCGTAGCCCTCATCGCGTGTACGGCCGACGGAGCTCTCCACATCCCAGTTCAGGAGCAAGTTCCTGATCAAGTGATGTCCGCCCAGTTCCAAGCTTCCAATGTCCTGCACTGGACGCCGTATCTCCGCTCCGAATTTTACAGAACCCGAGTCCGCCACGGGCTGGAAGTTCGCGTCAAATGAGGTTGCTACGTTATAGTCCCAGCGATTGCCGAAGTTGTGGAAGAGCGAGTAGAGTCCTTTCAGATAGATGCTCGACGCATTGTTAAATCGATAGTCCGCCGTTCCAGCGAATCCCAGCCGCGACCGGTAGTACTGGTAATCGCGTTGGTCATACCCGCCCAGGTAGAACGGTCCCGGTTCCAGGTCGTTGATCCCGCGACCGTTCCAGTCATACGATCCGCCGAACAGCAGGCCCAGCTTGTTGCCTTCGAGGAACCGCTTTCCGAGCGTTCCGTCGAACTGGTACGCCGGTCTGCCACCGATGATCGGCGTATACCCGCCTGTCGATTCCAGCGCTATCGTCGGCCTGTCGCTCGCGCTCTTCGTTCGCAGGTCTACCGAGCCGCCGATGCCGTCGCCCGGCATATTCGCTTGCAGCGTCTTGTTGATCTGCACCGACTCAACCAGGTCCGACGGGATGATGTCCAGCTTGACCTGACGCACGGTCTCGGCCGAGGCGATATTCACGCCATCGATCGTCGTGTTCGTCAGCCGGGGCTCAGTTCCCCGCACCTGGACATACTTCCCCTCGCCCTCGTCGCGTTCCAGCGTCACGCTCGCCAGCCGCCCGAGCGCATCCGCTACGTTGGCATTCGGCAGGCTCTTGATCACGTCGGCAGGCAACACATTAATGATGTTGTCCGCATTGAACGTCCGGTTGATCGATTCGATCTCGCCGCCTTCACGGCCCGCATATACCTGGATGTCCTGTTTGCTCGCTGCCACGCTGAGCGACGCATCGAGCCGCGTTGACTGTCCCGCCACCACCGTTACCTTCTTCGTGAACGGAGTGAATCCCGCATACGAGACGGTCACATCATAGTCGCCTGCGCTCAGTCCATTCAGCGAGAACTGCCCTTGTGCGTCTGAGACAGCAGACGACCCGCCAGGATCCGCTACAACCTTGGCCCCCTGCAACGCCCGGTCCTGCGCATCGACTACAGCACCCGACAGTGCTCCTTTGCCTGTCTGCGCCAATCCGGGCGACGCAACGCACATTAAACACAACGACATAGCGATCGCAGCAAGCTGCTTCAATGACATCTTTGGGGCCTCCACTGTTTGTTTGGTGATGGAAAAATTGCGTTCCGGGTACGCTTGGTGGCTGACTAGCCGTATCTACTCCGTACCGCAAGGAATGTATGCATTCCCATCACCCTAGGCAGCGCTCTTTGCAGCCGCATGAATTTCCGGTGAGAACCGCGTGAACCATTCTTAAGCTTGAGTTAAGCTTCTCCAGTCCGGCGAAACCAAAAACGTCACCCTCGAACTCGATTCGCGCAGCTTCAGCTACTTCGACGTCAAGGCCTCTGCTTGGCATGCCGATGCTGGAATCTACACCATCAGGTCGCGACAAAGCAGCCATGACGAGTTGTTCATCGTGCCTACAAAGTTGATTTTTACCCTCTGATCACCCTCCCGTCACAGCTGTTCGTCAGCCCGCGGCGAACTCGGTCGGGTATCGGTTCGGCTCCTGCTGCAAAGGATCAAGGGCGATTCCTCGCCATCGGGTGTCAGGACCGTGCTATCCGTGTCGTTGGTGATTCGCGAGTCGTGTGGATGCGAAGGAAGAGAGTAGCACGACAATCCGTCGGAATTTCCACGCGGCGCTTGCCCGACTAAGGCCCTCCTCATCGAGCCCGTGCGGGTATGTCCGTTTCCGCTGAGGAAGCCGTCCCTCATTGCTCATCTTCTTCAACGGAGAGCATCTGATAACTGACAAAGGCGAGGTGATGGCTGTCGGGAGCCCAAGATGAAACGTTGATGGTGCCCGAACCGCCAACAATATTCACCAGCACCCTCACTTTCTTGTCGTCCAGGGACATGATGCGCAGCGCAACATCCTTGTTCGCAGGGTGTCCAGTTACACCCTTTTCGTAACTCAGGAAGACCATGGACTTGCCATCGGGTGAGACGTGGGGCGTCCAGTTCACGAGGTCGTCGGAGGTGATCTGTTCCGGGGCACTGCCATCCGGGCGCATGCGCCAGATCTGCATAGTTCCGCTGCGGTCTGAGTTGAAGTAAATGGATTTTCCGTCTGGAGCGTAATCCGGGTCATCGCTGACGCCGTTGCCTGAGGTCAACGCCTTCTCTTCTCCACCTTCGGCCGATATGGCGTAGATATTGAGGGAACCGTGATCTGGGCGAGTGAAGACGATCGTCTTGCCGTCGGGAGACCAGCTATGCCAATAGGAGTTGGGGTGTTCTGTTACCAGATGCGGCGTTCCTCCGTTGGAGGGAACAATATAAATGCGAGACTCGGGCTTCTCGGGCATGCTGCAGCTGATGGCCAGCCACTTACCGTCGGGCGAGAGCCCGTGACTGCCGTTGCAGCGAGTGGCGGCACCTATGTTGATTGCTTCAGGCGTCCCTCCTGCCGCAGGAATCTTCATGATCTTGCCATCCTGGTTGAAGAGTAGAGTGTTTCCGTCCTTCGTCCAGTTGGGCGCTTCAAAGCGGGCCCGCGTTGTGTAGAGCATCGCCCTGCGTGAATTATCTTCGGTCCCGATGGTCTGGAGTGTGCTGTAGAGCGCGAGATGGTCGGTGGCGGCAGGTGGCAGCGCCTTGAGCTCGACATTGGAGAAGACAGCCTTTTCTGCGACCTTTACATCGTGGGAGCACACCCCAAGGCCAAGGTAGAACGGTTCGTGAAGATGAAGCTTGATTGAGGAGCCAACCTGATGGATGGGGCCGCCGCCTGTGCTTAGAAACATCGTGATGGTGTCGCCACGTTTTTCGATGCGGAGTCTTTTTGGAGACGAGATGTCCAGTTCAATGTCCTGGGTGGTCGCGCCTTGTGCAGGCCGGTACTGCAGCGCGGTCAGTCCCGAACCGTGCTGCGCGGCGTCGGCGTAGACGCTGTCGGCATCGAGGCTCTGGCGAAACATCAGGAGCGCCTTGCGATGGGGGTTGGGACTCCCGTTTTTATCTGGGAAATCGATATCGGCAGTCAACGATAAATCGCCAGAGGCCTTCTTCCAGACAAAGTGGAAGCCATCGATCGTAGACCATAGATTCGCGCCCGCGGCGGTGATGGTATAGGTATGTGCGGCTGGGTCGTACACCAGCGTTCCAGGAGGAGTAACGCTGCCGACGTCCGATTGACCTTCGAAGATGCCAAGGGATTCTGATCCGGGTGGTGGTGCGGTTGTACCCGCGGAGCGTGATCCAGGGGAGACGGTGGCCTGGCCTTTGGCGAAGGACGGATCCATCTCAGCGATGTCCACGCGGAAACTGACGGTGTCTGCGGTTGGGAATCCGGCTGGCACCTTCTGGTTTACCTTGCCGGTAGCTGCCCACTCTGTTCCTCGCTGGAAGGTGGTCATGAATCCAACGTCGCTCAATGCGGCGACGTCGTGCCCCAAGGTGGTGTGGAAGATCCTTCCCTTTCCGTAGGTGAGGACCATCAGCATAGGCTCGTCGCGGCCAGTGCCCTTGTTGTTCGGGTCGGAATGGGCGGTTGCGAGCACGGTCATGTTTTTTCCCGGGCCACGAAGCGTTGCGTAGAGCTCGTCGGCGGCATGCATCCAGACGTTCGGAAGGCCCTTCATGATCGGGTGTTCGGGCTCACGAGTTTTGATCTGGAAGGGGAGGCGGTTGCCATGAGAACCAGCGGAGCCTGGAGAGGTGTCGGAGACCAGCTTGCCGTCTTTGAAGTACCAGAGGGGACCTGACGTTTCGTTTCGATTCCGCCATCCACCGACTCCGGTCATTTGGTTAAAGGCGGGCCAGTTGGGAAATGCGTTGTCGGCGGCATGAACGATGACAAGACCGCCGCCATTTTCCATGTAGTGCTCGAACTGCAGGCGGAGATTGGCGGGCCAGTCGGGGCCGTCATAGTTGGACACGACTACCTGATATTTGCTGAAGTCCGGCGCGAAGTTGCTGAAGTCGCCTCCTGACAGCGGGGAGGTTGCAACCGTAACCTGAAATCGACCGGTGTCTTCGAGCTCTTTTTTCAATACCGGCGTGGTCAGTTGCCAGTTGTGATAGGGGCCGCCGCTTTGTCCGTCAAGAAGCAATACGCGGATCGAATCTGTTGCCGCAGGTGCGGAAGCTGCGAAGAGGATTGTGCTGCAAAGGACTGTTAAGGCGAGTCGTTTCATGCTGCTTTCTCCTCGTTCGAACAACGTTATCTGGAGGTCCGCACGGGGCCTAAGCAGTTACCGCCCCCAGGGGCCGAGTCTACAATACTGCCGCGGGAAGGAACTTCTTTATACTGATCCGCGGAGGCTAAGAGCATGAAAGTTGGTGTCTTCACCGCGCTGCTGTCGCAGTTGCCGCTCGATGAGGGGCTGAAGAAGTTGAAGGCATTACAAATCGATACCGTGGAACTGGGGACGGGGAACTACCCGGGCGATGCTCATTGCAAACTATCAATGCTTGAGGATAGCTCGACGCTCGCGGAGTTCAAGAGCAGGTTGGCTGACCAGGGTGCGAACATCAGCGCTCTCAGTTGTCATGGCAATGCGCTGCATCCGAATGCCGACCGGGCGAAACTGGCTCGCGAGGTGAGCCGCAAGACGATTTTGCTGGCTGAGAAACTGGGCGTGCGCGTTGTGGTGGATTTTTCTGGATGCCCTGGGGATTCGCTTCAGTCCACCGCGCCGAACTGGGTCACTTGTCCCTGGCCTCCCGACTATCGCGACGTTCTAGAGTGGCAATGGAACGAGGTGGTTGCGCCTTACTGGATAGAACACGCGGCGTTCGCTTCGGAGCATGGGGTGAAGATTGCAGTGGAGATGCATCCTGGATTTGTGGTGTATAGCCCGGAGACGATGCTAAGGCTGCGTTCGCTAACGGGGCCGGTGGTCGGCTGCAACTATGACCCAAGCCATATGTTCTGGCAGGGCATCGATCCAATTGCGGCGATCCGTATTCTTGGCGAGGCGATCTTCCACGTTCATGCCAAAGACACGCAGCTCTACGCAGCTAACCTGCCCCTGACGGGAGTACTCGACACGAAGCCATACACCGACGAGCGGAACCGTGGGTGGATCTTCCGCACCTGCGGTTATGGTCATGGCGCGGAGTGGTGGAGAGAGTTTGTCTCCACGCTCAGAATGTTCGGCTACGATCACGTGCTGTCGATCGAGCATGAGGACAGTTTGCTCTCTCCTGAAGAGGGGCTCAGGAAAGCAGCTGAGTTCCTGAATGAGATCGTTATTCGAGAGCAGCCTACAGCACCGTGGTGGGTATAGAAAGCGGCGCTTCCGCGGATAGAGGTTTACGGTGAGACGGTTTAGGGCGGCGGTAATTGGGACTGGATTTATGGGGCGCGTGCATTTGGAGGCGCTCCGGCGAGTGGAGTTCGTCGACGTGGCCGCCATCGCAGGCCGAGACCTCGCGCCAGCAAAACGGCTTGGGGCAAGGTTTGGTGTGGAAACTGCGGTCGCTGACTATCGCAAGCTGCTCGAGGACGCGACGATCGACGCGATCCACATCTGCACACCGAATGTTACGCATTATCAAATGGCAAAGGATGCGCTCCTCGCTGGCAAGCATGTTCTCTGCGAGAAGCCCCTCGCCGTATCGGTGGAGGAGGCACAGGAACTGGTGAGTCTGGCGCGGGAGCGTACGCTTCGCAACTGCGTCTGCCATAACCTGCGCTACTACCCGATGGTTCAGCAGGCACGGAGGATGCGTGAGGATGGTGACCTCGGCGAGGTGCTGGTGGTGCAGGGAACCTACTCGCAGGACTGGCTGCTCTACGAGACAGACTGGAACTGGCGCATCGATGCGAAGGCGGGAGGGGCGTTGCGGGCGATGGGGGATATCGGCTCGCACTGGTTCGATATGGCGGAACACCTCACCGGGTTGCGGGTTCGATCGCTGTGTGCCGATCTGCAGACCTTTCACTCAACCCGTAAGCGGCCGAAGCAGAGTATCGAAACATTTAGTGGAAAATTGCTCGCCGCCGCAGATGTCGAAGACACGCCAGTGCACACTGAGGACTTCGGCGCGGTCCTGTTTCGTATGGGGGAAGGTGCGCGGGGTGCGATGACCGCGAGCCAGGTCGCCGCCGGAAGAAAGAACCATCTCCGCATTGAAATCTACGGGACAAAGTCGTCAGTCCGGTGGGACCAGGAGCGCCCGGATGAGTTGTGGATCGGGCAGCGCAACAGTCCGAACCAGGTGATTATCAAAGATCCGTCACTGTTGAAGAAAGCGGCTGCCGGGTATGCCGATCTGCCGGGCGGACACTCGGAGGGATACGACGATACGTTCAAGCAGATCTTCCGGCTGTTCTATGCTTCCATCGCCGAGCCAGGATCTCCTTCGGAGTATCCGCAAATGTCGGATGGCCTATGGCAGATGAAGATCATGGAAGCCGAGCTTGCGAGCCACCGTAGCCGAGGTTGGGTAGAGCTTCCGAACGACTGATCCTGTGGGTAGGAAACTGAAATCGGCTAACTCATGCCCAGCTTCCGCAGATAGTCCGCGTCGATTTTCAGGGATTGCATCCAAGGCACATTGAAGGCCTCTTGCTCCGCGAAACAATGCTTTATATTTCCGGCCTTTGCCGCTTCCGCAAAGATGGGAGCGTAATCGATTGTTCCCTGTCCAAGTTCTGCGATCGCGGGCCGGTTCGTGTTCGATGGCGGAGTTACTGACGGCTTGAAGTCCTTCACATGCAGCATCGTGATGCGGGTTGGATAGTTCCGGAGGTACTCGATCGGATTTCCGCCTCCGACAGTGACCCATCCGCAATCCAGCTCCATAGTGACTTTGGAAGGATCGGTCAAGCGCAGCAGCTCAACGTACGGGATGACTCCATCCGTTTCTTTGAACTCCAGAATGTGATTGTGATAGCCGAACTTCATGCCGGCAGCACTTACCTTTTCTCCGAACACATTGAACTGATCCGCGTTCCATCGCCAGTCATCAAGCGTAAAGTTTCCCTTGTCTGTTGGGTTCGGATTCTTGCGCCCCGGAGAGGAACAGACAATGTACGTTATGCCCAACTCATGACTGAAGGAAAGAATCTGATCTAAGTTCCGATGCAGATCGTCGGACGGATGATGCGCGCTGACTAACTTCAACCCGGCATTATTCATGGCCGTCTTGACTTCCGCCGCAGTGTGATTGAAGTAGCCGGCCGATTCCACTTCCTTATAGCCCAGCACTCCGATCTCTTTGAGCGTGCCGTCGTAGTCGGTGGGCAGGAGTTGTCGCACCGAATAGAGCTGAAGTCCGAGCGGCAAATTTAGCGTCTTTGCGTTTAACTTGCCGGCGTGAAGTGCCGCAGAGCCGCAGATGAGGGAGGCAGAGCTGGCTTTGACAAAGTCTCTTCGTGAATAGTTCAAGATAAAACCTCTTTCGTCGGTCGCAAAACTTGTCGGTTGGGTTAAAGGTCCACGTCAAACATTTCCTTGACGCATCTGTTCAGCCAGATATTCCGAGGCTCGCATCGCCAGCGCCACAATAGTCATGGTTGGGTTTTGCCATCCTGCGCTGACGAAGCTGGCGCCATCGACCACAAACAAATTCTTGATGTCGTGGCTCTGACTCCATTTGTTCAGCACGCTGGTCTTCGGATCATCACCCATACGGCAGGTGCCTAGCTCGTGGATGCTATAGCCGGGAGGGTTTGGGTCGTAGTTCTTGGAAAGAACCTCGAAGCCGGCGGCTTCCGCCAGCGCAATGCTCGTATCCACGGCATCGCGAGCCATATTGAATTCGTTATCGGTGTATTTTGTCTCGATGCGCAGTGCTGGAATGTTCCAGGCATCGACGACTTTCTGGTCAATGCTTACATGATTCTCATAGCGTGCCAACACCTCTCCCATGATGCTGGTCGAGAACCCGCTACCGTTATAGCTATCCAGTTTGTTTTGTAAATCCTCTCCATACGCTGCGAAGTTGCGCGGATCCATCGGGCGCGTGCTGCTATGCACATTGAGGGCATAACCGCGGATAAAGCCTTTCGCCTTGCTATTGATATTGCGGAAGCGCGGAACCAGCGCACCGCCGCCGATCAATTCAGGCGTGGCTCTGCCGTCGCGTGCCTCCGGCACCGAACAGACAATCCCCGGTCCATAAACCTGATCAACTAGATAGTGGCCCATCACACCGCTGGAGTTGGCCAGTTTGGAGTTGAGCAACAAGCGTGTGCTCTCAAGAGTTCCAGCGGCCAAAACTACAACTCGCGCCTTTACCGACATCTCCCGCCGCGAAAGACGATCAACGAAGTGAGCTTCGTTTACCAGGCCTGTTTTTTTGTCCACGCTTAGTTCGCGAACCACCACATTTGGAATCGCCTTCAGCTTGCCCGTGGCAAAAGCGTCCGGCAAAAGAAGATTGACCGAACTTGCCAGGCCATCTACGCCAAGCGAACTGCGTGGCTTGCAAACCGGAATTCCCATTTGTTTTCCCGCCGCGATAAAGCGCTGCATGCATCCCGTCCACGGCGACTCATCCGGAACGAAATTGCCGTCCGGATACTGGGGCAGCCCATCAGCGCGCCCCTGAACGCGAAATATGGCTTCGACCTTCGAGTAATAGGAAGCTAAGTCCGCCAGGCTAATCGGCCAGTCATCCCCAAAACCGTCATGGGACTTCCCCTTGAATTCATAGTCGCTAAGCCGAAACGATTGTCGCGACCAGAATAGCGAGCGTCCACCAAACAACCGCACCCTCACCCAGTTATACGGATGCTCCGGGTCATACGTGTAGGGAACTTCTCGTTCGTCTACCCACGTATTCGCATTGAACTCGTTCGACTGGAAGACATGGGGCAGACGGCCCGGCTGGCTGAAACCGCGAAATGGCAAAGCATAGGCCGGCTTCGGTTCGGTGTCTTTGTGCACATCCGCTACCGGACCCGCATTGAGCATCAGACACGAAATGCCCTTCTCGGTCAGGATCTTTGCGGCCATCCCACCAGAATGGCCGGAACCGATGATTAGTACGTCAACTGTCTCTTCCGCCATAGTTCCTCAGTCGCTCCGTCTTGCGAGACATGATCTGATATTTCTATTTCAGTTGCCTAAAGACTCGATTGCTAGCTGCGACCCGTCCTTTCGGAAAAACTTGGAAAAGAAGAAGCGCAGCCTCTGGTCCGTCGCTACGTAGGCCGTTTGTTTTGAGTAGGCCGGGGGTCTGGGGCGGGGCCTTCTCGATAAATGTCAGGATCGACAGGAAACCAATACAACTCCATGTCCGGCGTTTTTTTCCCCGCGTCGCTCCAGGCCTGAGAATTGATCGTCGCGGTGCGGATATCGCTATGCGCGATATTGATGAAGCGTGCATAAGGCTCCGCTGGAGGATGGTCCGTCACCCACGCCCTCAACCAGGGGCGAATGAGTTGGTCCGCCTGGCTCTTCTCCAGTTTCGAAAACGCCACGCCGAAGTGTTGCTTCGCTTCCGTGTTGAGCCGATCCAGGCCGGATTGGTACATCTTCTGACGCTCCGTGGGCGAAACCCCAATCAGAAAATCGATAAACTCCGGCGTCCCGGCTTCCTTCGCGCCCGGATAACCCTTAAGAGGTGGCAATAGGATCTCGCTCAACCGACGCAGGGTTGCGAGCTGCTGTTCATTGAAAAAATACGCATTGGTTTGCGCCACAGCATCAGGAACTATCGACGCTATCGACAGCGGTTTCACCTCCATGAGCCCACGCATCCATGGCACAGGTCCAGGTGCTGTCGGCGCAGCGGGCGGCACGGCTGGCGGGACAGAGGGCGCCACCGGAGTGGCCGGCTGTTGTCCCAATAGTGTCTTGGCGGACGCCGATGCCGCCACCATTGCCTTAACAAAATCGCGTCGTCGCATAGTTGTTGTTGCTTCCTCTGAATGAGAATCTGTGAAGTTGCCGCATAATCTCCGACAGTTAATGCGTGAACAAAAACTTCGATGTTTTCGTCTTTGGGTTTGATTCCGATACCAGGAATCCCCCGATTGAGGAGGTTACGAGCCTCAGCCGCAGATTGCAAGGGGTATGCACGCCGATCCTTTGCAGGTGATAGATTCTGATGGCGAGGCAGGTGTCCGCTCGAACTTCGCCGGCGACCTTTGCTTCAAGCCCGTCAGTCAGCCCAAGAGGCTGCTGCCGCGGAAAAATCTCGATCCGTGTCTTCGCTAATGAATGGTTTCAAGTTTTGGCTCGCTTGCCGCTTGCAGCCTCTGGGCCGTAAGTGTCTCGCGGCTGGCGTCGTCCGTTCGACCCAAGGTTCGATAGGCCTGCCCCAAGAGGCTGTGCGTCATCGAATTTCTTGGGTCCATCGCTTCCGCACGTTCCAGATACATCACCGCGTTCACAGGATCCTGCTTCTTGAGCAGGACTTTACCTAGCAGAATGTATGGTCCGGTGGAATTCGGCTCCAGCAATAAAGCTCGCTGCAAGGACTGCTGCGCTTTTGTGTAGTCCCCCGCACGCGTATAGGCATCACCCAGCCTGTCATAGACGCTGCCATCGAGAGGATTGCGCAGGCGCTCCTTCTCGAGCTGCTCAATCGCTTCGTCAAGGTGTCCACCTGCCATGGCAACCTCGCCGAGAAGCGCATGCGCGAGCGGTAGCTGAGGATCCAGCACGAGGGCCTTGCTGGCAAACTCCTGTGCGACCGGGAGGTATTCCCGGCGCAACAACATTCGCGCGGCCAGAAGATATGCTGAAGCCGATTCCGGTGGGAACCCATACTGTGAGGCAAAGGCCGCCCGCGCTTTGTCATAGAGCCGCGTCTCGAGGTAGCAGAGGCCCAGGACATAACTTGGATCGACCTTAGTCTGTGATGTCCAGCTGTGCGCCGCTTCAAGCAATGGAATCGCGTCCGCCGGTCTGCTCAGGCGGAAAAGCGTGAGGCCGCGCATCTGCCTCGACTCTTCATCCTGATCATCCTGCTTTAATGCGACTGCAAAAGCACTGTCCGCTTCCGCGAAGCGATCTTGAGAATACAAAGCCAACCCACGCAATCGATCTACCCCAGGTGTTCCCGGGTGCTGCTCAGAGAGTCCGTCAAGTTGCTTCAAGGCCTCAGCAGCATGTCCACGATCAATAAGCTGGCGCAGCTGCATAAGATCTACTGGAGCTCCGCTGGAGGTCGCGGTCTTAGCCGATTCAGGGGATTGACCGGGGCTTGATCCGTCAGCTGACCCAGCCTTGGGTGCAGGCGCATTCGACTGCTGGGCTGCGGCCGATTCCGCAGAGGTCACAGCGAAGCTGCACAGCGACAGGCAAAGCGTAATATGCAGAAAACTCATGAGTATCTAGCCAAGTGTAACGGAGCAGAAAGAGGGGAGTCGAGCTCCCCTCTCAGGGTGGTTAACCAGGCTAGAACTGAACGCGGAATGAAAGCTGCAGCTGGCGCGGATTCGCGGTGCCGTCCTTGCCGGGTCCGTTGTTGATCGTTCCATCAACGCCGCTGGGCGAGCCAAAACTGATGTAATTGAAGACATTGAATGCATCCATGCGGAACTGAATCGAAACAGCCTCATAGATCGGGAAGCTCTTCATCACCGAGAGGTCCGTATTGAAGAAATTCGGCCCATAGAGGCTATTTCTTCCCAGAGTTCCGATCTGGTCCAGTCCGGGCGTTGTGAAGTTTGTCGACAGAGTCGCCGCATTAAAGTAGTGGAGGGTATTCCACGGGGCGCCCGTGATCTGGCTCTGGAACCGTGTTTTGTTTCCATTCATGTAGCAAGGAGCCGAGTTCGGAATATTTGGACATCCGCCAAGGACTAGCGTAAACGGCAACCCACTGGAGTAATTCAACACCGGGCTTAATTGCCATCCTCCGATGATCTGGTTCGCGATATTGCCCCAGTCGGCGCCGATCAGCTTGTTTTTGCCGAATGGAAGTTCGTAGAGGCCATAGATGATGAACTGTTGACGGCGAAGGAAGCCATCGGTCCCCTTAGTGGCCGCGTGGCTCCAGGTGTAGTAACCGGGTTGCCAGCTGATCGCGTGCTGCCAGGCATAGTTTGCATTCAACGACAAACCGTGGGTGAACTGTTTGGTGAGCGTGACCTGAAGCGCGTTGTAATGGGTATTGAAGTCATCGCTGTAATCGGTAATGCCGTTGGTCCAGCCGCACTGACCAGGGCCGATGAGCGGATCTTTGGGTGATACATAATTGGAGTCCGCGCATGCAGGAAGCTTGCCTCCGTAATAACGCGTCAGATAGGTTTGATTGTTCGTTCCTCCTGAGGGAGAAATGCCAGGTACTGGTTGGCCATTCAACGCTTTAACGCCGAAGTTTGTAGTCGCACTCACCGAGGGATCAAAGTGCAGTTGCTGGCCTGTAATGCTGTATTGCGCCGGTAGCGTGATCGCCGCTTCCATGGGGTTGTCCGTATTGCCGCTCCCGTCGCCAAGCGTGTGGGTGCCCTTGTTGCCCACGTAGGCGATCGTCAACGAGAGCGTCGGCGTCAGGGACTGCTGGAGGCTCGCGTTCCATGCATCGAGGGTCGGAAGACGGAGCGGGTTGGGTCTGGCGCGCGAGTTTACCGATGCACCAGGATTCGGCAGCAGACCATTGGCCGGAACTGCGGTGGGCGTTGGCGCGGGAGGACCCTGAGCCAGTGTGAAGGCCGAACTATTTGCCCCTCCTGTCTGTGTCACCTGCTGGCTGGAGAGAACCGGAAGATTCTGGGTCGCAGCGTGCCCAAAGACCGAACCGAATACGCCGATGTCGAAGCTGCGCCCATAACCGGCCCGAATGACCGTCTCCGGACGCACCTGGTAGGCTATTCCGATTCGTGGACTCCACGTGTTGGTGGTCCTTTGCCAGTTCATGTTGCTGCCGACGCCGCCGATACCTGCGACGGACAGATAGCCGGTGTCTGGGTTCAACAGCGCTCCGTTCCCTGGGGCGTTGATCGTCTCCGGGAAGTAGAACTCATAGCGGAGCCCGTAGTTGACCGTCAGCTTCGGGCTTGCTCGCCAGGTATCCTGCGCATAGAAGAAGTCGCGTTTCTGGAACTCCTTCGCGTTGGTTGAGGTGCTGACGTAGCGAAGGAAACTGGTCACTTGACCCAGAGCGAATGTCGCAAAGCTGATTCCGCCTATAGGGATAGGGGTGGCGAGGGTTGCATTGCTCGGATTAGAGGTGTAGTTGTTGCTGAAATAAAGGATGCCGGTACGGTCATTGTCGCTCGGTACGCGTAGATTGCGCGCGTAGCGAATATCGGCTCCGAACTTCAGCGCGTGGTTGCCAAGAATCTTGGTCCAGTTGTTTACGGCCTGAAACTGGTCCTCTCGCTCGATCAGCGGACAGTTGCAGCGATCCACGTTCAGGCCCGCGCCATACTGCGGTCCCGTGGCCTGCGGAGGGGCGCCAGCCGCTCCTTTCTGATCGCCAACTTCGGTGAGTTGGAAGCTCGGAGCACCGCTTGTGATCGATGTACCCGTATTCATCCCGGGAATACCAAGCTGGGTGGCCAGGTCGGTGCCCTGGTCATACTTGCTGGTGTTGATGTTGTAACGGAAATAACCGAGGCGCACGTCGGTCACCAGCGTCGCGTTGATTGCGATGTCAGTTCCAAGGGCTGCGCTGTCGTTGGCTCCTTTAGAAGTTCCTCCGTACCCGCCGAGGCCAAAGCCAGACCCTCCGGCCGCACCGAATATGGTGTTTCCACTCAAAATATCGGTAAATCGGCTAAACCGGCCAAAGAAGTGAATCTTCTCACTCATCTGGTAGTCGCCGCGAATGTCCCACTGGTCGCTATTCAGACCGCCCGTGCCGGAGCCGGCATAGTTATTTTTGAGCCCGTTGAACGAACCAGGTGTGTTCGGCGCGTATGGCTCCAGAAGAGCGAGGAAGTTCTTTGCCTGCGTGGATACCTGTGATGCAGGAATGACGTTGCCAGGATAAGCCTGCCCGTTGGTCTGATAGATAATGCCCGTGCCTGCGGGCGTTACATTATTTGCATACTCGCTGAAGTCGCAGCCCGCAATTCCGGGTAATGTCGTCGCCTGCTTGCCGAGACAGGTCTCCACCAGAAAATGCGAGGGAACCGTCTGCACGTTGGCGGTTCCGACCTTCTGGCGTAAACCTTGATAGTCGGTAAAGAAGAACACCTTGTCCTTGAGAATCGGTCCGCCGATGGAGCCGCCGAACTGGTTCTTGAGCTGGCCGGGGACAGGGGCACGCCCCGGGCCCTGCGTGAACGGGTCCTTCGCCAGATTGGCCCCGCTTTGGCGATAGTCAAACGCCGAACCGTGGAACTTGTTTGAGCCTGACTTCGTCTGCGCTGTCACTACGGACGAGACGGCCTTACCGAACTCCGCGTCATAGTTCTGCGTCGCGATCTTTGACTCCGACAGCGAGTCGAAATTCGGATTGACAACGATGATGCCAAGGATCGGATCCTGGTTATCGGTTCCGTCTAGCTCAAAGGCTGTGCCGGCGAAGGCCTGTCCGTCGACCATGATCTGTTTGCTGCCCTGCGGATTTTCGCTGGCGGCGTGGCTCCATCCAAGCTCCTGCGCACCCGGAAGCAACAGTTGCAAACCCGTGAAGTTTCGGCCAGGAATTGGGAGATCTTGAATTTCTCTCGATCCGAAATTTGTGGACACGTCGGCGCGATCCGTCTTGAGTTGAGGGACCGCATCGGCGCTTACTTCGACGGTCACATCCGACGCGCCCACCTTGAGAACGGCCTCAACCTTTACAGAGGTGTCGGCAAACAATTGAATGCCCTTCTGTGAAAAACCCTGAAACCCCGACGCGGTCACACCGACGTCGTAGACGTCGGGAATCAAGTGATCAACCCTGAACTCGCCGCTACTGTTCGACTGGGTGGTGGCCGCAGTTCCCTTCGCAACATCGGTGACGGTAACCGTAGCGTTGGGTACGATCGCCCCTGTTGCGTCGGTGACCGTACCGTAGATCGAACCATAGACAGCCTGCCCGAACGCCACAGGAGATAGAGATAGTGCCAACAGACAGACAACTGTGAGTAGAAACCTAATTTGCGTCAGTCTCATCGCGTACGCTCCTAAAAGGTGCTGCGCCCTGGCTCTAGTCCGTCGGCAATGCTTTGCGATTGCGAAAAAGTCGCGTCTATCACAAGCTCCCAAGCCGAGACAGGGTGTCTGAAGTGAGCCTTATGCACGAAGCAGGGGAGGTTCTCTTTCGTGAGTCGCGAGGAAAATACGCGCGCATTGCAGGTTATGTCAATAGGGTTTCGCATATCGTCGAGGCGAAATTTTCGAGAAAATGACGTCTTCATGGGGACATATGGGACTCAATGGGCATGTGGTCGGACCGTTGCCAAATTTCGCGCAGAAAATCTCAGACAGAAGAGGTCTGAATTGTGAGCATTCTCAGCAAAAGGTATTTTTTTGATTCGCCTCCGGCTGATCGATTAGAAAAATATCCTCCAAAAGGTTGACCAATTCCTCAGCGAAGCATTGGACCTCTGGGATTGTCTAGCTAACATTTGTGTCTACATTTGTTCACGAATGAGAAAGCTTTTTCAGTCGTGTGGTATGCACCCCTTCTGTCCAAAACAAGCTGACCGAATGCAGTACCGCGTCGGCAACCAAAGTACGATGGCGTAACCCCATGTATTCTTTTGAGCATGTTCAGGAGACCGCCCTGGTGAAGATGACACCATACCTGCTTAAAAGTACAGCCGTAGGCGCTTTGGGCGGTCTGCTTTTTGGTTTTGATACTGCGGTAATAGCCGGCACCACGCAGCAGTTAACCGTCGTGTTCGATCTCACTTCCTTCACGCTCGGCGTAACCGTCTTTATCGGACTGGTTGGCACGGTCATCGGCGCAATGAGCGCAGGCGTCGTTGGCCAGCGCATCGGTGGCCGTGAAGCGCTCCGCATTATGGCAGTCCTCTATACCATCTCCGCTCTTGGCTGCGCCTTCGCCTGGAACTGGCCCGCCCTGCTGGCCTTCCGCTTCATCGGCGGACTTGGAATCGGCGGATCCTCGGTTTTGGGTCCTGTCTACATCGCCGAACTCGCGCCCGCGAAGTGGCGCGGCAGAATGGTAGGTCTTTTTCAGATCAACATCGTCATCGGCATTCTGCTCGCGTATCTATCCAACTATCTCATCGTCCTTCTTAACCTTGGCGCGACGCAGTGGCGCTGGCAACTTGGGGTTGCGGCCATCCCTTCAGTCTTGTTTCTCATAATGCTTTACGGCATTCCGCGGAGCTCTCGCTGGCTTGTGACGCAGAACAAGACTGACGAAGCCCTTGAGGTTCTAAAGATGATGGGGTCACCGGACTCGGAAGCTGAACTGCGCGAGATCATGGACTCCATTCACATGGAGCGCGGCATGGCAGCCGAACCGCTATTCAAGCGGCGATACCGTCTGCCTATCTTCCTCGCCATCACCATAGGTCTCTTCAATCAGCTCTCCGGAATTAACGCGATCCTTTACTACTCGAACTTCATCTTCGCCGCCGCGGGTTTCAGTCAAATCTCGGGAGCTCTCCAAACAGTTCTGGTCGGCCTTATGAATCTCCTCGCGACTCTACTCGGCATGACACTCATCGATAAGCTGGGCCGCCGAACCTTGCTGCTGATCGGCAGCGTAGGGACGGCACTTTGCCTCACCGGCGTGGCAACAATCTTCTACACCGACGCTCACTTGAACGCTCTCGTCTGGCTGCTCGTAGCTTATATCGGGTTCTTCGCGATCTCGCAGGGAGCGGTCATCTGGGTGTACATCGCTGAGGTATTCCCTAACCGCGTCCGTGCCAAAGGCCAGAGTCTCGGTTCTTCCTCTCACTGGATTATGAACGCGATCATCTCGCTCACCTTCCCTGTCCTCGCAAAGTCCTCCGGCGGACTGCCCTTCGCCTTCTTTGCCGGCATGATGGCTCTGCAGTTCTTTGTCGTTCTATTCATCTATCCGGAGACAAAAGGAATCACCCTTGAACAACTCCAGCACAAGCTGGGCATTAATTGAACGGATGGACGTTTTTCGCTAGTCATATCAATAGTTCGGCCCGCGGTGGCCCTCCCTCTTCATTCGTCGTTACAATCACGGCTAGATGCATCTCCTCGCGCCACGTTCGCTGTTTCTACATGCTTTCCTGGTTGCGTCACTTGTCCCTGCGCACGCACAAAGCAACAAGCCTAATGCTAAAGAGCAGACTGCCGCGACTGTCACCTCCAATCTCAAGGCCGCCGACGCGGCCTTTCGCGCAGGCTCAGTCGCCTATCAGCAGAACGACCTCCACACCGCCCACGCCGAGTTTGCAAAACTCGTGAAGCTGGCGCCCACAGTAGCTGCCGGCCATACTGCCTTCGGTACCGTTCTCCTCGCTGAAGGCGACCTCCGCTCGGCAGTAACGGAGCTCGAGCAGGCCCACAGACTCGACAGCCGGGATCTATCTGCCATTTCCAACCTTGCCCTCGCGTACACCCAACTCCACAACTATGCAAAAGCCGTCAACCTGTTCCAACTCCTCAACCGTTCGGACACAAACTCACCGCAGCCGTTGGCGCCTGAAATCGCAATCGCCTACGCAACCTCTCTCGCCGCGATTGCGGAGACGGATGCCGCGCAAAAACAGCTGGAACTCGCTCTCACCTCCTTTCCTGATAATGCTGCTCTACACGACGCCCTCGGGGCGTTGCTCGCCCAGCACGAGCAGTACGATCAGGCCGCGACGCAGTTTCAGCAGGCCATCGCGCTCGATCCGTCGCTCGCCTCCGCTCACTTTCATCTTGGCTCCGTTTTCCTGAATCGGCACAAGCTTGCCGAAGCCGTATCAGAACTAACCGAATCCAATACCCTCGCCAAACAGAACGTGGAATACGCGCTCCAACTCGGCCGTGCATTACGCGCGTCCCATCAGGATGAAGCCGCTACCATTCTCCTGCGCCATGCACTAGAGCTAGCCCCCTCTTCCCTCGACGCAAAGTACGAGCTTGCCCTGACCCTGCAAGCCAGTGGAAGCGCACGCGAAGCCCTGCCCCTCTTTGAAGAGGTCGCCAAGGCACGCCCCCAGGACGCCGCGGTTCTCACAAATCTCGGCCTTGCCCTGGTGCAGCAAGGAGACGCCAAAGGCGCAATCCCGCTCTACCTTCAGGCACTCAAGCTCAACGCTGACAGTGGAACCCTTCGCGAAGACCTGGGCGTCGCCTACCTTCAACAGAGCGACCTTGATCATGCGATTGAGCAGTTTCGTGCGGGACTCGCCGTTGAACCCGACAATCCCCAACTCCATTACGATCTCGGTCTCGCCTTCAAACTTAAGGACAATCTCCCGCCAGCCATTACAGAGTTAGAGCAGGCGGCCAAGCTCGACCCTCAGCTTCCCGATCCTCATTACACTCTGGGCGTTCTCTACATGCAGAGCGGACGTTTCGGCGAATCGCAAGCCGAACTGGAGAGAGCCATCGCTCTGCGTCCCGAGCATGGCGACGCATGGGCACTCCTCGGCAACGTGTACAAACAGAATGAAGATCCCGCGAAAGCTGTCGTGGCTCTCCGCCGCGCCATCGAGCTTCTTCCCGATCAGCCAAGTCCCCACATCACCTTGGCGGCGATCCTCAGTCAGCAGGGTGACACTTCAGGCGCAGTTGCTGAACGCAAAAAAGCTGCCGATCTCAGCCGCGTCGCGATCAGCCGGCAGCGTTCCAACTTTGCTCTCGATAGCGGCCGCCTCCTCCTCAAACGCGGTCAACTCTCCGAAGCCATAGCCCAGCTTCGGACAGCAATCGCTGCAGACCCCAACTACGCCGAACCCCACGCCGTCCTCGCCGACGCTCTCGCCCAACAGGGACAAAACGCTGACGCAGCCATAGAGCGCCAGAAGGCCCAGAAGTTGGCGGCCCAGACCTCATCCACTCCCACGAATCATCCCTGAAAATTCAGCCAACCGACCACTCCCACCCAGCCAGACGCGCTCCTTGCCTAGGCCCACCACCTTCTCTATACTCGGTCCACCGCAGTTGAAACTGTCTCAACTCCCGGCGAGGTAAGGCGAGATAAGTTGATACGGTGATCTATCACCAAGCGAAACTCAGAGTCAACGAAGTATGGAATAGGCAATTCAAGTGAGGCAGTTTTTGAGCGGGTCTCGTCGCAACTTCATCACCTCTCTCTCCAGCGCAGCGCTAGTCCTTTGCCTCGACGATGTGCTCGCCCTCGCTGCTCCCCAGGCCCCGTCGACCCCTTCAACCACTTCGACCACCCCACAAATCGGTTCACGCCCTACCTATGACACCAAGCCGCGCCCGGCGCCCAAGGGCCCGCCCTCACCCGTCTCCGGCACTCCCCTCGGCATCAGCTTCATCGATGTAGCCCGCCAGTCTGGCCTCAACGCCAAGACCATCTACGGCGGCGAGCACAAGAACAAGTATCTCCTCGAAACCACCGGCTGCGGCGTCGCCTTCTACGACTACGATCACGACGACTGGCTCGACATCTTCCTCATCAACGGCACACGTCTCGAGGGCTTCCCCAAAGGCCAGGAACCCATCTCCCACCTCTTCAAAAATAATCGCGACGGCACCTTCACCGATGTCACCCTTAAGTCCGGCCTGGGTCGCAGCGGATGGGGGCAGGGTTGCTGCATCGGCGATTACAACAACGACGGCTGGGACGACCTCTTTGTCAGCTACTACGGCCAGAACGTCCTCTACCGCAACAACGGCAATGGCACCTTTACCGATGTCACCGAGAAGTCCGGCCTTCTCCAATCCAAAGTTCGCTGGAACTCCGGCTGCGCCTTCCTGGATTACGACCGGGACGGCAACCTCGATCTCTTCGTCGCCAACTACATCGACTTCGATATCAAAACCGCTCCTCTTCCTGAAGCCGCTGGCTGCGCCTATAAAGGCATTCACGTAGCCTGCGGCCCTCCCGGGCTACAGGGCGGAAAGAACATCCTCTACCACAATAACGGCGACGGGACCTTCACCGACGTCTCCGAAAAAAGTGGGATGTGGGATACCATCGGCACCTACGGTCTCTCGGTGGCCGTGGCTGATCTGGACAACGACGGCTGGCCCGATATCTACGTGGCCAACGACTCCACTGCAGCCACCTTCTATCAGAATCAGAAGGACGGCACCTTCAAAGATATAGCCACCGAGGCGGGCGTCGCTTACTCCCCCGACGGAAAGCCCCAGGCAGGTATGGGCGTCACCATCGGCGACTACAACCGCGACGGCCTCCTGGACATCGTCAAAACGAACTTCGCCGGTGACGCCGACTCCGTCTACCTCAACCTCGGCGATGGCAACTTCGACGACCACACTTACCTGTCAGGCCTCGGCGTCAATACACGCTTTCTCGGCTGGGGTGTCGGCTTCTTCGACATGGACAACGACGGCTGGCTCGACCTCCTCATGTCCAATGGCCATGTCTACCCCGAAGTCGACGGCACCAACGTCGACGCGCCCTACTCACAGCACAAGTATCTCTATCGCAACTTACGCAACGGCCAGTTCGAAGAGGTCACCGCGCAGGCAGGCCCAGGCATCAACGACAGCGTCCCCGCCCGCGGCACCGCCTTCGGAGACTTCGACAACGATGGCGACATCGACGTAGTGGTCAACTGCGTCAACAGCCTTCCCCAGCTCCTCCGCTGCGACTCCATCACCGGCCGCAACTGGATCAAGGTTCGCACGGTAGGTACCAAATCGAACCGCACCGGCATCGGCGCGCGAATCACCATCACAACGCAGAGCTCACCTGACGCCAAGCCACTTGTCCAGATCGAAGAGGTTCGCAGCGGCGGCAGCTACTACTCCCAGAACGACCTCCGGATCCACTTCGGCCTCGACCGCGCGGAGAAAGCCGACTCCGTCGAGATCCGCTGGCCCTCCGGCGTTACCGACAAGCTGACCGACCTCACAGCCAACCATCTCTATGTCATTCAGGAAGGCGGGAAGATCCTCAAGACAGTGGCCATGGGGACTCCGTCTGTGACAGGCAAAGAATAGCCATGTCCCGCGCAATCTTCTGGTTGCTCCTGCCATGCACACTCAACCTGCTTCTTCCCTCTGTCTCCGCGCAACAGCCTTATCCACCCACCACCGATCACGCACCCCCGGCATGGTTCGTCGACGTCGCCTCGAAAGCTGGCATCACCGTCCGCAACGTCAACGGAAGCGTCGATTCCAAGCGCTACATCATCGAGGCCACTGGCTCCGGAGTCGCCATCCTGGACTACGATCGCGACGGCTGGCCCGACATCTTCCTCGTCAACGGCACTAACCTGCCCAATGCCAAGCCTGAAGAAAATCCCACCAGCCATCTCTTCCACAACAATCACGACGGCACGTTCACCGACGTAACCGCGAAGGCCGGCCTCATCTCCACCGGTTGGGGACAGGGAGTCTGCGTCGGCGACTACGATAACGACGGCTTCGACGACCTCTTCGTCACCGGTTATGGCAAAAATCGCCTCTTCCATAACCAGGGCAACGGAACCTTCAAAGAGGTTGCCGAGCAGGCCGGAGTAGCCGGCACCGGTAAGGAATGGGGCACCGGCTGCGCCTTCATCGACTACGACCGCGATGGCAAACTCGATCTCGCCGTCGCCAACTACGTTCACTTCGATCTGGCCCATACCCCCGTCCCGGGCCAGGGCGCCGGGTGCATGTGGAAGGGCGTTCCTGTCATGTGCGGTCCGCGCGGACTTCAGAGTGCTCCCAACATTCTCTTCCACAATCTCGGCGGAGGCAGATTCGAGGACGTCAGCAAAGCCAGCGGCTTTGAGAAAACCAACGGCCACTACTGCTTCTCGATCACGACGCTCGACTACAACGACGATGGTTGGCCCGACCTATACTTCGCCTGTGACTCCACGCCGTCGATTCTCTACCGCAACAACCACGACGGCACCTTCACCGATACTGCCGCGGAGGTAGGCGTTGCTTACAACGAAGACGGTCGCGAACAAGCCGGTATGGGTTCCACCTCGGCCGATTACGACGGCGACGGCAAACTCGATCTCTTCAAGACAAACTTCTCTGACGACACCTCTACCCTCTACCACAACAACGGCGACGGAACCTTTTCCGATGAGACCTTTCCCGCCGGTCTGGGCATCAACACCAATGCTCTCGGTTGGGGCGTCATGTTCGTCGACGTCGACAACGACGGCTGGCCCGACCTCCTCGTCGCGAATGGCCATGTGTACCCCGAAGTCGACTCCGCGAAGCTGGGCTCCTTCTATCGCGAACCCCGCTTCCTCTACTACAACCTGGGCAATGGCAAGTTCAAAGACATCAGCGGATCATCCGGCCCGGCCCTCGTCGAACCATGCTCCAGCCGAGGCCTCGCCACAGCTGATTTGTTCAACGATGGCCGCGTCGAGGCAGTCATCAACAACCTCAGCGACCGCCCCATGCTCCTTGTGAATCTCGCCAGAAATCAGAACCACTGGCTAGGTCTCCGCCTCATCGGAACATCCTCGAACCGCGATGCAATCGGTGCACGCGTGACGCTTCAGGGAACAAAGCGCGTGTGGGTCGATGAGGTGCGCAGCGGCTCCAGCTACAACTCCTCCAGTGACCTGCGCCTGCACTTCGGCCTCGGAACCGAGACACAGCTAAAAGCTATCCATGTGCGCTGGCCCAACGGCAACATCGAGCTCTTCAACCCTCCGGCGCTCGATCACTTCGTTGAGCTTGTTGAAGGCAAGGGCCGCCCGCCAACTCCCTAGGGAGTGCCAAGTAAGCTTCAGTCATCTACGATTTAGTAGCAACTCCTCAATCTTAATTCGAGAAGGCTCTCGCGCGGCCGCAAGGTCTACATCCAGGTGGATGAAAAATATAGAGGGCAGAGAGATGAAGTAGAGTAAGGTTCACCTAATCTTGTCTTTCAGGAGCTTCGTCTTGCGGAAAGCTGCAGTTCTCTTTGCTCTGTTCTCCTTCGCTGCGAGCGGTTTTTCGCAGAGCCGCCGGTTTTCGGCCGATGACCTCACGAAGATCGTGCGGATCGGCGATCAACAGATATCGCCGGACGGGAAGACGATCTCGATTGTGGTGGGCCGGGCGAATCTGAAAGAAGACCGATGGGACTCGGAGATCGACTTTGTCGATGTTGCGACGAAGCAGCTTCGTGTGATGACGCATGACCGGGTGGGTGCGGGGTCGGTGCGCTGGTCTCCGACGGGAGACCGGATTGCATATCTTGCGCAGGACGGCGATAAGAAAGCCCAGATCTACGTGATGCCGCTGAACGGAGGCGATTCGGTCCAGCTGACGCGCTCGAAGACTCCGGTAACAGTGATGGCGTGGAGGCCCGACGGGCAGGGACTCGCGTATGCCGCGGCGGACGATGAGCCGGAGCGCAAGGACGAAGCGAAGTTCGAGGATGCGTTTGAGGTAGGGAACAACAGCTATCTGGAGCGGGCGGCGGCGAGGCCGGTGCATCTTTGGACGGTCACGACGAGCGGGCAGGCGAAGCGCCTGACCTCAGGTAGCTGGTCGCTGCCGGTGCATATGGCGCCGAGCGGGCCTCCATCACAGATTGCGTATACAGCGGATGGACGATCGATCCTGTTTGTGCGTGCGGACTCGCCGATTACGGGTGAATCGAATACGGCGCGGCTGCAGATCGTGGATGCGGCGACCGGAGCGACACATCCCTTGACGAAGAGCGCAGTGGCGGAGGGGAATCCCATCCTGTCGCCGGACGGTACGCGGGTCGCGTATGGGTCGTCGCGCGGCGGAGAACGAGGCAACGAGGAGACGGTCTACGTTGCGCCAATGACTGGCGGCGCCGGGAGAGATGTGGCGTCTGCGCTGGACCGGGGTATTAGCGGCGCGGCATGGATGCCGGATGGGAAGGCGCTGCTGATCTCCGCAAACGACGGGACCACGGTGGCGTATTGGGTACAACCGCTGGGCGGGCCGGCGAAGCGTGTGCCGATGGGGAGTTTGTGTCCTTCGCCGGCGATGAATGTGGGGAAAGACGGTGCGGTTGCGTTGACGGCGACGGATGCGACGCACCCGGCCGAGCTGTTCTACATGGCGCATGTGGGAGACGCGCCGGTGCAGATGACGCACCTTCAGACGGTGACGGACGGGATGACGCTGGGCAGGCAGGAGACGGTGACGTGGAAGAGCGAAAAGCTCGATGTGGATGGGGTGCTGACGTATCCGCCGGATTATGGTGCAGGGAAAAAGTATCCGCTGGTGCTTTACATTCACGGTGGCCCGACAGCGACGTCCCTTGAGACGTTTACACCGCCCGCGCAGATCTTAGCGGCACAGGGATGGCTGGTGCTGGAGCCGAATTATCGCGGGAGCAACAACCAAGGCAATGCGTTTGAGACCGCGATCGTGAACGATGCCAGCGCGGGTCCGGGGCGCGACATCATGGCGGGGGTCAAGGCCGTCCAGGAGCGCGGCATCGTGGATGAGAAGCGGATTGCGGTGAGCGGTTGGAGTTACGGTGGACAGATGACCTCGTGGATGATCGGCAACTATCCGTCGGTGTGGAAGGCGGCAGTGGCCGGGGCGCCGGTAACGGACCTGGTCGACCAGTATTCGTTAAGCGACAACAATGTGGAACGCGTGGAGCATTATGGGCCGTCGCCGTATGTGGGCGATAATTTGAAGTCCTACGCGGTGCAATCGCCGATCACCTACGCGTGGCGGGTGAAGGCGCCGACGCTGATTATGAGCGACGTGGGGGATTGGCGGGTGACGACGACGCAGGCATACAAACTCTTCCATGCACTGAAGGACAATGGCGTGACCGTGAAGTTTGTGGCATTTCCTGTGCCGGGCCATAGCCCGTCGGACCCGCTGCGATCGAGAGACGTCTGGCGGCGGTGGACGGCATGGCTCGCACAATATCTGAACGAGCCCACCTCAACGAATCCAACAACGATGTGACGCCTGTCGAGCTCCTAGACAGACCCTGTTGCATAAAAGCGGGCCGTCCTTTACCTGCCTTCAAACGGAATGTCTCTGCCGAGGCACAGGTCTCGATCCGCCTGATGGCAGTTAACGTACCACGTACGGGTGAACCATCTTTGCCGGATCGACAATGCGGTCGAACTCGTCTTCAGTTACAAATCCCAGCTTCAGTGCGGCTTGTTTGAGCGTGAGGTCGTTGTCCAGCGCGAAATGCGCAATCTTGGACGCTTTGTCATAGCCGATCACGGGCGAGAGTGCGGTGACCAGCATCAGGGAGCGGTCTACGTATTCCTTAATCTTTTTCAAGTTCGGCTCTGTCCCTTCGATGAGGAATTTCCGGAAGTTGGTACATCCGTCGGTCATGAGCGTGATGGAGTGGGTCACGTTGAAGATGATGAGAGGCTTGTAGACGTTCATCTCGAGATAACCGCCAGCGCCGCCGAAGCCCACGGCCACATCGTTGGCCATCACCTGTACGGCGATCATAGTCAGCGCCTCGGCCTGGGTCGGATTCACTTTGCCCGGCATGACCGATGAGCCCGGCTCGTTCGCCGGGATCACCAATTCGGCAAAACCAGCGCGCGGGCCGCACGACAACAGCCGAATGTCATTGGCAATTTTGTAGAGCGAAACCGCAAGAGTGCGAAGTGTGCCGGAGAGTTGTACCTGAGCATCGTGAGCACCCTGCACCGTGAACTTGTTGGGAGCGCTGAGGAACGGCAGACTCGTGAGCTTCGCAATTTCGGCAGCGGCCGCGTCGCCGAACCCGGGAGCCGCATTGATGCCGGTTCCGACGGCGGTGCCGCCAATCGCGAGGCTGTACACACCTTTCAACGCATCCTCGATGCGTCCGAGATTGTCGTTAAGCATGCCCACGTAACCCGACCACTCCTCGCCAAACGTGATCGGTATGGCGTCTTGCATATGCGTGCGGCCGATCTTAACGATGTCCTTCCACTGGTCGGCCTTCGCCGCGATCGCATCGCGCAGCGCCTTCACGGCAGGTATCAGCCGCCCTTTCACGTTCACCGCCGCCGCTATGTTCATTGCGGTGGGAAAAGAATCGTTCGAGGACTGCGACATGTTGACATGGTCGTTGGGATGAACTGGTGTCTTGCTGCCAAGTGGTGTGCCCGCGAGTTGGCAGCAACGATTAGAAATTACCTCGTTCATGTTCATGTTGAATTGCGTGCCGCTGCCCGTCATCCAGACATGCAGAGGAAACATATCCTCATGGCCGCCGGCGAGGATCTCATCACAGGTCTGAACGATCAGCTTGTGCCGCTTGTCGTCGAGCTGCCCGCCGCCATGATTGGCATTACTGGCGGCTTTCTTCAGAATGGCGTACGCGCTAATCATCTCGCGCGGAATCAGATCCTGCCCGATGCTGAAATGTTCAAGCGACCGTTGGGTTTGCGCTCCCCACAGCTTGTCGCTCGGCACATCAACTTCCCCCAGGCTATCGGTCTCCTTGCGAACGCTCATTACCTTCACATTGCTGATTGCATTCATCGTCTTCTCCTTTTTCTCCGTTTGGAAACTCCTCTTTCAGTGCAACATTTGAGTTCTGGAGAGGGGGTTTAAGACTCCACACGCGCAGTGATTGCCTATTGTAGTGATTGCCTATTTATGACGCTGATGAGACGCCGGACCGACGCTTGGAGAAGCCGAGCCGTGGGGGCGTCTTGCCCGGTCCACAGGAACAAAGTCGATTTGTGAGTGTTAAAATTCTCTTTTTCTGAAGAACGCATTGCTGTAAGGAGTTGTCATCGAACCCGCAAATCGAGAGATCGGTCAGGAGGATCGGTCCGCTTTGCTGGAACGTGTGGCGGCAAGCCAGCACTTTAAGCGAGTTGCGCGGCTACGTGAGTTTTTGCTGTACGTGGGCCGACAGTCCGTTCGAGACAACTCCATCATCATCCATGAACAAGAGATTGGCGCAACGGTCTTTGGAAGACCGCCGGGTCTATGGAAAGAATGGCAGTCCGGCAACTGAACCCTCGCAACCAGCCAAACCATAGCCTTCTCGGTTCCAGCAACGACAAGAGCAGCGCCAAAGCCAACACCAATAGATCTCTTAACCCCTCTTCTGTATCTCTCTCACGGTTAAGGATCGGATTTTTATTTGGGGTTAACTTGCGGAAAGAGATTGGAATCCGGAAGATGGCTGGCAATGCTCCGACGTTTCCTGATAGGTGTCTCCGCCTGTGCGGTGATTGCTACTGCAAGTGTTTCTGCCCAGCGGCAAGCAGTTGATCTCGTCAATCTTTCGATTGGAACCGGAGGCGAAGGGCAGACCTTTCCGGCGGCGGGTGTCCCATTCGGAATGACCCAATGGACTCCGCAGACGCGGGAGGGGGAGGAAAGTGCATCGCCCCGTACTATGCGGCAGATAGTCGAATCGAAGGCTTCCGTGGCAGCCACTTTTTGAGTGGCTCGTGTACGCAGGACTATGGAAGCGTTACCCTGATGCCGCTGCTGACCGATGCAAAACTGGGAGCCGTGGGTCGATCTAGCCGATTCCGGTATCCACGTCGAGATTACAGGCACGACGCGGGCGGGCATCATGCGCTTTCGGTATCCGAAGAAGAATGCCTGGATTGTCATTGAGAACAATGCTTTGCGGGGCGGCGGGTACATCCAGATCGACGTGGCGCGGCAGGAGATTACCGGCGCAAATACTTTGCCTCGTCTTTATGCGGGAAACGGCAAACCGGCCGGGTTCTCTGGCTACTTCGTGATTCAGTTTGACCGGCCCTTCAAGGTGGGCGGCACTTGGAGCGGAGGCAAGCGGTCGGATGGCGTAACTCGACAGGAGGCAACAGAAGGCGCACCGGGGGCGTTTGTTTCCTTTGATTTAAAGACAAGCACTACGGTGGAGGCGCGGATTGGAACATCGTTCACCAGTATTGACGAGGCCCGCCGGAACCTGAACGTGGAGATTCCGAACTGGGACTTCGATATGGTTGCGCAGCAGTCGCATGATAGCTGGAACAACCTCCTGGAGCGGATACACGTGAGTGGCAGCTCTCTTTGCATTGGGTGGCAGAATTGATTGCATTCAGCAATAAGGGGGTGTCTTGTCCCCGCTGACAAGTTCCACAATAAAAAGGGAAGGCATCAGCCTTCCCTTTGATTAGTCTGCGACCGAATTACTGAGCGGTCTGCCCCTCAACCTGCTTGGTCCCGCCCACCTGCACCTTGATCTGCTTCGGCTGAGCCTCCGCCTTCTTGGCAAGCGAGATCGTCAGGACACCAGCATCCGAAGAAGCAGTCACACCGTCGGTATCCACCGTCTGCGGCAGCGTAAAGCTGCGAACGAAGCTGCCAAATCGCCGCTCGATGCGGTGGAAGTTCTCCGCCTTCTCCGTCGCCTCAAACTTCCGCTCACCACTGATCACCAGGGTCTGGTTCTCCAACCGGATATCCAGATCTTCCTGCTTCACACCGGGAATCTCCAGTTTCAACACCAGCTTTTTGGGGTCTTCATACACATCCACCGCCGGCACAAAGCTCGCGCTTGAAGTGTCCGGCCCGGCAAAGTCGTTGAAGATCGAGTTCAACCGCTTCTGCAACCCGGCAACATCCTCAAAGGGTGTACGCAACGGAACAAACCGAGTCATCGTTGTCATAAAACACTCTCCTAAAACAAGATCCTTGAATTCAGGGGGACTGTTTCACCGCCCTGCACTCCTTAAGACGCATGGCAGCTCCAAAGGTTGCATAAAATATGCCTGAAATACACTCACATTTTGACGAAGTAAAATTTACCAATGTAACTTACTGTAAATAGGAGCCTAAAGAGAAAGAGCCGCCGATGAGGCGGCTTTTCATAAGCAATAACCTACTTCCCGCTCTCAGTCCCCTTGATAAACCCCGCCACATCCCCATGGAACTGCTTCAGCACATCATCATTCACATAAACCATATGCCCGCTCTGGTAGTAGTGGAAGCTGATGTTCGCCTGCAGCTTCTGCGGAATCTGCAGGTGATGCATCTCGTACATCCCCTCGAAGAACGGCGTAGCCAGATCAAAGTACCCGCCAGCCAGCATCACCTTCATCTTCGGGTTCGACTTCATCGTGAACGCCAGATCCGGCATCACGTTCGTGCCACCCTCCTGCTGCATCGCCGGCGGCCCCCCCGGAGCCTGATGCCGCAGATCCCAAGTAAAGTCGGGATCGTTATAAGCCCCCGGCTTGTACGTCAGGTCGGAACCATACTTCAGCTCCGTCCGCATGTACTGGTTCAGCGCCGCCGTATACGCCGACGAGATCGCATTGCTCTGCGGGTCATACTCCGCATCCGCGCTCAGCGGATCCAGATCTGGCCCCTTGTACCGCGCATCCAGCCGCCCCGTCGTGATCTCATCCTCAAGCTGTAGTTGTTTGCTGAACGCCGCACCCGATACCCGCAAATTCGCTCGCAGAAGATACGCCACCGGAAGCCCGGTATACCCATGCAGCTTCTCCGCCACCGCCTGCTTCCTGGCGTCGGGCAGCTCCGACCCCTGCAGCAGCGCCTCTATATAGTCGCCCATCGCATACTGCTCCACCTCGGCCAGAAACGGCTCGAGCGCCGCCGGCTGTGTCGGCAGCTTGTGATGATAAAACGCCGTCGCTGCAAACGTCGGCAGCCCCAGCGCATAAGCCTGGTCCACTCCGGGATTCCACTTCGGCCCATCGATGCTGTTGTCAAAGCTCAAAATCTGGGACAGCAGAACGATCCCGTTCAAATCCACATTCTCGAGCACAGCCGACAGCACCGCACTCCGCGGCGTCCCATAGCTCTCCCCAAACAGATACTTCGGCGAGTTCCACCGGTTATACTTCGTCAAAAATCTGCGGATGAACCGCTCAAACGCATGCGCATCCGGGTCCACGCCCCAGAACGCTTTCTCCTTGTCCTTGCCCATAATGCGGCTGAACCCGGTCCCCGGCGCGTCGATGAACACCAGATCGCTCACGTCCAGCAGGCTCGAGTCGTTATTGACGATCTTGTACGGCGCACCCTCATCATGCTGCCCATCCGTCGTCACCACGCGCTTCGGCCCGAATGATCCCATATGCAACCACATCGTCGAGCTGCCCGGCCCGCCGTTATACAGAAACGTCACCGGCCGCACCGTCCCCGCGTCCTTCTTGAAGTACGCAACATAGAACATCCGAGCCGTCGCCGGAGCCTCCTCCGGCTTATCCGGATCAGGCGCCTTCTCCCCCGTCCCCGGCAGCATCTTCCCGTCGAGCCCCAGCATCGCGTCCTGCCCATCGGTCGACCCCACCGTCAACGTCCCCGCAACCGCCTTATAAGCAATCGCCTGCCCACCCACGGTCACCGAACCCTCAGTAGTCGAGTCCCCCGGCAACTCCGCCTCCGGAGCCGCCGACGTACCCTTCACCACCACCTTCTCGTCCTTCTTCTTGTCTTTATCTTTATCTTTGTCCTGAGCCACCGCCAAAGCCGCCGAAACCATCAACACACCAGCAAACACACCACCCCAAAACTGCTTCATCGACATTCGCATACTCCACATCAAGCTAGTAAAAAGTATAGCCGCACCCGAACGCCGGATAACCCATAGCTTGACCTGAGCCAGCAAAGGGTCTAGGGGCAGCCTCAAAGCCGGGTACCCCATAGCCTGCCCTGAGCTTGTCGAAGGGTCCGGACTCTGGGACATGGGTTCAACCCACACACCAAAGCTCAGATGGCCCATCCATCACAACCAGACCGCACAGTTAGTCTTGTCTGTCACTCCGTATTCAGCGCTCGCATCGGATCGACACACAACGCCCGCCGCGCCGGAAGTAAAGCCGCCGCAATCGCAATGCACACAAGAAAACCAATCGCCCCGAGATAACTCACCGGATCAAGATTGCTCACCCCATACAGGACCTGGCGCAGCAACTTCGAGAGCGCTGCTGTCGCTCCCATACCTGCCACAAGACCCAACAACACCGGCCAGAAGAACTGGCGCACAATCGACGACAGCACATCCCACGGCTGCGCTCCCAGAGCAATGCGGATCGCAATCTCCTTCGTCCGCTCCGAAACAGCGTAAGCCACCAACCCCACCAACCCCAGCGCCGCCAGCGACAACGCCACCAGTCCAACCATGCTGATCACCGTCGCAGCCACCTCCACACCCTTCGTCGCTCTGCGAAACTCTCCTTTGAGCAACTGAATATCAACAAACAACTTCGGGTCGAGGCTCTCGCCAATCGATCGCACCATCGGCACCAACCCGTCCGCTACCCCCGCCGTCTTCACCAGAACATGCATCGTGGGCATGTCCTCAGGCTGCGCCGCGTGATACAACTCCACCGCATCCCCATCGTTCAACGCGAGCAACCGCGCACCTCTCGCCACACCCACCACAACATCGCCCTTGGTCGATCCGCTCGCATCGAGTTTGCCCACAGGATCTTCTCCCGGCCACTGCATGCGCGCCAGCGACTCGCTCACAATCACCGCATTCTTTTCCCCCGGCAGAAAATTCCGCCCTCTCATCAGCGGAATCCCCATCGTCTTAAAAAACTCCGGCGTCACCTGGAACGGATAGATCGGCACCTTGTGTCCGCCGATCTCATTCGTGATGACCTCGCGCTTTCCGCCTAAGGGCGATGCCGACGACAACCCCACCGACGTTACCCCCGGCAGTAATCGCAGCCTGCCGATAAACTGGTCAAGAAATGCCCTCGCCACAGCTGGCGTATAGCCGTGGCTTCCAAGCTCAGGGTCGATCGAAACTACCTGCTCATATCCGAATCCCGGATCGGTGGTAAGGACATGCTGCGCCGCCCGCACCAGTAACCCCGCGACGATCAGCAGCACGCAACTTGCCGCAATCTGCACCGCCACCAGAACCTGGCGTGCTGCCGTTCTTCGCTGCCGCCGCCGCGTCATCTGCAGCGCAGGCGCCAATCCAAAAAAGATCGCCGTCATCAGCGTCAGCGCCAAAATAAACGACAGCACACGCCTGTCCGGCACTGCGCTCAGCAACATTGGGGCATCGGACATCACAATTCCAACGCGCAGCACGATATAGCCCAACGCTAATCCTGCGATTGATCCCAGCATCGCCAGCAGCAGACTCTCCGTAATCAGTTGCCGGAAGATACGCACCTTGCCCGCCCCAACCGCAACCCGGATGTCGATCTCGCGCTCACGGGCCACCCCACGCGCCATCAAGAGCCCGCCCAGATTCGCGCACGCCACTGCCAGAATCAGCACGGCAAGCGTCCCCATGATGGCAAGAACGAGATAGGCGTCCTTATTATTTGCCACAGTGAAATGTCCGCCAGGATCGCTCTTGACATACTCCTTATCCCACACCACCTTTGGATACAGCTTCCGGTACTCATTCGTCAGGGCCAGCAACTCCTGCTCCGCCATCGGCGCCGTAATTCCCGGTGCCAGCCTTCCCCACATCTCCACCGTGCCCGCGCTTGCATCGGTCAGCGCTTTGCTGCCTTCAACAAAATAAGGTATCTGCGAAATCGGCAGCCAGACGTCTGGATGTTCGCTGGCAAGCGCAACAAAATCGTCCGCAGTCACACCAACCACCGTTACCGCTTTTTTGTTTAGCTGGATCGTCCTTCCCACGACCGATGGATCCGATCCAAATCGCCGCTGCCAGTATTTGTAGCTCAAAACAGCCACCGGTACCGCATCCGCAGCGCCGTCTCGCACAGGATCGAGCAGTCTTCCATAAGCCGCTTGTGCTCCCAGCTCGGTAAAGTAGTTCTCCGTGACAAGGCTGCCACTCACTGGCTGAGCATCGTCGTCCAATGCAAGCCGTGCACCCATCGTCCCCATCACAGCCTGCAGCGTCTTCGCATGATCGCGGTAGAAGGCCATCTGCGGATACGACATCACATTAGTCGACGCCTCAGGAGATCGCCGTTGCAACCGCACAATCGTCTCCGGATTGCGAATCGGCAACAACCGCAGCATCACCACATTGAAAAAACTGAACGCCGCAACATTGATACCGACCCCCACCGCAAGCACCAGCACCGCCGTCAACGTAAACCCCGGCGACCGCCCCAGCATCCGCGCTCCGTACCTCAGGTCCTGCAGCAAACGGTCGATCCACGTCCAACCCCACGCCTCGCGCGACTCCTCTCGCAGTCGCAGCACATTGCCGAAGTTCTTCCTGCCATCGCGCGCCACCATCTCGCGATGAAACTCCATATCGCGCTCCAGCTCGCGATCGAGCCGGCGACGATTCAACAGATAACGTACACGCCGAAAAAATTCGCCCATGTGGCCCTCCCTCACGCAGTGCGCAACACTGTCTGGATAGCCTCAGTCACGCGGCTGTAATCGGACAGCTCCGCCTCGAGCTGTTTGCATCCTTCAACCGTCAACGAATAGAAACGCACCTTGCGATTCGTCTCGGAGGTTCCCCACTTCGCCGTCACCCATCCCTTCAGCAGCATCTTCTGCAGCGCGGGATAGAGCGCCCCCTCTTCGACCTGAAGCACGTCGATCGAGAGCACATGAATCCGCTGCGCAATCGCATAACCATGCAGCGACCCAGAACGAAGCACCCGCAAAATCAGCATAGCGAGCGCTCCCGTAGGCATTCCAACCTTAGGCGTAACACTCATAGGCATATGGATATTATGCCTACATAGCGTTTGTCAAGCTCTTTACCATCTTTTTTGCATCTGCCTTTGCCTTTCTTGTTGTCATCTCCGGAGAGGATCTGCTTTTGTTTGTTGCGTTTGCATTTATTTTCTCCATTTTCAGCCCAAAAATCGCATGTCAAGTCCCAAAACTATCTAAATCACACAAACAAAAAGAGATTGAGTTGGCATTTTAGTTTCACTCAACCAGCTATACTTAAAAAGTGGAGAAAAACAAAGTAAGCCCCGGGTCACTATCCGGGGCTTACTTTGTTGATAACAAGTATTTTAGCAACAAACCATTTATTATGAATATTTTACAGACACACCCTGTCCGCAAACCACTGAATCAAAGTATTTTACGCCCAAAATACCCCCGGGGGGAGGGGTCACCCCACCCTGCAGATCAAGCACTTCAGATAACTCGTCTCCGGCAGCGTCAGCACGGCAGGATGGTCCGGTGCCGCTCCGCGAATCTCCAGCACCTGCACCCGCCGGTCGGCATCGGAGGCCGCCGCCGCAACAACCTCGGTGAACTCGGCAAGCCCAACATGGTGCGAGCAAGAACAAGTCACCAGCGTCCCACCGGGTCGCAGCATCTTCATCGCACGCAAGTTCAATTCCTTGTACCCGCGCATCGCCCCCTCGGCCGCACGCTTCGACTTCGCAAACGCCGGAGGGTCAAGCACGATTGTGTCGTACCGTTCGCCCCTCGCCTCATACTCGCGAAGCAACTCGAACGCATCGGCCTCGATCCACTGCACCTTGGCCGCAATCGAGTTCAACTCAAGATTCCGGTCCGCCACCTCAAGCCCGCCGCGACTGGCATCAACCCCGGTCACCTGCTGGCACCGCTGTGCAAGATGAATCGCAAACCCGCCCTGGTAGGTGCAAATATCCAGCGCCGAACCGCTCGCATACCGCGCCGCAGCCGCATAGTTCAGTCGCTGATCGAGAAACGCCCCGGTCTTCTGCCCAGAACTAGCGTCGTAATGAAAGCGCAGCCCATTAATAGTAAAGATGGTGGTGAGTTGCGCAGAATCGTAACTCGAATAAAGCGGCCCGGGCGAAGGCGCAGCCAATTGCTCCAGCTCGCGAATCTTAGGATCGGGCCGCTCGATGATGGTTTTAGGCTTCAACTTCTCCCGAATCACCTCAGTCAGCACCGCGCGAACATCATCCTGCGCAGTCCCCTGAGTCAGAAGCTGCAGAATAACCAGGTCGTTATACCGGTCCGCCACAATCCCCGGCAAACCATCCGCCTCCGAGAAGACCAACCGGCAAGCATCGTTCTCCATCGACTCCGGCGCAACCTCATCCCGCAGAGCCAGCGCCGCCACGACCCGCTCCCGCGCCTGCTCCAGATACACACCGCGCGCCAACGCAACCTCAGCCGACACCATCCGCACCGCAATCTGCGACGCCGCGCTGTAAAGCCCCGTCCCCAGCGGAATCCCGCGGCTATCCATCACCGTAACCAGCGCCCCACCGGCAATCTCGGCCGCTCCAACCGGCGGTACGAGCGACTCAACATCCGACCGGTACACCCAAAGATGCCCCGCCCGCAACCTGTCCGCCGCCCGCCGCGTCACCCCCGCCGCCGGGCCATGGGCCGCGGCCGCAAGCACCCGCGGCCCACGCTCTTCAACTTTTCTGAACATGAATCAATGGTCGCACAACCACGAAAAACCAGCGATTCTCCATCGACAGCCACGCAAATCGCAACGAATCTAGAATGGGAACAAGCGATTGAATCTGGATGAAGAAAGAGCAGCGGAGACCGCGCGTGCAGAAGGTAGATGTCGTAATCCTGGGAGCGGGCGCCGCCGGCCTGATGTGCGCGATCGAAGCAGGACGCCGCGGAAGGCGCGTCGTATTGCTGGACCACGCGGAACGCATTGGCAAAAAGATCCTGATCTCGGGAGGAGGCCGCTGCAACTTCACCAACATAAATTGCCGCGCCGAAAACTTTCTCTCCGAAAACCCCCACTTCGCAAAGTCGGCACTGGCTCGATTCACCCCGTCAGATTTCATCGCCATGGTCGAAAAACACGGCATCCGTTATCACGAAAAGACTCTGGGACAGCTCTTCTGTGATCGCTCCGCTCACGACGTCGTAACTATGCTGGAGCGAGAATGTGCAGACGCAGGCGTGCAAATAATCGCCAACACAAGGGTCATCTCAGTCATACGCGATGGACACTTTCGTGTGGAGACCACTGCAACAATATTCGAAGCAGAAGCCGTGATAGTCGCCACAGGAGGCCTGTCGATCCCAAAGATGGGCGCTACAGACTTCGGCTACAACCTGGCCGAGCAGTTCGGTCTGCGCATCGTCGAGTGTAGACCAGGACTCGTGCCCCTGGTCTTCAGCGCAGACGATCGCGAACAATGGTGCGACTTAGCCGGTGTCTCCGCCGAGGTAGTCGCAGATGGCGGAACGCGGCAGAGGCGCGGCAGCTTCCGCGAAAAAATGTTGATAACCCATCGCGGGTTGAGTGGCCCCGCAATCTTGCAGGTGTCATCCTACTGGCGACCAGGCGAAACCGTCACGGTTGACCTCGCTCCGGACGTCAAGGTGATGGGGTCTCTACAGGTTCACAATGCACGACGCGACGCCGCTGCAGCGGTGCTCGCGATACGCGCGGTGCTGCCGGCCCGTATGGCCGAGCGATGGATCGCGCTCCATCAACCATCCAATTGGACCAATGCCTCTCTGGCAGCCATGGAACAAGAGCTGCATGCGTGGCGCATAATGCCAGCCGGAACCGAGGGTTATGCCAAAGCGGAGGTGACGGCCGGAGGCGTCGACACCGCGGAGTTGGATGCAAAGACAATGCAAAGCCGCAAGGTGCCGGGACTCCACTTCATCGGCGAAGTAGTAGACGTAACAGGATGGCTGGGCGGATACAACTTTCAGTGGGCATGGGCCTCAGGGTTCAGTGCAGGGCAAGCTGTATAAGTCCGCATCTGCTGTCGTGTTAAACCTGAAGCCTACTGAACGATCAGCGTGAGATTGACAGTTCGCGTCAGGCCGGCACTGCTGGCCGACGCAACGATGGTATACGTCCCGGCAGGTGTGATGGGAATCGGCGTAGGGTTCGGATTCGAGCCACTTCCCAAAGGAATCGCGCGACCGGCGCCGCATCCGGTTGCAGTAATCAGACAACCAAGCAGCGCAAAGGCGGCGAGCCCCGACCGGCGGGTCCTCCGCAGAGCCAGCAAACCCACCGGCAATAGGGCCGCGAGCCAAAACATACTTGGCCGATTCAGCAATGGCCACGAAAAGAGCGCCGTGGAAGAAACGCCGGTGAGAACTGTAACTGAAACCGTGGTCGTGCTGCCCAAAGCCACGCTGGCAGGCGTGACATTGCAGGTTGAGTTCGCCGGAAATCCCGCGCAGGTGAAAATCACCGTGCCGGGAATGTTCGTAGCGGAACTGAGCAACAAAGGATAGACAGCGTTCTGGCCGTTGGTGATGGTCAGACTCGTCCCTCCGTTCGGATTCAGCGTGAAGTCGACGCCGGTACCCGTGAGCGTGAGGATCTGCGGAGAGTTAACGGCGTTGTCCGTGACGGTGAGTGTACCGGAACGGGGCCCTCCGGTGGTCGGCGCAAACGCAACCTGCATGGTGCACGCCGCGTTCACTGCAACGGTGCTCCCGCAAGTATTGCTACCAGACACGATAACGAAGTCTCCGGTAATCACGATGCCTTGCACGAGCAGCGGAACGCCGCCATTGTTGGTCAACGTCACCGTCTGCGCCGCGGCAGTAATACCCACGCCGGTAGCGGGGAAGGTAACGGTCGAGAAAGGTGCAAGAGAGACACCAGGTGGTGCAAGCCCAGTCCCATTCAACGTAACGGTCTGTGTGCGATATTGGTCCGAGACACTCAGCACTCCGGTAAGCGTGCCCACATTCTTCGGCTGAAAAGCAACGTTGATCGAGCATGTCGAGTGCGGATTGAGCGAGTTGCCACAGGCGTTTACGGCGGTGAAGTCACCGCTGGTAATCTGCGCTGCAATCAGCGTCAATGGCAGATCGCCGGAGTTGGTCAGTGTAATCTGCTGGGCGGCGCTTGCCGTGGTAATTTGCTGAGGCGCAAACGTAAGTGTCAAAGGCGAGAGTGCATCCGTAGCAGGCGAAGTTCCAATTCCACCGAGTGAAGCGGTCTGGGTGCCGGAGTCATCGGTGATGCTGAAGGTTCCGCTGCGCGCTCCAGAGGCCGCAGGCGTAAAGACAATCGCAACCGTGCAGCCCACACTCGGGCCCAGGCTCGCCCCACAGGTGTTGGCCGTAATCTTGAAATCGACGCCGATGACCGATGGTGTCTGGAGCGCGACAGGAGTCCCGCTGGTGTTTGAAATCGTGATGTTTTCCGTCGGGCTGGTGGCATTGATCGTCGTAGAAGGAAAGGTAAGAGTGATGGGATTCAGAACAATCGCTGCCGCCGCACTGCCAGTACCCGAAAGCGTTGCTGTCGCCTGGCCCCCGGCGATATTCCCATAGACGGTAAGCACTCCGCTGCGGCTTCCCGTCGCTGTGGGAAGAAAACGAACCTGGATCGTGCAAGTCGAGTTCACAGCGATAGGTGCACTGGTACAGGTATCGGTCTCGTCGAAATCTCCCGTGGTCGCGACTCTGCTGACAGTAAGCGTAGCATTGCCGGTATTTATAACTGTGATGGTTTGCGGCGCGCTCGCCGTCGCGACTGCCTGGATTCCGTAGCTAAGCGTTGTGGGACTCAAACTAATCGTGGGCTGCGCTGCCGTTGCGGCCGTGAGCAGTGGAATCTGCCACAGACCTCTGCCGTAGGTCGCAGCACGCAGCTCACCGGTACGACCATCACCGGTAGGCAAGGCCGACGCCGCAGCCAGCCCTACAATTGGCGCATTGGGCAAACTGGTGCCATAGATACTCCAGCAATTGGCCGCAGCACACGTCGTGATCTGCGTAGCGACATAAACCCCGGTGTCCATCGCGACGTATACAGTATTCGCATCGTTCGGATCGACGACAACACTGTTCGCGGGAGCATTCGGCAGATTGCTGCTAATGTTGGTCCAATGGGCGCCGGCATCGGTCGAGCGATAAATGTGCGCCGCGTTGATGCCGTTCCCTGCGAAGCCCATGACGGTGGCATAGATCGTCTTGCCCGTAGCGTCGTGCGGGTCCGCCCCCAACGAGGACAGATCGAATCCTGCAGCATTGAAGCCAGCGCCCTGGCCATTCGTCACGGGCGATGCCGCAAGATCGTTCCACGCTGTTGTGCTGCCCGCGGTATTGCCCGTTGTGATTGAAAAAAGGTGACCCCCAAAACTGCCTCCGCCATCGAGCGCGCCAGCCATCCCTGCGTAGAGAACCTCCGAGCCTGAATTCTGCGCAGCCGCTGCATTACTCGCAGGGCCAGCTGCGGCGAGAGAACGCACGACAGGGTTCGTACTCGCGCACGATGCATTCTGTGGCCCACCGAGAAGTGTGCTGATGGCGTTCGACGAGGACCAGGACGCTCCATTAGCCGCAGGCCCCCGCCATACCCTGCAGGTACCGATGAGTATGTCGGAAGAGAGAGCCGGGTCCAGCAGCCAGGGAGCGTCAATAAGGGAATCATCATCGGCGGTCTGCGCTGGCCCGATCGTGGGTGCGCCGGTAAAATTCGCCGCAGTACACGCCGCGCCATTGGTGCACTGGCGGATGCTGACCCCGGCAGCGGTCGAGACATACCAGAGCAGCGGATTAGTTTGGTCGATGGCCACAGTGCCGCCTTCGCCGGTCGACAGCTGAGGCCACGATGCCGCAGAAGAAGCGGCCGCGGTGGACGCAGTTCCGTTTGCGCCGAGGCCCGCAATCAGCTGACCAGCATCGGTGGGATGTTGCGCAAAGCTAATAACCTCGGCAAGCGATCCCAGTCCGCCATTGAGATTTTGAAAATGTGTCGCGTCATCGGCAGAGCAGGGAGTTGCCTGCTGGTTGACGCCGTCCGTCGACCGCCAAAGGCCCCCATCGTTGCCGATATAAATAAGCGGTAGCCCCGACGTCGCCAGCGCAGCGATGGCATGCTGAGCAGGTGCAACCTGCGCCGGCGCGGCGCATCCGTCCACAGCGTTCGTCGTGTTGCGTAGCACACAGCCCGCGGCCAGCGAGCAGCGATAAAGATCAATCGTTCCCGCATACAACAGGGTGTCCTGCGTCGAGCCGCTTGGTCCCGACGGAACCGCCGCCAACGCAAAGTTATAGTCCGCCTGTGGAATCACAGTGCTGCCATTGCCGACCTCCATCGGAGACGAAGGCAGTTGTTTGCCGAAGGTGATGGTCGTACTAGTACAGTTCGTACCGGACAGCGCACATGTGTCCTGCCAGAGCCCTTGATCGACGTTATTACTATCCACTGTCAACGCGAAGGTATCTCCCGTCGTCGCCTGGACAGCAAGCGCCCCGCGAAAGATAGGGCAGGATGCGCTGCCTATCATGCCAGGCGCGGTGGGGCATGCGGTCGTGGTCAAACCCGTTCCAGGCTGATGCGTCAGCCGTGTCCAGGTCACGCCATCTACCGACTCGTAATAGCCATGGTAGCGGATCGCTGCATAGAAGCGCTGGCGAACGGGGTTCCAGACAACCGCAGTTGCAGCTCTCCCACCAAGGTCTGCTCCAGACGTTTGAGGAGTCTGCACAATCAGGCTGCCATCCATGATGATGGACATCTGCCAGGTGACGCCGGCGTCAGTCGAATAGTAAAGACCCATCACGCTGTTAGTGACATCGGGAGCATTGACGAGAACTCCCTCTGCAGCCTGCGAAACAGCAGCAACCACCGTGCCAGGCGTCGCGCTGCTCCACGCAAACCCGGCAAAGCCGAGTCCGTTGAAGGAGTGGTTGCCCTCAACTCCATCCTGTGAATTTTGGATGAGCGACCAGGTCAGGCCACCATCGGCAGATCGCAAAAGCCCGCTGCCGTAAAAGGAATCGGAGGCGTCATTAGGATCGCCGGTGCCTGCCAGCACCACGCCGGAGTGAACGCTGATCGCTCCAATGCTGAGCGACGGAATAGCAGCGGTTCCGGCATTCGCGCTAAAGACCGGCAGCGTATCGGTAAGCGCCGTGAAGGTCACACTCGCCGATGGCCCGGCAGCGTTGGTTGACTTCCACACCCCTCCGCCAGTTGTTCCCAGATAGACGGTATTTCCGGTCGTGTCTGCCGGGTCAATTGCAATAGCCGTGATGCGGCCCGTGACATTACCATAGGCGATGCTAGCCACCTGATTCGGACCAATTGGCTGCCACGCAGCATTAAGGCTGGACTGTGGGGATGAAGCAGCTTGCTGAACCAGCATAGCGGCGTGTTGCTGACGAGCAACATCCATCGCTCGCGCAGCGGAGATATTTCCCGCTAATGTTCGGCCACCAAGAAAACGCCCTGTCCGAACGGTATGCGATCGAACAGGCCCACCCGACGCGACATCCTCTGAAGCAGATTGCGTCGAGACCACCTGACCAAAGACAGCGACGGGCACAATCGCTGCAAGATAAAGACTCATCGCAAAAAAACAGCGGCACATGCCACATCGAAGAAGTAGTCGTGTGCGCCGCGCGAGTTGAGAAGATGCGACCAGGCCCATAGCGTGTAATCCGAAAATGCAGACAGCTAACCTTGATGCTGCAAGCTGACATCGGACGAGTCAACGCTAGAGCGGGAGAAGAACGACGGATGGTTCCACAACGGGATGAGAAAATTCTCATCTACGTTACTGGAGTGATCGTTGGTGTTACTCTGCGGCCATCTCTCAGCGTGTTCAGCGCGGACGATCACGGCAAATCAATCGGCCGCGTGGACGTCCTCAATCTACCATCAGCCGTAACCACCCACAATCTCCCGATAGTTGTATAGGCGGTTACCTGGATCGGAAATCTTCTGGAAAACCACGCTCAACTCGACACAAGAAACCACGCTCTCAAAAGAGAAGAGGCCTTTGTTCCGGCAAAAGCCCCATCTGCTCAATGTATCTCTTCGAATCGAATTTCTTGCCCGTAGACGCGCCGGACATATAACGAATCTTCCCAAAGATGGGACGCTCTCCCCACGCCCGGTCGAACTTGCCCAGGATCGCCCATGCAATCCCCGTATATCCGTTCGGGTCGCGGCCATCAAGAAAATACTTGTCATTCAGATAAATCGCATACTTCATCGCCGTAGCAACATCAGGTGTCCACTCCAGGATCTTCTTCGCCCAATACATCCGCAGGTAGTTGTGCATCCATCCATGCCGAACCATCTGAATCTGACCTGCATTCCACAGATCATCGTAGGTCTGCGCATTCTCAAGCTGGTGCAATGTATAGAGATGTTCCCGTTCATCACGCGCATGTTCCGCGATGCTTGTCTTAGCCCAACTCTCGGCACACTCTGGCGAATCGTACTTCGGCGTATAACGGACAAAGTTGATCGCAAGCTCACGCCAGACAATAAGCTCATCGAAGTAGCTATCGCGAGCAGTCCGAAGCTTCGGATTCGCCCTCGCCGCTGCATCGACAGCAAGCGCAATCGTGACGGGTCCAATATGTCCGAAGTGAAGATAAGGCGACAGGCAGGAGGTCCCATCGATCTCCGGATGATTGCGCTGCGCGTCGTAGTCTTCGAGTAGCCTCCCCGTAAACAACTTCAGCCTCGTGAGCGCAGCATGGCTGCCACCCTTCCACGCCTCGACAGGAGCGACACTACGGTCAAAATCCGGCCAGCCTCGCGTGATGTCCTCATGCACGGAGTCAGCGCGAAATCCTCGCGGCCTCTTCCACTCATGTTCGGCATGCAGATTTTCGTAAGCGTGCAGATACGCCGGCAGAAGGCAATTGAGTCGCGGACGAATGGTATACGCCCCATACTGCGCCCTTTCCATCAGCTTTGACGGAACAACCACATCGGCATCGACTGTCCAGAACGGAATCTTGATCCGCGAAGCGAGATGCTTGCGCCAACGCTCCGGCTCAGGCATCGGATTTTCATCCCCAATCAAAAATGCCGCATGCGCATCCGCCAGCAACTGTTCGTGCGACTCATGCGGAGCCCGCCGCATGACAAAAGAGATGTTGCGAGCCGCCAGATCGGTTTCGATGTCAGGCAAGCCTTGGTTGAGAAACGCATAGTGTCGAAGATTGGCGTGGGGAAAATTGGAAATCCCCGCAAAATACACAACCAACGGCAAACCGAGCAGGTTTGCGATCTTCACCGCCAGGTCGATTGCATGGTTATCGACACCGCGTTGCGCACGCTGCATCCAGTAGACAACACATCTTCCGCCGCGATCGAGAGTGCCCTCACGCCGCACCGTGACACGCGAATCGTCGGACCAGTTAGAAAGCTGTTCCGGAAAATCGGACCGCGCCTTGGTCATAGCTCGAGTCTACGAGCCACAAACAGAGCAGTTTCATGGCAACAAAAATGCGGCCCGAAGGCCGCGTCCCTGTCAAAGCGAATAATGCTTACCAGAGCCCCCACGCGCGACTCACGTAGTCGCTCAGCGTCATCGTAATCAACACGAGAAACGTAAAAAAGCCGGAGGCGACAGTCAGCTTCACCAGCTTCGACTGATATTTGACGTGCATGAAAAACAGAATGACAATCACCCCCTTGGTACAGGCAATCGCAAGGGCCACGACGGGATTCAATATTCCGAGATTCTTAAACGCGGCCGCCACAGTGATGCCGGTGAAGATGAGCAACGTGGCAAAGACGATCCCATACGTAACCGGCGTCACAATGTGATGGTCGGCGTGCTCCGGGTTCACTACATTCGACGGATCATGATATTCGGACATACTCTTTTCCTTCCAGCCAACCCTGGCTGTGGGCGCGGCTACGAGACGGGATGCCGGTTGATGAGGTACAGCAACGGAAATAGGAAGATCCAAACAATATCGACGAAGTGCCAGTACAAACCAAAATTCTCAATTGGCGCGACGTACCCGGCACTGAACTCCCCTCGATTCGCTCGCCACATAAGCCAGAATAGCAGGACGATGCCGATGATCATGTGCAGCGCGTGCATGCCCGTCATGGCGAAGTAGAGGAAGAAGAACACCTGCGTCTTCTGCGCCATATCGGGAGCCAGTGGCTCTTCTTTCAGGCCGTACGCGTGAGGGTTAACAAACTCGCGCACATCGAAGTTCTGCCCGGGAATGTGGTTCTTATCCCACTTCTCCTTGTACTCAAAGTACTTGATGCCAAGGAAGGCCAAGCCGAACAGCGTGGTCAACACGAGAAAAATGACCAGCAGACTCTTCTTCCTCACCTCCGCCGCCCACACAGCTAGCGCCATGAAGAACCCGGAAGAGATTAGGATGGCCGTATTCGCCGTGCCCAGCGGAATGCTCAATTGGTTCGACGCCGCCACAAAAGCCGGGTTGTACCAGTTGCGATAGAGCAGATAGGCAAAGAAAAGCCCCCCGAAAAACATGATCTCCGTCAACAGGAAGAGCCACATTCCAAAGGTTCCGGCCTCGCGCTGCTGCTCCGGCGTCTCGAAGTGGTGGCGGTGCTGCGGAAGCGCCACGTGCTCGTGCTCCGCCGCAACCGCGGTCTCATGCGTATGTGGATGCGTCGCTACGATCGTATTATCCAACGGTCGTCACCTCTTGTGCTGTCTTGTGTTCGAGCCACTCGTAGTCATAGGCCTCATGATCCACGATCGGTATCTCGATAAAGTTTTCAGTGATCGGCGGCGATTGAATCTGCCATTCAAGCCCCGTCGCCTGCCACGGATTGTTACCCGCAATCGCACCATACTTCAGCGACCACGCCAGATAAAGCAGTGGCAGCATATACCCAACGCCAAGCACCGTCGCGCCCGCGGTCGACAGCACATTCAGCACCTGGAACTCCGGCGGATACGCATGGTAGCGCCGCGGCATCCCCAGATAACCCAGAATGAACTGCGGCAGGAACGTCAGGTTGAATCCGATAAAGGTCGTGACCGCCGCGAGCTTCGAAAGCGACTCCGGATACATCCGGCCCGTCATCTTCGGCCACCAGAAGTGAATTCCCGCGAGGAACGCCATCAGCATTCCGCCCACCATCACAAAGTGGAAGTGAGCGACGATGAAGTATGTCTCGGTCAGGTGGATGTCCATTCCCAGCGCGCCAAGAAAGACGCCCGTCATGCCGCCGATCGTAAACAGGCCAAGAAACCCGAAGGCGTAGAGCATCGGCGTCTCAAAGGTGATCGAGCCTTTTTGCATCGTGAAGGCCCAGTTGAAAGTTTTAATCGCCGAGGGCACTGCGACAAGCATCGTCAACAGAGAGAAGACGAGCGCGGAGTAGTTGGACACGCCCATGATGAACATATGGTGCGCCCAGACAAAGAAGCCGAAGAGCGCGATCGCCACCGACGAAAACGCGACGGCCGTGTAGCCGAAGACGCGCTTCCGGCTGAACGTGCTGATGACCTCAGAGATCACGCCCATACCCGGAAGGATCATGATGTACACAGCCGGGTGCGAGTAGAACCAGAAGAGGTGTTGAAACAGCAGAGGATCCCCGCCTTTGGTCGGATCGAACACGCCGATACCCACCAGCCGCTCAAGAGCGACCAGGGTAAGAGTAATGGCGAGAACCGGCGTGCCCAGCACCATCAGGATCGAAGCCGCATAGTGCGACCAGACAAACAACGGCATGCGGAACCACGTCATCCCCGGTGCCCGCATGCGATGGATCGTCACGATAAAGTTCAGCCCGGTGAAGATCGAGGAGAAGCCAAGAATGAAGACCCCCGTCGCCGCAGTCACCACATGGGTATTCAGATAATGCGTTGAAAGCGGTGTCGTGAAGGTCCAGCCGGTGTCTACACCACCCAGCACAAGGGCCCCAAGGACGACGATACCGCCTAGCCAATAGAGGTACCAGCTCAGTAGATTGATCTTAGGGAAGGCCAGGTCCTTAGCGCCCAGCATGATCGGCATCAGAAAATTCCCCAGCGTAGCCGGGACCGACGGCACCAGGAAGAGGAAGACCATGATGATTCCGTGCATGGAAAACATCTTGTTGTAGGTATCCGAAGCCATCAGGTCGCCCTGCGGCGTCAGAAGCTCAAGCCGGATAAGACCGGCGAACGCGCCTCCAATAAAGAAGAAAAACGTAATCGAGATCAGATAGAGGATCGCTATTCGCTTGTGGTCCCCGGTAAACAGCCAACTGAGCAGCCCATCCTCGTTGTTGATATAGGTCCGCTTTGGCAGCGTCGCCGTCCTTTGATCTGGCAGGTTGAGAATTGTGGAACTCGTTGCACTCATGGCTTTACCACCCCTGGCGTTGTCGGCGCCGCTTGGTTCGACTCTGACGTGGTCAGCGTCTGCTGCACACGGTAGTTGCTCTGCATGGATTTGATGTACTCGACCAGATCGATCAGGCCGTCTTCGCTGATCTGCCCCTGGTAGGTCGGCATAATCGGCGCGTAACCCGCCGTAATGTGCTGCGAAGGATTGAGGATTGAATCGCGCAGATAAGCATCGTTGACCAAAACCTGCGATCCGTTCGTCAGTTGCAGCTTCGATCCATAGACGCCAGCAAGGTTTGGCCCGCGAGCCGCCGCACTGCCGGAATGACACGCATTGCAACCCATGCTGGCGAAGAGCCTCTCCCCATTCTGCGCAAGCGACGTGCCGCTGGTCGACTGCTGCGTCCACTTCTCGTAGTCATCCGGGCTCAGCACCGTGACCTCTCCGATCATCGCGGAGTGGTTGGTCCCGCAGTATTGCGTGCAAAAGATGTGATACGTCCCCGGAGTCGTCGCATTAAACCACACCGTCGAGTAGCGGCCCGGAATCACTTCACGCTTCACGCGGAAGTCTGGAATAGAGAAGCTGTGAAAAACATCCTGCGAGATCATCGTCAACTGAACAGGGCGCCCCATCGGCACATGCAGCGCATTGATCTCGTGCTGTCCGCCCGGATGCTCCGCCTTCCACATCCATTGTTTGCCGACGATATAGATGTTCATCGCGTTGGTCGGCGGGTTGTAGATGCGGAAATACAGCAGCGCGCCCCAGACAAACACAATCAGAAAGAGAGCCAACGGAATGATCGTCCAGGTCGCCTCGAGCAGAGTAGAACCTTCTACCTGGATTGCGATCGGGTGCTTCTCCTTGCGGTAACGAATCGCGAAACCGAAGATGAGGCAGCCCACGAACGTCAGGCCAACCACTGTGATCAATAGCAGGAAGAAATAGAGCGCGTCAGCGTAGGGCGCAATGGTCGATGCCTCGCGCGGAAAGAGCGCCGAAGCGTTGAGCCACTTCACCAAAAATTGCCACAGGACTGGACTGATATGCATCGTTACCCTTTATCCGTTTCTTTCTTAGTCAGGTCGTGTTCGCGCGCAAGGTTGACATCTCTCCGAAACATCAGAAACATGAATCCGCCTAATCCCGCCACCGTGATCATCCCGCCAACCTGCACCACACGCGCAATGATCAACGAGTGCCTGTTCGTCTGCGGATCGTAGTGATAGCAATAGGTCAGAATATTCGCAACGGGAGAACCAATCTTATTGCCGGACGCATCAATCAGCCCTAGCAGCATGTCCTTCGGCGAGTACTCAACCCCAAGGTAGTACTGCGCAAGCTTACCCTCTGGCGTGACGATCTCGATCGAACTGGCATGCGCGAACTGCGACAGCTTCCCGTCCGGCCCCGGAACCCGAACGTATCCAAAGCCGACCGCGTTGGTCACTGCATCGATCGCTGGCCGCTGTCCCGTAAGGAAGTGCCATCCAGCCGCCGTCTCCGGACGTCCATACCGCTTGACATAGAGCGCCTTCGACTTCGCGGCCTGCTCCGGCGTGTCGCTGGGATCGATGCTGATGACCACAACATCGAAATCCTTACCCGGCGTCAACTTCACCATCTCAAGCGAGCTGGTAATACCATCCAGCTCCTCAGAACAAAGCATAGGGCAGGTGTAGTACACGAGCGAAAGAATTGCAGGATGCTTCCCGAAGTAGTCTCCGAGCTTCACCGCTTTGCCGCTTTCATCCACAAACGCAGCATCCAGCGGAAGTTGCTGATTCAAATGCTGCGACACACCAACCTTCTGCAGCACCGTCGGCAACTGATCGCCGGCATTCTCGCCGCCCTGCTTGTCGCCGTAGCTCGAGACCTGGGCGAACAACGGCGCACTCAGCAGGGCGCAGCAAAGAATCACCGCCTGCCAGCCACCCCGTATTGTCCGCATGTTCCTCATCCCATCTCTTCTCTATCTTAAATCCGGTCCGTTTATCGGTTATTTCGCTGGAGCAAGTTCCGCCTTGTTCTCACTTACAGCTTTGCCGTAGCTCATCTTCTGCTCCCGAGCTTCAATGGTCTCAAGCTCATATCCGGTACGGGCAAAGCCTGACGTCAGCGGTGCCTGAACCACTGGCTTCTCATCGCCCGCCATCTCAACAGCAGCAGCTCCTGTCTGCGCATTCACCGGCAGGCCTCGTTGCGCGATGATCTCCATAGCGCGTGAGATCGGAATCCGAATCGATCCACCCTCTCCCCCACCCTGTCCCGGAACGACGCTGTAGTTGTTCAGCAAAAGATCTTCGCGAGCATGCAGGTCCGCCGTCGCCTGATTGCCGTCATCGATGTCCAGACGAGGCTCAGGGAACGTCGTCGTCATCTGCTGAAACTCCTTCTGCTGCATCTCCGGGTTGCTGGCAAGGTCCTGACGCTTGTCGTTCGTCGTCTCTGCCCCCGCAAATGCGCTGAGCGTATTCCACTTCGTAGTCGGTCCGTCGTCTTTCTTAATCGCCGTATTGATAACTTTGCCCATCACGAAGCAAAAAACGAAGAAGACGAGCACCGAGCCAAACAGCCCCGCCAGGAAGACAGCGATGCCGCCGGCATTGACGTCTGTTACTTCATAGCCCGGGTGATCGGAGTCGCGCACATGCGGATCGTGCGCGCCGGGCTGATTCAGATCATGATCGTTAGTGGGCATGTTCGGGCTCCAGCATCTCTTCAAGGTGAGGATCGTTCACATTGATCAACGGACGCGCTTGCAGTTCTCTCAGGTAGAACCAACCCCATAGCGAGATCACCGCCACAGGAACGGTAATGTAGGCAAGAATTCCGTAGTTGTTGACGATGTGCAGATTCCCCGCCGCATCTGCGAAGTTCGGCTCGATCAGCCAGAACATATCAATACAGCGCGCAAGGATCATGAAGCACGTCAGCCAGATCATCTTCTGTTTGTTTCGCTTCAGATCGCGCGACAGCAGCAGGACAAAGGGAATCAGCCAGTGGCAGATGACATCCGCCGAACACACGTACCACCATCCCCCACGGATCCGGTTCAGGTACCACGGAATCTCATCCGGAACATTGCCCGACCAGATGATCAGGAACTCCGCGAAGCAGAGATAGATGTTGAGCATCACGAAAGCAAACGCCAGCTTGCCCAGATCGTGCTGCTCCGTCTTCCGCAGCATCGTCTTCACCGGCTCCCATCGCGACAGCAGGATCACGGTCAGAATTCCCAGCGCAAGCACCGAATATCCCTGCGCCACAAGAAACTGGAGACCCCAGATCGACGAGTACCAGGTCACATCCAGCGACTTGATCCAGACGATCGCGCCGTCCGTAAGCAAAATGGCGTAGATGACGATTCCAATGCCGCTGAGGTTTTCAAACTTGATGCGCCAGAAGTCAAAGCTCGGCTCAGTGCCGGCCCTCGGGTCCGCATCGCGCTGCAGCGACCACTTGTTCAGCAAAAACCCGAAGCCCAAAAGAATGCCGAAGATGATGACCGTCTGCACCACCGCGCTCACAGGGTTGAGCATCGAACGCTTCGCGTTGGCCGTCAGCGCCTGCTCCAGCGATATCCAGTGATTCGCCAGTGCCTGCGCGGTAGCCGCGGCAGTCGGATATCGCGCCCATTGATACAGATGACTCATGAACATTGCGATCGGCACAAACATCAGGCCAACCAGCCAGATCGTACGCGTCATCGCCTCCAGCGGCCGGCGCAGCAACAGACCCCATTTCCCGCCGCTGACATACTGCAGCATCAGCATGGCCAGGCCACCACCGGCGAAGCCGAAGCAGATCATGTAGCCCAGCAGGTAAGCACGAAGAATGTGATTTCTTCCCTCATGGGTGAAGGCGAAGAAGACCGAGAGAATCGTGGCGACCGCGAAGACGATCAGCGCACGCATCCGCCATGCGGAGACAATCTCCGGTGCAGCAAGCGATGCAGGCAGCACACGCGGTCCATCGTGGTCGTGGTGCCCGCCCGCTCCTCCGTTATGTTCGTGTCCAAATGACATGCGTTTCAAGCCTTCGTTCGGAAGCTTCCGAGGTTACTGCTTCGGTGCGTTTTTGCCGGCAGGCGCAGCAGCCGGTGGGACAACGTTAGTGCGTGACGGTGAAGCAGCTCCTGCTCCAGCAGCTTCGGCTCCCGGCACCGGGAGAATATACAGACCGCTATCAGGAGTTCCTGTCACTGCAGTCGGCGGCAGGGTCCATTCGTCCGCAAACGATGCGGGCAACTCTTCCCGTTCGGCGATACTTGCCAACGACTCAACATGAACGCCAGCCGGAACATCGGCCTGCGTAGCCTTCTGACTCAACTGCAGCGCCTTGATATAAGCCACAACGGCCCAGCGATCCGCTGGAGTGATCTGCGACGAGTAATCCGGCATTGATCCGTAACCGTTTGAGATCACGTGAAAAAAATGGCCCAGCGGAGCACTCTCAAGCCGTGCCGAATGAAAGCTGCCGGCCTTCGAGTAGCCACGCTGCACAATCATCCCGATCCCATTGCCCACGCGCGAGTGGCATGGCGTGCAGTACACGTTGTACCGCTCCTGCCCACGCTCCAGCACCTCCAACGTAGCCGGGAATGGCAAGCCGTTCCCTTCTTTTCCGTTGACCAGGCCGGTATAGAAGTACCCATCCTCATGCAACTGATTGCGCGCAACCGTGTTCTCCACCTGCGGACGCACCGAGCGGCCATCCGCATAAAAATCTGTGCCGCGCTGCGGAAAGAACTTCGGCTGGTCCTGCATGTCCTGACGGCAGCCGAGCACAAACATCAGCCCAAGTCCGGCAGTGGCGAATGCAGCGCGCCGTGCGATCTGTTTCACTTGCGTATTAATGGTCCACCTCCACAACGGAGACCGCAGGGAACTGCTCAAGGAAGGCCCGCGTCTCGGCAGGCGAAAACATCGGATCGACAGCCTCCAGGCAAAGAAAAAACTTGTCCGTAGTCGCCCCATTCCTGAAGTTCGGCGAATTGAAGAGCGGGTGATAAGGCTGCGGCAGCCCATTCAGCGCCAGCATCCCGAAGCACGCCGAAAATCCGGCAAACAGAATCGTCCACTCGTAGGCCGGGATAATGAACGCTGGCCAGGAGAACAGCGGCCGCCCGGCAATATTCAGCGGATAAGCCCACACATTCACCCATGTCTCCATCAGAAACGCTGTCGTCACGCCCATCAATCCACCCAGCAGGCACACCAGCGGCACCCGCGTCTTGTGGAACTCGAGCGCCTCCGCGGCCTCTTCCACTGGATAGGGCGTGTAGCACTCCATCCGGCGGTATCCCGCAGCGCGCGCCTCTTTCGTTGCATGCACCAACTCGCCGGGCGTGTTGAACTCGGCCAGCAATCCGTAAATTCCTTCGCGCGGCGGCATCAGGCTCTCTCCTCCGTGACTATCTCTGCTTTCGCTCCGCCCGGCTTCATTTTGGTCTGCGGCAGCATCATCCGGAGCTCAGACATTGGAATCATGGGCAGGAAGCGAACAAACAGGAAGAACAGGAACGTGAACGTACCCAGCGTCCCCACATAAATCATGTAGTCCCACTTCGTCGCACGGTAGGTGCCCCAGCTCGACGGCAGGTACTCGCGATAAAGGCTGGTGACGACGATGACGAATCGCTCAAACCACATCCCTGTATTAATGATCAGCGACAAGATGAACAGCCACGCCACATTAACCCGCAGCTTGCGCGACCACAGCGTCGCCTGCGGAATGGCGATGTTGGTCAGGATGAGAACCCAGTACGCCCATCCCATCGGCCCGAACATCCGGTTCCACATCATGAAGAACTCCCAATGGCTGGCCGAGTACCAGCTCATGAAGACCTCCATCGCGTATCCATACGCCACGATCGATCCCGTCGCCAGCATCACCTTGGCCATGTTGTCCAGGTGGCGCAGCGTTACCAGGTCTTCCAGGTGGTAGAACTTCCGCAGCGGAATCGCCAGCGTCAGCACCATCGCAAACCCCGAGTACACCGCGCCCGCAACGAAGTAAGGCGGGAAGATCGTCGTATGCCAGCCCGCCAGCGCTGCCACCGCGAAGTCGAAGCTGATGACCGTGTGCACCGAGAGCACCAGCGGCGTCGAAAGTCCCGCCAGCAGCAGGGAAGCCGACTCATACCGCATCCAGTGCCGCGTCGATCCGCGCCATCCCAGACTCAACATCCCGTAGAAGTACTTCGCCAGCGGCATCGTCGCCCGGTCGCGCAGCGTCCCAAAGTCGGGAATCATCCCCATGTACCAGAAGATCACCGAAATCGACGCATACGTCGAAACCGCAAACACGTCCCACGCCAGCGGCGAACGGAACTGCGGCCAGACATTCATCGTGTTCGGATACGGAAGCAGCCAGTACCCCAGCCACGGACGCCCGATGTGGATCAGCGGGAACATGCCGGCGCAGACCACCGCGAAGATCGTCATCGCCTCGGCAAACCGGTTGATCGAGTTGCGCCACGTCTGCTTGAACAGCAGAAGAATCGCGGAGATCAGCGTTCCGGCATGGCCAATACCGATCCACCATACGAAGTTGATGATGGCGAATCCCCAGGCCCCCGGGATCGTCACACCCCAGATGCCGACGCCCTTCAGGAAGAGCCATGTGACGCCGACCACCAGGCCCATGGCAAGGCCGGCCGCCACGATCAGGCCGAAGAACCATCCCAGCGGCGTGTTCGACGTCAGCACGATCCCGGCGATCTTCTGCGTGACCGATCTGAAAGTATGACCCGGCGCGATGACCGCATACTCGCCAGTACGCGGGTCGATCATGGGATCAATTACGGGATCGACGCTCGGGTCCTGCATGGGGCCTTTGGTTGCCATAGTTATGCCAGCTCCGGATGCGGGTTGATGACTCCGGCCGTGTAGGTCGTGCGCGGACGGAAGTTGAGGTCCGCGAGTACCTGGTAATCGCGCTCCTCAGCCTTGAGCTTTGCCACCTTGCTTGCCTTGTCGTTGATATTGCCAAACGTAATCGCGCTGGTCGGGCACGCCTGCTGGCATGCCGTCACAATCTCGCCATCGCGAATCTCACGGTTTTCCTTATCCGCAGTGATCTTTGCCGCTTCGATGCGCTGCACGCAGTAGCTGCACTTCTCCATCACGCCGCGCGAACGCACCGAAACGTCAGGATTGCGCATGAACTTCAGGCTCTCCGTGTCATAGTCCGAATACAGCAGGTAGTTGAACCGCCGCACCTTGTACGGGCAGTTATTCGAGCAGTACCGCGTCCCAACGCAGCGGTTGTATACCATCGTGTTGAGCCCCTCTGGCGTATGCACCGTAGCGCCCACCGGGCAGACCTGTTCGCAACCCGCATTCTCGCAGTGCTGACATGCCATCGGCTGGAAGTGCGCTTTAGGCGCATGTAGATCGCCTTCAAAGTAAGTGTCAATGCGCAGCCACTGCATGTTGCGCCCGACCTTCACCTGCTCGCGCCCAACCACCGGAATATTGTTCTCCGCATAGCAGCTCACGATGCACGCGTTGCAGCCCACACAGCTGTTCAGATCGATCGCCATGCCCCACGAATTCTGAATCTTTAGCGTCGACGGGTCCTGCTTGTCATACTTCCAGTTGTCAGGGAAGAAGGAGTTGTCGTGCGGCACCTTCTCACCCTCCGGCGAATATCCAACCTTGTCGATCAGCGCCCCACTCGCCCCATCCTCATGCGCAAAGTTCGGATTCTTCTTTACCTCATCGACGGTGGCATAGCGGATAATCGCCCGCTCCATCGCCTCATGGCCGGCCAGCGAATAAACGCCATCCTTATCCGAAAGTGGCTTCTCGAGATCGTACTGCGCAAATTTGCCGCGATGCTCGATGTTGTGCACCTTGGTAATGCACAGCTCATAGGTCCCCGGCACCTTCACCGCAGTCGCGCCCGAGATAAACAGCGGCGCATCCGCAGTCCGGATTTGGTACCCATCGAAGCCAACGCCCTGCCCCACGCGGCCCGCCTGTACTCCGCGGCCAAACCCAAGGTGAACCGTAATCACCCCATCCGGATGACCTGGAACCATCAACGCCGGCGCGATGCACTCGCGGCCATTGAACGAAATCTTCACCGGGTCGGACTCTTCCAGCTTCAACTCGGCCAGGGTGTTGATGCTCATGATCGCAGCGTTGTCCCAACTCAGGTTCGTCACCTGCTTGGGCAGTTCCTGCATCCAGCCAACGTTGGAAAACCGGCCATCATAAATCGAAGGATCAGGCCGGAACGAAACTTCAAGACCATTGGACGCCGCCACCGGGAACGACGAGACCACACTCCTGCCTGCGCCGCCTGCCTTCGCCGTAAACGCCGTTCCCTCAACCCAACCATCATGCAGCGCCTTGCGCCAACCAGCCGCAAAGTCGCCCTTAATATATGTCTTCGCATTGGCAACGACGACGTCATACGCCGAAATCTGTGCATTCGCCAGCAGCGTCTGGAACACATCGAACGCCGACTTGCCGCCATACAGCGGATCGATCATCGGCTGAATGATCGAGATCGTCCCGTCATACGCCCGCGCGTCCGACCAGCTCTCCAGGTGGTGCGCCTTATTGATATGCCAGTTCGCAATCGCGCCCGTCTCATCCACATGCGAACCCAGATGCACCGTAACCGGAACCTTCGCGAACGCATCTTGAAAATGCAGATCACTCGGCGCTGAATAGATCGGATTGACGCCCAGAATCACCAGCCACTGCACCTTACCGGCGTTCATATCGGCGACCAGCGACTTCAACTCCGCCACCTGTTCGCTCGGCATCGGATTCACCGTCTCGGTGTAGATGACCGTCTTGCCCACCGCACCCAGCGAAGAGTTCAGCGCATAAGCCGCCGCATGCACCGCCGGCGGAGCCTGCTCGCCGGGAATCACCACACACCTGCCGCCCGAGGCCTTCAAATCGGCCATCAAAGCCGAGAAGAACTTCTGCCGCTCCTCGCTCCCACTCTGCGGAGTCGCGCCATTCACCAGCGCCGTCGCAAAACCCGCAATCTCACTCGGTTTCAGCGCCAGCCGATGCTCCGCCTTGAACCCCGTCACCGTCGGCATCGTCTCGACGACGTACAGCCGGTTCATCGTCTTGCCTTCTTCGTACCGGTGCCGTTCGGCATACCCCGCAGCCAGCGGCAGGAAGCCCGGATGCGCGATCCCACCCAGGAAATCCGCATCAAGCGACAGAATGACGTCCGCCTCTTCCAGCTTGTACTGCGCATCCGTGTAGCTGCCAAACGCCGCCTTCGACGCCGCGCGCGATGCATCTTGATTCACCGGCTCCCACTGGACTAACTTCGCGGAAGGATACGCCGCCTGCACCTGCTTCCACTGGCTGGCAAGCGACGGCGACGTAATCGTCTCGCTCAGGAAATAAATCCCCTGCCCGCCATTGGTCTTCTTCGCCGCAGTAGCAAACGCCTGCTGAAAATCACCCCACGCCGACGTCTCGCCGCGATGCAGCACATGCTGCGAGCGATCCGGATCGTATAAATCAAGCAGCGTTGCCTGCGTAAAAGCGTCCGACTTGCCCTTCGACATCGGATGCTCCGGATTGCCATCCACCTTGATCGGCCGAAACGAATCCGACTTCACCAGCACAGGAATCGCACCCGTCGGAAACGGATACGCCGTAGCAAAATACATCGGCTTACCCAGCACCAAATCTTCCGGCTGCTTGATATACGGATAGATCGGCTCATCCGGCTGCTTCGTACAACCCGCCAGCCCAGCCAGCGTCAGCGAAGCGCCCATCACCTTCAAAAAGCCGCGCCGGCTCACCGAATCGACCCACTCGTTCGCTCCAGACTGCCGAGGAAATTCCTCCCTCATCAGCTCATGAAACGCAGGCGTATCGGCCAGCTCATCCAGATTCTTCCAGAAGCGCCGCCCCGTCTTGCCGTCCAGCTTGGCGCGAACCTCCGCCAGCGTCATCTTCGCCGGTGCAATCTGGGCAGCAGCAATCTGCGTGACCACTACGGGTTGTCCTGCCGGTGCTTTCGTCTCAGCCATCGTCTCGTCTGTTCCAATCCCAGTCTTCGATCCAGTCGTCTTCATCATCGGTGGCACGTCTCGCAGCTCGACAACTGCTGCGGGTTGCGGATCTGGTAATGCGTAGTTAGATACTTGCCCAGGTCCATCTGGTTCGTGAACTTCTCATAGCTAGCCGGCATCGTGATCCCCAGTGGCGGAACATCGCTCGCCGTCGGCCCATGTGCTTCCGAATTCATCTGCAACATCGCCACCTCAGGCCCCTTGCCCGAAGGATCGGTCGTCGTGCAGCTAACGTTCTGCGCAGTAGCCCCGCCCTTTACCGTGCTCGTGCACCACACCGGCTTATCGTTCGAAGGTCCGGCCCAAGCCATGTTGTAGATCTCGCTCGTCGGCCGCAGATTCACTGCCGGATTGCGATGGCAGTTCAGACACCACTCCATCTGCAGCGTGTTCTGCTGATACATCAACGGCATCTCATCCACGCGCCCATGGCAACTCGCGCACCCGATACCCTTGTTCACATGAATCTCATGGTTGAAATAAACATAGTCCGGAAGGTCATGCACCCGGATCCACTGGATCGAAGCTCCCGTCGCCCAGCTCTGCCGGACGGGTTCAAGCAGATCAGCGTTCGTCCATATCTGCGCATGGCAGTTGATACAAGTCTTCGTCGGAGGAATGCCCGCGTACGCCGCCTTTTCCACCTGCGTATGGCAGTACTGGCACTGCAGTCCGAGCCCTTCAACGTGGTGCTTGTGGCTGAACGGTACCGGCTGGTCCGGCCGCTGGCCCTGCCGCGTCACCCACGGCGATCGCTGTAGCTGGTCCAGGGTTACGCCGAGCGCGATGACGATTACGCCAGTCAATACCAGGCTGAATCGAGCCAGCGCGTTCGAACTGCGGTCAAAAACTTGCGCCATGAGTGCGTTCCTGCTTCCTCTGCATTACCTTCGGCTAGGGGTTGAGAAGTTGCCTGCGATGGTTGTTTCTTTCGGTTACTTTTAGCCCGGCGTTGGCGGCCGGCGGTTGGGGAGTCCGCGTTGGTCTACCCGTAATTTTCGTCTCTAATAAACTTCGAGTATAGCAGCGGAAAACTGCGAACTAAACCGCACGCTCCCACTCGCAACTGTTTTTTTACCTGCAACATCCGATTATCGAACTCATTGGCACGCGACCTGCACAACATCTCGTGCACCGTTGTTCGTTGGGAGAAAATGACCACTATATCTACCCTGCCCGAAACGTATCGCTCTTGTAAATGCAAACCAATCTAGTCCGAGTTCTCCCCGCATAAAAGAAACCTCGCCGCATAAAAAGAAATGTGTCATCCCGACCGAACCCTGAGCGAGTGAAACGAGCCGAAGGGGAAGTGGAGGGATCTGCTGTTTCTTCGGCTTGCGTCGGAACAAATGCTGAAACTTACTGCGACGAACTTCAAACTCGCACTAATAATCGTCATCTCTCTCACTAACTAAGTCCTGGTTTTGAAGGGGCGCGGCTTCAGCCGCGCCATAAGCAATATATTTGCAGCGCGACTTTAGTCGCTGAGGGAATTTTTCCGCGTAACGACTTTTCAAGTTTTCAGTCCTTAAACCTATTCTCAAAGAAGACATTCTTCTATACCTGCGATACCGTCAAAAGATGCCGCGTCCACTCACCAGCCCGCGCCCTCCCCGCTATGATGCTGCGAAAGCCTGTTCGGTTCTATCTTCTTCCGACCCCAAACTCGGCAAGCTCATCGAACGCGCCGGTCCCTTCACCATGCGCGTCGCCAGCGCCCAGTCCCCTTTTGAAGCCCTCGTCGAATCCATCATCTATCAGCAACTTCACGGCAAAGCTGCCGCCACCATCCATCGCCGCATGCTCGAATCCTTCGCGCCCGTGCTGACACTCGAAGCCGCAGGCACCGGGACTCATCCCAGCCCGCAGCAGCTCCTCGACTGCCCCAACGAGCAGCTCCGCGCCGCCGGCCTCTCCAAGAACAAGATGCTCGCCCTCCGCGACCTCGCCGCCAAAACCATCGACGGCACAGTCCCCACTCTCGCCCAAATCCGCCGCATGTCCGACGAAGCCATCATCGAGCACCTCACGCAAGTCCGCGGCATAGGCCGCTGGACCGTGGAAATGTTGTTAATCTTCCGCCTCGGCCGCCCCAACGTCCTCCCCGTCGACGACTTCGGCGTCCGCAAAGGCTTCGCCCTCACCTTCGGCAAGCTCAAACCCACCGACAAGGTCACCCCCATGGACCTCCCGAAACCCGACGAGATGCACCGCCGCGCCAAGAAGTGGCAACCCTGGTGCTCCGTCGCCAGCTGGTACCTGTGGCGAGCCTGCGACCTCGCCAAACCGCAAAAAAAATAAATGCATGGAATAAATCCGCCGCGATTCGATTAACGAAAACGCGCGGTTGTGGATCACGCGCCCGCGGGAGGTTACGCCATGCGTTTCGCCGTCATCCTTTCTATTCCTCTCATCCTCACTGGATGTTCTGCCTACAACTCGACCGGAAGCAACGCAGTTCCGGCAAAGCCGACCCTAAAGCCCGGATCGGCTTCGACGGTGTATACGATAGGGGCGGTTGTGGCTGGTTCCGATCCAAATAATTGCGGTTTTCCAACCAACTATGTCTCGAGTGTGATCGGATACCCGGCGAACGCCAGCGGACCAGTCAGTCCGACGATAACCATCAATTCACCCAATACGGTGGACGCCTATGAAGGATTGGCAACGGACGCTTCTGGCAATATCTACGTCTTAGCGGCCAATTTTGGCTCATCCTGTATTCCTGGGGTGTGGAAGGTGCTGATGTTCGCTCCCGTGGCGAGCGGAACGGTGACGGCAACACCCACCCGGACCATTGCAGGACCGGCGACCCAGATCGTCGGTGCGGCCCGGCTTACCGTGGACAGTGCCGGAAACATCTATATGTGGGTGCATGGAAGCGACTCCCCATCGCTCGAATCCAGCACCATTCTTGAGTTCGCCGCCGCAGCCAGCGGCAATGTTGCGCCCATCCGCACCATCAATGTCGCGCAGTATCCCAGTTCTACCGGTAGCGGGTATCCCGCTGGCCTCGCTGTCGACGGGAACGGAAATATCGTCTTTGCGGTCTCCAATGGTGAAACGTCCAACGGAACCGTAAACGAGGAGTCCGACATGATTCAGGTGTTCACGCCCGGTCAGTCCGGCAATGCAACGCCGGTAAGGACGATCTCCGGCCCCCAATCGCAGCTCACACAGATATCCGGACTTGCCCTCGATCCCGCCGGAAATATTTATGTGGAGATGGCGACGTTTGGTACTGCCGCAAACCCAACCATTCTGGAGTTTTCGGGAGGGGCCAACGGCACCGGAACAGCAACTCCCATCAATAGCATCAGCGGCAATGTAACGATGCTGGACAGATTCTTTCTAGACAGTCTCACGGTGGACGGCGCCGGCAACATATATGCGCTTACCTACACGTTTCCAGGTCAACAAACGAATTATCTGTTACGGTTTGCAGCTGGGGCAAACGGGAATGCGGCGCCAACCCCTCAGATGCTCTCCGAAGAAGGAATGTTTATCGCTACCCATTGAGTTTGCCAGGCACTCCGCAGGCCAGGCTTGAACAAAAGATGGAGGACAAACATACTTTTGTCAGCACCAGCTGCGTCATCGAATTCGTGCTCATAGCGAGTGCCGCCGCCAACCCTCTCCAGCTCTCTCGCCTTCGTCTAGTATCGACGACGTGACTAACAGCACAGCTCTCCCACACCCGGGCCGCCGAAGGGCGATCTGCGCGCTTCTCCTGCTCATCACCATTCCCATCGGACTAGCTGTCCGCCTGCTCCCACTCGGCCTGCCATGGTTACTCTACAAATATTTAGGTTCCATCCTCTGGGCCATCGCACTCTACTGGTTCCTGGCTGCAATCCTTCCAAAACTCCGCCCACGCGCCGTCGCAACAATCGCCATCGTCATCGCCACTCTGCTCGAACTAAGCCGCCTCGTTCCCATCGCACCCATCGACGCCTTCCGCCTAACCTTCGCCGGCAAAGTCCTCCTCGGCCGCTACTTCTCCCTCAAAAACATCGCTGCCTATATCCTCGCCATCACCCTCACCGCCACCATAGACCACTTCTTCTTCGCATCCGCCTCAGAAGCCGCCCAGCCATAAATATGGTAACCTCATTGTCGTGAGAACTACCGTAGACATCCCGGACACGAAGTACCGTCTCTTGAAGAGCAGAGCCGCGTCGGAAGGAACGACCGTCAAGGCAATGGTCATGCGTGGTGTCGACGTCGTGCTCTCCGAAGAGAAACCTCCGCTACGGCGCAGGCTCAAACTGCCCATCATTAAGTCGAAGCACCCGGCAACGCTGGACATCGATAACGAGCGCATCTATGACCTCATTGGTTTTCCCTGATATCAATGTCTGGCTCGCCCTCGCTTCGTCCCTCCATGTACACCATCAACAGGCAAAGCGGTGGTACGACTCGCTGGAGGATGAGGATCTAGTCTTCTGCCGCTTCACACAACTCGGACTGTTGCGGCTTCTCACCACACAAGCCGTCATGGGAACTGGCACTCTGACCCAGCGGCAAGCCTGGCACGTCTACGACGCCTTTCTAAAGGATGGAGGCAGTCGATTTCTTTATGAGCCACGAACACTCGAAGGCAGCTTTCGCACGTTATCCCAGCGTTCATCGGCTTCACCAAAAGACTGGGCAGACTCCTACCTCGCCGCATTCGCTCATGACATCGGCGCAAAACTGATCACCTTCGACAAAGCGCTCGCGGCCAAATCAAAAGAAGCCATCGTGCTTTAAATCTTTGTTGCTCGTGCCCTTCTTGTTGTCATCCCCGAAGGGAATCTGCCGTTGCAGTTAAGTGCCATTACCTGCTTATTAACATTTGCCAAATTGGAGTACATACCCCACCCAACCCCACCACCCGCGATACCCTCTAACTACCTCTATGGCCAAACCTCGCGCCGCAGCAAAATCACTCAAGCCGCAAGCAGCCACCGAGACACAGCGCTTCGTCTGCATTCATGGCCACTTCTACCAGCCGCCGCGAGAAAACCCCTGGCTCGAAACCGTCGAGGTCCAGGACTCCGCCGCGCCCTACCACGACTGGAACGACCGCATCACCGCCGAGTGCTACGCTCCCAACGGAGCCTCCCGCATCACCAACAAAGAAGACGAAATCATCCGCATCATGAACAACTACGCGCGGATGAGCTACAACTTCGGCCCCACCCTCCTCAGTTGGCTCCACGACAAGGCTCCCCGCACCTACCGCATGATCCTCGACGCCGACAAATTCAGCGCCCAGCGCTACAGCGGACACGGCTCCGCGATGGCCCAGGTCTACAACCACCTCATCATGCCGCTCGCCAATCGCCGCGACGCTCTCACTCAGATCCGCTGGGGCATCGCCGACTTTGAATCCCGCTACGGCCGCAAACCCGAAGGCATGTGGCTCGCCGAAACCGCCGTCAACCGCAGCGTGCTCGACCTCATGGCACAGGAGGGAATCAAATTCACCGTCCTCGCCCCCGTCCAGTGCGCCCGCGTCCGCCTCCTTTCTAACCCAAACCCGCCCGCTACCACCGAAGCCATCGAAGCCGAGGAAATCTCCTGGACCGAAACCCCCGACGCCACCGTCGACCCTACCCACCCCTACCTCGTCCATCTCGACGAAGGCCGCACCATCTCCGTCTTCTTCTACGACGGCCCCGCCTCCCGCGCCATTGCCTTTGAAGGCCTCCTCAACAGCGGCGAAAACTTCGGCAATCGCCTCCTCGCTGGCTTCCACCCTCCCGCTCCCGGCGATCCCGAAACCGCGCAAATCTCCCACGTCGCCACCGACGGCGAAAGTTACGGCCACCATCACAAGCATGGCGAAATGGCGCTCTCCTACGCCATGCACTACATCGAAGACGGACAGAAGGCCCGCCTCACCAACTACGCCGAGTTCCTCCAAAAATTCCCCCCCCGGTGGGAGGCCGAGGTAGCCGAAAACACCTCCTGGTCCTGCGTTCACGGCGTCGAGCGCTGGCGCTCCAACTGCGGTTGCAACGGCGGCCATCCCGGCTGGAACCAGGAATGGCGCGCCCCTCTCCGCGAAGCCCTCGACTATCTCCGCGACGCCACCGCGCCCCTCGCCGAGCAGCTCGCTCAGCCCCTCCTCAAAGACCTCTGGACCGCCCGCGACGCCTATATCCAGGTCATTCTCGATCGCTCCCCCGCCGCCATCATCAGATTCTTCGCGCAGCAAGCCACCCGCGAGCTCACCGAAGCCGAGCGCATCACCGCCCTCGAACTCCTCGAGCTCGAGCGTCACACCCAGCTCATGTACACCAGCTGCGGCTGGTTCTTCGACGAGATCTCCGGCATCGAGACTGTCCAGATCATCGCCTACGCCGGCCGCGTCCTCCAGCTCGCCGCCAAGCTATTCGGCCAGCCGGGCGCAGACCTCGAAGCCGGCTTCCTCAATATCCTCGCCAAAGCCAAAAGCAACGTCCCCGAGATGGGCGACGGCGCCGAAGTCTACCGCCGCTACGTCAACAGCATGCAGATCGGTCTCGAGCAGGTTGGCGCACACTACGCCATCAGCTCCATCTTCCGCAACTACCCCGAACACGGCGAGCTCTTCTGCTTCGACGTCCACCGCGAAAGCCAGGAGGTCTTCAACTCCGGCCGCGGCCGCGTCGCCGTCGGACGCGCTCTCGTCTACTCCCGCATCACCGAAGAGAACGAGGACATCTGCTTCGCCGTCCTCCATCTCGGCGACCAGAACCTCTCCGCCGCCGTCAAACGCTACAACTCGCAAGACCCAGCCGAAGTCGAGGCCTTCCACACCTTCTCCACCGAGATCGGCACCGCCATCCGCCGCGCCAACCTCCCCGAGGTCATCCGCCTCATCGACCGCTTCTTCGGCCAGGGCGAAGCCCCCGGTGAATCCCCCACCGCATACTCCCTCACCTCACTCTTCGCCGACGAGCAGCATCGCATCCTCAACACCATCCTCAACCAGACCATCTCCGAGATGGAGGACTCCCTCCGCAAGATCTACGAGGACCACGCCTCCCTCCTCCACTACCTCACCGAAACCGGCATGACCGCGCCGCCCGCCCTCGCCTCCGCCGCCCGCTTCGCCATCAACGCCAGCCTCCGCCGCGCCATCGAGGCCGAAGCCTTCGACCCCTCCGACATCGAAACCCTCCTCAGCCGCGCCGAGGCCGACCAGATTCCCCTCGACGCCCAACTCCTCGGCTACACCGCCGGCCAGCGCATGAAGCGCGCCATGGTCCGCCTCGAAGCCTCCGCTGCAGGCGACCCTTCAGCCAACGGAGCCCTCGTCACCGCTCTCCTCGTCGCCGAGACCATCCACAAGATGCCCTTCGAAGTAAACCTCTGGCAGGCCCAGAACATCTGGAACGACCTCCTCCGCCGCAGCGACACCAACTACTGGTCCGCCGAATGGAAAGAGGACTTCAAAAAACTAGGCAAGGCCATGAACATCTCCGTCGACCAACTCGTCATCGAAGAAGGCGTCAGCGCCTTCTAACCACCATGCCCCAGACAATTCCAGTTTTTACCTCCACGTTGGTTGACCCCAACCGGCATCAGTCTTCGTCTTCTCGCTCTTCCAGATCCGCTCGCCTGAAAGCATGGTCTAGGACATATTCTGCAACCGCAGTACCCGTTGCCTGTCCGTCATCACACGCCGTGCGGAAGTGAATGCCGCCAAACACCCGGGCATCGACGATCTCAGCAAGGGCTGCCGGGAAGTTGGGAAAGGAGGAGACGACGCCGGTCATCCCGTCAGAATCCACCATGGGAGTCACACTGTATGCAAGGAGATGAAACGAATCCTGACGGCAGGTCTTCCTCACTAGGCAAGCTAAATATAGGTTGCACCTCGGGTTGGCGGTCTTCACGATCTTCCGACAGTTCGACAACCTTCTGCCAGGCCTGAAAGCCAACGACTTTCCCCACTGCTCGTCCAGTGAGGTCTGCGGCTTTGAAGTGAATTCCGCCATATCGTCGTGACATCCCCGCCTGATTCGCAGCATCCGTGAATGTATCCCAATACAGCACCACAGGTACTGCTGGGGTGATTCCGGGTTCGATCGCTGAGGTTCCGGGAGCAAAAGTGACGGATGCTCCGAACCAGTTCCTGCCGGTAAACAACTCTAGTACCGTGGCGGCCGCCGCGCTGAACGTGCTATGGCCTGAGATGAATTCAGGAAATGGCGGGGTCGGGAATGAGGCCGGCTGGTACGGTAACCAGTCCGCACCGTCCATGAGGACAGTGCCTTTTCCGGGGCCTCCCCACGACTGAATCTGTTGCCCGTGAAAGAGGTAACAAATTGCCGTTGCAGGACGAACGGAATCAAATGCTCGCTTTGCATCCCATGCCACGATGCTCGCGTCTAAGGTTGCGTTCGTCACCGCAAAGAACATCTTCACATCCTGATCGAGTGTGTGGTGGTCGCGCATAGAAACAAACTGGGCTAGGAGAGCCCAATGTCCCGGGGGTGTTTCCGAGTGCGGTCCATCCTTCCAGTATTCGGCGATCATCTTCTGTTCATCCGTGAGTTTCGCGCTGACCTCGACCAGTTCTTCGGCTTGCTCCCGATAAGTCGTGGAACCGTATTGTGCTGGACCAAATAACTTGAGCGCTGCACGGAACTGATCATCAGAGCGCAGCGCAAATGGGGCGACTTTGTTCCACTGAGCCCCTAGAAACACCTGCGTTACGAACGTACCTGTCTGATCTGTGTATTGCAGAGGTTGCCACCGGTTCGGATCGAGAATCGACGTCAGGATGACCGGCACTGTCGTCGGAGGATTCACAGGCTCGTAGCCTGTGTAGTCTGAGTAGGGCACTCCGCTGGAAGACATAGTGCCGCTCTGATTTGAGCCATCGTTGTGTCGATACTGAAGGACGGCCGCGCACGCCGTGTTTCCCACTCCAGCGGGTGTTGTTGTATCGGTTGTCGTGTTATCTGGGTCATACCCCAAGCTCGTCATCAGGGGACGATACAGCGTAGCTTCGTCTAGTTGAAAAAGATCCACGACGGCACGATAGGCAGCAAAGCTAATCGCTTCTTTTTTGTTTTCGAGAGTTCTCAAGCCATACGGCTGGCGCAATGCCTTGCCGAGTTGAGTACCACGGGCACGGTCGTCATAGGCAGACCAAGCGTCGTACATACACGTGTGGACAATAGCCAGTGCCCGCGCTACCATCGGCGGCCCAATTTTTGAGTCACGCACGCCTTGGAGGGCGGCGTTGTCCCATTCAATAACAATGTTCGGCGTTTCCAGCTCGGTCCTATCGACGACTCCCGCGTGACTGACTGCGCTTAGCATGACAAACAAGATTTGGAGAGTTCCCGTCATCTTGAGCAGCGATCTCACTGTGAACTCCCATCTTGGATCCAACGCTGCCGTCCTTGACGGCAGCGTTGAACGCCTCATGAGGACATGTGACGACAGAATCATTTGCATGGAGTGCTCCTTCCGCCGATGTGCGGTTGGCGATGTCTGGCGGCCGCGCACAGTACTCCCTCATGGAGCATTCCCCGAACAGTGCATCGCCATAAGACGCAAGCGCTACTTCTGATCATCGATCTGGAATGCGCCCTGAACAAGAATCTCGTGGAACGGAAAGGACAGGCTGTTGACCGTCAGCACTGCGGCAGACCCCGGTCCACCCTTGTGCACCACGAACGTGAAAGGTACGTTTGTGCCTGCGCCGAGACCCGTGATATCGGCTGTCCCGGTGAGCGTCGCCGTATCCGCTTGCACGCTAGCGCCCGTCACCTTGCCAGTCACGTACATCGCATTCACCGTGAATTGACCGCTGCCTGGCCCGGTAGCTGGCTCAGGTGCAAGCGCCAGACACTCGAACTCGCCCGTGACTCCCGCGCCAGAGCGTTCGGCGTGAAAGGCTATCGTGGTGATCACAGGAACGAAGTTCGGAGCTCCTGTCCCGCCGTGAATGATGGTCGTGCCGGCTCCTCGCGCAATCCCGTTGTCATTCTCTGAATCCCGCCCGAAGACCGTCCGAGTGGAAAGCAGCACCGCTAACACAAAGCCGGCTACAGCCAACACTCCGATCGTTACCGGCCGGGAAGATCTAAGTTGTCCTAACATGGAGTCCTCCTTCTTCAAAACCACTATCAAAGCCCATCTAGGCCACATAGAGATCTCTTTGTGGTGGCACACAGCCGACGCAAGAGCCTCGATCACGTAGTCTTGTGGACATCCAGAACGCTGCCAGATCAGTTTTCAGTCTCTACCAGCTAGTCTTCGTCTCCGCGGACGACGTGGAAAATAGTCCCGTTCATCGTCAGATCAGGGTCCTCGGCGAGAAGGTAGTCGACGAATCCCCTGGAAACGGTTATCCCCTCATACACGGAGTCCGGCGATCCGACTGGGAGGTGGCAACTGACGACGAGTTTGCCCAGGCTTCCGTCCGAATACTGAATTTGAAGAACCGCAAGGCCGGCTCTGGCGTCGGCGCATGGCGCGATCGCGTCGGTGATCGGCGGGCACGGCAGGGTGCCGGGCGCCACGTGCCAACTAACGAGGTTCACAACCCTGTAGTTGCCGCTTCCTGTCAGCGCACCGGATACAGAGAACGTTTCCCAGGTTCCTCCACCGGTTACATCATTCCCATCGGCCCCATCGGCCTGGAAGGTCCCGGAACCGGTAAACCGTATCTTGGAGTGGTCGACGGCATCGGCAAACGCCTCCCCCCAGGCTGAAGGACGAATCCGGGGTAATGTTGGATATCCCAACGGATCTTTGAGCCGCCTTCACCGCCGCGTGCCCCGACGGAGAAGACGACAAGCATGATTACGGTTGCCAAAGTCGCCATCCTACGTGCAGTGATCATTCTTCTCATTCCCGTCTCTCCTTTGCTACACTTCGCTGAAATCACCTTTTTGAGTCTCAAAAGCGGCAAGAACCGAACGCCTGTTTCTCAGCTCTCGTGGCGGTGAAAGGATTTTTTCTGGAGTGCCCCGTGTTCTGGCCCAACTTCGCAACGCATCTCCCTTTACAACCCACGGAGACCAGTTGCTGATTTATTGTGGAGGCCCTGTTGCGCGATCAGGTTTTCTGATCCTTTGAACTAAAGGCGACGCAACTATGACGCCAGTTCGCGACGTTTGTCAATATGCAGGGTTTTGCGTATGCAAAGAGACAGCCTGAGGCTGCTTTCTGGATTGAGTTAGGCCAGATGCCGGCGCTGCTTCTTCGTTAGGCTAGGTGAAACTGCGGTGAGCCGTTACTGAAAGAAGACCGCGAGCCAAAGCACCGCTTCCTGCCACTTCTGCACACGATCGGATCTCACGATTGCGAGTGTATGGAGTCCTCCTTCGTCTATCGGGTGGAGGGCGGTACAGTCCGCCCCCACCCGTGAATTCAATCGATTAGAGCGGTTTCACAAATGCCGTAGAGAAAATAAAACAGTGTCATCCTGAGCGAAGTCATTGCAAAGCAATGACGGAGTCGAAGGACCTGCGGTTTCTTCCCCTCTACACCATCTCTGAAATTGCTCTAAAAACGCGGCCAGGCTAATCTCAGTCCTGCTTCTCATCTTGACTAAGGACGTGGAACAACGTGCGGTTCCCGTCCACAGGAGCCGGAGACACGATGGGCGGCAGGCGGTTCCAATAGTCCACATAGCCCTTGGACGCGGTAATTCCCTCGAAGATCGACGCAGGCGCTGCCGGCCGGGCCACAAAATCCGGACCGCCGTTCAGATGACAGCTCACAACCAGCACCCCTTTGCTGCCATCGGAGTAAGCGATTCTCACAAACAGGAGGCCGGCCCGCTGGTCAGTCAGGTCGCCTTTCGCGCCGGGAATGTTGTCGACGAGTCCAGCGGTCTGAACCCCAGGCGCCACGTCGAAGCGAACCAACTGCTGTACGCGATAGGTGCCGTTGCCGGTTACTGTTGTACCGTTTGGAGCATAGCTAATCCAGCTCCCTCCGCCTGTGACATCGTCAGGTTCCCGCAGATCGAATGTGCCGTTTCCTGTAACAGTGATCCTTGATCCATCATTCGCCAGCGCCGACGCGAAACCGCCCTCAAACGCGGTTACCGGGTTGAAGCTGGTGATTTTTACAATGTCCCAGCGGTACTTCGTCTCTTTGTGATCGCCGTCACCGTTAGCCCCCGCGAGCGCGAAGATCAGTGGCAATGCCAACAGGGTTAGGCTTTTCCGAAACCATCGCCGATTATTTCTCATGACGATCCCTCCTTGCATAGGGTTGCGTGTAGGTTGCGTGCTGTATAGGGTCGCGTGCTGCACCGAGCTGGTCCCGTGCCCGATCGAGGCATGGAACTGGCTGGATTTGAACTGGCTGGATTTCCCTTTATCCCGAGGCCCTGGAGGACTGGCCGTTCCGTCGTTTTCCGATGGCGGCCAGGCGGCAACAGAACCGGCCCGGTTGCTGTTGCGGTGCGAGGTTCTTCTGCAGACCCTGGCCCTGAACTCTGTGAGCGTGCGAGGGGGACAGAAAGAACGGCGGGGTGAATGTATCCCTTGTATCCGTTTGTGTCAAGTGAAATATGCCACCCTGACGCACACTAAGGGCAGGGTCACTCTCTGCGGAATCCTTGATGGCTGCCAAACGGCAAACCGCATCGCCGTGCCACTTCCGGAGCTTAAACGCTAACCTTTTTGGCCGCGGGGCCTGCACAACTCTTGGAGCAATAGGCCCCAAAGTCCAAACCTAACCCCAATCTTCAGAAGACTTTGCACAGCTTTGACGGGAGGGGGCACCCCAGCCTCAACTCCGCCAGTGCAGCGTAACCGGCCCACTCAAAGGATGTTCCCCCGTCCCCTTCAGCCGCGCCTGCTTCAACGCGAAGTACCACTTCGCCGGCTTATCCGCATCATCGATCAGCATCAGCCCCGGATTGAACCTCAACCCCTCCGCCTGTTCGATCATCGTCTGCTGATCCTGTCGTACAAACCGCGCCCCAAAAAACGTAGCAATCGGAGTTACAAATGGCACCCAATAAAAAACATTCCAGGCCGCGCAAACATCGATCCTGCAAGTCGAAGCCGTCACTGGCGTCACTGTAGTCAGACTGGCAAACCATTTTTCTCCGACACGAATCGTCTCATACCGCCGGTTCGGCAGCACAAAGTCAATCGTCGTCGTAATCGGCTCCCCATAAACCCCCAGCAGCTTATACGGCGCAGAGTTCGCACTCGGAGCATGCGACGACATGCGAAACCCCGCATTTCTCCCGTTATTTTCGCGGTCGTCCAACGGCTCAAAGTGCTTCGTCTTCTCATGAATACTCGCCCGGCTCCGCCACCACCAAGCCTGATGCACAAACGGCCCATGCGCTGGGTCCATCAACCCGATAATCCCGTGATCCACATTGCAAGGCAGCTCCGCCATCAGATGCGCGCTGCGAAACCGAGCCGAAAACTTAGGCACCTCCGGCAGAGGCGGCAACGCGTCCCCGACTCGCCCAGTCCCCGGCTCCGGCACATACACCCACGCATACCCGTCGCGCTCCTCACAAGGAAACGCCCCCGCAAAAATCTTCGTCGGATCGAGCGTCTCATGGCTCGTCAGCGAAGGAATCTCCCTGCACTGTCCCGAGCAAGGCTCAAATCGCCACCCATGGTACTTGCACGTGACCGTCTCCCCATCGAACCACCCCGCCGACAGCGGAATCCCCCGATGCGGACAAAGATCACGCATCGCAAACAGCCTCCCGTCATTCTTCCGCCCCACCAGCAGCGGAACCCCAAGCAGCATCGCCTTCGCGGTCTTGCCCGCGCGCAGCTCACCGGTCCGTAGCGCAGGATACCAATCCCCAAAGATCAGCTCCGTGGCCGGCCCTGCAACCTCCGCAACTCGCACCAGCTCACTCAAGCAGAACTCCCTCGCCACACGCAGCAACAACGCGCCATCCCATCATAGCCGCGCACGGTGCCTCCTACGCTTTCATTGATGGCCCTGTCCCCCTCACGTAAACTCTGCTGATAACTCGTCTTCACTTCAGCCAGTCGTTGTTTTGAAGGGGCGCGACTTTAGTCGGGCCGTAAATCTCATCATTGCAGTGCGGCTTTTAGCCGCTGAGGGAATCTTCGTTTCCACCAGACCCTTCACCATGGACACCACCCTCACCCAACCCGCAATCAAGCGCAACCGCCTCATCCTCATCGCCCTCTGGTTCCTCTTCTACGCAAGCCTCACCCTCATCACTCCGCCGCTGCTCGACGACGCCGACTCCGTCCACGCCGAGGTCGCCCGCGAGATGCTTCTCCGCCACGACTGGGTCACCCTCTACGCCAACGGCATCCGCTACCTCGAAAAGGCCCCACTCCTCTACTGGAGCATGGCCGCCAGCTTCCGCATCTTCGGTGTCCGCACCGCCGCCGCCCGCCTTCCCCTCGCCTTTACTGTCCTCGCCCTTGCACTCGTTATCGAAGCCTTCGCCCGCCGCGCCTTCGCAAGCACAAGAGCGGGCCTCTACGCCGGCCTCATTCTCCTCTCCAGCTTCGGCATCTTCATCTTCACCCGCATCACCATCCCCGACGCAATGGTCTGCCTCTGGCTCACTCTCGCCCTCTACTGCTACTGGCTCACCGAACAGCCACAGAACCGGGTGCCCCACGTCCCGCCCCCGGGACGTGGGTTCTCTCCCGCACACCATCTTCAAGCCAAACCAAACCCCATCCTATGCTGGGCCTTCGCCGCCTGCTGCGCTCTCAACGTCCTCACCAAAGGATTAATCGGCATAGTCTTTCCGATCGCCATCGTCCTCGCCCACCTCACACTCACCCGCCGCAACCTGCGCAGCATCATCACCCGCATCCGCCAGCTCCACCCGCTCTCCAGCACCATCGTCTTCCTACTAATCGCCGCCCCCTGGCACATCCTCATCGCCCTCGCCAACCCCACGCAAGGCCATCCCGGCAACCTCACCTTCACCCACGGCCACTGGTCCATTCCACAACCCACCGACGGAAACGTCCACGGCTGGCTCTGGTTCTACTTCGTCAACGAGCATCTCCTCCGCTACCTCAACCTCCGCGTCCCCCGCGACTACGACACCGTTCCCCTCTACCTCTTCTGGGGACTCCTTCTCATCTGGCTCATGCCTTGGAGCGCCTACCTCTTCCACGCAATCAGCACCGTCCCTTGGCGCAAATCCATCCGCCCCCTCGTCTCCATCCGCACCCTCACCGCAACCGAAAGCACCCGCCTCCTCCTCGGCCTCTGGGCAGCAATCCCTCTGCTCTTCTTCTCGCTCTCCACCCGCCAGGAGTACTACGTCCTCCCATCCCTCCCACCGCTCATCCTTCTCATCGCCGCCTGGCTCAACGACGAGGCCACCGAAGCCGAATCCTTCACCGTCCCCAACCCACTCACCCGCGCCGGCCAGCGCATCTCCGTCGTGCTCCTCGTCCTGGGCTCCATCACAGCTCTCATCGCAGGCTTCTTCGTACTGCACGCGCAACCACCTGGCCCCAGCACCGACCTCGCCGCCCTCCTCAAACAAAACCCCAGCGACTACGCCCTCTCCTTCGGCCACTTCCTCGACCTCAACCCCCGGGCCATGTCCGCCTTCCGCGACCCGCTCCTCCTAACCGCAATCGCACTCTTCAGTGGCACTCTCGCCAACTGGCTTCTCCGCCGCAACTACAAACCCCACGCCGCCAACCTCTCGCTCGCCATCGCAACCTTCGCCTTCCTGCTCGCCGCCCACATCGGCCTGCAGATCTTCTCCCCCGTCCTCACCTCGCGCCAACTCGCCGCCGCCATCGCCCCCGAGCTAAAGCCCCCAGGCAGTGCCTCTCCAGCCCTCGTCGTCATCCACGGCGAGTACGAAAGCGCCAGCACCCTCGGCTTCTACCTCCACCGAGACGACCTCCACATCCTCGACGGCCGCAGCTCCAACCTCTGGTACGGCAGCTTCTTCCCCGACGCCCCACCCCTCTTCGAAGACACCCTCTCCCTCAACCTCAAGTGGACCGAACCCCGCCGCATCTTCCTCTGGCAAGACCTCAACGACCCCGTCCCCGCGCTCCCCGGCCGCACTTACTTCATCGCCCAGAGCGGAGGCAAAGAGATTCTCAGCAACCAACCCAATCCCTACTAGAACAAGACGCAATCTCCAACCCGCAGATCCCGATCTCGTCCTGGTCTCGCCGTCTCCGACGATATACTCCTATCAATATCCAATTCGGAGACGCTCTCTTGTCACTACGGCATCGCCTCGCCATCGCAACCATCTCCGTCGCCATAATCTGTTCAATTCACCTATCCATCGCAAGAGCCGAGCAGACATCGGCAGCCTCCGACCAGACCCGAATCGTAGACACGCTGAACGGCCTCTTCGCTGCTGCACGCCTGGACGATGTCGCGAAGTTTGACTCCCTGATTGCGCCGGGCTTTTATATCTACGACGGAGGCGCTCGATTCAATGGAGACTCCATCATGACCTTCATCAAAGCCCAGCATGCCGCCGGCAAACACTACGAGTGGAACGTGACCGAGCCTGATGTCCACATCAATGGCAACACCGCCTGGATCGCTTACGTGAACAAAGGCAGCATCACCGATGCCTCCGGCACCCAGAACCTCAAATGGTTGGAATCAGCCTTCCTTCAGAAGCAGGCGGGCGGCTGGAAGATCGTCTTCCTGCACAGCACCCGCGTCCCCCCGGCGCCTCTACAGAACGAAGCCAAATGAAATAAAGCTCATACCATGGAAGCGAAGCGTGGCAATTCTTTACGCCTCAGCTTCCCGGTTCATCAAAAACTAAAGCCAACTACTTATCCGTCTTATCCGTCTTCCACACGTAAAGAAACTCAGCGTCACTCGAAGTGGCCACACTGATCTTTTGCTGACGCGCAGCTCGGCTCAGAGCCGACCGAATATTCTCTTTCGTGTCCGGAAGTTGAGCAAGTGGAATCTTCATGGCCGCGCCCGGACCCAATTGCGCGATCTCGCCCAGCAATTGAGTGATGATTCGCTTGTGCTTGCCGTCTCTGCCTTTAGGAACGTCGACCTGAAGCACTGATTCAAACTTCACGGAACCCGCAATGAACTGTCCATCGCTGCCCATGGCATCTTCTCCTTAACGTAATCGTGATCTAAACGTGACATTAACGTAAAAATGATCTAATGCTTCGATGCAGTAGTCAACCAATATGTTTACCTCGCGTTCAATAAAAACTGACTCAGCCTCTAACTGCCAGATACCAAAGAGTTAACCCGTATAGAAAAAACAGGGCTACGGTGGAAATTAGAGGTAACTCTCAATGTCTCCCAAGCTGAAAATTGAAATTATTCCCGTGTCTAAGGTGCCCAAAGAAGTACCGATAGAAGAAGACGGAGTCATCCTGCCCGAAAAACAGGGGCCTGTTGTCCTCGTAGTGGATGACGAGCGTGTTATAGCGAATACCCTCTCTGTAATCCTCTCCAGAAGCGGCTTCTCCACCATGACCGCCTACGACGGAGAGAGTGCCCTGGAGCTTGCTCGCGCTGTCCCGCCCGACCTCCTCATCTCGGATGTCGTCATGCCAGGAATGACAGGCGTCGAATTGGCCATCATCGTCACCCAAACCATCCCCGGATGCAAAGTCCTCTTGTTCTCCGGACAGGCAGCCACCGCCGATCTGCTCGAAAAAGCGCGCCGTGCCGGACACAACTTCACCACGCTGAGCAAGCCGATACACCCAACCGACATGCTGCGGCGCGTCTCAGAATATCTGGCGACGCGGGAGACCGGCGCCAAACCCATTCCATCTTCGGTAGACGATAACCGACGAACCGTGGCATCCCTCCCTAACTAAACCGCGTGCGCCGTCTTCCTCAAGTCTGCCGCCAAGCGTGATCAGTCTGCGGACTGTTCACGCCGCAGACTGTTTCACATAGCGTCGTGACCTGCTCGGCACGCCCGGAATAACCTTGATCACGAGTGTTCTTCCTTGCACGACACAGCTTCGTCACTGTGCATCCGGCATAGCATTGTCGCTTAAAAGCCGGATGTTGCTGAATACAATCAATTCTGCCACCCAACGAACGTTATGCTGCCACCCAGTTGTTAAGTGTGCAAAATTTTGGGATTTATATACTTTGTTCCCTTAGCCCTTGTCCTTTAGGGAAACTATGTGCGTTGGGAGTGCCGCTATTGGCCTCATATCCCTTAGCTTCTTGGTGAGTTTGTAGGTTACGGATTGTCCCTCTGCCATCCGTACCAACGTCCCTGCCGTCCCTTCGGCGACCTCTCCCTTGCGCCACATATTGAACACGATTTCTTCCGGGCATATTCCGAGACAGAGGAGGTATTCGTACTTCCTGTCCATACGCACATGATTAAACTGGAACGTCCCGTTCGCTCCTAGTGAAGCCGTTTTTACCTCAAATGCGTGTCCGTCGATATGCATGTCAGTAAGTGCCGTGCGGCGACCATTGCTAACGATAATCTCAGCTTCTTTCAGATAGCGGCGTACAAATTCTTCGCCGATCTCGCCGCGATTCGTATTTCCCAAGTGCCGATAACCGAGCAGCGGGGAACCCTGCCAGATGTCTTCAGGGGCGTGCTCCTTAATGATATTGACCAATAGCTCAACAGGGTTCATTCAGGCGGCTCCAATAACCCTCTTGATGCTACCTCACTTTTCCTTTGGGATAGGCGTTCCCGTCCACCTCGTCTTGCCCCCGGACTTACGAAAAACGAGGAAGTACGAGTGATTCTTCCGAGCGTGTAGCTGTCGGACTACCCGGCTCACCCCCGGTCGATTTGTACGCAGCACAATGAATATATCTTCAACCACAAACCCTGACATAGACAGTTCGTTGATTATCTCAACATGCGTTAGCCTCTGCTTATTGGCGCACACTTCATCCTGACATTTAACGATGTAGATACCTTCGTCACGGAGAACCCGACACGCCTCCGTCGCTGCCGTGAAATAAAGATCCAGAACGGCCTCGTGATACTTCTTTGCGGTGCCGTTGGTCTGATTGTTGCGGTAGTAGTCTTCATAGTTCTGGTGACCAACATGAGTGCTACCCCCCGGTGTGTGCATGTACGGCGGGTCAAAGACAACACAATCTATCGACAGGTCGTCGTAGGGCAGGTTGCGGGCGTCCGTTCCACCCTGAAGGTCCGTTGCCAGCAAGCGGTAGGAGGATTTAGAGACACGCTTCCAGAAAACTCCCTTCCCATACGTCGTGTCAGCCACGCAACTACCGGGCGCTACATATAGGCTTAGAACATGGGGGAATACCTCATCATTGGATGATTGGTATGCTGACAGCACGAGGTCATTGGTGGCCTTACCAGCGGGCGACTTCCGCTTAGGCTTTGGTGGTGCAATAACACTCAGGCGACCCTTTTCCGGGCGATACGCCAGAACGGTGCGGGCTATCCTATCGAGTTCTGGTATCGGACGTGGCTGTGTACTCATGCGGAAATCAACTCCTTATAGGTAATGCGACGACCAACCGTTGCAGCCACAAAACTATCCAGCCTTTCCGTAGTATGCCGCTTAACCTCGCCATCATTCAGGCGGAAAGTAAACTCGTCAACGTACCGAGGCAGATGCTTCTTGCTGGCGTGATGGTAGACGCCGTGCATACCGCGCTTCATCACTGCCCAGACAGATTCGATGGAGTTGGTAGAAACCAACCCCGCCAATCGAGTGTGTCACCGTCTCATGGGCAAAGGTGTTACCGAGTCCCTGATAGGCTGTTGCCTCATCTGTGCAGAGCGCCGAACCCGCTTCGACATTCTCATGGACATAGGAATGGAGGGTGTTGGTATCCACGGACTCAACGATCTTGGCCTTGGTACGGCCACCACGCTCCCGCAGCCCTACGACCGCCGCTTTGCCTACCGTGCCTCGTCCGGCCCGAAGTTTCTTGTTGCCATGCTTGTTCTTTTCCTTACCGCCAAAATATGATTCGTCGGCCTCCACGATACCCTTGAGCATGATAGGGTCGTTGCCACAAGCCTCACGGAGCCGCTGGAGAACGAACCACGCCGATTTCTGCGTGATGCCAATTTCCTTGGCAAGCTGCATGGAGGAGATACCCTTGCGTGACGTGACGAGCAGGTACATGGCGTAAATCCACTTGTGGAGCGGTACGTGCGATCCGCCAAAAATGGTTCCCGTCCGTATCGAGAAATCGAACTTACAGGCGTTGCAACGGTGGTTGCCCGGACGCTTTCGGGCGGTGAGCCTGTCACTCTTTCCGCAGGTTGGGCATACCGGGCCATTTTTCCACAACAGCCCTTCAAAATACTTCCGTGCGGACTCTTCATCGGGGTAGAGTTTGAATAACTGAAACGTGCTGATTGTCGATCTGCTCATGGACTAATAGTAGATCGTTCCCTCGGCCGAGTCAAGGGAACAAAGTATATAAATCCCCAAAATATCATCCACGTCGAAGGTGTGCCGAGGTTGCGGTTCGATCAAGACGATGTCCGGTTCGTGCTCAGGAGAGTAAAGTGCGGTTTGCCGGCGATACGGGAGCCAGACTAGCGCGGTCTTGCGATGGCGATAATCAGGGCGAAGTAAGCCAAAGCCACAAAGCCGCCTGCAAAGAACTGGCCCCATCGCTTCATGCGGGGCCGCAACTGAATGAAAGCAGCCATGCAAGCGATGATGAGCAGAAAATGGGCCACGCCCCCAACCATCACCAACATCGGCACCGGCTGGCTAACATGCCCCGTGCTCACAAGAGACCAAAACTGTACAGCCCCTTTCTGGAAGAGATGAGTCACGAACAGATTGAGGCAGTTCCAGGCCGTCGGGATGATGACACCGATGCCAAATCCCCATGGACTGTTGCGCCGAGCCAGCGCGAGGACGGCCACATAAATCAGTGCCTGGAGCACATGCAGAGGCGGAGTTGTGGAACCAAAAAAGCCGAACCTGCCAGTGCAAAGACGAAGAGCCCAACTCCAATGGGAATCGACACGCGTGTCCAGAGAGAACTACCTACTGGATTTTGTCTCATGTGGCTTTAACGGGGAGACGGACGGAAAAGTTCCTGAAAACTGTCAAGAGACGGACCATGTGAACCGGAGGGAGAGCACTATGAAAGTCGGTTTTGTGAGCTGCAATCGCGCGGACACGAACTACCGCCTCAGAGCCCGTTACTTCCAGAAAACGATTGCACAGACCCGAAGGCTGGACGTGGCCGCCTACGCGATTGAACGGGCGTTCGAAAACAATCAGAGAATGGATTCATCTGGAGAACGTGCCGAGTTCTCGCACGTCTAACCGTGCCCACCATCAAGTGCCTGTGAACAAACGCGAAACACGAGCAAGGAAAGCGCATTGTATTAACAGCTCAAGTGACGAATATTGGAACGATGTCGGATGTATCCTCATAGTCGACCTCTTTCGGAGTAGACCTATCTTGATGCCTGAACAGGATGAATCATCGCCAAAACTGGAGGAGACCGGTACTGACATTTCGGATCATCCACGCTTTTTCCTGGCCGCGATCGTCGAATCTTCTGACAATGCGATCATCAGCAAGAATCTGCACGGGATCGTCACAAGTTGGAATCAAGCCGCGAGTCGTATGTTCGGGTATACCGCGGAAGAGATGATTGGCCAACCTATTCTGCGCCTGATCCCTGAGGAGTTACGTCACGAAGAAGATATGATCCTGACGAAATTGAGGTCGGGCGAGCGGATCGACCACTTCGAGACCACAAGAATCAGAAAGGGTGGTGAAAGGTTCGAGATCTCAGTAACCATCTCCCCCATCAGAGACAATAGGGGCAGGGTCATCGGCGCTTCCAAAACGGCTCGCGACATCTCGGAGCGCAAGAAAATAGAGCAGGTCCTGGTTCAGTCAGAAAAACTTGCTGCGACCGGACGCATGGCGGCAACCATCGCTCATGAAATCAACAATCCACTTGAGTCGGTGATGAATCTCGTCTTTCTCGCCCGCACCAGCGGCTCGATCAATAAGGCGCGCGGCTATTTGCAGACTGCAGAGAAAGAGCTCGAACGAGTTGCCCACATTGTCAGGCAAACGCTGGGCTATTACCGTGAGACGACCGCCCCGGCACAGGTCGACCTTCGAGAGTTGATGGAAGATGTGCTAACCGTCTATCAAACGAAACTAAGTGCCAATAGGATCTCTGTCGATTGTCGGTTCGACAATCATCGTCCTATCGTCGTGAACAAAGGGGAACTGGTGCAGGTGCTCTCGAATGTGGTCGCCAACGCCATCGATGCCATGCCGCAGGGCGGAGTTCTTCATATTCAAATCGCGGAAACAACGAACTCGCAAAAGGAAGGAGTTCAGATTGTGATCCAGGATAGCGGCACCGGGATCCCACAGGAACATCTGTCGAAAATCTTTGAACCGTTCTTCACCACCAAAGGCAATCTTGGCACCGGCATTGGTCTCTGGGTAGCCAGGCAGCTCATTCAAAAACAACACGGACAAATTGCGATCACCAGCCGCACAGATCCGGAAAACAGCGGTACGACCTTGTCCCTGTTCATACCATTTGCCGACCCCCAGAACGCAGATGCTGCAGAGGGGGATGAAGCAGTCGATACAGATACCGTGAGAAGCAAGAGGTGATAAATGTTGGGAGTCGACCCCGGGGTCTTTCAAGTAGCGGATAAATTCTTTTCCAATCCGATCGCAGTTCAAAAACGCAAGACCAAATCGAAGAAATCAGCGGCGAAGAAACCGACCATACTTGTAGTCGACGACCAGCCGATGGTCGCGGACACAACAGTAGAAATTCTGAACCGGTTTGGTTTCCGAGCCGTTCACGCCTACAACGCACAAACAGCCCTCCGGATCGCCGCAAAGCTCAAGCCCGACTATTTGCTCGCTGACGTCTTGATGCCCGGCATGAACGGGGTGGAACTTGCCATCGCGATCACCAGGATGTTGCCTGCAACCAAGATCCTGCTCTTTTCCGGTCAGGCCGGCATCGCAGATATCCTGCGTCAGGGAAGACAAGAAGGTTACGTATTCGACCTTATCGCCAAGCCCGTCCATCCGGAAAAACTGATCGAACACCTGAAGAGAAAATAACGCTGTGCCTCCAAAAGTCCTGAGAAGCCTGTAACCAACAGCGTAGGCCGACTCTCGATCTCATCAGGCAAATGCCTCTTCGTGAAACCCGGATACGGACCTCATTCTAAGATGGCATTATGTCTTCTTCTCCCACGTCGGCGCAGCCACACGGGGTTCCCACCGAGTACTTCACCGACAGTTACGTCTTCAACTGGAAGAATCAAACATTCCGGGCAGACCTCATCCTCATTCTGCCCATCGCCGTCTGTCTCGCCATCGGATTATGGCTCCATCATCCCGCTGCCGGAATGATCGCGGCCGGCGGCGCCATGACGGTAGGCTTCGGCGCGAAACAAAGTATCGACGAATCCCGCCTCCTTCCCATGCTCTTCGTCACGATTGGAATGGCAATCTCGGCCTTCCTCGGCGTCGTCATCGGCCACGCAAACTTCCTCCTCGTTGCGATGGCCGCACTCTGGGGATTCGGATACGGAATGCTCACGACCAGGGAGGCTGGATACAGCTGGGTAGGGCAGCAGTGTGTCGTCACCTTTCTCGTGGCATCGGCATTTCCCGCTTCCATCGAAGCGGCCTCAAACCGCGCCCTTCTTATCATTGCTGGCGGAGCACTTCAGATCCTCTTCTCCGCCATTCTCCTCCGCCTCTTCGGACAGTTGGGTGCCCATCTCGTCTCCCTCGCCCGCTACATTCGCGAAGAAGAGTCGGCCTTGCGCGCTGCTGTACTGGAGACGGCCCAATCCGTCCGCCAGCGCAAAATGGTGAACTCCGCACTGCCCTACTCGCTCCGTCTGGCGATTACGCTTGCCGTCACCACCGAAATCTACCGGCAGTTGCACTTCGCCAGCGGATATTGGATCCCGATGACCGCCTTGCTTGTACTAAAGCCGGGAGTCACCGACACCGTGAACCGTGCCGTCGCCCGCGTGGTAGGCACGCTGGCCGGAGCCATCCTGGTCAGCTTCTTCATCGCGCATCTCACCCCTTCACCTGTTGTGCTCGCGGCCTTCACCTTGCTGTTCGCATGGTTATCCTACGGCACCCTTAACGTGAACTACGCTCTCTTTTCGGTCTCGATCACCGGATACATCGTCTTCCTGCTCTCACTCGCCGATGTTCCGGGACCTGTAATCGCCGAGCGCCGCGCCTTATCCACCGCACTGGGAGGCTCGATCGCCCTCATCGTGAGACTGGTCGTCATCTCCCGTCGGATAGGCCTATGGAAGAGGGCCGCTGCTAAAGTTCATCAAAGGGTGTGACACCTCAAACCCTGAGCGACTCCGAGTGAGCAACGCAAGCCGAGGAGGAGTCGAAGGGAAGTGAAGGGATCTGCTGTTTGTGAGGGTGAGCACTCGTGCGACGTGTCACGATTATGCCGCTAATTCTAGATTCGGAACACTAGGAACAGGCAGCAATCCAACCGGCCACCGTTACGTTTTGCTTCACTTCTTCGCAAACGAGCGCACCAGGATCACCATGTTCCAGATATCATCCGGTTTCGTCCGGCCGCCATCGGGGGGCATCTGGCCTTTGCCGTTCTTGATGAGGTAGAAGATCTCTCCGTCAGACAGGTCCTTCAGGGCTGCCGCATCGGTGTAGTCCTTGGGGGGAGGCTTTAGATCGGTAATATCCCCCTTGCCATTTCCGTTCGCTCCATGGCACATGGCGCAGTCGTATCCATACATCTTTTTAGCGCGGGCCTGGGATTCGGCCGTAGGCTTTACCGGATTGACCAGATGCGCCGCTTCAGCGGGAATACTCGGCTGCGCAGCGGTGGATGCCGGTGGCGCAGGGGGTGCAGCCGGTTGCTGCGGCCAGCGTGCGAAAAGCAGTAGTGCGGGAAGAACGAACCAAGGCTTCAGCATACGAGCCTCCAGCTCTTGTATTGCCGAACGGCATCTTATGCCTCAGGCGGAGCAGATGGGAAGCTTAATCTTCAGGTAGCCGGACCGTCTTCGCCACCTGCTCTTCGACCTCACACTCCATGTGTATCGACATATAGCCATGTGTATCGACATATAGATTGTCATCCTGAGCGGAGTCTCTCGCAGTCTCATCGCGAGAGGCGCAGTCGAAGGACCTGCCCTGAGCTTGTCGAAGGGACCTGCGGTTTGCTTGTAGTGCCACTGCTTCTCCACATCTTTGGCCTTTTGCTCCAACCCAACGTCGCTCTCTATGTCGATACACCTAGGCGCGTAGACTATAACTGACACGTACCCAGAGATAAAGCCAACAAGAAAGCCGCGCCGAAGCGCGGCCCCTTTGGCATAGTTGCGACTATCTCCTAGTTGTTGAAGATAGCTCCCACGGTCACGTTGGGGTTAGTAGGCGAGATGGTGACCGTGCAAGAGTTGGGCCCGGTCGGTGTGACGGGCGTGGTGGTTGTGCAGCTGGTGGACCACCCACCGAATGTCACTCCGGGTTGCTGTGGCGCTGTCAAGGTTACAGTGGTCGGAATGGGATAAGCCGCTGAGCATACTGAGCCCCCACTACCGGTCCAGCCCGGGCCGCAGTGAATCACGTCCGGCGTGCCCGTGGCGGAAGGAGCAGTTACCAGCCAATTGGTAGTGTTCAAGCCTTCGTTATAGACAGTGATGGTTGCCTTCAGCGCAGGAGCCTGCGAACCCGGAAAGCAGGAACCCGGCGTTGTTGGCGTGGGGAGAACCAGGGGACAGTTGAACGTTGCTGTCGCTGTCTGTATGGTCCCGTCGTTGCTCGTTGCTTCGGCAATGATGGTGGCGCCTCCATTGCCGTAGGCAGTAACGACCCCGGCCGTAGAGCCGACCGGTAGCGTGGCGCTGTTATTCGAGTTGACCGGGAAGACATCGGGCGCCGAAGAGAGCCAGGTCACGGAGTTCGTCAGATCTCGTACGTATGGAGGCGTCGAGAACGTTCCGACCGCCAGGAAATTCCCTGTATCCTGCAAATTTCCTACGGTAATCGAGTTCGGAATGATGGTGAGAGAAAGCAGAGGCTCCGGCGCCGCTGTGAGGGTAACCGTCACGGCGGCGGTATTGGACACGACGCTGCCGTCGGAGTTCGTCAATACTGCCGTGATGGTGCCGTTGCCCGCGCTCAAACCCTTTGCAAGGCCGGTCGAGCTGATCGAAACGGTGGATGGACTGCTGGAAGTCCACTTGATCTGGGCAGAGCTGGTTACATCCTCCTGGAGGCCGGTGCTTCCAGAGGTGCCAAGCGCAATGAACTGGCCGGTTTGACCGGACGCCGATAAGGCCTGAGTACCGGGTATGAGGGTCAGCGCAGTGAACTGCTGGGTTGTTCCGCCCACCACAGTGAACGTCGCCGTCCCCGTGACCACGGTACCGCCTGCGGAGTTCGTGTAGATGGCAGTAATCGTAGAGGTCCCCTTAGCCACCCCCGTAGCAAGCCCGGTAGTCGCCCCGACTGTAGCAATCTGTGTGCTGCTGGAGCTCCAGGCCACCTGGTTGCTCAGGTTCACCGTAGCCCCCGAGGAAGTCGTTCCGATGGCGATGAATTGGCTGGTCTCGCCCGGCGATGCTACCGCTTGCGAGGCTGGAATAATGGAAAGCGAAACGATACTCCCCCCGGCCACGCCTCCGCTTGAACCTGTAACGGTGAGGGTTGCACTGGAGGTAGTCGGACCATTGAACGCCGCTGCGCTGGCCGTGATCGTTGTCGTGCCCGCACCCACCGCCGTTGCGATCCCGGCAGCGCTGACAGTTGCCACCGAAGGAGTGCTCGAGGTCCACGTCACCAGGCTCGTTATATTCTGAATCGAAGGGTGACTCGCATTGCCGTAGGTCCCGGTTGCGGTAAACTGCGCAGTCTGACCAACCGTCAGAGATTGACTCGCCGGCGTAACCTGAACCGAATCCAGGCCCGAGTTGGAGCACCCAACCAGTGAAGAACCAAGGCAGAGGAGCAAGAGCCCCCGAACACAGCAACGAGCGAACATGTAAGTCTCCTGGCACGTCCAACATCGGGGTTGGAGACCGATCATGTTTCACCGCAGAGTCCGCCTGATCAAAAGGGACAGGCGAAAAGAAATCTCCCTAACTCAAGTGCTCAGATCAATCCTTGTGGCCGACGCTTCGGTATATATGCTTTAGCAACCGGACAGCCATTTCTCGCTTTGAACTTACTGTTTTGAAATCAGCGAGTTACTTCCCGACACCCCCGCACTGGTGTCATCGGACGTATACAGGGTATGGCCGGAACGAAACACCGTGTACACATTCACACCTCTGTCAAAACGCCCAGCCGGAAATCAAAGCGTCCACTGAGCCCCGTTGCCGGGTGCCCACCCACCGCGCACACTTCGCCATGGGTGGAGCTACGATCCCGGCTTATAGCTGTTTTCATCAAGGTGTTGAGGGCACAATTTTCAAGGGCCGAATGGCCCGCTCTATTCCAGTGTCCCGTCTCAGAAGTTATTTTCATAATTGAATTCGTCATCCTGAGCGGAGTTTGGCGCGGTTTCTTGCGACAAACGCAGTCGAAGGACCCCGAAGAGGCTCATCCTGCCCCGACTCTCCGGCCCTTTCTCGCCACCTATATTGCAAGGAACTTCTGAGACAGAACACTAGCCTCAGGTTTGAGGCAACGACGATTGACGAGGGCTGAAAGCCCGCCCTATCGCTTTAGGAAAACGGCGTAGGGATTGCCGGAGGAGATTTAAACACTGACAGTGGGTCTTCTATACTTCGCATACCGTTTGAGCGAGAGAATGGGGTCTTCGATGAACCGGTAGGAGAGAGCCGCCACGCCAAAGACGACCATAAACTCAACCGATGCCACCCCAAGAGAACTCAGCGTGTGCCACCGACCCACAGGAAGAAAGCGGTAGAGATGGCTGCCATGCATGATGAGAATTGGGTGAATCAGGTAGATGCAGTAACTGTAACGGCCTGTGACTGTCAGTGGCTTGATGGAGAGGAGTCTGGACAGGATGCCTGGGTGCAGTGCCATCCCAACCAGGGAAGTGAAGCCCAGGACGACGGTGGTATAGCCGAACTGAGGTAAGAGGTTGAGACGGTTGAACAGCAGGAACAATGCGATGCAGGTTATAAAACCAACTCTCAGCGTGGTCTGGAGTTTGGTAACGTTGGATCTTCGGTAAACAATGATGGCAAGCAGCGCCCCGCCGCAGAGGGTGTCGACGCGGAAGAGCGTAAGCCGGTAGAGGATATTGCTCCCTCGAAGGGTCAGTGCTTCGACTGCGGGGATGTTACGGGCAATCAGAAGTGCGCCGATAACAAAGAGGCACAGGTTGAAGAGAGCAGTTAGACTCAAGCGCCGAACCACCGCTGGCCAGACGAGATAGAACTGCTCCTCGACCGCGAGACTCCAGTAGTGCGACAGCCACGGGATAAGCATGGGATTGAATGCGGTCGCGAGATTCGACAGGTTGAGCCAAAACCATATCTGTGCACGGAAGGTGTAGTGGTCCCGGGTGCTGAGCAATGAGAGGGCCAGCGCCAGGTAATACAGCGGCAGGATGCGGAGCGCACGGCGAGCGTAAAAAACCTTGTAGTAGTTCTCAGCGTCTCTCGCTCGCAAGAGAATCGAAGTAATAAGGAATCCCGAGAGGACAAAGAATAGGTCTACACCGAGCCAACCTATATGGACAATCGGGCCAGACAGAGCGAGAAGTGGGACAAGCGAGTGGAATAAAAAAACGCAGATGACGGCGATTCCCCGAAGCCCATCAAGGGCTAAGATATGGTGCTCAGCGGTCGAGTCCCGGGCCATAGGCGGATGTTACAGGAAAAAGTCAAGCAAAGCCCGAAGGGCGAAGCCACTGATTTTATTGCTTTTGTTCTTGTGGTTATTTTTTATTTGCCGTTTTCTGCCCGAAAAACGCATGTCAAGCCCCCAAACCACCTAACCGATTACTCCACAACAACATCCGCGTGGCATTTTAGTTACCTTCAATCCGCTATACTGGATATATAGATAGAAACAAAAGCCAAGCCCCGCAGGGAAAGAGCCGCCTCCGGGGGCTAACTCATTTGTTTGGACATATTTAGCCGTAACTCCTTTGTTATGACATTTTTACAAGCCATCACCCATCGTAAACCCATGAATACAGGAGATTTACGCCCGGGCAATGGGGGGGGGTACCCCCCCCGCAACCGGCGATATTCGCCCATCCCGTAGCCGGAACAGCTCACCCCGCCACACCACCGTGTCTCCGGCAAAGCTCCACGCCCAGAATCCCAGCCCGAAAAAATCCCGCAGCGGCAGCAGCCACAGATCGCGCAGCACCTGCCCGTCCCGCAACACCCCCACCCCCACCGACAAAGCCACCGCCACCCGCGCCAGCGCCACCACGCTCAACAGCGAAAAGCTCCACAACGCAAACCCGCTCGCGACGCAGGTCATCATCGCCCACGGCAAGGCATACGTAATCCCCAACCCAACATACCCCCGCTTCCGCGAGTCTCGAGTCGACCGCGCCCACCGCAACTGATGGTCTCGAAATCCGTGAAATTTGTAAGCCGGCACCGTAGTCTCCACCATCTCGCAACAAAGCTCCACCCGATAACCGGCATTCGCAATCCGCTCTCCCATCTCGTAGTCATCGGCGAGATACTCCACCAGCGGCTCAAGTCCACCCGCCTTCGCCAGCGCAGTCTTGCTGGTCGCGAGAGTCGATCCAAGTCCAAAGCGAATGCCGCCTTCAAGCCAGCGCGCCGCCAGCACCCCCGGGAAAAAGTCGGTAGAGATCCCCAACGCCTCCAGCCGAGACCACATCGTCATCGCCGGCCGAGCCACTGCGGTCCTGCCAATATAGGGAGCCGTCACCATGCCGACCCGCGCATCCGCGAAGCACTCCATCACCCGCGTCAGATACTGCGGAGAAACGCAAATGTCACTGTCGTTGATAATCACATGCTCGTACTTGGCCTCGCGCAGCATCTGGACCAGGTTGCTCACCTTGCCCGACGTCCCCAGCCGTTCGCGGCACTCCACCAGTCGTATCGCACACTCAGGAAACTCCGCCCGCAGCTGCTCGATCTCACCCACGGCCGGATCATCAAGACTGCTCACGCCAAAGACGATCTCAAAACTACCCGAATACCTCTGCTTGCAATGGCTCACCAGACCCGCATACATCCGCGGATCGACACCCTTCACCGGTTTCAGAAGTGTGACATCGGGAGCAAACCCACTGGCAGGCTTCTTCCGCCGCCAGTAATGCGCAAAGCTCCGCGCTCCCCACAGCGCCAGCAGCAGATAGGCCAGTCCAGCAAGAGTCAACAGCGTCGTAATCGTCTCAATCGCTGTGGCCATCCCGATAGTTTACCAACCAACGCAGACGGCTCTTCGTCTCAGCCCTTACTCATACCGCAGAGCGTCGATCGGGTTCAGGTTCGCCGCCTTCCACGCCGGATAGATGCCAAAGATAAGCCCGATCCCGCAGGAGCTCACGAACGCCGCACAAATCCATATCGCCGAGAGCGCCGCGGGAAAAAAGTAATGCACGGAGAACCCGATCGCGCTCCCGCCCAGCACCCCGATAATGCCGCCGACCGCGCACAGCGTTATCGCCTCCAGCGTGAACTGCGCCAGAATGACTTGTTTCGACGCGCCAATCGCCTTCCTCACGCCGATCTCACGCGTCCGCTCCGTAACACTCACCAGCATGATATTCATCACCCCAACTCCGCCCACCAGCAGCCCCACGGCGGAAAGCGCAAGCATCAACGCGAACAGCCCGAATGTGATCTGATCCCACAGACGCGTCAGCGAGTCCGTCCCGAAGATGGCGAAGTTGTCGGGAGCCTCGTTCTTCACCTTCCGCCTGCGCCGCAGCAACTCCTGCAACTCATCCTGCACCAGCGCCTTGTTCTTCTGGTCGTCGTACTTCAGGCTGATCCAGTAGTCCAGTATCTCCGGATGGATCTTATGGAACGTCGTCACGGGAAAATACGCCTTGTTGTCTTCCGGGTTCTTCCCTCCCCCAAACGCCTGCGGACGTTTGTCCATCACGCCTACCACGGTAAACACCACGCCCGAGATGGTCACATCCTGGCCCACCGGACTCACCGTGCCGAACAGCTCGTCTGCCGTATCGTTCCCCAGCACGACAACATTCGCCGCCCGCTCCACGTCGCCGTCGGTGAAGAACCGGCCATCCTTCACGTTGAGATCATAGACATCCTTCACGCTGGCCGTGTCCCCCTCCAGGACCGTCCCCTCCATCTTCTTCGTCCCATACTTCACTGCCGTAGTGCCCGGCCGCCCGCTACTGTCCCGCCATTGCAACCCCGGCGTCACCGCCAGCACATGTGGCAGATCCTTCATCGCCATCGCATCCTCATAGGTCATCTGCTTCCGTGTCAACATCTCCGTCGTCGGCCGCGTCCCTATCACAGGAAACCGGAACACCCACATCACATTGGTCCCCAGAGACTCCACCAGGCCCGACACACTCGAATTCAGCCCATTGATCACCGACGAGATAATAATCACCGTCATCACGCCGATCACAATCCCCAGAATCGTCAGCCCACTACGCAGCTTGTTCGCCCGCAGCGTATCCAACGCCATCGTTATGGTTTCTTTCGTATCGGCGATCTGCATCAACGGCCTCCCTGCCTCGATATCAACCCTGCTCGTGCCTCACTCCGATCTCAGCGCGACAATCGGATCCAGCTGCGCGGCCTTCCGCGCCGGATAGACACCAAAGAAGACTCCCGTGCCGGTGGCCATCACCAGCCCGGCCAGCACGCTCCACAGCGCAACGGTCGAAGGAAATCCCGCTACGATCGTAATCACCTGCGCCACCAGTATTCCCCCCACGACGCCGAATACTCCGCCCACCAGCGCCATCGTCCCCGATTCGATCAAAAACTGCATCAGGATGTCCTTCGGCCGCGCGCCCAACGCCTTCCGTATTCCGATCTCGCGAGTCCGCTCAGTCACGCTCACCAGCATGATATTCATGATCACAATGCCGCCCACCACCAGTGAAATCAGCGCCACCGCTCCTGCCACAGCCCCAAAGGATCGCGTCACCATGCTGAAGAATCCCACCAGCGTGTTGTTCGTATCCAGCTCAAACGAATCCTCCGCTCCGGGAGCGTCATGCCGCCGCGACCGCACCAACACCCTCACCTCATCCGCTGCCGTCTCCAGCACCGGTCCAGCCTCGCCTGCCTTCACATAGATCGTCAGCGTCTTCGCCGTCCCATAGCTCTTCTGAAACGCTGTCAGCGGCACTCCAACCCAGTTGTCCTGGCTTGCGCCAAACGTGCTCCCCTGCTTCTCGCTGATCCCGATCACAGTGTATGGAGTGCCGTCTACTCGCAACTCTTGCCCCAGCGGATCGATTCCCTCAAAGAGGTGGTCCTGAATATCGGTCCCGATGATCGCCACATGCGAGGCGTGTTCTTCGTCCGCCTCCGTGAACCCGCGCCCCTGCATGATGTTCAGGTTCTGCAGCGCAGGCATCTGCCACGTATACCCTCGGATGCTGGTATCGGTCGTTGACTGTGTCCCCCGCACGATCTTTCCCGTCACCGCCTGCTGCGCGCCAATCCCGACGCAGTGCTTACAGTTCGCCTCCACATACCTAAAGTCGGGGAACAGGATATCCTTCCGCTTCTGATACCGCTGATAGTCCTCCGGGCTGGTGATGATCTGCGGCATCTTCGACACCGTGAACACATCCGCGCCATAGCTGCTGAACTTGGTCGCGACATAAGTGTTTGCGCCGTTGATCAGCGTAACCACGGCAATGACGCTGGTTACGCCGATGACGACACCAAGCAGCGTAAGGATCGATCTGAGCTTGTTGGCCCAGAGCGACTGCAGCGCGACTTTTACAGCCTCTTTGAATTCCATCGCTACGTCTTTTCCTGATGTCTTTTCCAGATACGCTTGAGACTATCAGCCGGAGCCTGCCAAAGCGAGGCTCAACCTGTTGTCTTCTACGCAATTGGACGGGGTTTTGTTCGCTCCGTGAGATACACTTGTAGCTGCAGGCGGCTGGATGATCGCTGCCGCACGGGCCGCAAGGCATCGGGCGGGGGAGGAAAGTCCGAACTCCGCAGGGCAGTGTGCCGGATAACGTCCGGGACGGGTGGTTCAAGCCATCTGGACGGCTAGTGCAACAGAGAATATACCGCCTCAAGTTGTTGATTTGCTTAGGCAAATCTGTTCGCTCTTGAGGTAAGGGTGAAAAGGTGCGGTAAGAGCGCACCGCGTGGGCAGTAATGTCCGCGGCACGGTAAACCCCACACGGAGCAAGACCAAATAGGCAGGGATCTCGCCGCTTCTCTCCACGCGGCGATGAGCGTATCGGCCCGATGCGCCCAGGCGGAGAGACTGGCGGAGAGCGAAAGTTCAATGCCAGAGCCGAAACCTGCGGGTAGGTTGCTAAAGCGCCGCAGTAATGCGTCGCGTAGAGGAATGATCGTCTAAAACAGAATTCGGCTTACGGGCCGTCTGCAAGGAAACGAACGTGGCCCCGGAGATCGCAAAAACGATCCCGGGGCCATCAACATTTTTCTTGATATTCGACAACGCCACCCTGAAAATGATCTGGCGTCGCCACTGCATACCATACGAGCCAAAAGACATAGATTCCGTTCATCGACAAATTGTGATGTCGAAGCTGCTTGATTCGAAAATTGGATCAGATCAACTGCCACTACTAACCTAACGAACAGAGCTCTCATGCCTACATCGAGCGAAGGGCCGACCTCCCTGGAGAATGCATTTTGCTGCGATACCAAGTCGTACCTGCCACACTGATCGTCTTTCTGCTTACAGCCTGCAGTAGCGGAAATCACACAACCCCCGCCCCCGCTGCGCCTGTATTCACCAGCACGCCAGTTACGCAAGCTGTTGAGGCATCGCCTTACACCTACCAGGTCGCGGCAACTGGCACTGCGGTTACCTTCTCCTTGACAGGCGCACCAACCGGCGCGACGCTCAGCGGAAATACGATCTCCTGGACACCCACGGCGGAGCAATCCCGGGTTTCGAGCGGCTTCACCGTGACTGCGACTGCATCAGGCGGAGCATCGGCGACACAGTCCTGGGCGGTGACGCCATCCGGTACCATCCGCATCAGCCATATCGATACGTTGTGGAATGAAAGCGGCTCAACAAATGCTCCCTTCGACTGGAGTCTCCTGAGCTCTTACGTTGCAGCGCTCGTGCCGCAACCGGACGGCTCCTTCAAGTCACTCTCCGGAACCGCCGGAGCGAATGGAACCTTCGAGATTCCCAACGTCCCCGCCGGATACTACTGGTTGAGGCTTGCACCGCGCGACACATACTGGACAAGCAGCAGCACCTTCGATGTTGGCAACGACTTCTTTTTTGTCCCAACCGCCAATCCCCCTGCTCCGACCACTTCGACGACGTACATGAACTTCAGTTTCACCTCTTTGGACGCGACGGCTGCACCAGGTGTGTTGCAATTCGATACTCCTGAATCGGCCGCGCTGAACTATTGGGCTTCAACCAATGCAGGTTCCACCACATCCGTCGGGGGAGATGTGATTAACAGTAATCTTGATTCTTCCGCGATAAAGAATGCGTTCGTGAGGCAGTACGAACCGACTGCATTTGGATCCATGAACGGATACGTACTGGGCCCTGCGCTTACGCTTTCGAATCTGTCCTTAACGACCGGTGGACACAATACGATCAGCGGAGCACTGAATCCCACGGTTCCGGCATCGATTAACCTCAGCGTCAAAGGTTCCGCGTGGACGCCCCTGTTTGACCACATTGCGCCAACCGCGCCCACCACTGTGGGAGGCGGCTTTTACCTCTCCGTACAGCCCTACATCGCCGCCGACGGCCCAAATGTATCGCTCTCAAACCCGATCGATCTCATCTGGACCAAGGCGTACATCGTCTCCGCCTTCACATCACCCTCCTGCTCGATAAATCCGCCTTTGACAACCGATGTGGAAGCCGGGACTGTCCAATACAGTGATCCATTCCCCACCACCTGGAGACGCACCTTCCGCGTTTGCCAGAGCGCTTCCGTAGCTGTTCCAGTGCCCGGAGGCACAACCCAGGGCATCAATGTGACCAATAACCAGACAACCTCGCTGCCAACCGCGACAGTCCAACCGCTGCTTTCACCTGTGCAAAACCCGAAGATCAATGGCACCGACCTCTTCACTGCCGGCACAATCAATGGCACAGCTGTGACACTCAGTTGGGACCCACCCGCGATTGGCACACCGTTCGGCTATAACGTGGCCATCATGAGCACGACGACATTCCCTAATGGCACAGTCGGATATTTCTCCTCAACAACGCTGGGCACGGCAAAGACCTCGATGACCATACCGCCCGATTTGCTGCGGTCCGGACAGACTTACTTATTTGTCATTTCATCGCGGGTTGACGGAAGGGCCAATATGGAGACGAGCCCGCACCGCTCCTCGCTTCCCGTTGCGAATGCTGACGTGATATCGGCACCGATAACCATTAGCACGGTTCAATCAAACTAGAAGAGTCGGCTTACGGGCCGGTCACCGGCAGCAATTTCCACAGATTTATTTTCAAAAGGTGACAAAAAAATAACCGTCAAAAACAACCATCCAAAAACCACATTCCCACCACAAACTCACCACAAATTACCATCCAAAAACCACGATTTTTGGACAAGAAATCGCAAAACCCACTGCAAAAACGCCCCTCCACCACAATCGGAAAAAATACCTGCCAAAATTTCAGCGAATGGCAGCCATGGCGGCGCGGAAGAGGGTTTCAAAGTCCTGAGCTGCGCCAGGGTTCTTGGCGACTGCGGTTTCGATGGCCTTCTGGGCGACTGGGCGGGGGTAGCCGAGGTTGACCAGGGCGGAGAGGGCGTCGTCGCCTGCGGGGCCGTGGTGCGGACCTGCCGAGGTAGTGGGGATGGCGGTGGCGAGGTCGTCGAGCTTGTCTTTGAGTTCGAGGACGACGCGCTCGGCGGTCTTCTTGCCGATGCCGGGGATGCGGGTCAGGGTGGCGTGGTCGCCGGAGCGGATGGCGGTGACGAGACGGCTGGAGTCGATGCCGCTCAGAACCGTGATGGCGAGTTTGGGGCCGATGCCGCTGATGGTGAGGAGCTTTTCGAAGAGGCGTTTCTCCTGCTTTTCGGAGAAGCCGAAGAGGGCGATCTGGTCTTCGCGGACGTGGGTGTGGATGTGCAGCGTGGCTTCAGCGCCTTCGGCGGGCAAAGCGGAGAAGGTGGCGACGCTGATGGTGACGTCGTAGCCCACGCCGGCGCACTCGACGGTGGCCTGGTTCGGGGTTTTGGAGAGGAGACGTCCGCGCAGGTGAGCGATCATGCTTGGCTGATTGTAGCTTGCGGCGGTTCAGGCTAAGCCGGAGGATGCATTATCCCGAAACTGATTGACCAAGTTGCGTGCCGTCGATGGAGGAGATGATCTGCTGCTCGAAATGCTGAAGTATTGATGCGTGTGAGACCATTTGATTAGCAGAGGGTTGGCGATGAGTGCCGGACGCGTGAAGGTTACGGTTGGGGTTTGCGGCGGGATTGCGGCGTATAAGTCGGTGGAGCTGGTGCGCCTGCTGCAGGATGCCGGGTTCGATCCCCACGTGGTGATGACGAAGGCGGCGGAGGAGTTTGTGCGGCCGCTGACGTTTGCGGCGATCTCCGGGCATAAGGTGATTACTTCGCTGTGGGGCGAAGACGCCGGAGTGGTCTCGGAGGACGACGAGTCGTCCATTGAGCATATTCATGAAGCGCAGACGACGAAGTTGCTGATTGTGGCTCCGGCTACTGCGGACATTCTGGCGAAGTTTGCCCATGGGCTGGCGGATGATTTTCTTTCGACGATGTTTCTTGCGACGACAGCTCCGGTGATTGTTGCGCCGGCGATGAATGTGAATATGTGGGAGCATCCGGCGACGCGGGCGAATGTGGAGACGCTGCGGGCACGCGGGGTGAAGGTAATTGAGCCGGGGAGCGGGTATCTGGCGTGCGGGATGGTTGGGGGTGGACGGCTGGCTGAGCCGGCGGCGATTGCGGCGGCAGTTGCTGAGACGCTGGGTGGGGGAGAAACCCACGTCCCAGAAGCGGGACCCTTCGGCAAGCTCAGAGCAGGCTGTGGGGCGCCCAGCTCTGTAGCGGGGCAGAGTTTGGATTTTGCAGGTGAGACGGTTCTGGTGACTGCGGGGGGAACGCGCGAGGCGATCGATCCGGTGCGGTTTATCGGGAACCGATCGAGCGGGCGGATGGGCTATGCGGTGGCTGAGGCGGCGAAACGCAGAGGGGCGCGGGTCATCCTGATCACTGCGCCAACGAGTCTGCCCACGCCGGCCGGGATTGAAACCGCGTGCGTGGTGACCGCTGAGGAGATGCGGACCGCAGTGATGCAGCGGCTGCGCGAGGCCAGCATCGTTGTGATGGCGGCGGCGGTCAGTGATTATCGCGTAGGGAGCGTGGCGGCGCAGAAGATCAAGCGGCAGTCTGCGCGGGCCGTGCTGCTGGAGCTCGAGGCCACGGAGGACATACTGCGCGAGGTGGTGGCCCAGCGCGTTGTGGGAACGATTGTGGTTGGATTTGCGGCCGAGACCGAAGATGCGCTGGCTAATGGACGCGCAAAACTCGCAAGCAAAGGAGTCGATGCGGTCTTCGTCAACGATGTCTCGATGGAGGGGATCGGGTTCGACGCGGAGCAGAATGCCGGTAGCTTCTTGACGCGGGATGGGGCGGTGGAGCTTCCGGTGATGAGCAAAGCGATGATGGCGGATCGAATTCTGGATGAGGTGGCTAAGCTGCGGGGTTAGTTTCTTCAGGTTGGAATCGGACGCGAAATCACTGCCAGTCTGGACGTGGGGCGGACTTGTCAACACGAGCACGAGTATTGGCTATAGTCCAGCCGGAGAGCAGTCGGTTCGGCATGGGGCGATTGTATGTCATTCCTTTTCGGGCCTCTCGCTGCACTCAAAGCGCTCGAACTAGTAAACTAAACCCACATGAGTTTCCGCAAAGCAGTTCTCCTTCTCCTTGCCGCCGTTGCCGTTGCCAATACAGTCTCCGCTCACGCGCAAGTCGGCGTTTACGGCATGTTCACGGTCGATCGTCTCAGTAACATCGCGTCGTCACCCCTGCCGTCCCCCACGACGAATGGGCCCAACGCCCGTACCAATACGGCAGATCCTCTAGGCGGTACGGGCGGCATCTACTACGATTTTCTGAAGCTGGGTCCGGTCAAGCTTGGCGCCGATCTGCGAGGAAGCATCCTGACGACAAAGCGAGGCGCTAATGTCAGCTTCAATGACAGTGGAACGCGCATCTACTCCGTACTCGGTGGCGTTCGCGCTGTCTTTCATACTCCGATAGCTCCGCTGAAGCCGTACATTCAGGGCTCGGTGGGACTTGGCCGAAGCGACTATGGTCTCTCTAACACCACATCCACCGGCCAGGTCGTTCTTTACAACAATTTCGAGTACGAGGGGCTGGCTGGGCTGGACATCAAGCTGCTTCCTATCATGGATTGGCGCGTGGCCGAGTTCGGCTATGGCGGTCTCAATCCTTTCGGTACGTATAGTCACAACTACCCCATCAAACAAGTCAGCATGGGTTTCGTCTTTCACCTGCCGTAATGATGCAGGCGTAGTCCGCGAGAGAATGCACATGCGCGTAGCCCTCTTTGGCGGCAGCTTCGATCCGCCGCATCACGGTCACATCGCCATCGCCACCGCCGCTGCAGATGTATTCGATTTGGACAGCGTTCTCTTCGCCCCGGTTGGCCATCAGCCTCTGAAGCCTGAAGGCGTTCCAGCCCCATTTGCCGATCGGCTGGCCATGGTAGAGCTTGCCTGTCGTCAGGACCCACGCTTTGCCGTCTCCGACCTCGACGCTCCGCGGCCTGACGGCTCCCCGAACTACACCGTCGAAACGCTCGCCACGCTGCACGAGTCCATGCCCGATGCGCGACTCTTCAACCTCGTCGGCGCGGACAGCTTCCTCGATCTGCCGCGCTGGCACGAGCCCGAACGGCTGCTTGACCTCGCCGAATGGATTGTTGTCAGCCGCCCGGGTTTCCCGCTTGCGGATCTCTCGCCGCTCGGCCTGACGCCACATCAAAAGGGCCGCGTTCATCTGCTGCAGACTGTCCATGAAGACGTCGCGGCCACCAATCTTCGCGCTCGACTTGAAGCTGGGGATCCGTGCCTGGATGTGCTCTGCCCAGCCGTCTCCGCCTACATCGAGGCCCACCAACTCTATCGCTGATCTGCGCATGGAAGCGATTTGGTCCAAACGGGAAAATTTATTACGTCTGCGGCGAAACTTTCAGAGCTGCCAAGTGTCTCTAATTGGACGGCGTATTACAGCTACCTCCCCTCTCGCAGTTCTGAAGAAACCGGCAGTGTGACTAACCCAGCCGGCGAGCAACATTGCAATCCCTATGGCCGAACTGTTGACAATGCCCGCGCTCCCCACGTTTCGCGATCCTGCGGGTAGCGTGGAGCTTCGTCGAGACGGCGCCTATCGCAGCATTCGCGCTCCGTTTGACGCGGAAATTCTCGAATTCCTCGCGCTGCCCTTCGCCTCGGAACTGGTTGCCCAAGGGCGGCTCATCGGCAGTGAGGTACTGTCGCCAGCGGGCGCAGAGTTACTGGTGCTGCGGCATCCGCGCATCTCCTTTCAATCTTTCCCCTGGGAGTGGGCTCCTGCGCTCTGGCTGGCCGCGGCGGAGCTTACTCTGGATCTCTGCATCGACCTGGTTCAGCATGGCTGGCTGCTCAAGGACGCGACGCCGCTGAATGTGCTATTCCAAGGCACCGATCCCATCTTCGTCGATGTGCTCTCGGTCGAGCGCATGGATCCGCATCGGCCGATCTGGCTTGCGTATGGCCAGTTTGTCCGTACCTTTTTGCTGCCTATGCTCGCGCACTCGCGGCTGGGATGGCCGCTGCAGGCGTCGATCACGCGGCGCGACGGCTACGAGCCGGAGGATATCTACTCCGCACTTTCCTGGCCAGCGCGACTGCGGCAACCTGCGCTCTCGGCTGTCACGCTGCCGTCATTACTGGCGAACAACAAGAAGATACAGGCTGGAAGTCTGGCCTCGCGTACTGTCAAAGAGCCTGAGCTGGCTCAACAGATTCTTCTGAAGACACTCAGGGGACTATTGTCGCAGATGCGGAGGGTCACCCCGTCGCACCGCTCCTCCACTTGGTCGGACTACGCCGAGACCGCAACTCACTATAGCGACGAGGACCACGCGCGAAAACGCAGCTTCGTCATCAGTGCTCTGGTCGACGCGCGACCGACGCGTGTTCTCGACGTCGGCTGCAATACCGGCGTGTACTCCAACCTGGCCGCCGACGCGGGCGCCGAAGTAGTCTCGATCGACACTGACTTGCAAGCCATCGATCGGCTCTGCACCAGCCTGAAGGGCAGCGGTAAGAACATCCTCCCACTGTGCGTTGATCTCGCACATCCTACGCCCGCGGCTGGGTGGGAGAATCGCGAATACGCCTCCTTCCTCAGCCGTTGCGCGGGTCACTTCGACACCGTGATGATGCTCGCCGTGCTGCACCATCTTCTGCTTCGAAACCAGATCCCGATGGATCGCATCGCCGCCCTCTGCAGCAGCCTGACGACGCAGCATCTCATCCTTGAGTGGGTACCTCCGGCCGATGCGAAGTTTCAGGAGCTTCTGCGCGGCCGAGATGCCATCTACGCGCACATCACCGAGGATGCGTTCCGTGATGCCTTCGCCGAGTACTTCACAACTATCGACGAGCTGACCCTGGCCAATGGCCGCACCATGCTTCATCTGCAAAAGAAGTAGGCGCCGAGACGCTCACCACCTGCGAACCGTTTTGTTCCCGTGTGTCGCGTCTACGTTGATGGCGGAATCGCGTTCTGGCGGGCATGTCGAGAGCGAGAGACGACTCTATCCACCACCACATCTCTGCGGCAGTCGTGCACGAGTATTTCATCCTCGTGAATACTGGCTTCCGTGACCGCAACCCGCTACCATGGAAGTTCAAGGAGTCTCATGCCATCGATTGAAAGCAACCAGCTGCTGCTTGCCGCCGCCGCCGCCTGCGAGGACAAGAAAGCTGAAGATATCCGCATCCTCGCGCTTGACCCCGCCGAGAGCGGCCTCACCGACTACTTCCTCATCTGCAACGGCACCAACGAGCGGCAGAACGTCGCGATCACCGACGAGATCGAGCTTCGCCTCAAACGCGAGTTCGGCGTCTATCCCAATTCTGTCGAGGGTCGCCGCCAGGCTGAGTGGATTCTGATGGACTACGTCGACTTCATCGTCCACGTCTTCTCTGCGGAGAAGCGCGCCTTCTACGGCCTCGAGCGCCTGCGGAAGTCCGCCACCACCCTCAGCATTGCTGACCTTCACGCCGAGCTCAAAGCGGCCATCACGGCAAAACGCCCAAAGAAAACGGCTACACCCGCGACTCAGAAGAAGACCGTGGTGTCTAAGAAATCTAATGCGACTGTAAAGAAGAGTGCGACGAAAAAGAGTGTGAAGAAGACGGTTTCGGCCGTCAAGAGCGCTCGAGTCGCCTCTACCGGCTCTACCAAAACACGAAAAAAACCATCATCTAAGAAGTGAAGCAAGGGCTTTCCAGCCAGGGACGAACTATTATCGGACTGAAAAGCTAAAGGCGTCGAACTCGAATGAGTTCGACGCCTTTTTGGCTTTTTGCGACTGGTTAGAAGGTGAAGCTTCCATGCAGCTGGATGAGACGCGGGGTGGCGTCGCTGCCGCCGGTCGATCCGAGGATGCTGGTTGGGGCTCCAACCGTGCTCTGGATAGAGCCCAGCGTGCCTGTGGCGTTGGTCGCCGTCAGATTGTGAGACGGGTTCTGAAAGTTCGGGTGGTTGAAGAGGTTGAAGAACTGTGCGCCGAGCTTCAACTTCATGACTTCAGAGTGAGGAATTGCAATGACCTTGAAGGCGCCGAAGTTCACGTTGGTGTACGAAGGACCGATGAGGCTGTTGCGGCTCTGCTGGCTGAAGTTGGTCGGTGGCCCGAACGAGCTAACAAAGTTGCATTGGCTAGGCACGGTGCCATCAGGACGAAGAGCATGCGAACCACCGCCGCAGTGATGGTCGAAGCTGTTGTTGAGTTGGCGAGCGAGGAGGAGCACTGTACCGTTGGCGAAGGCACCGGCACCAGGGCCGCCAACACTAGTGGCGCTTTGAGTGATGGAATAGGGCAGACCCGAGTTGTGGAAGACACCTCCACTGAACTCGAAGCCGCCTGTGACGGTCTTCATCATGCCGTGGCCATAGGAGGGAAGCTCATACACAAAACTGGACGTAACATTGTGCTTCACGTTGTAGTCGGCGAGGCCATACTGAGAGTGAAGGTTAGCAGGATTTTCCACCGATCCGGAGTCGCCGGCATCAGGTGCGAACGCCTCCAGACCGCCATTCGAGATCTCATCCAGCGCCTTGCTGAACTCATAGTTGAACTGGAGCGTCAGAGCTTTGGACCGTCGAGTTGCGCCGAGGACAACACCGTTGAAGTTGCTGCTGGCGCCAGAGTAGACATTGGTGATGGTCCCAAAGGAGGTGATTGGCTTTACTGTGGGAACGGTTGGGAAGAACTTAGCCGACGCGTGAGCGTTGGACAGGTTCGGACTCGCATCTGAAACCGGCTCGTGGTAGCCGTGATTGCCGACGTAGGTGACAGCAATCGTGGTCTTGTTGTCGATCTTGCGTTCCACAGCGAGGCTGTACTCCTCGTAGGTAGGGTAGTGGACGAATGGAGCTGTCGTCGTGAAGGTAGGAGCGGAGTAGCTACCTCCTGCAGCAGCGACCGCAGCTTTAGTGGTTGCGTAGGTTCCGCCGTTCGCAAAGGATGTTTGGAACGCACTGGAGGAAGCTGCAGCAATTTTTGAGCCACTGCCCGCTGTGGTGGGGTCAAGGCTTAGGTTGGTTGCACCGCCAGCGACTGTGCCAAGGACAGCAGCATGGAAGTTGTTCGGAGCATTGCTAAGCAAACGGTCCGCAATAAGACCCGGGAAGGTATCGGAGAACATGCCGAACCCGCCGCGAACCACTGTCTTGCCATCGCTGAAGGGCTGATAATTGAACCCGATGCGGGGCATAATGGAGGCTTTTTGATACCCCACAAAAGTCTGATGACGGTTGGCGTTGATATATCCGCCTGGGAACGCAGCGTTATAGGGAACGGCGGTACCCGTCGGCAGAGAGGTGACCGGGAACGCCAACACCTGCAGGCAGTTGTCGATGCAGGTTGGGTTGGAGTTGATCTCGACGCGCAAGCCAGCTGTCAAAGTAAAGTTCGGGGCGATTTTGTAGGCATCCTCAATGTAGGCGCCCTGGTTATACATCGCAACTGGATATGTCGGACGCAACGGAAAACGCTGAATATGCTCGTAGTCGATGGCGCCTGTGCTGAAGCCTTCGACAGTGGTCAAATCAACCGGGGTAACCGTCTCCACGCCCTGAATATCGGTGATGTTATCGCGGCGGAAGTTGTAGCCGAAGTGTATGGTATTCCGGCCCTTGGTGTAGTTGACGTCATCGATGACCTGGTAGCCGGCTACACGACGGCCCTGCGGGAAGTCGTAGTTGATGCCGCCGTAGAAGGTGTTTGACAGATCACCGGATTGGAATTCGATGGTGCTCGGGGCAACGGGTCCGTAGTTGTTGTTGTTCTGGAATGGAGCACTATAGTAGTTGCCCGTGACCACGAGTTGGTTGACGAGGTTCGGGGAGAAGGTGTGGGTTTCGTTCATCTGACCTTCCCATGCGGGCTGGACGCTCGATGTGGTGAAGAGGGGCGAAATCAGATCGGTGTAGGTCGGCTGGGTACCGTGATCCTGTTTGTAGTGAATGTAGAAGTTGTCCTTCGGGCCAATCTTATAATCGACGCGCGCCGTCAGGAGCCACTCGGTGAGGTTGGCCGAATTCGTTGCAAAGTACGTGTCAGCAGTGACGTCATTCGGATCGGCATGAACCGCCGAAGCAGCCGGGCGGAAGGGGCTGTTGTTGTATACACCGAAGATGGTCTTCAGCAGAGGCTGCTGGTTGGCTGGGGCAGCGGCAAAGGCGTAGACGCCAGGGTCGTTGCTGCCGACGCAGGTGGAGTTGGGGTTGTTGTTGCAGTTGGCATCTGCTGCGGCGTTCAGTTTTGTGCAGTTCGGGCCATCATTACCCAGAGCACAGTTCTGGAATGCCGCGCTCGGAACCCAGACCTGCCCCGTGGCGGGCGTTGTGGCACGGATGCCTTCGGTATTTACATAAAAGAAGAGCCTGTCGCGAAAGATAGGACCGCCGATCGCAGCTCCCCACTGATTCGCATTAACGAAGGTGGCCTGATTCTTTTCGCCGTTGAATATCTGGCTCTGCTTATTGAACCAGTCGTTGGAGTTGAGAGCGCGACCATCCCAGTAGTAGCTCGCGTTGCCGTGGAAGCGGTTGGTGCCGGCGGTTGTGATTTCGTTGACCTGAGCGCCACCGAGACCGCCAAACTGCGAGCTGAAGGCCGGCGAAACCACGGTCACTGTGTCGACTTCGTTGTTGCCGAGCGTCAGGTTCGAGGCGCCAGTGTTATTCAAATTGAGGAATGGATCATTTTCATAGCCGCCGTCGAGAGTGAACATGTTCGACAGACCGGAGACGCCGAAGCTCGAGAAGTTGCCGTACCCGCCAGCCGCCGTGCCGGTATTCATGACCGAACCCGGGGCAGTCTGGGCGATGAAGGTGAGATCATTCCCGGGATTGGGGAGAGCCTGCACCTGCTCGGCGGTGAACACGGTCGTGATATCACCATTCGTCGTGTTCACGATCTCCGGAGCCGCATTGACCTCCACGGTGGTAGCGCTCTGGCCTATCGTCAGCTTAATATTGTCGGTTGTCACCGAACCGGCACCCACCGTGATGGTTGTGCTGATCGTTGAGAAACCGGGAGCAGTTGCCGTCACGGTATAAGTGCCAGGAGGCAAGAGAGATACGCGGTATTCGCCAGAGGTGCCGCTGGTGGCCGTCTTGGTCACGCCCGTGGCAGGGTTGGTCACCGTGATCTTGCCATTTGGAATGATGGCGCCGGTTGAATCGGTCAACGTTCCGTTGATGTCACCGGCAGTTACTGATTGAGCGAAAGCGCCCACTCCAAGGCATAAAGATAATGCCAAAACACTAAGTCCCTTGAAAAATCCGATTTTCACCATTGTTCTCTCCATGTTCCATGTCCAGCTCATTCGGCAGAAGCGTATGAAAATCCTGGTCCGACAAACCAGGCTAAGATAACCTCAGATTTTCCTGCATTCTAAAAAATGGCTTGAGCCATCGGTGTTGCAATTAGCGGGCCAAAGTCACCGCGCCGGGAACCCCAACAGTTGCAGTCCAAAAGCCTCAAAGTGCCATACACATTTAATAAATGTAGGACAGATTACCTCGGTATCTATGAAATTCTGTAGGAATTTGCCGGCTATTGTCTGTTTATTTGCGAAAATTTCTTCTTTTGACTAAGAATGGACAAACTAGAGAAATGAAATTGACTCTCGGCGCAGTTCTTTCTCGCCAGTCGCGGGCCAAGTCGGAGGTTAGTGATCGCCTGGTTGATGACTATATTGCGAGGGTAACTCGCTACATCCCCTGCGACTCCCAGCTCTTCGACACCGAGACTGCCTTCCTTGATTGGCTTGAGCGCCAGCGGGGGCGCACACCCTTGTACGTGATTCTGCTGGACAGCCGCGGACAGCAGTTCACTTCAGAGGAGTTCGCCGCTCAGCTCGGCCGCGTTCGCGATGAAGGCACCCAACGCCTCGTCCTGGCCATTGGGCCTGCAGACGGCTGGTCGGCTGCCGCTCGCCAACGGGCCAACCTTCTCTTTTCCCTGGGTCGAATTACCCTGCCGCATCAACTTGCCCGCGTCGTGCTCGCCGAGCAGGTCTACCGCGCCCTGACCATCCTGGCCGGACATCCCTACCACTCCGGGCACTAGATTTTGTTCGTGACTGCCGTCTTGCGAGTTTTGCCTTGCAGCTCCAGCGACGGAGCAGGACGAAGCTGTTCAAGCAATCCTCCTCCCCCGTCGCGTTTTCCTTCCGCAAGTTCTACTCGCCAAGCGAATAATTGACGGTCACCGTGGTGTCGACTGCGACCGGGTTTCCATTCAGCAGATATGGCTTCCAACGCCACTGCCGAACTGCGGTGACAGCGCTTTGGTCCAAGTCGTCCCGCACGCTTTGCTTCACCTGGATATTCGTGGGCTCGCCTTCTTCGTTGATGATCACTGATAGAACAACCGCGCCCTGAACCTTATCGGCCCTTGCCTGGGCGGGATAGATCGGGTTCACCCCCGAAATTTTATTCCCGGCCATGACCGCAGCACTGACCTTCAGTGTCGCCTTGCTCTCAGCGTGGTCAGCCAAAGCGGAGGGAGAACCCGCTACCTCCATCCGCAGCGCCAGCGCCGAGACGCATGTTCCGAGTGCAACCACCACACAAGCAGCGGCGATCGCGAACCGCCGCCCGCCTCGTATCTCCGTATATGTCTTAGTCAGGTTCATAACTCTCCTCTCAAAGATGTTGGCATCGAAGATTCCGATGGCGTGAAGTGTCCTGACTGGCGCTTGGTTCGCAAGCATCGACGCCAGCCTCAGCAGTGATCGTGCATATTTATCTCGTCCCGCGACAGCTTCCGCGGCCATCGCATCGCACGCCATCTCCCGGCTCTCGGCCACCTGCGCTCGCGTCAGCCAGAGCAGCGGATGATAAGCCATTGGCAACGAAAGCAGCTCGTACGCCAGATTCTTAGCGAAGTCGCGCCGCTTTATATGCGCGAACTCATGTGCGAACAGCGCATCCAGATCACCCTCCACGACGCTGTCAAGAAGTCCTCGTGGTACGAGCAGCACTCCATGTCGAATCCCCACTGTCACAGGCCCGGAGATCCTCGACGACATCGCAAGCTCCGCCCTGTCGGCTCCCGTTCCGATTCCTAATCCAAAGACGCGGGCGTAGCGGTCCCAACTCCGCTCCGCGTCACCGGTCAGCGCCACGAGCTTTGCTTCGCGCCGCATCACCCTGGTCCTCCACAATCCCCACCCCAGCCGCCCGGCAAAGTACAGCAGGCTGCATCCATACGCCACGGCAACGCCACTGAGTACAACTGCGGGCAGCCGGAGCACTCCGTTTCCGTACGCTGCGCCTGCCCCGATTGCGATTCGTACCTGCCCCTGCGCCGCACTCCCGCCCCATCCCGGCAGAACAAGCCCCGACATCTCCCGCAACAGCTCGCCCATACGAAGATGGCACCCCGGCAGAACTACCTCAAGCAGAAGCGCGCTGACCCAGACCCGATGCTCCAATCGGCAATCCACCTGTCTCACGAGCCGCGCCACGAGCCACGCCGCCGCAAAGATCATCGGGAGCTGCCACAATGAGTTCAGCAAATATCCCAGCCACCACGACTCCAAGGCGCTCATCGTTCATCTCCTCCTTCGTCCAGTCGTTTGCTCAGCCTTGCAATCTTCGCGGCATCGATCTGCCGGCTTTTGATCAGGCTCATCACCAGCTCCTCGCTCGATCCGCCAAACATGCGATCCACCAAGTCGCGCACCGCGTGGCTCAAAGCCTTCGCCTCCGTCACAGTCGCGCTGTACTCATACGCCCGCCCCCGCAGCTTGCGCTTCAGTTTGCCTTTGCGATGCAGGATATTCAGCATGGTCTGCACCGTCGTATAGGCCAACTGCTGTTCAAGGCCCTCCTGTACCGCACTTACGTTGCTGGTCCCGCGCTTCCAGATCACCTGCATGATTTGCAGCTCGAGCTTTGTCAACGTTTCTTTCTCGCGTTCCCCCATTGATTCATCTCCTAATTGATTAGGACACTACTCCGCATAAATAGAATCTGTCAACTAAGATGTTAGGAGTTGAATTAATCGGCCTGTTCTCCGACTGCGTATGCCAGGTACAAAAGATCAAAGCGTAGAAAGTTCTGCAATTCGCAAATGTCTTGCACGCTTGAGCGCGACTCTATATCGTTTCATTCGTCACTGGAGAACGTTTACCCATGTCACTGCACCCGACCTCGCGACGCTCCTTCCTCAAATCCTCCGCTCTCGCCGCCTCCGCCGTCGCTCTCCGCGGCTCCAAGCTTCTCGCCCAGACGGCACAGGCCGAGGCGCGTATCGACATACTCCCTGACGAACCCATCGGGACGATCTCTCCTGAGATCTATAGTCACTTCATCGAGCAGCTCGGCGGCGTTATCTACGACGGCGTCTGGGTCGGCGAAGGTTCCAAGATTGCCAACGTGAACGGTGTCCGCAAGGCCTTCGTCGACACGATGCGCGCCGTGAAGGCTCCGGTTCTCCGCTGGCCCGGCGGCTGCTTCGCCGACAGTTACGATTGGCGCGACGGCATCGGCCCTTCCGCTAAACGTCCGGCCCGCGCTGGCTTCTGGAACCAGCAGGACCCGAACACATATGGACTGCACGAGTTCATGCACACTTGCAGAGCGATCGGCTGCAAGCCGTATCTTGCCGCCGACCTGCGCTCCCTTCCTGCGCGCGATTTCTATCAGGAGATCGAGTACTGCAATGCGCCGGCCGGAGATGTTCCCTCAAACTCCGCCGCCAAGGCTCAACCCAACGCGCTCGCCGCGCAACGCGCTGCAAACGGCGATGCCGCGCCCTTCGACGTCGATCTCTGGGGCGTTGGCAACGAGAGCTGGGGCTGCGGCGGCAACCTGAACCCCGAGGAGTACGCCGCCGAGTTTCGGCGCTACACTGCATGGACTCCCAACTACGGCAAGCCGCTGCGTTTCGTTGCTGTCGGTCCTAATGGCGACGACGTCGATTGGACCTCGCGTCTCTTCAAATCGCTTTACTCGAATCCTGAACGGCGTCATCTCTGGGGACTTTCGGTGCACTACTATACCTCCGGCAGCCCGTCCAAGTTCGCCGCCGGAGACGCTCTCAACTTCAACAGCGACGACTACTACGACCTGCTCACTCGCGGCGGCATTATGGAGCGCGTCGTCACCGACCATTGGGGAGCTATGGGCAACATAGGAGGCCAGCCCCACGTAAAGCTGGTCGTCGACGAGTGGGGCGCGTGGTACGGCAAGGGCACTGAGCTTGCGCCTGAGTACAACCTCTCGCAGCAATCCACCATGCGCGATGCTCTGCTGACCGGCATCACCTTCGACATCTTTCAGCGTCATGCCGACAAGGTCGCTGTCGCCGCCGTTGCGCAGTCGATCAACTGCATCCACTCGCTCATGCTCGCGCAGGGAGAAAAGTTTACAGTTACCCCGACCTTCCACGTCTTCCAGATGTATCTACCGCACAGCGGCGCGCAGGCCGTCCGTGCCGAGTTCACCGCGCCCAGCATCCACAACCCTCTAGCCAACGCGCCAATTCCGGCCGGCGGCAATAGCTATCGTGGATCGCTCGACGCCAGCAAGACTCTGGCAGGCCTCAGCGGCTCGGCCTCCGTCGCCACCTCAGGCAACGGGAAGCAGATCACCCTTACCGTCGTGAACCCGCATCTCGACCAGCCCCTGACCACCGAGATCGTCGTCCGCGGAGCGAGTATCGCCAGCGCTACCGGCACTGCGCTCAACGAATCAGATGTTCACGCGCATAACGACTTCGACCACCCTGACGCCGTGCATCCGCACCCTGCAACCATCGGCCAACCGACAGCGGGCCGGCTTCTTCACACATTCCCCGCTGCAAGCGTCACCACGCTGCAGCTTACCCTGACCTAGTTCGCCGCTACAGAATTCATCGTCGATCCAGGTTGAAATCGACAGTGATGGTTGTCGCAACTTCGACCGGTTGGCCGCTCAACATGTATGGCCTGTATCGCCACCTGGACACCGCCTCAGTCGCGGCGCTGCGCAGGCGCGTGTCTCCCTGAATGACGTGCATGCGCTTCACGAAGCCATCTTTCGAGATAATTGCCTGCATCACCACAGGGCCCTCGACCCCTTCTATCTTCGCGGTCTCTGGGTAAGCAGGGACCCGTGACGCGACGAGATTGGCTTCCATCGCAGACGGAGACACTCGGACTGCCCCAGCTAGGTCGGCATTCGTTATTCCGTTTGCCGATATTTGCTCCGCCTGCGCGGCCACGCGATCGGTCATCGCCTTGCGGTTGCTATTGGAATCAACTCCCCCGGCAGTCTGCGGCGCAACAAAAGCTGCCTGCGTCGGCGTATTGACCGAGTCCGCACTGGGCAGCGGCTGAGGCGAATTGCTTTGAAGCGCCGGCTGCTCCGCGGGTGGTTGGCCCTGTTTAGCCTGCAACGTCGACGAGTCCTCGTTGGCCGACGCAGCTGGTTCAACGGGTGCAGGAGTCGGCGCACTTAGGTTCGGAGGAGTCATCAAGCCCGTCCTTATCCCGATGTCCTGGACCATTACACTTATCTCTCGCTGCAACGGTTCGCGGTGTTGGTATAGGGCGAAACCGGCCTCAAACAATGCGAGCGCCATCACAACGTACATGACGGCTCTTCTATACCCTGAGGGCTGAGGATAGCTCTCCAGTGGAATGCGTATTGGAATATCAGATTCCTTCGCCGCCGCTGCGAAGGAATCTTCGGCGGGCGCTACTGGCGCTACGGTAGGTTCCAGGACAAGCCTCGATTTGCCTATAGGCCTGAATGTCAGCTCGTCCGTTCCATCCAGTCCCTCTAACGACCGCGGGGTCGTCGCGCCTGCGACATTTGCAACCGGGGTCAGTTCGTCAACAGAAGGCTCCAGCCTGCTCCTCTTCTTGTCGAGGCTGTCGAAATACAGTTGCACGAGCCGGGTGAGTTCACGCCGCAGAAACTCCTCATCCAGTGGCGGTAGTGGCTGCGTTGGCAACGCAGTCGCATGAGCTACCTCTCCATCGACCGTCCCGGGAGTGGATGCCCCTTGCGAATCCGATGGTTTCGGCGACGATTCGACGGCCTGCGTCCTCCACTCTCGATCGTCTTGCTGCCGGTCGGCCTCGTTTCGCGGAAACGGCGCCGGTTCCACCTGACTCTGTCCGGGGCCCTGGATATCCACGCCGGAAAGCATAGCGCGCAGGTCGCCGACGATCCGCTTCACCTCAGCATCCTCGTCCGAAAGCTCGCTTCCGGTGACGCCCTCGACAACGACGGCGAGTATTTGATCGTCCGAAAGTTCCCCACCCTCGCGGTCGCTTAGTTTGCTGACGAACGCCCAGAAGTCCATGGCGAGATGCCTGTCCTCCATCAGCTTCTGCATGAAGCCGGGAAGATTTGTACGCGATCCGATCTCTACGCCGTGCATCGTGCAGATCACTCGAAATTTTCTCAGATACAGGTCGAAGCCCGGAGGCTTCTGCAGGCTGTTCGCAGTTGCAGACATCATATATACCTTGGATGCTGGCAGGGGCCGGGCGTTAGCTTTGCCATTGCGCACCAACGCAGTGCACAAAAATTCGACAGTGTTGCTAACCTACTCTTTTATCAGGAAAAAAGGGTTAGTTTAGCCACTCATCATATTTGATTTGGGGAAAAAAATTAAGGCGAAAAAATGCCTGAAAAATTACGCGCGGCGTAAACGAAACAAAATGGGCTATTTGCCGCCAAATTCGCTCGATTCGAGACGTTGTCCTTCTCATTGACATCATCTACCTGGAAACAGGCGACTTACCCAGAAACTTTGCCGCAACCCCATTTCCTCCTTCACCGATACAATGGTCCAGGCACCTTTGGGAAGGCAACGAAGCATGAGTTGGTTCAAGCGCGAAGACCACGAGATCGTCAACGACTCGGAGAAGACAGTACGCACCGAGGGCCTATGGATCCGCTGCCCCGACTGCGGCAAGATCCTCTTCAAGGCCGAGCTCGAGGCCAACCAGCAGGTTTGCCCCCACTGTGGCCACCACTTCCGCATCGACGCGCGTACCCGCATTGAAAACCTCCTCGAACCCGGCTACGAACTGGTCGATCTCGGACTTCGCTCCACCGACCCGCTCCAGTTCACCGACCTGAAGCCCTATAAAAACCGCCTCGCCGAAGCCCAGCGCAAGACCGGCCTCAACGATGCGATCATCAACGCCATTGGGGAGCTCGGCCCGCATAAGGTCGTCCTCAGCGTGATGGAGTACAACTTCATCGGCGGCAGCATGGGTTCGGTCGTCGGCGAGACCATCGCACGCGCCGTGGACCGCTCGCTCGCCACGCGCCATCCGCTGATCATCGTGGCAGCCTCGGGCGGCGCGCGCATGATGGAGGGCATCGCCTCCTTGATGCAGTTGGCCAAAATCTCCGCGGGGCTCGCCCGCATGGACGACGCGCAGATCCCTTACATCTCCGTGATGACCGACCCCACCACCGGCGGCGTCACCGCCAGCTTCGCGATGCTCGGCGACCTGAACGTCGCCGAACCGAACGCCCTGATCGGCTTCGCCGGTCCCCGCGTCATCGAGCAGACCATCCGCCAGAAACTCCCCGAGGGCTTCCAGCGCTCCGAGTTTCTCCTCGAGCACGGCTTCCTCGACGCCATCGTCCCGCGCAAAGAGATGAAGCAGTATCTTTCGCAGGCGCTGAGCTGGATGTCCGCGTCGAATCAGTAACCATATAGGTTACATTTGCATACAGAGAAACACCCGCCTTACCATAAATGCAATGCAGCGAAGCATTCCCTCCAGAACCGCGCTCCGCGTGGCCCTGCGCCGCGCAGCGCACCAACTCTATGACGCGCAGCCGCTTGTCTTCGACGATCCCATCGCCGTCCCCATCCTCGGCCAGGAATATCTCCCCGAGCTCCACAAGACCGCCACGAAACTGGAGAAGCCTTTCTCCGCCGCACTGCGCGCCTACCTCGTCGCCCGTAGCCGCTACGCCGAAGACACCCTCTCCACTCCTGTCGCCCAGGGCATCACGCAGTACGTTCTCCTCGGAGCAGGCCTCGACACCTTCGCCTATCGCAACCCCTACCCGAACCTCCGCGTCTTTGAGGTCGATCACCCCGCGACGCAGCAGTGGAAGCGCGAGCTGCTTGAAACCAATCACATTCCGATCCCACACAACCTGGCCTTCGTCCCGGTAGACTTCGAGCACCAGACCCTTCCCGCCCAGCTCCTCGCCGCCGGCTTCGATTCCACCGTACCCACCTTCTTCGCGTGGCTCGGGGTCGTCCCGTATCTCACCCGCGAAGCCTTCCGTTCGACGCTGCGATACATCGCCGCCCAGCCTTCCGACAGCGGTCTCGTCTTTGATTACGGCCTGCCCCGATCCGCGCTTCCCCGGCTCGAACAACTCGCCCACGACTCTCTCGCCGCCCGCGTTCAACAGGCCGGCGAACCCTTCCAGCTTTCCTTCACTCCACGCGAGGCTGCCGCTGAGCTCGCAGCCTTCTACAACCTCGAAGACCTCGGTTCCGCAGAGATCAACGCCCGCTACTTCGCCAACCGCACCGACAACCTTAGACTCCTCGGCTCCGCGGGCCGCTTCCTTAGCGCGTGGCTGTAACCACAGCACATAGCGCCTTGCTCTGCCTCTTTCAAGTTGCGCCAGATCGACTACCCTTTACGAGGAGGTTGCATGACGAAAAAGAACGCAGTCGTCCACCGTTGTTCATGGGCCGAAAACGATCCACTGATGCGCGTTTACCACGACGAAGAGTGGGGTGTGCCGGAGCACGACAGCCGTGCGCTGTGGGAAGCACTCATGCTCGACGGATTCCAGGCGGGCCTATCCTGGCTCACCATCCTGCGCAAGCGCGAGGCCTTTCGCAAAGCCTTCCACCACTTCGATCCGAAGAAAGTCGCGCGCATGAACGAGACCGACATAACGCGGCTGCTGCAGAATGAAGGCATCATTCGCTCCCGCGCGAAAATTGAAGCGACTATCAACGGTGCACGCATCTATGTCGCCATGGCCGACGCCGGGGAAGACTTCTCCACCTGGATATGGACGATGGCTGGCAACAAGCCAATCCAAAACCGCGGCCCCATTCCCGCAAAGACTCCACTCTCCGAAGAGATTTCGGCTGCTCTGAGGAAGCGCGGCTTCAAGTTCGTCGGTCCTGTGATCGTCTATGCCTGGATGCAGGCCTGCGGAATCGTCAACGACCACAGCCCCGACTGCTTCCGCCGCAAGATCAAAAGCCCGGGTGCCCCATGATCCCCGAAGGACGAAGTCCGCAGGGTATCGTGGGGTTTGTCACTCGCAACACACGGGTCAACCAGCCGGCCCATAAATGACCCAAACAACAGGCAGCCATCCTGCGTCAGTCCCGCCGCGAGGGGTCGGATTCAAGCGAACCATCTCGGCTCGCCAACCCGCCCAATTTATTTTTCACGTTTTCAGCCCATAAAACGCATGTCAAGCCCCTAATGCATCTAACCCTTTCCTAATCATCAACATCCAAGTGGCACGCTAGTTACCCTCAACACGCTATACTGTATATATAGGTTGAAAATGAGCAGCCCCGGACGGCCTCCGGGGCTTTTCTCATTTAGAAAGAATACTTTGAAGGAAACGCCATGTGTTATCAAGACTATGCAGACAGCCCACCATGGAAGTCCACGACTAAATCTTTTCCTATGAAGACTTTGCACGAATTCGCCAGGAGGGGGCTCCCTCCCCTCATCGCAGCGAAAGCAGGAAGCAGCGAGCAAAACCTAAACCCCTCCGCCGGGAGGGGTTTAGCTTTTCAGCCGGAAGGCACCCTACTTCGCAGGAGGAACCGCGTTCGGGTAGATCCCCGGAATTGGCGCAGTCTGCTGTTTCTCCAGCTCAGGATGTGGGAACGGCTTGCGCGGCATCATCGCCTCACGCTCGCTGGTGTTGTAGAGGAAGATCGCCTCGAGCACCGCACCCTGCTCCAGATCGAGCGCGTGCAGCCGGTCGTAGGTGTCCATGTCCGAGTGGTGCGTCCGCGTGTCATAGTCCATCGGGTCCTGGATGTACTGGAACCCTGGCAGACCAACCGCATCGAACGACAGGTGATCGGTCCCGCCCGTGTTCCGGTACGAGATCGCGGTCACGCCAAGGTCGGCCAGCGGCGCGATCCACTGCCGGAAGATCGGAGCGACCGCATAGTTCTCTTGCGTATACACGCCGCGCACCTTGCCCGTGCCGTTGTCGAGGTTGTAGTAGGCGTCCAGCGTCTCCCACTCCTTGGTCGTCGTCAGCTTGCCTCGTTGGCGCTGGAAGCCCGGCACCGTCGCAGGATCGGGATGCTCCGGCTCAGCAAACGTGCCAAAGTGATTCTTCACATAGCCCTGCGAGCCGAACAGCCCCTGCTCTTCGCCCGACCACAGCGCGATTCGGATCGTCCGCTTCGGCTTGATGTTCAGCGCCTTCAGGATGCGCACCGCCTCCATCGCCATGATCGAGCCCGCTCCGTTATCCGTCGCGCCCGTGCCGGAGATCCAGCTATCCAGGTGTCCGCCGACCATCACCACCTGATCCTTCAACTTCGGATCAGTCCCTGGAATCTCGGCAACGGTGTCGAAGCCATGCTCGTGATCGCCCGTGAACTTCGTCTCGATGTTCACCTCGAGCGTCACTGGAACATGGTTCTGCAGCAGCCGGCCAAGGCGGTTGTAGTGCTCGATCATCATCACCGCATTCGGAATCGTGACTGCGTTCTCCTTTGTCTGTGCGTTCCGGACAAGATTCGCGCCGTTATCGTCGAAGATGATGCCCGTCCCGCCGCCAGGGCGTGAATCGCGTGACGGCGTGATGATCGCCGCCACACCCTCTTCCGTCATCATCTTCACTGCCGCCGTACGCACCACCGCCATCCGCGCCCGCTCGGCCTGCAGTTGCTGCAGATTCACCTGGGGAGTTCCGGCCACATTCTGCACAGACTGGTAGGTCTCCATCTCGGCCAGCTCTTCCGTCGTATAACGATGAAACAGCGGCTCGGTAATATCCGGCGTCGGCCGCATTGCACCCAGCAGTACGATCTTGCCGCTCAGCTTGCCCTTGAATTTGTCGAGATCCTTCTCGCTCTGCAGATCCATATAGACCGCTTCGCCCGTCACCGGCCCATTCGTCGCCGGCGACCACGGCGCAGCCTGCATCCACAGCGGCTCCGGATCAGGCGAAACCATCCGCGCCCAAGTATTGATCTGCTGCCACCCCATACCAAACTCGCCCCAGTCCTCCAGGTGCGCGTTCTCCAACCCGATCTTCGTCAACGTATCGCGCGTCCACGCATTGGCCTTCGCCATATTCGGCGAACCCGTCAGCCGAGGCCCGATCCCATCCGCCAGCGCGCTGCCAAACTCCATCACATGCGAGTGCTTGAAACCCTCATCGCGAATCCGCGAATACATCGTCAGGTCGATGTTCTCGGTCGCCGGCTGCGGTCCGTAGTACGAGGGCGTTGCCTCGACAGTGGCAGCGGGTTTCTTATCGGCAGAATAAGCGGGAACAGCAAGGCTTGCGATGGCTGCCGCACAGCTCCAACGCACAAACGCACGAACGAATGACATACTCGGTGGTCCTCCAGAAATTTCAGCTAGAAACGAAGAATAGCAGAATGATTTGGAGACGCAGGCGCTTCCCCTATTGTTTCGCCGCCGGCCACATGCGTGATTATGCCTTGCGAAGTTGCCGCCGCACCCACAGTGTTCCCAAGTACCCCAGCGCCATCACCAGCACCACCAACCCTACCGGCAACCCGACCCGCTTGTATGTCAACGCGAAGTCCACCGCATGGTGCGTCACCGTGTTGTAGATCAGAACTCCGAAGATGGCGCAGAAGGTCGCCGCGAAGAACGCTGCAAACCCAAGCGCAAAGCTCATCAACAGGCTGGTAAAAAATCCCAGGTCGCCCAAAGGAACGCCAAACAGATAGCCCGAGCCAAACGTCCGGGGAGAGGTCGAGCTTCCATGCTGCGATACATGCTCCATACCAGTAGAATACTGCTTTATGGCAGAAGGTGTTGAAAGCGACTTGGTCCAGGCAACGCAGGTCATCCACGAAGCGACGGTGCGTCAAGCAGCGAACGGCGTCCGCTTCGCTTCGTTCGGCGATAACCACCTCGAAGACCGCGACCTCGAGCGCATGGTGCAGGCTGTCCCCGTTGCTATCGCCGGCGCGCTGGCTCGCAAGACCTACTACTTCGTTCCGCTCGCCCTCAGCGATCGCCGCGGCGGCGAAGCCACTCTGGTCGCCCCTGCCTACACCGCCGAGCTCGGCGACCAGGCCATCTGCCACCGCAACGTCACCCACGACGGCACCGAAGGCGTCTTCATCTCCACGCGCCTCCTCGGCGACCGTTTTGCCCTGGCCTTTGAATTCTTCATCAACGTCGGCCACGCCTTCGTCGACGTTATCGGCGTCCCCGAGGCCTTCGATCAGCTCGTCTGGGGCCAGGCCCTCGCCGACGTTCGCGGCGAAACCAGTCAGGACGCTTGGGAGAGCCGCGGTCTCGCCCTCGCCGGCAAAACCGAAAAGATCGACGGTAAACCGGTGATTGACGAGAAGGCACGAAACAACTTCCTCGAATCCGCCTTCTCCGACGCCGTCGCCATCTACCAGCTCTCGCTCTCGGTCGACTTCGACTACTCCGAGCTCCGCGAACGCGAGTACCCTCTTCTCGCCCCGCAGGCCCTCGCCGACCGCCTCCGCCTCGTCGCCCGTCTCTTCCCGCCCAACCCAACCTACGAGTTCGCCATTCGCTACCGACGCCGCGCCTAGCAGCTGTTTGCAACCGAAAGCCGCGAAAGCAATCTAATCTCTGATGAACAGTAGGAGCGCTCCAATGCCTGCGATGAGAATCTGCAAAAATTGTGGCCAGAAAAACCGCATCGCCGCAAATCACCTCGCAGACACCGGCCGATGTGGCGCATGCAAAACCCCGTTGCCTCCACTCGACGAACCCTTGCAGGTCGACGCTCCGCTCTTCGACGAGATCATCCAGAACTCGCGAGTTCCCGTCCTCGTCGACTTCTGGGCCGAGTGGTGCGGCCCTTGTCACGCCGCAGCGCCCGAGGTCGCACGCACTGCAAAGGACATGACCGGCCACGCCGTCGTCCTCAAGGTCGACACCGATAAACACCAGCAGCTAGCCGCAAGATTCAACGTACGCGGCATCCCCAACTTCGCCGTATTCTCCGCCGGCAAGCTCATCCGCCAGCAGGCCGGAGTCGTCGATCACAATGTCATGGAAGGCTGGCTGAAGTCCGCAGCTCTTGCGCCCTCAGCCTAAAAGGTCGTCGCCTGGATCAGCTCAGAACGACTGGCTTACCAGTCCCGTCCCTGGTGAGGAATGCGCGCACAATCACCCTCCGTCAGGTAGCAGCGCAGCAAGCCACAGACCACGGTGCACCCAGCACCGATAATCATGAACGGAATTCCCGCCGTAAGTCGCCCCGTGAAATAAGGAAACAGGAAGACCCCAACTCCCGCATACATCAGGATCGTCAGCACAATTCGTAGAATGCCCCTTGACATGCTTCTACCTCCTGCGCGCTTCAGCGGTAGGCTTGCGGGTACCGCAAATCCTACTCTAACTAAGCCGTTTTGGGCCATATTTTTGTGTTTTGGACAGTCGGTCGGCCCGAAAGCGGCCTGCTGGCCAGATAGCTCGCTCGTTCAGCTACCGATGCGGAGGATGCACCACCGGCCCTCGTTTGATAATTACGGCTGTGCGTTCGTGTGTCATTCGGATGCGGCATCCCAGCGGATTCGGACCATGCCCACAGGTGTTATCCCTTATCTGAAGCCATGCGACCTGATCCGGATCATTGATCATCCACGCCGTCGCATTGGTCGCATGATGGGTCTGGTCCAGATAATACGCAGCATTCATATCAAGGTCGGCGGCGTCCGCATCCATCAGAACGCAGCCGCTGTCGGCAGGCGTTGTCCCATTCACCGGCGCACAAAAATCTTCATCATGCTCCAGCAGTATCTTCTTGTTGGAACCAGTGAGGAAATAGCGCGGCGTAACCGGCGGTACTTTCGACTCCTCGGACCATCGCACCAGGTCCTCGGCAAACGCCGGTGGAAGCTGGCTCAGCGCAAGGGTCTCTTCCTTCACCTGCCTGGAGAAGATATTCACCGAGGGCGTTGGTTCGCCGTTCGTCGGATGGAAATAGAACCCGCCCAGGCCGATGCCGTCCTGCAAATCAACCCAGAGAAATCCCCGGCCCCCGAGGTACGGCCCGTTCAGGCCGGATATGATCATGTATCGCCCGTCGCGGATTTGAACCTGCAGCGTCGATCCCTTGAAAACGATGTCCAGTGCGTCGGAAAGCGGCATGTCCGATCCGTAGTGAAACATGCAATCGGGGACAAAGCTCTTCATCAATTTGCGGAATTGTTTGTCTCGAATTACATCCTTTGCCGCCACACCCGAGAACTGATTCAGAAAACTAAGCTGATCACTGGGAATTAGCTTCAGAAAGATGGCCTTATCGTAGTTCGATACCGGGGCCTGCGGTGCTTGAGGCTGCGGCTGTTGGGGGTGTGTCTCTGCAGGGTTCGGTGGGCCACTCTCCTGGGCGTTCGCCAATCCATGTCTCGAAGCATTCGGCAGAATGTCTGAATACGACAAGAAGAGCGCCAGGAATCCCAGAACGTATTTGCGCAAGAGGGCGCGAGAGTATGACATACGATCGGAATCTCCTTCGTAGGAACCGGCTCGCTCGAATTGTACCGTTCATCAGTCCGCCAACCTAGGCTGATCGTTGATAGACTGCCTTCAACAAGTCGTCTGAGACGAGTTTCCCATGCTCCTGCGGCATAGCATCGATGGAGTCACCTACAGCTTTGACGGCCTTAAAGACCTGCTCGCGAAGGCTTCGGCCGTGCGCTCAGGAGACGAACTCGCCGGCATCGCCGCACGCACCTCTGTAGAACGCGTTGCTGCCCAGATGACCCTCGCCGATCTGCCTCTCGCTGCTTTCCTGGAAGAACCTCTCATTCGCTATGAGATCGATGAGGTCACGCGCCTCATCTTCGACACGCATGACGCATCCGCCTTTGCGTCCGTGGCCCACCTCACCGTAGGCGGCTTCCGCGACCTGCTTCTGTCCTATGAGATCACCGCAGAATCGCTGCACTCCCTTGCCTCCGGCCTGACGCCGGAGATGGTTGCAGCCGTCTCTAAGCTCATGCGCGTGCAGGATCTTATTGCCGTCGCCCGGAAGATTCGTGTCGTCACTCGCTTTCGTACAACGGTTGGCTTGCCGGGCCGTCTTTCCACGCGCCTGCAGCCCAATCACCCGACCGACGATCCAGTTGGCATCGCCGCTGCAATCGTGGATGGCCTGCTCCTCGGTTCGGGCGACGCTGTAATCGGAATCAATCCCGCCGCCGATGACGTCGCCAGCACAACGAAGCTGCTTCGACTGATCGATTCGGTCCGTCAACGCTACTCCATCCCAACCCAAAGTTGCGTTCTCGCCCACGTCACCACTCAGCTTGCCGCGCTGGAACAGGGTGCGCCTGTAGACCTTATCTTCCAGTCCATCGCCGGGACGGAGCTTGCCAATACCTCCTTCGGCATCAACCTCGCTCTCCTCGACGAAGCGAATCAGGCTGCATCCGAACTTCGCCGCGGCGAAATAGGCGAGAACGTCATGTACTTCGAAACCGGCCAGGGCAGCGCTCTTTCGGCGAACGCTCATCACGGCGTCGATCAGCAGACCTGCGAAGCTCGCGCGTATGCCGTCGCACGCCGCTTCAACCCCATGCTCGTCAACACCGTCGTCGGCTTCATTGGCCCGGAATACCTATATGACGGCAAGCAGATCCTCCGCGCAGGGCTTGAAGATCATCTCTGCGGCAAGCTTCTCGGCCTGCCGATGGGTTGCGATGTCTGCTATACCAATCATGCAGAGGCCGATCAGGACGACATGGACACGCTGCTGACTCTTCTCGGCGCAGCCGGCGTCAACTACATCATGGGCGTCCCGGGAGCCGACGACATCATGCTGCAGTATCAGAGCACCTCATTCCACGACGCTCTTTACCTTCGCTCCACACTTGATCTTCGTCCATCGCCCGAGTTTGAAGCATGGCTCGCCAGCGATATGCCTCACCAACTCTCCCGGCCACTTCAACCGCAACTGCTCGCCGGACGATAATGAGATGGCAGGCGCAATGTCTCGCCTCGTCCAAACCCCGCGGCAAGATCTGCGCGATCTGACTCCCGCCCGCGTCTCCCTTCCTACGACCGGCCACAGCGTCGCTACAGAGGAGGTGCTCAACTTTCAGCGAGCCCACGCTCAGGCACGAGACGCTGTTCACGCCGCGCTTCATCTGCCTTCATTCGCCCAACGCCTTACAACAGAGCTTCCCATACTAGGTGAAGCCTCAATTGTTGTCCTACAGTTGCGAAGCAATGCACCGGATCGTGGCACTTATCTCCGCCAGCCGAACCTCGGCCGCACCCTGCATCCCGGCTCCATCGCCCTGCTGAACCCAGCCTCCTGCCAACTAGCAATCACCATCGCCGACGGACTCTCTGCTCTGGCCATCGAGCGTAACGCCATCCCGCTGCTCTCCCAACTGCTCCCTAAACTTCTCGCTGATGCTTGGACCATCGCTCCGCTCACGCTGGTTCAACAGGGAAGAGTCGGCATCTGCGATCCGATTGGCTCCTATCTTGAGGTCAGTTGCAGTCTGATCTTGATTGGCGAACGGCCGGGACTCTCCTCTCCAGACAGCATGGGCGCGTATCTCACCTGGTCTCCCCACCCAAGCCGCACCGACGCCGACCGCAACTGTCTCTCGAATATCCGGAACGGCGGCCTCTCACCCGCGACTGCCGCGGATCGCCTCTGTTGGTACCTCCGGGCCGCACGCGCAATGCAGCGAACCGGCATCTCCCTCAAGGAAGGCTCTCTCAACCTCAATCTCGCGGCCGACCCAGCCAAAGATCAGCTTTTGCCATAACGGATACCCGGGAGTGGGATGAAGAAGCTGCACGCAGCTGCGACGAGGTCATCGAGCAAGGTGGCCGTATAGCCAACGCCCGTGCGCTAAAGTGAGGCAGCATGAACGACTACAGGCTCTCCCTATCCAAGATGGCAATCCAAGATGGCACAAATTCGATGCACGCGCCTGCTCTGGGAGGGGTGTCCTGTCACGGTACGCCAGTCAAGCTACTTATGGCCAAAACAACGGTGCCGCCACTGTGATACTCGCGCGACTCTAGGGTGTGGTGAACCGTCGGACGGGGCTCTTCACGCCATCGCTCTTACCACTCGCCTGCATCGAGTCTACGGTGTAGTAATAGGTCGATTTTGGCTTCAGGTCGTCCAGGCGGACGCGAAAAACCGTATAGGAATGGTTCTGGTTTAGCCGGATGTGAGACTTCGCTGTCTGGCTAAGTTCCTTGGGATCCGTACCGTAATGCACGACCCCGAAATGCTCGTCTGAGCCGCCGGGGTTGTTGCTTGTCCACCTGATGATGGCCGAGTTGTCGCTAGCATAAGCCAATTCAAGCTCCGGCCCTTGCGTGATCCGAACGTGCGTGGCTGTCGGAGCAGGAGGAAGAATTCCCTTAGGAGCGTAAGGACCTACCTGAGCGGCGATTAAGTTTGAGAGGAGCAGGCTACCGGCCGCAGCCGCTAGTCTCACATGGAGTCTATTCATCGGTAGAACCTCAAAGAGAATTACGCGATTCATGTGGTCACGGAAAGATCAACGAAGGCGCATGGAGGAGACCATGCGCCTTGATTGCAATCGTCGTTATCGCTATTGTTGCGCCATTTGCCTTAACAGGTTGGCGGGAATGATTGTGGAATTACCTTGAGTTGCAGCAGTACCGCCGGTCATGCAAGCACCGGTATAGGTGTTGATGTCGGGGTAAGGTGTCGTGAAACCGTCGCTGAGTGTTTGCAGGAATGTGACGATCTGATTCTCCTCCACATCCGTCAAGCCGAGATGTCCGACCGTCATGTCCAGGTTCGCCGACACTTCGGGCGAAGGCCAGCAGTTTACTTTTTCTACTGTTCCCGCAGGGCAGTTTCCAGACTCGACAGACTGCTTGTACACGTCGCGGGTGTTGTAGAAGTGTACGAGTTGCTTCAGGCTCTTGATGTAGCCGTTATGGAAGAACTCCTTCTGGAAGTAAGGGCCTGGGGCCTCGGTGGTCGGACACTGCGGCGGCACTAGGGCCACATTACGCGCTGTAGACGTCTGCATTTTGCCGTCGGAAACTGAGGCAAATTGTTTCCAGCTCGAGTTCGGGTTGGGAGCGGAGCCGAAGCCGCTTCTGAGGAAAGCTCCTAATCCCAAATCGGTGTAGGAAAAGCCTGTCGGATTGAGCGTAAATCCGAAGGAATCCGGCGTGGTCTCATAATAAAAAGCGTCCCTTGGATTCTTGGGCAGACCGAGATTGGCGGAGGCGAAGCAGGTGAACACAGGCGTTGTGTCTGCTGCTGCCCCGGTGTCCTTGCCGCCGGTCATGCCCGCAACGCCCCCGTGTTTCACGGTGGGTGCAGGGGCGGTTGACCTGCCGTCCAGATGGCATGAGTTGCAATTCCCCCTGCCACGAAACAGCGCGTACCCTGCCTCCTCGTCCGGTGTCAGCGTGTACATGCCCGCCAGAAAAGCGTCGAACTTCGACGTGAACGGGCTGACCGACAAGCTCTTCTCGAAGGCGCTAAGGGACTGCGCCCAGTGATCATAATCCGCATTGGAGCGAGTGCGGTCAGACGCACTCAACTGAACTGGTGTAGCGCTCCCGCCGAGCGAGGCAGCTCCATTTGGCGTGGCGCAGATCTGCGCAATATTTGCCGGCCAGGTGATGTCGAATGAACCAGCACCCCATACCAGCTCGAAGAGCGGTCTGTACGGAGCCAGGGAAAGTTTGTACGTGATGCACGCAGTGTCAGGGTTGCCCATTTCTGCAGGATCGACAGGAGGAAACTGTGACTGCTCGGCGTCGGTACTCCTAAGCAAATATCCGGTTGCGCGTGAATCCCAGAAATTTCCGCCAAAGAAGGACGCCTCTAGCGTGTTGTACTGGAGCGGAGGGAAGTAGCTCGAATACGTGTATCTTTGCGCTGTCCGCTTGCCGGCCCGATAGTGAACCGATCCGGGATACGCGATCATCGTCAGATTCACCGACGGAATCGGTCCGCTGTAGGCGGCGTACGGCATGTGGCAGGACGCGCAGGCTATATTGTTGAACGGCGAGATGGTTTTGTCGAAGTTCATCAGCTTGCCGAGTATTTCTACTGAGGCAACTCCGGTGTCCTGAAGGATCGGCGGGTTGCCCGTCAGAGTCGGGGGCGGGAGTGCCTTCCACTGGGTGATAGCTTCCTGTTCGATGACATCCACTTCCCGCTCAACTCTTGCTAATTCGGATACAATATCCGACGGAAGAATGCCCGTCGGGTACGGGTTGTAGATCGTTGTCGGGGGCTGACTTTGCCCGTGCACGATGTGACTGGAGATGGACATGGCGACCGCGATCGTCGCACAGGCCGCGGCCAATGCTATCAATCTTGTTTGTCTCATGAGAAACCTCCCTTGGGCTGCTAGGGTTCGGGTACGGTGGATAGCTCGCTCTGGAAACGCGGCAATACCTCGATGCTCTCCTGGAGCTTTGGGATTGTAACCCGAGCAGGGTTCGAATGGTGGGGACCATGCCGCTGTCTCCTCGAATACCTGGGCGAAGGAGTCGATTCAGCACACTGGAAGAAATTGGATCCGTCGAAACAACACACCAAGAAGAATTGGGCCTATCAAACGTACCGAAGAGGATGAGCCTATCGGGGGCGAAATGTCAAGATTGAATGTTATTCAATAAAAATAAAATGTTATTTGATAAAAGGACGTTCGACCCACGGTCCGGGGCAATTATCCCGTAACGACCCCCATCGCCAACACGGCGCAGATGATAGCGGTCGCATCCTCTGCCAACGCCACCTGCCAGTCCCTGCAACCCTGCCGCAACACGATCTCTCGACGAACCACAAAACCGCCAAAAGAGCCGATCAAAGCGCCGACCACACCCAGAATGATTCCCTCGAACTCCGACCCGTTCAATCCTGCCGCCACAATCGAGCCAATCAGGCCGCCTATCACCACCCTCACCAGCAGCGGGCCAGGGGCGATTCGGTTGGGCGTCTTCGGCAACTTGTCCGCGATCAACTCAGCCAGCGCCAGCCCCGTAAAGATGATGGCGGTCGTCAGCTTAGCGGCCCACGCGGCCCAAGTATCATCCAGCGATAGATCGCCCTTATAGGCAAACCAGCAAAGCATGGCCATGGCAGTCATCGACCGCAACCCTGTCACCATACCGAGCACAGGAATGGCAATCAGCCACGTCAGTATCGCCATCGCCATTTAATTTTCCTTCATCTCGAAACGAAATGTGGCTTCGCCGAAAGCTTATTCCTTGCGCAACCAACCGTAAAGCGGGAACCTCTCCGCCATCTCCAGCACTTCGCCACGAATCTGCCGCAGCTTCGCAGCGTCGGTCCTGTGCTCGAGCGCCTGTGCGATCCATCCGGCAATGACGCGCATCTCCTGCTCCTTCATCCCGCGTGTCGTCAGCGCTGGAGTTCCGATGCGAATGCCGCTCGGTTTCATGGGCGGATTCGTGTCGTAGGGAATCGCGTTCTTGTTGACCGTAATTCCTGCCTCTCCCAGCGCGTGCTCCGCTTCGGATCCGAACATTCCCTTCTGGAAGACGTCAACCAGCATCACATGGGTGTCCGTTCCGCCGGAGATGATGCGATAGCCTTCCGCGGCGATGGCTTCCGCAAGCACTTTGGCGTTGGTCACCACCTGCTGCGCATAGGTCGCGAACTCCGGCTCCAATGCCTCTTTGAAGGCTATGGCTTTCGCCGCAACGATGTGCATCAGCGGACCGCCTTGTTGACCGGGAAAGACGCTGCGATCAATGCCCACGGCGAACTCCTGCTGACAGAGGATCAATCCGCTGCGCGGCCCACGGAGCGTCTTGTGCGTCGTCGTCGTTACTACATGCGCGTGAGGCACAGGCGAAGGATGAACGCCGCCTGCAACGAGGCCGGCGAAGTGCGCCATATCGACCATGAGGTAAGCTCCGACCTTGTCGGCGATGGCACGCATGCGGGCGAAGTCGAACAGGCGCGGATAAGCGCTGCCTCCACCGACGATGACCTTGGGCTTCTCGCGCTGTGCTGTGGCTTCGAGTTCGTCGTAGTCAATGGTTTCGGTGTCTTTGCGGACCTGGTAGCCGACGATGCGGTAGAGTTTGCCGGAGAAGTTGAGCTTGTGGCCATGCGTGAGATGACCGCCGTGAGCCAGATCGAGGCCTAGAATGCAATCGCCTGGATTGAGTAGCGTCATGTAAGCTGCGGCGTTGGCTTGTGAGCCGGAATGCGGTTGGACGTTGACGTGATCCGCGTTAAATAGGCGTTTGGCGCGGGTTCTAGCGAGGTCTTCTACGACGTCGGCGTATTCGCAACCGCCGTAGTAGCGCTTGCCTGGGTAGCCTTCTGCGTATTTGTTGGTGAATACAGTGCCTGCGGCTTCTAAGACCGCGCGGCTGACGAAGTTTTCCGAGGCGATCATCTCCAGGCCTTCGTGCTGGCGTTTGATTTCGTTTTCAATTTGCGTGGCAATCTCGGGGTCGGAGGCGGCCAGGGGGGCATTCAGGTCGATGGGCATGGAGTTATTTTATGTCACTGTTTTTGAAGTTTTTTTCTGAGGGGAGATTGTGCGTTTTTGCTGGGGGTTTTGAGAAAAACGGGTGTTTGATGATGGTTTTTTAATGGTTGATTTGTGGTGGTTAGGTGGTTTTTCGTGGTTTGTTAGCGGCATGTTTTGGAGCTTTAAATTTTTCCGGCTTTTTGAGATTTATTTTGGAGTCTGGTGTGGAAAACGGCGAAGACCGTTGGGCGAAATGTTCGAGCGATTGATGGTGAATTGAACTCCTCGGGATCCTTCCCCTTCGACAAGCTCAGGGTCAGGATGACAGCAAGGACAGACCAGCAGCAGCAACAGAGCTGCCCGATTAAAACAGAGCCGCCGATTAACGATCAGTTTTTTGTCGGGCGAGGCGTTTGAATTCTCTGTAGACGAAGTGGCCGAGGTACCAGCCGTCGAGGTATTTGTAAGGGGTTTCGCCGGTGGTGTAGTGGCCGCAGGGGAGGACCCTGGAGACGTAGTCGATGTTGAGGCGATCGAAGTTTTTGAGGACGTCGAGGGAGTACTCGAGGGGGAAGGTGAGGTCGTAGGTGGCGTGGACGACGAGGGAGCGCTTGGGGGTTGTTGCAAAGCGGTCCATGTAGGTCATGGGGCTGACGCCCGAGAATATCTTGCGGACCTGATCCTGGGTGAGGCCGGCCTGCTCGAATGCGGCGCGGATGTGACGCGTGCTCTGGCCAGCCCAGACCACATCACCAACCCAGGTGGAGGCGTGGTTGAAGGCGCAGACCTGGAGGCGGGGGTCGAAGGCTGCGGCGATGAAGGCGTAACAACTTCCGAGGCTGGTGCCGAGGACGCCGAATTGTTCGTAGCCTTGAGATTGCAGCCAGTCGATGCAGCTGCGGATGTCGACGACGGCCTGACGGCAGGCCTCGGTGGTGCGGCCTACGTTGGCGCTGACGGCGTAGTCGGAGCGCTCGAGTTCGGCGGGGCGGCGGATGTCGTGGTAGGGCTTGGAGAGGCGGAGGCAGGAGATGCCGAAGCGGTTGAAGAGGGTGCAGAGGGCGTTGTGGCTGAAGGCGTCTGCGTTCCACTGGGGCATGACGATCATTGCCTGTTTTGGCTTGCGGTTGGGGCTAGTTGGAATTCGAGGTAGAGAAGCAGATTTCTCCACTCCGCTATGGACGGTGAGACTGTTTATAGCTCCGGTCGAAATGACGGGTTTTGAGTATTTGTGCTCTGGGGCGGGGAACCAGCGGGCGTTGACGGTATCGTTTTCCGGGTAGCGGGTGCGGATGGGTGAGGTGAAGCGGAGGAACTCGGCCACGTCGAGTTCGCCGGTCTCGGCCTGGCGCTTGATTTCGGCGTCTTCCTGTAGGGTCTCGGGGCGGACGTTGGTGGGGAAGAGTTGGGGGTGGCGGGCTTCGAGGCGGAAGTCGGTGGGGGTTTTGTAGCCGAAGAACTCGTCGGCGCGGGCGACGATGTCGGCGTTGACGGCGATCATCCGGTCGAATTCATCTGCCGCAGGCGCGTCGTCGGCTGCCACCGCATGGGATGCGGCGGCGAGGGGGCTGAAGTCCTGGAGCCAGTCGAAGCCCCATTCGAGGGGGCGGACGATGCGGTTGGTGTCGCGTGTGGTGAGCGCGGTTT
>Ga0185299_10000203_pt1 | contig 182719 bp, 131 predicted proteins | sample PaiPotPPA55metaG_FD_128002 | JGI IMG/M metagenome (GOLD analysis project Ga0185299, IMG submission 128002) | Iron sulfur acid spring bacterial and archeal communities from Banff, Canada, to study Microbial Dark Matter (Phase II) - Paint Pots PPA... ...
TCACAACCTTGCTTTGAGGGACCGCCCTTTATGTTCAGTGTGGTCTTCCAATGCGGCGTTTTCTCCCAGGCGTTATAAATTTCCTCATGACAAGTTTTGCAGGTCTCCGCTCCCACGTACTTGGAACCTTCGGAAGAAGGCGCAGTGGCCGTAGGTGCGCTGGTGGATTGGGCGTTCTTACCAGCAGTCTGCTGGCTCGCTTGGCCGGCGGCATACGCTCGCGCACCGAAAAGACATAGCGCCGAGAACAGAAGAACTCGACAGGCTTTGTGATAAAGTTCGTGGCTCATAAGTTTGAGTCCCTCAGCTTCATCTCATCAAGCAACGCGAGACGCCCCCAGTAACCAGTTTGATTTCCTGGAAATTGCAGAAATTCTAACGTGACTTACAATTCCAGAACTGTTCAAAATTGCTCAACTCTCAAACAGAGACACCTGTCTAGTGCACATTTGGTCTCGGTCGTCGTTGATTTGTGGGAGTAGTCCTCCGCAGGCCAATTGTCTACGGCAGACCAGTGCAGTTCTGTGATCCAGGTCACAAAATAACGTGTCTGGGATCACTCAAAGTGCCAAAACGGGAGAATGGTTCAGGCTTGAGGGAGAAAGTTAGGCTTCAAGTAATTCCTGGAGATCTGTTTTGCCGGTCGTGAGGGTGACACGAACTATCGCCTCCAGTTGGTGAAAATCGTTGCAACCCTGGCCACTGTCCGTGGTTGCGGAAGGGTTTCCGTCCAGCTGTCCAGTTCGTGTCGCGTTGCGCCGATCTTGCCTTCCTGGTGGACTTGCCCGATTGCATCCTTGACGCACCCTTCTGGGCGGATTGGCCGCGCGCGCGGGCGGCGCAGGAGTAACGGTGGGAGCGATACGGGTCACGTTCTGGGGTGCACTGGCTATGGCGCTAACCGCAGGCGTCGGGTGGTTGTTCGGAACCGTTGCGTGAGCCGAGCCAATGGGAGGCCGGCGCGGCTATGTGCCGCTTCACCGAATGCAGCTGAGGACGTAGTTCTTCTGAATGGAAGGAAGCTCTGAGGGCTACCGTGGATTGTGACAGGATTCAGAGGTCAAGCACAGCCGATATGGAAGAAGAGTCGGCCACCAGGCGCACACAAAACCCAACTTTCTTGAAAAGCCTTTGCACCGTAAAATTGTCCCGCAACAATTCGCCGGATACCCGATGCAGCTTCTGGCCACGCGCGATCTGGATCAACCGGCGCAATAACTCGGTTCCCAGGCCTTGTTTCTGGTACTGATCGGACACCAGAATGGCAACTTCAGCCTCATCCTGTGCGTCGAGTCTGATCAGTCTGCCCACTCCCAGGATCTGCTGCTGCCCCGTCCTTTTGTTTGTGTAATCCACCACCAAAGCGACCTCGCGCTCATCGTCAACGTGACAAATGCGAATCAGGCGCTCATGCGCCACGCGCGATTTCAAGCTGAGCGAGTAGAAGTAGCGCATGTAGACACTGCGGCCAGAAAGCGTTTGATGGAATTGTGCCATCAGCGGTTCGTCATCGGGGCGGATCGGCCGAAGTAAGACCTCTGTTCCATCTTTCTTGGTGAATTGTGAAACCAGCCCGGTAGCCGGCTCCGATTCAGATTTCCCTGGCCTTTCCGCGGTGGTCTGCGTTATGTGAATCAGGCTTTCTTGGATTTGGTTCATAAAACCCTCATGCCCAAGCTGATGATCAGCCGCGACCTCAGAATAACGAAATATTTAGACCTGTGTACGCCTCTTGATCTCGACTTGGATTTCAAAGTTCTGAGGCGTCGCCAGCGCACGCGAGACCAGACACAGCGCCTTCGCTTTATACAAGAGAACGATCGCTCGCTGCCGGTTCTCTTCACTGGCAATCGTCAAGTTGGGGCGGATGACAATCTCGTTGAAGCCATAGCCGGTGTCCGTCTTACTCACGGTTCCCTCCGCTTCCACCGCCAAGTCCGTGTATTCAAATTTCGAGTACGCAGCGATTTTGAGAAACGTCGTCGTAAAGCAACTCGCGAGCGCAGTCATCAACAGGTCTTCGGGTGTCCACCTGCCTTCGACGCCGCCGAACTGCAGCGGCGCCGTGAAATGAATTGCGTTTGGGACCGAATCGGACTTGGCAATACCGGTCTGTCCGGAAGTCCACCAAGCTACAACGCGATACTTATGTTCATTTTCCATTCCGTACTCCCGGGAGCTTAATTGCGTTTCACGGCCATTGTTCCTGATGATTCTGTGCCAAAGGACCAATCAAAGCGGTGGCCGAGGTCACCGCTCCTTGTGATGCCAGTCACATATCGGGTGCTACAATACGCTCAACTGGAGGGTGCTGATGCGCGCCCCTTACGGCTTAAATATCATCGACAACTGCCTCATCTGTCCTGTTCGGGAGGAGCATTTATTCTGCAATTTGCCTTTGGCTGCAGTACAAAAACTGAATGAAATCAAGTCCACTGCGGTTTATCCGAAATCAAGCGTGCTATTTATCGAGGGCCAACAGCCGCGTGGGGTGTTCGTACTGTGTGCGGGAAAGGCGAAACTCTTCACATCTTCGAGCGATGGCAAAACCATCATCACTAAGATTTCGGAGGCCGGAGATGTCTTGGGTCTGAACGCGACCATCTCCAATCGGCCCTATGAAGTTACGGCCGAGATGATGGAGCCGGGCCAGGCCAATTTCATCGCCCGCGACGCGCTCCTAGAATTCCTGCGCGAACACGGCGAGGTGGCATTGCGAGTTGCAGAGCAACTCAGCCGCAACTACTACACAGCATATGAGGAAATCCGCACTTTAGGTTTGACTAGTTCACCGTCGGAAAAGTTTGCAAAGCTGCTACTCTCTTGGGCGCCAGAGAGGGGTAACGCAAATGAACCTGCGCGTGTGAAGATGACGCTGACACATGAAGAAATCGGGGAAATGATCGGCACGACGCGCGAGACGGTCAGCCGCTTGTTCTCTGATTTCAAGAAGAAGCAGTTGCTGCAAACGAAGGGATCCACCCTGATCATTCGCAACAAACCTGCCTTGGAGAAAATGTTGAACTCCTAAGGGGGCATGTATCGGGCGCCGTCACTCCGAACCGACATTAGCAACCCTCCCTAAATCTCTGCGAGTTTAGAGAATTCGACGCGTTCCTCCATCAACGGATCGGTCGAGTATGCCAGCCGCTGTTCAATTTGTGCGATCTGACCGCGCAACCACCCGGCAAAAGCTTCTTCCAACTCGATCTGCGTGCCGAAGCGATAGAAATAATTAATGGTCTCCCCCTGTTCATTGAGGGGAATAAACCGGCACGGCGAACTCTCGCCCCGAAGTTCACGAGGAACGAACTTTATCAATTGACACTCGCTGCACGGATGCGTCCGAGCGGGGTCGCCTAGGTTCGGACAACTGGGCGAGTCTTCCAGGATGTAGGGAGGACGCCGCGGTGTGCGGGGAGAGCGCCCGTAGCCTCCATCTTCTACGAACTTCAATTCAAACTTGAGGAGTTCCAGCATTTCGTGTTCGTCGTGTGACATACATCACCTCTTAATACCAAGAGTCGCAAGGACCAGTTTGTCCTGCAATGATGGCGATCACGCTGGCTTGTGATCGCCATCACTCTCACGGATGTTTCCGGTCACATGCTGTTGCGATTTGCCGAATTAATATCGCGCTGGAGGGTGTCATGGAACGGCCCTTACCCAACGAGCCGAAAGGTTGGCGACAACTGCAGGCGATGGCCCAAAAAGAACGTAACCCGGAAAAACTGGCCGCTATACTCGAACGAATGAATCGTCTGTTAACCGCCCATGAGAAAAAATCATTGAGGCAAGAAGCTAAGCCGGAGTGATTGGAATAACACGTAAATCCTTGACGACCGAAGGGCAGCACTCTCGGCGTTAGGTCCTACAGCAGCGTGCCAGAGCTGCGCAATCCAGTTAGGCTTTTGAGGAACTGATCGGCCCATGCTTCTTCATGAGTTAATGATGGAAAAGGCCTCGTCTTTGATTCTGGGAATGGATGGCCCTAGCTCTTACCTGCCACGAACTTCGCCTCTAGCCTCTCATACACTTCCTCCGCACGGCGCAAGGCTTCCTCCACGTTCTCGCAGATATTTTCTGGGCCGACAATTTCCGCGAACTCTCCCTGATGGATCAATTGTGCGGGCTGCTCGCGGGCCCCGCAGAGGATCAGGGTGCGCTTGCTGGCGTGCAGGGTCCTGGCGACTTCTTCCAGAGCGAACAGGCCAGTGGCGTCGAGGGCCGTCATGTTGCGCAGGCGCAGGATGACGACCGGAGGGAGCTTGTGGAGATTCTCGGTGACGACGGAGATTTTATCGGTCGCCCCGAACAGGAACGGGCCGTGGATGCGGAAGATGGTGGCGTAGTAGGGGATGTCTTTGTCCTGGAGAATATGCATGCGGCCGTCTTCGATGTAGTCGTCGGTGACCTGCGACACCGTGGTGGTGGCGGCGACGCGGCTGATGAAGAGCAGCGCGGCCAGAATCATTCCCGCTTCGACGGCAACGGTGAGGTCGGCGAAGACGGTAAGAGCGAAGGTGACCAGCCAGATGCTGATGTCGGTCTTTGTCAATTTCAGCAGCTGCGGAATCTCGCGCCACTCTCCCATGTTGTAGGCGACGATCATCAGGATTCCTGCGAGCGCAGACATGGGGACATAGCTCACAAGCGGCGCGGCGAAAACAAGAATACAGAGCAGCGTGAGCGAGTGGATCATGCCGGCGATCGGCGACTGTGCGCCGGAGCGGATGTTGGTGGCGGTGCGGGCGATGGCGCCGGTGGCGGGAAGCCCTCCGAACATGGGCGAAATAATATTCGCAACGCCCTGGCCGATGAGCTCGACGTTGGGATTGTGGCGGTCATTGCTCATGCGGTCCGAGACCACAGCGGACATGAGCGATTCGATCGCGCCGAGCATCGCAACCGTGAAGGCCGGGCCGAGCAGGCCGTGAATCAAGTCGGTGCGGAATCGCGGAATCTGAAGATGCGGAAGGCCGCTCGGGATTCCTCCGAAACGGGTTCCTATGGTTTCTACTGGGAGCTTGAAGAAGTAGACGGCTGCGGTTCCTAAGAGCAATGCGACAATCGGACCGGGGATGCGCGGGGAAAGACTGCGGCAGATGATCAGGACCAGCACGGTGAAGACAGCAAGCGCGGTCGCTTCGTAGGAGAGCGTGTGGAAGTTTCCAGCAAGAGCTTCCATGCGCAGCCAGAAGACGCCGGGGACTTTATCGAGACGCAATCCGAAGAAATCTTTGATTTGCGTACTGGCGATCAGAACCGCGATGCCATTTGTGAAGCCGATGACAACGGGGCGCGGGATGAACTTTACGCCGGTACCGAGCCCGGTCGCTCCCATGATGATCAGCAGAATCCCGGCCATGATCGTGCACATGAACAGGCCATCAACTCCGTGCGCGGCGATGATTCCCGCGATCACCACTACGAAGGCGCCGGTCGGTCCGCCGATTTGAGTTTTCGATCCTCCAAGGGCCGAGATCAGGAAGCCGGTGACGATGGCGCAGTAGATGCCGGCTTGCGGCGTAAGCCCTGAGGCGATGGCGAAGGCCATGGCCAGGGGAAGCGCGACCAGACCGACGGTGACTCCCGCGATCAGGTCGAGGAGGAATTTGTGACGGTTGTAATCGCGCAGACAGAGGACTGACTTCGGGAGCCAGCGGTCTTCTAAGAAAGTAACAGCCATTGCGACATTATGGCAGCGGTTGGTTGAACTCGGTAGAGCATGTAGGCGAAAAGGGAATACCGAAGGGCACCGCCCGACCGTAAGACTGTCGTTGAGAGAGATCAGTGGTCACTCAAGGCGAGGCGATGGCAAAACCAACCTTGAGTTTGTCCCTGGTCTTGTTTAACGCTAGTCTGCGGTCCGGAACCGGCGGGCGTGTGAAGCGTTGCTATGTCCGCTAGCGACCAGAGATTCAATGCTATTCTGCGGGGTCGTAGTTCAGATTTTGCCCAAGCCATCGTTCGACCTCTGGCACGCTCATCCCTTTGCGCTCGCTATAGTCGGCGATCTGGTCGCGATCGATCTTTCCAAGGCTGAAATATCGCGAGTCCGGATGCGCAAAGTAAAGCCCGCTCACGCTCGATCCGGGCCACATGGCAAACGACTCAGTGATCAGCATTCCAGTATTCGCCTGAACATCGAGCAAACGCCAAAGCGTACCCTTCTCGGTGTGATCCGGGCACGCCGGATAGCCTGCGGCTGGCCTGATCCCACGATATTTCTCTTGAATAAGGTCCGCGTTGCTCAGGCCCTCTTTACACCCGTAACCCCATTCACACCGCGCTCGTTTGTGCAGGCATTCGGCGAAAGCTTCCGCCAGGCGATCGGCAATGGCCTCCGCCATGATCGCGTTATAGTCGTCGTGCTTGGCCCTGAACCCGTCGCACAGTTCCTTCAAGCCGATGCCGCTGGTTACCGCAAACGCACCGATATGATCGGGCAACCTCGTCTCCTTCGGCGCGATGAAGTCTGCGAGCGATCGGCACGGCTCATGGCCTTCCTTATTTGATTGCTGGCGAAGGAAGTGGAATCGTTCGAGCACCTGTCCGCGTGTGTCGTCCGTGTACAACTCGACATCGTCACCCACGGCACTGGCGGGAAAGAAGCCGTATACACCCCGCGCCGCGATCAGGTTCTTTTCAATCATCACATCCAGAAGAGCATTGGCTTCAGCAAAGAGCTGGCGCGCCTGTGAACCGTGTGCCGGGTGTTCGAAAATGCGCGGGTAAACCCCTTTTAATTCCCAGGTGTGGAAGAATGGTGTCCAGTCGATGAAGTCTCGCAGCGTCGCCAGCGGAAAGTTGTTTAGAACGCGCACCCCGGTAAAAGAGGGCGCAGGCAGGTCTTCGGCACGCCATTCGATCGGCGTGCGTCTTTTGCGCGCAGTCTCAAGAGAAACAACAGTCAGCCGCGGTGCGGAATGGGCCTTGCGGAGCGCCTCATAGTCGGCGCGATGCTGAGCCACGAATGCCGACTTACCCTCGTCGCTCAAAAGACTGGTCGTCACGGGTACCGCCCGGCTTGCATCCAGGACATGGATCACAGGCTCGCTGTAGTGGGGCGCAATCTTGACAGCCGTATGCGCTCGGCTCGTGGTTGCCCCACCGATCAGCAAGGGCAACTTGAAGCCCTGCCGCTCCATCTCTCGGGCCACGTGTACCATTTCGTCCAGCGACGGAGTGATCAAGCCGCTGAGTCCGATCATGTCTGCCTTCTCCGCCGTGGCGCGTTCGAGGATCTTTTCGCAGGGGACCATCACTCCCATGTCGATCACTTCATAGTTATTGCAGGCCAGGACGACACCGACGATATTCTTGCCAATGTCGTGAACGTCACCTTTAACCGTCGCCAATACGATTTTTCCTTGTGCCTTAACCACCTGGCCAGACGCAGCCATCGCTACTTTCTCGGCCTCCATAAACGGCGTCAGGTGCGCCACAGCCTTCTTCATCACGCGCGCAGACTTGACCACCTGGGGCAAAAACATTTTGCCCGCTCCGAACAGATCGCCCACCACACTCATGCCCGCCATAAGTGGGCCTTCGATAACTGACAGTGGACGCCCCAGCTTTATGCGAGCTTCCTCTGCGTCGGCTTCGATGTATGCATCGATTCCCTTGACCAGCGCGTGCGAAAGACGTTCTTCGACGGTGCCCTGGCGCCATTCTTCCGCTTTTTTTTCACTGGCTATCGCTCCCGCGCCCTTGAGCGATTCGCCGTGCTCCACCAATCGCTCGGTCGCATCGGGACGGCGGTTCAGCAGCACGTCTTCAACCAGCACCTTCAGTTCAGGCTCAATCTCCTCGTACACCTCAAGCATCCCCGCATTCACGATCCCCATGTCCATGCCTGCCGTAATGGCGTGATAAAGAAATGCGGAGTGCATTGCCTCCCGCACCTTGTTATTGCCTCGAAAGCTGAAAGAGATGTTCGAGACTCCGCCGCTCACCTTGGCATGCGGAAGATTGGCCTTGATCCAGCGCGTGGCGTTGATGAAGTCGACCGCGTAGTTGTTGTGCTCCTCCATGCCAGTAGCGACGGTAAGGATATTCGGGTCGAAAATAATGTCTTCCGGTGGAAACCCAACTTCGTCGACGAGTATCCGGTAAGCGCGCTCGCAGACGCGGATCTTGTCCTCGTAAGTGGCTGCCTGACCCTTCTCGTCGAAGGCCATAACCACCACCGCCGCGCCATACTTGAGGACCGAGGCGGCGTTTTTGCGAAACTTTTCTTCGCCTTCTTTCAGCGAAATCGAATTGACGATGCCTTTGCCCTGCAGGCACTTCAGCCCAGCCTCGATGACCTCCCACTTCGAGGAGTCCACCATGAAAGGCACCTTGGCAACTTCGGGCTCACTCGCGAGCAACTGCAAGTAGCGTGTCATGGCTGCTACGCCATCGATCATGCCCTCGTCCATGCAGATGTCGAGGACGTTGGCTCCGTTTTCGACTTGCTGCCGCGCCACGCTTACCGCTTCTTCATATTTGCCTTGCTTGATCAGCTTCGCGAACTTGGGTGAACCGGCAACGTTCGTCCGCTCACCGATCATGATGAAGACGCCGGACTGTTGGGTGAAGGGCTGCGATCCGGAGAGGCGGAGTGGCTTCGTCTTCGCGGGCTGGGCCGCGCTCACTCGATCAGACACGCTCACGCTCGACTCTCAATCTGGTCGGCGAAGGATTCTTCAGCAGCCTGTGTCCCCCACCTTCGCGGAGGCTGGCCTTCGAGCGCTTTGGCGATAGCATCGATGTGCTCGGGTGTATTGCCGCAGCATCCGCCGGCAATATTGATTAGCCCCGACCGCGCAAAGCTGCCCAGATAGCCGGCCATATCCTGCGGCCCGAGATCGAACCCGGTTTCCGACAGAGGATTCGGCAAACCAGCATTTGGGTAGCACGAGATGGCCACGTCCGCCTTCTCCGAGAGTTCCTCCAGGAACGGATACATCAGATCGGGACCGATAGAGCAGTTGAGCCCCACCGAGAGTGGCTTCGCGTGTTCCACCGCATTCCAGAACGCCTCAGTGGTCTGCGCCGAGATCATCGTTTCGCCGCCCCGGCCCACTGCTGCTGAAATCATCAGCGGCAATTTCTTGCCATCCTGATCGAACACCTCACGGATGGCTACAAGTGCTGCCTTGGCGTTCAGTGAATCAAAAATCGTTTCGACCAAGAGCAGATCAACCCCGCCGGCGATGAGGGCACGCACCTGCTGCATGTAGGCAGTCTTAACCTGATCGAACGTGACTACGCGGAAACCAGGATCATCGGCATCGGGGGAGTTCGAAAGAGATACAGTCAGCGGCCCGATCGCGCCCGCCACGAACCGTTGACGCGAGGTCGCACTGCCGACACGGTCAGCCCACTCACGGCACTGCCGCGCCGATTGCTCATTAATATCCCAAGCCAGGCTACCGAGAAACGAATCGTCGATGATCTTTTGATAGAACGCCGGATCCTTTCGCCCACCACGCTCCCGAGGATCTTCCACGAAAAACTCGCTCTGCGTAATGCTGGTTGCTCCGAAAGTGTTCGTCTCGATGATGTCCGCTCCAGCCTCGAGAAACCGGCGATGGATGTCGCCGATCATTTCCGGCTTGGTCAGCGAGAAGAGGTCACCGTTGTTCAGCAGGCCCTTGGTCGAATTCTTGAAGCGCTCCCCACGTATGTCCGCTTCAGTCATGCCGTACGTGCGGATCGTCGTGCCCATCGCTCCGTCGATGATGGCAATTCGATTTTCGAGGATCTTTTCAAGAGGATGTTGATGGTTTGTCGTCATATTTATCGTCTTAACAGTTCTGCCCTACTTCCGCACCGAAAACACCACTCCTTAATTATAGCGATATGGTCGCCCCTCATCCGTCATACGTTCCAAGGCTGACGACGCTCTGGTCTGGTTATGGGGGGCAGCGGCAGGGTCTGCTGTATAGTTTGATGCTCTACCGATCAATTCGTTACGAATCCGGGAGGCGTTGCTGTGACAAGACGTTCCAGTTTCATGCCGCACTTGCTTCGAGTGGTTTTGACAAGTTTGTTGGCCCTCGTTGCTTGCCTTTCTCAGTCAGTTGCGCAAGCGCGGCACCATAGCAAAATTTTCGGGGGTTACTTTGAAGAATGGGGCATCAATTACGGCGGTTACAACATTGCGGATTTCCAAAGGAATGGTGTGGCCGATGAACTGACACATTTGATTTACGCCTTCGGCAATGTGACCCCGACTTCTCCGCCGGCGTGCGCCATTGCTGATCCCGTGGCCGCTTACCAGAATTCGGCGGTGCCTAGTGTGAGCGGCAAACCCTACGCGGCGCCGCTGTACGGAAATTTTGGCGCAATCCAACAACTCAAGGGGCTGCATCCCAATCTGAAAGTGTTGATCTCTTTGGGGGGACAAGCGGGGAATGTTGCCGGCTTTGTGACTGCCGCAGGCTCCGCAGCCGGCCGCGCCGCACTCGCGTCCTCGTGCATCAGCATGTTTGTTAACGGCAACATCGCTGCAGGGGTTACGGCTCCCGGCCTATTTGACGGCTTCAATATCGATTGGGAGTTTCCCGGCCCTGCGGACAAAGAGAACTTTACCGCCCTGCTAAAAGAGTTCCGTACGCAACTCAACGCTTTGTCGAAGACCACGGGCAGAAAATATGTCTTGACGTTTGATTCTCCTGCGAGCCCAAAGAAATATATCAACATCGATCTTAAATCCGCCGCAGCGCAAGTGGATTTCCTCACCATCGACGGCTACGATTACGCCGCAGCGGAGGAAAAGCAGACCAACGAGTCATCTTCTCTATATGACACCGCTTCCGACCCTGTGTATGCCGACGACCGCTACATCGATGCGACTGTAAAAGCCTATCTAAAAGCTGGAGTGCCGGCGGCAAAGTACACCATGGGGTTTCCGTTGTATGCGGTCGGCTGGACGGGTGTCCCTAACGTGAATCATGGCTTGTACCAAAGCGGAGCCGGTCCTGCTCCAGTTCTCTTGACTGACGGATCGGGTCTGTGTCCGAATCCAGACAAAACCAATGCCTCACCCGGTTGTGACACTATTTTGACTGCGGGATTTGCAACCTACTCAACCATTGAGAACCTTGCGAATAAGTACGGGTACGCCGCCTGGTACGATTCGGCCAGGATCGGAGCTACGCTCTACAATCCGGCCACCGGAACTTTTTATACCTACGACAATCCCGCCGCAGTCGTAGCGAAGACGGCTTACATCAAGAAGCATAAACTCGGCGGCGCCTATGTTTGGGCACTAAACGACGATGATCCCAAAGCATCCCTGACCAAAGCAATTGCTGCCGGCTTGAAGTAAATTGAGCCGGTCCAGCCACCACTCTCCGCATCAAGTTCGGTTTTCGTAACAAGATCGCTCCAGAGTCGCCTTTTTTCCACACTCCAAAAGAAACCTGCTCCCCGCTTGCTCGCCCCACGCCTTCTAGTGGTTAGCGCCTCGCTGGTCAAGTTGTAGTTCGGATTCCGCAAAACGAAAAAAAATTCTTGACTGAGTTGCTTAACCGGAGTACGCTCCTTCGCGTTAGTGCTATAGAGCAGTTTTCAAGCTGCAGATCTTCCGTGAGTGCTGAAAATGAGCGCTAAGTACAGCTAACTCTCACGACGCGGAGTCCGATGTGACCGCAACCGGACTCTTCTCTCAATCACCCAACCGCGGGCGGATCTCCTGGCACGTCCCCCGAATCAAGGAGCCACAATGAAGCGTGCGTTGCTTTTCTCCCCCCTACTCTGCGTCGTTGTCTCGGTTTCGCTGTTGGCGCAAGCGTCAGTCACTCTGAGTCCGTCGAGTTACAACTTTGGCAGCACCGCGGTCGGCACAGGCACCGCGTGGGTTACCTTCACACTCGCTAACAGCGGCAGCTCGGCCGTGAGCATCAGCAACGTCACCGTCAGCGGCCCATTCGTCGTATCCAGCAATTGCGGATCCTCGGTGGCCGCCAACGGCTCGTGTCCAATCTACGTGTATTTCTACCCAACAGTGGCGGGCGCGGCCAGCGGCACGCTGACAGTGACCGACGCCGCCGCAAATAGTCCGCAGACGTCTGCTCTCAGTGGCACTGGCGGAAGCGGCGGCAGTTGTACGACCACACCCAGCGCTCCAACTGGATTGGCGGCATCGGGCACAACCAGCTCCGGCACCAACTTAAGTTGGACCGCGGACACTGCTCCCGCAAACTGCACGATCAGCAGCTACACCGTATTGCAGAACGGAACCTCGATTGGAACCGCAACCGGCACATCTTTTGCGGTCAGCGGACTTGCGGCTTCGACCTCTTACAGCTTCACGGTTGAGGCGACAGACGCCAACGGCACTTCTGGCCCAAGTTCCGCCGTGAATGTGACGACACTGGCGAACTCGTGCACGACTACGCCGAGCGCGCCTACTGGATTGGCGGCTTCCGGCACAACCAGCTCCGGCACAAACCTGAGTTGGACAGCGGTCACTCCTCCCGCGAACTGCACGATCAGCAGCTACACCGTATTGCAGAACGGAAGCTCGATTGGAACCGCAACCGGCACGTCGTTTGCCGTGAGCGGACTTGCGGCTTCGACCACTTACAACTTCACGGTGGAAGCGACGGACGCTCATGGTACGTCGGGCGCAAGTTCGGCGTTGAGCGTAACGACCTCCGCCAGCGGCGGATCGGGATGCGCCACAGCGTGGAGTTCCACTGCGGTCTATACCCAGGGCATGACGGCGAGTCAGAACGGCGAGAATTACGTCGCCAACTTCTGGACGCAGAACCAGAGTCCGGCCACCAACAACGGCGGGGCAGGTAGCGGTCAACCTTGGACTGCGACTGGCGCCTGTTCGAGTTGCTCAAGCGCACCGGCTGTTCCTACAGGATTGGCGGCATCCGGAACGACCAGCTCGAGCACAAACTTGAATTGGAATGCGGTTACTTCACCCGCAGGATGCAGTGTCAGCTATAAGGTACTGCAGGGCGGCACCACGATCGCGACGCCAACCACAACCTCAGATGCGGTCACTGGCCTCACTCCTTCGACCACTTATAGCTTTACGGTGGAAGCGACAGATGCTGCCGGCACATCAGCCGCGAGTTCAGCGGTGAGTGTGACGACTTTGGCCAGCTCATGCACCACCAAGCCAAGCGCTCCAACCGGGTTGGCGGCCTCCGGCACGACCGATTCGAGCACAAACCTCAGCTGGAATGCGGTCACCCCTCCTACTGGATGCAGTATCAGTTATTCGATCACGGGAGGGCCATCGAAGCTAACCACTAGTGCCACCTCTGATACCGAGGGTGGACTGTCGCCTTCAACCAGTTACACCTTCTCGCTGACAGCCACTGACTATGCGGGTTCATCGCCTGCAACGACGGTGACTGTGCAGACATCCGCCCTCAGCAGTCTGATGATGGCAGGTTGGTACGAAGAGTGGGGAACTTACTACGCCAACGCGAACGTTGCGGACCTGCAGAACAATGGCGTAGCCGGCGTCCTCACCCACGTCATTTACGCCTTTGCCAAGCCGGTCGCGAACGGCAGCAACGTGAATTGCGCGCTCGCCGACTCCTATGCCGATTACCAAAAGAATGTGCCGCAGGTGCCTGGCGCTACTCCGGCCACGGCCCCGCTGCAAGGGAACTTTGGTGCGCTCGTGCAACTCAAGCAGCTCCATCCCAACCTGAAAGTGTTGATCTCCATCGGAGGATGGAATCCCCCCACCTACAACCAACTCTTCGACACTGCAGCCAGCACGCAGGCTCAACGCCAGGCGTTTGTTGGTTCGTGTATCAACATGTTCATCCAGGGCAATATCGCCTCGGGTGTCTCCACCGGTACTCTCTTCGATGGCTTCGATGTCGACTGGGAGTTCCCGAACGCAAACGATACGGCCAACTTCACAGCGTTGATGACCGAGTTCCGCAGCGAGCTGAATACGTTGTCGGGAACGACAGGCAAGACGTATCAGGTACTGGCTGATTTGGCTGCCGGTCCGTCAACCCCGGGCGCGGCCGTGGACTCGGGCAACGACGGTGGTTATGACACGATCAACATCGGCGGCCTGAATGCTGTGTTGGACTACATGAATGTGGACGGCTATAACTACGCCGGAGACTGGTCCAATGCCACCAATGACGCGTCTCCGCTGTACGACGAAACTGCCAGTCCGCTGTACGGAAAAGGTGACACGATTGACTCAACCGTACAGTATTATCTGGCGCATGGCGCATCACCGGCCAAATACACCATGGGATTCCCGCTCTACGGTGTGGGCTGGACGCAAGGTCTGACCTCAAGCAACAGCGGCATGTACCAGAACGCAACCGGGACCACGGATCCGACGGGAGCTCAGACCCCGAATGGAACCGCTCCGGTTCCCAACATTAACGGAGTGGGGAATTGCCCGACGGGTCAGAACCAGGGGGGGCCAGCTGCCGGATGCGACTTCCTCTTGACCGACGGCATGGCGACCTACCGGTCAATCGTAAACCTGCTGAACAATGGGTTCACCCCCAGCTACGATGCCGCCCGCTGCGCGGCGCGTATGTTCAACCCAACCACCGACACCGCCTACAGCTACGACAACGCTCAGTCGGTACAGTGCAAAGTGAACTACATCAAACAGTATGGCTTGGGCGGCGGCTACGTTTGGGCGGTGAAAGATGACGACCCGAACGGAGACCTGACCAAAGCCCTGGCTACAGATCTCAACCCGTAGAGACCGGCGCCAGGAATAATCACAAAGGCAGGCTGAGTGATCAGCCTGCCTTTGATTTTGAATGGATGATCTTGAAATGGTGATCTGTGCCGGGCATTGCACTCATGCCGACCTGCCAGGCACCGGCTAAAAAGTTGTGCTCCAAAAGTATGGTATTGCAAGTTCCGCTATATAGCTCTATACTCCGCCGGTCCGTAACTTACGAACTCCGGAGGCCTCTGCTATGTCCGAACATTTCCTTTCGCGCCTGCTCCGAACGGCTCTGCTGACTGGGCTGGCCCTCGTTGCATGCATCTCTTCCTCATTCGCTCAAAACCATAAACAAGGCAAGATTCTCGGGGGATACTTCGAAGAATGGAGTATCTACTACGCCGGCTACAACATTGCGAACCTGCAGCAAAATGGTGTGGCCGATCACTTGACGCATCTGCTCTACGCTTTTGGCAATGTCACCACCACTCCTGCGCCGGCATGCTCGATTGCCGATAGTTGGGCCGACTATCAATCTCCATATCTGCCCAGTGTGAACGGTAACGCGTATCCTGGGCCGCTCTATGGAAATTTTGCGGCCATCCAACAACTCAAGGGACTCCATCCGAACCTGAGTGTGCTGATGTCCTTAGGAGGGGCCTCCAGCGCCAACACTGCGGCCTTCGTTGCCGCCGCCAGCACCACGGCCGGACGGCAAGCTCTTGCCGCTTCCTGCATCGACATGTTTGTCAATGGCAACATAGCCTCAGGTATTACCGCTCCGGGCTTGTTTGACGGCTTCAATATCGATTGGGAATTCCCCACAGCGACTGACACGCAGAACTTCACCGCCCTGTTGCAAGAGTTCCGCAAGCAGCTGAACGCCTTGAGCGAAACTACGGGAAAGCAATATAGTCTGTCGTTCGATGGGCCCGCCGGAGCGCAGAACTATGTCAACATCGATCTCAAGAATGCAGCCAAACAGGTAGATTTCATCACTATCGATGGCTACAACTATTCCGGATCATGGGTCACGCAGACCAATCACGCATCGCCCCTATACGATTCCTCTGAGGACCCATTGTTTGGCCAGGGACTCGACATTGACGACACGGTAAATGCTTATCTCAGTGCCGGCGTGCCTGCATCCAAGTACACCATGGGTTTGCCCCTCTATGGCGCAGGCTGGACGGGCGTCCCCAATGTGAATAATGGCTTGTACCAGAACTCAACTGGTCCTTCTCCAGTCCTCTGGGCTAACGGAACAGGTTTGTGTCCGGACCTCAGCGGTAATACGCCGGGCTGCGACACCCTGCTGACTCCCGGACTTCTCACCTACTCGACGCTCTCCACGCTCACATCCAATGGCTACAGCAATTACTTCGATCAGCAAAGAGGCGCGGTATCGCTCTACGATCCGACCAGCGGGACCTTCTATACCTACGACGATCCCTCCACAGCTTCTCTCAAGATGACTTATATAAACACCAAAGTTCCGAAAGGTCTTGGCGGCGCCTATGTATGGGCGCTGAAAGACGACGATGCAAGCGGGACCATGGTAAAAACCATGGCAGCAGGCCTCGGTCGCTAGTCCAATAACCCTCGCCGTAAAGAAGAACTGAGGCAGGCTGACTAATTAAGTCAGCCTGCCCCACTTTGTGTTGGGGAAGGTTATTCGTTAGGCGCTTCGGGAACCGCCTGGACGAGATCCCGCAAGGGCTTGATGACGGTGAATTGAACCACTGCTCGCGGTTTCGCGGCTTCGCCTAAGACAGCTAGTTTCTCAGCCTTCCAACCCGCGGGCGCTGGCAGTCGGGATGAGATATAGGAAACCGCTTCGAGACCTATCGTGCCCAAAACAGTGAGCTGCGGAGCTAACGATTCTGCCTGGGCGAGGTTGGCCGAGCCTGCCATCAAGTGCAAGATTCCAGGCTCCGCAGCGATCCAGGCTTTGAAGCGAGTAGTAAGTTCGGTTTGTTCCTGCAATCGGGTTGCGGGGTCCTGTAGATAAGAGCGAATGAGCAGCTCGAAATTGTGGCGGGATGGCGGGTCGGGCGGAAGAGAGTCGACGAGTTGATCGAGTGGCGTGAGCTGATTCGGGTGCTGAATTTGTGCGCGCTCGTCGAAAGTGACAGGCTCGATAATGGAGGCCAGGGTATGCAGTGGACTGATCTCTTGTGTCATGGCCAACTGACGCAGGCTCACCGCTTCCTGAGAGATGTGCGTGAGGCCTAGACCTTCCAGTCGCAATGACTCGGCAGCAAGTCGACGGTACATGTCGTCTACGTTGTCCACGTCACGCGGCGACCAGAGCCGTTCGGCGATGGCTGCGGCACGTGGCCAGATTCGCGAATCGATATCTTGCGGGGAGGTCTGCTCAGTCCACATGCAAGCCTCTCCACCGAGAATGCGCGCCTGCTGCTCCGGGCTGAGACCGCTCGCTTGCGGCAGCGGATCCACCATATAGTGCGCCGCGGCGGTGCTCATAAGATTCAAGTAATAGCCCGCGGAGAGAATGCTGTCGTAGCCATTTCTGGCTCCGGCGGCGAGTGAATCGAAGCCGCGCCAGCTCTGAACCACAATGTCCTTGGGCAGATCGGGAGTGAGAATCTCGTCCCAGCCGACCATGTGCTTGCCATGCTTCTCAAGAAGTTTGAGGAGCCGCTGGTTGAAATAATTCTGCAGCGCTGCCGTGTCTTGCAGCTTGTGCTCCCGCATGAAAGCCTGGATGCGCGGATTCGCCCTCCACTCTGCGCCGTTGTTCTCATCCCCTCCGATGTGCATGAAGTGGTCGGGGAAGATAATGGCCATCTCTGCGATAAAAGTGTCGAGGAATTTATAGGTGCTTTCTCGCGTAGGATCCATCACCGGATCGAAGACACCGAACTCCCGCTCGATGTGGAAGGGGCCAGGCCCGCTGGCGAGATCGGGATATCCGACGAACCATGAGCTGGTGTGTCCCGGGATGTCGAACTCAGGTACGACGCGGATGCCGCGCTCGCGCGCATAAGCAACAATTTCGCGGGCTTGCTCCTGAGTATAGAAAAGTCCGTCGGAGCCCATCCCCGTTAGTTTCGGGAATGCTCGACTCTTCATGCGGAAGCCCTGGTCTTCACTAAGATGCCAGTGGAAGACGTTAAGTTTAACCGCGACCATCCCGTCGAGAGTGCGTTTGATAACGTCGAGCGGCATGAAGTGTCGTCCGCAATCGATCATGAGGCCGCGCCAGCGAAAACGCGGAGTGTCGCGAATCGAAACGGCGGGAACAAAATAGCCCGTGGCATCCGACTGAACTAGTTGTTGGAAAGTTTCGAGACCGTGCATGGCTCCGACCACAGTAGCGGCATGCAGGCGCGCACCCGAAGGTGTGACTTCAAGAGAGTAGGACTCGTCTTCATCGACGGACTGGATGGTTTCTCCTGGTCCGTCGACACTGACAACCAGGGCCCCGGATGTGGTGGCGGCCGGTGGAGATGTTGGAAATGGAATGCCAGTCTGAGTCCTGAGGCGATTAAGGCTGCGCGCCATGGCGGCGTCGAGGCGAGCATCCCGATAGTGGTCCGTGATGGCAGCAAAAGCGGGTGCGAGGTTTAGTTGGCCTTCCTGCGTGGAAAGATGCGAAGGTTGCGGCATCAAGGTGTTGACGAATCTCGGAGCTGGGCCTGGCGGAGTTGTCTGATTTGGTGGGCCAGGTAATGCTGCTGTAAGAGTTGCGAGAATAACTGCGCCTATTAGATGCATCATAAGCCTCTTTTTCGCGGGGCTGGCTACAGCGTTCTAGCGGAAGCGTCGAATAAACAAAGTGTGCCGCTCCGACCGGTAGAAACCGACTACGTAAATCGCAGCCTTACCCTTTGATGAATAGATAATCTGGCGAATGCGCAACATTGGAGCGCCGCGAGGCACGCTGAGCAACTCCGCAATGTTGGCGTCGGCTGACGTGGCATCGACTTCTTCGTCGGCGTATGCCAATTTTGTGTCGTAGTCATGCTCGAGAATCGCAAACAGGGAATTTTTTCCCAGAGCGGCCGACGCCAGATCGGGAAAATCAGCGGCGGCTAAGTAGCAGGTTTCCAGCGCAAACGGCTCTTCCCCGGTAAGTCGCAGACGTTGTATCTTTACCACTCCGTTGGTTTCTGGCAACCCGAGCCTGGCCGCAATTTCCGACTCGCCCTCAATCACCTTTGCCACCAACACTCGGGAGCGCGGAGCCAAACCACGGCTCGACATTTGCTCGGTATAGCTCATCAACTTGTTAAAGTGGATCTTCGGCACAGCGACGAAGGTACCCGCCCCGAGGCGGCGTTCGACGATTCCTTCCTGTTCCAGTCCCGCCAAGGCGTGGCGAGCCGTCATAAGGCTCACCTTGTGGGTCTTGGCCAACTCGCGCTCCGATGCAACCGCATCCCCCGGTTTCAGTCCAGCCGCCGCGATCCGGTTGCGGATCACGCTCTGGATTCTCTTGTAAGCCGGAGTTCTGCCGTGATGGTTTCCAGACATATTTATTGTTTCCAGACTTTCTTGGACGGCGAGTCTTTGCTAGGAACGGGCCCCCGGGATGTGTTGAGTCCCGCAGGGCAGTCGCCCAGGGTACCGTATGCTATATAGCGTATTGAGGGTTTGATGTAAAGGTCAATTCTCGTGAGAGATGACATCGGCGGTTCCTTGCGGACGGTTCCCATGGAATCGGCCATTGAAAAGGCACGTTCGGTAGCTCGATCAGCCTGGTGCGCATCCCGGATCTGGCGGGCAATCACTAAAACCAGCGTTTTTCGATGCAATCCTCTCCGAATTTTGGGGTCTAACTCTGATTTTTAGTGCTTCCAGTCTCGATCTTCCGGGAGAAGGGGTTCGGATGGCCGGGGGCCATCGAACAATTTTCTCAGGGTGATGGTTTTTTTCTTCTTGACTATGAACCACTGCGTGCTATATAGCATAGTGCGTTTAGAGTATAGGCCAATTTGTAATCCCCAGTGGGGAACTCGGTTTGAGGAGGCATTTAATGGCGGAATTGACGTGTGGAAGACGTGGAGACTCAACCGAAAAGAATGATCGCGGATTTGTCCGGAAGCATTCTTTATATCTGGCAGTCTGCGTAGTTGTCCTAACCTTGTCCGCAGTAGGCGTGGGACAAGAGTTGGCGGCGACACTCACCGGGACGGTAAGCGATTCCAGCGGAGCCGTTGTACCTCGAGCGACTGTCGTCGTGCACAGCGAGGAAACCGGCGCGGACGTCCGTTCCGTGACCACCAGCGACACTGGCAGCTTCAATATTACGAACCTGCCGGCAGGTCGATACACCGTGACCGTTACGGACGCTGGATTTCAAAAATTCGTGGCAAAAGAAGTAATTCTCAACGTTGCGGAAAAGCATACGCTCGATGTGACGATGACGACTGGAAAAGCCAGCGAAACCATCGAGGTGACAGCGGAAAATATCGCGATACAGACAACCACAGCGGAGGAATCAGGGACGGTCACAGGCGACCAGGTCCGAGAGTTGGCGCTGAACAACCGCAACTTCGAACAGCTGATCCTCTTGCAACCCGGCGTTGCCAATCAATTACCCGATAAGGTCGGCTTTGGCTTGGCGAACAACACCTCAATTTCTGTGAACGGCGCGCGCACGGGAGCTAACAATTATACGGTGGACGGCGCCGACATCAACGACAGTGGTTCGAACGGGACCTTGCTGAATACCCCGAGCATCGACGCCATTCAGGAGTTCACGCTGGAGCGCAGCAACTATGATGCGGCGTTCGGGCGCAGTGGCGGCGGTCAAATCGTGGTTGCAACCAAGTCGGGAACGAACACATTCCACGGCAGTGCTTATGAGTTCAACCGCAATAACTTCTACAATGCGAATACCTTCGGAGGCCGAGCCTCCATTGCGGCTGGGAATCCCCTTTCCGCGAACAACACGGTCCCGATCGAGCGCTACAACGACTATGGCTTCACGCTCGGCGGTCCACTGTTCATTCCGAAGATATTCCACCCGGAGAAGGACAGGACATACTTTTTCTGGTCGGAGGAGTGGCGCAAAGCCAGCACGCCCGGCACGAATCAAATCAATGTGCCAACCAATGCGGAGCTTGCCGGTTCGTTCACGGGTCCGATTCCGGTTGCTCCCGCGGGCTGTGTTACTACTGCCGGCGGCGTCTCTACCATCAACCCCTCGTGCTACAGCAAGAATGCCACTGCTTACCTGAACGCATTCATGGTGCCCAACCCTGCCAACGATCCAACGGGGACGCAGTTGATTACCAACTACGGCCAACTCAATAATTTTCGCCAGGATATTATTCGCCTCGACCAGAACGTCGGGGAAAAGGTGCGTATCTTCGCCCGTTATATGGAGGACGTTGTTCCACAAAACGAGCCTTTCTCATTATGGGGCGGCGGAAACTACCCTGGAGTAGAAAACACATCGGTGAACGCGCCTGGCCGCAACCTGGTCATAAATGCGAGTGTTACGATCTCACCGAAGGTAGTGAACGAAATAGAATATGTGGACGCGTGGGGCGCGATCAATTCCACTCTCAGCGGAATTGCAAACTCGCCGGCTTTTCTCAGCCAACTCACCAACAACACTGCATACAAAGATCCGAACGGTCGAGCCCCTAATGTAGGCTTTACCGGAGGAACTCAGGCGGTCCCGGCGCTGACTGGTTTGGGCAATGGAAGCGCGCCCTACTTCGAGCGCAACATCGACAAGAACATATTCGACAATCTGTCGATCCAGCACGGAAATCACACCATCCGCGCCGGCTTTACGGCGATGTGGATGCAGAAGACCGAGAATGCTTCCTCTGGTTTCGCGACGTTCACGTTCAGCCCCACGAATGGTAATCCGGCTTTCGCTAATTTCCTCCTGGGGCAAGCGGATAGCTATAACCAACCTAGTAAGGACACCATCCCGCACCTTAACTACACTAACTTTGAACTCTACGTGCAAGATGACTGGAAGGTAACTCGGCGCCTGACCATAAACGCGGGGGTGCGATGGAGCTACTTCCCCTCACCAACCGACAGTAACAACACGCTGAACAGCTTCGATCCCCTTCTGTTCAACCCGACCAATGCCGCGCTCATCGATCCCGCATCTGGAAATATGACCGGACTCACGGTTGGCGGCGCCGCGACAAATGCGGCAATCTATGCTAATGGACTCATCTTTCCTCGGGGCGCCGCTTGCACGGCCGCTCAAGCTATCGCGCCGCAGGTGTCATGCTCACCGTTCGGCGCCCGGGTTAATCCCAACTCGAACAACAATTGGGGACCGCGTCTGGGCTTGGCGTGGGATCCGCGCGGAGATGGCAAGATGGCTGTCCGCGCTGGGTTCGGCATCTTCTATGACCGCACTCTGAATGGCATCTGGGAGCAGAATGCATTCACCGATCCACCGCTGGTCCAAAGTGTGACGGTGAATAACCCAGGTAGCGCTTTGAATCTATTCGATAATCCGCTTGGTGGACAGGTGGCTGGTCCGTCGCTTGGTCCAAACGGTTTGATCGCAACTGGGACACCAGCCTTCAAGGTTCCGAGCTATATGGACTACAACCTCTCCGTGCAACGCGAAATAATGCCTAACACCGTTCTCGAAGTTGGGTATGTGGGTACGAAGGGAACGCATCTGCTCGGCGATGTTGATATCAATCAGCCCACCCTAGCTGCGCGCCTGGCGAATCCTGGCGTCGACGTAAACGCGATCCGTCCCTATCCCGGATACGGAGTAATCACCGATCGCTTGCCAGTCTTTACGAGCAATTACAACTCGCTGCAAGCTTCGTTAAACCGTCGCTTTAGCAAAGGACTAACGGTGCAACTTGGTTACACCTGGTCGAGGCTTCTCACGACGAATCCACAGGACCGGTCCTTGGGCACCTATAACACCTACGATCTGAAGCAGAGCTATGGGCCATCTACCCTGAACACTCCGCAGATGTTCGTCGCCAGCTACGTGTACGATCTGCCGTTCTATAGAAACCAGAACGGCTTCGTCGGCAAACTGCTTGGTGGGTGGGAAATTTCTGGGATCACCACGATCCAGACCGGTCAGTCGCTTACGATCACACAAGGTTCAGATCCCTTTGCAGCGGTGTCAGTTCCCAATTCGGTGGGTAGTTGCGTAATCTCCGCCACAGTTACTTCTTGTCCGCTCTATCCCGGCGGTCTGGGCATGACGCGTTCTGGCAGCACGATTCAAGTTCGTGCCGACCAGATCGGCAGTGTCGGTGGGCCCAAGACCGCAGCCCAATTCTTCAATACAGCTGGCTTCACGGACGCTGTGGGGCACTTCGGCTCATCCCGTCCAGGCGCAATTTATGGACCCGGATTACAAGTTTGGGATATGTCGCTGATCAAGAACATAAGATTCGCGGAACGGGTTTCCTTGCAACTCCGTCTCGAGACTTTCAATACTTTCAATCACGGCAACCCGAGCACGATCGACACGGGTGTGGACGACGGGGCAAGCTTCGGCACCGTCAATGGATGGCATGATCCGCGCAACGTGCAGATCGGCGCCAAGGTCAACTTCTAACCGCGTCTAACAGCTACCCAGAGCGCACGTCTCGGCGTGCGCTCTTTTATTTTCCAAAACAAATCCGCCACGATCACATACTCTTGCGCGGCGCTTTCACTGGCTCTCGTTCCTTTTAATGGCTTCCTCTCTGCTCTTCTCCTGAATGGCTAGCGCCGTCTTTTGTTCGTTTGCCGCTTCGGAAGTTTGTCCTAGCTGCCGCAATGCGCTACCGAGAACGAAGTGGGCCTCGACGTAGTTGGGATTAATCCGGATGGCCTTGCGCAACGGCTCAACCGCCGCGCTGGGATGATGCAAAGTGAGTTTTGCCTTTCCCAGACCGAACAGAGCCTCAGCGTAACGAGGATTCGCAACCAATGCAGCTCGAAAATGAGGCTCGGCTTCTGCTGGCAGGGAATTATCCAGAAGGATTAGACCGAGGATACAGTTTGAGACTGGATCGTTGGGGAAATGCTGTAATTCCGTCCGAAACTCCTTCTCGGCAAGTTCATTCTCGCCTTCTCGCCAATACAGGAAGCCCAGGCCGGAATGCGCGCCCGCGAAGTTTGGATCCGCTTCGACCGCGGCTTGATATTCCTTGATAGCCTCCGCTCGGTTCGACATCTGGTCATAGGCCGTACCCATCATTATGTGAGCGGATGCCGAATTTGGATTGACCTGCATGATTCGACCGAACACGCTAGTAAGCGCCTTGTAATCCTTCATCCGCAGGTACGCTTTGCCGAGCATATCGAGAGTCTCTAAATCGGATGGCTCGATGTGGTTCGCCCTTTCCAGATATTCGGCGGCTTCCGGATAACGATCAAGAGCAAAGAGCGTGAGGCCAGTCAAGTCGAGAATCTGAAAATCGGTTGGGTACCTCGCCGCCATTGGCTGAAGCGATCGCCACGCCGGCAAGTAGCGTTGAGCTTTAAAGTAAGCGATGGCCAGATTGCGTTCTGTCGAAGGGTCGTCAGGATGGAGTTTTAGCGCGGATTCGTACAACGGGATCGCGTCGGCCGGTCTGCCCATCCGGGCCATCACAATGCCCAAATTGTTGAGCGCGACCAGTGAATGCGGATCGATTTTCAAGGCGCTCCTGAGAGCTTCCGCCGCGGCCGCGTTGTCGCCTTTGTGCATCGATTCCGCGGCATGTTCGAGATAGGTGTGAAGCTGGATTTCTGCGGTATTTGGTACCGGTGGGTTCGATTGCACTCGCGTTTGAGCCGCCACACAATTCACGACCAGCAGCCACATTACACAGGTTCTCGCGATCCGCCTGGCGAACATTCCCACTCGCATACGCCAAATTTTAACGCACTGGCACGAGATCGCAGCAAGGATGGCGTCGGCTCGCCGTTGAGAGCTACCAAACCTACTGAAAGTGAAGCATTACAATCTCTGGATTCGATCCCAACCGCAACGGTGGCCCCCACGTTCCTGCTCCGCTGGAAGTGAATACCTGCATCTTCCCAATCCTGCTTAAGCCATACACAAACTGACGGTAAATCCGCCGCGCCATCCAACTCCACGGAACGAACTGCCCAAGATGCGTATGCCCGGATAGCTGTAGGGAAATGCCCGCGGCCTCGGCGATCTCGGGATGATCGGGCGCATGCGTCAACAGAATGCTGGCGCGATCGCGATCCAATCGGATGCTGCTCAGCACGGACGCTAACTGTCCTTCCTGCACCGCATTCCGGTATTGCACGCCAATAATCTGCAGCCCGTCTACCTCCAATTTCTCATTACTAAGGACCCGCACACCGGCCGCCGCGATGGCATGCAGGTATTTGCTGTCGTCCCCGAATTGCTCATGATTTCCAGCCACGAAATACACGCCGTGTGGCGCCACCAGTCGGCTCAACGGTTCCGCTGCTTGCCGGGCATCAATAGCGGTACCGTCATACAAATCTCCAGCGATAAAAATCGCATCCGGCTCTTCTTCTAAAATCTTTGCGACCATGCGTCGGAGAAAATTGCCGTTTCGTACATGTCCCAAATGCACATCGCTGATCAGCGCCGCTCTTCGCCCCTGCCAGGCTGCTGGTAAGTTCGCAAGCCGCACTGTCGTCCGCGTGATTCGCGTCCAATTTGCGTTGAAGACACCGTAGAGTCCGATTAATACCGCAGCCCCGAACAGCAATTCCGCAGTCCTGTGGAAGTTTGTATCCAGGCCGGCTAGCCGTGCAACTCCAAAGATAATCCAGCAGAAAATCGCAGCGAGCAAGAGGAAGCTGAGCAGGCCCATCCAAACCGCAGCGACCCTGTAAAAGGCGCGCAAAGCAGAATTGGTGTACCGAAAGGCGAGTAGCGAAGCGGCGACAAAGCTCACTGACAACAAGCCCAGCATGAGTTTGATCCAGAACGTCCCGTGGATTTCTCCTCCCTCGGGCGAAAATGTCCACGTCTTATAAAGAAGATAATGGGTTAAAAAAAGGACGGACTGAATAACTGCGATGAAAACGACTAAATCTCTTCGTGCACGCATGGTGCATTAGATTCCTCAACCCACCATTCGGATTGTTTGGCATGCCTCAAAGCCAAAATATCGATGCCCGGACGTGATCGAAGTAGCGGAATCCGTGGATCGGGCGATCGGATCCCCTATTAGCTTTCTCTAGTAGTCTGACGTAAATAGTGTGGAAAGAGCGACTTAGACTTCCCGAAGTACAACACTGGGTCGGTCGTTTACGAAAAGCGGGGACAGCGGAAGTTCCACGCGGAAACTGCTCCCTCGGCCTTCCTGGCTCGAGACTTTGATTTCGCCGTTGTGTGCGGCACAGATGGCTTTCACGATGGAGAGTCCTAATCCGGCTCCGCCAGTGGCGCGCGAGCGCGCTTTGTCGGCGCGATAGAAGCGCTCAAAGACATGGGGCAGGGCATGCGCCGGAATGCCAAGGCCGTTGTCGGAGACTATGAGGATTGCGCTGTTTCCCTCCCGGTCAACGCGCACCTCGATCATACCGCCTACCTGTGTGTATTTGATGGAGTTATCGACGAGGTTCACGATTATCTGTTGGAGGCGAACCCGGTCCCCCAACACATGAACTCCATTTTCCGCACGGATGCGTAGCCCGATCGATCTCTCCTCCGCCAACAGCTTCATTTCGCCTGCTGTCGACGCCGCCAGTTCTCCCAAGTCCAAACGCGACTTCTCCATTTTCACTTCCCCGGCGTCCAGACGCGAGATGGTCAACAGGCTTTCGACGATTCGAGACATCCTGTGAGTTTCTTCCAAGGCGCTGCCAATCTGATCTCCCAGAGCTGCATCCCTGCGATGGTTCTGCGCAATCCCTTCAAGTTCGAGTTGCAGGATGGTTAAGGGTGTACGCAACTCGTGAGAAGCGTCGGCGGAAAAGCGGTTGATCTGTTCGAATGCGTTATCCAGCCTCTCGATCATCCGGTTCAGGGACATCGAGAGCCGCTCCAACTCATCGCCCGACCGTATCACCGGCAGGCGCTCGCTCAAATTCGTGGAAGTTATGCCCTCCGCCCTCTTCGTGATCTCGTCCACTGGTTGCAGCGATCGCCTCATCAGCCAGTAGCCGCCTGCCACCGCAAGCGAGACGACGAAGGGCATGTAAATCGCAAGCGTCAGCAGCAGTCCATGTAGCACGACCTCGATTTGATGGTATGGTGCGCCGCTCTCGACGATGAAGCGAGTTCCGGCGGGCGTGGTCACGGTTATCGAATTGATCAGCAGGCGATTGCCGGATTCGAATTGAAGTTTCCGGGAACCATCCATTTCCTTGTCGCGGGGAAACGGAATTCTCCGTGGGTCGAATGTGCCGTCTTTCGGCGCGCCCGAAAGGTAGAGGACCTCCCCGTCCTGATGCACGACGCGAATAAAGAGGCCGTTGACCTCCGGCGCATACGCCTCGGTGATTTCACGCGTCAGCCAAGTAACGTCTTTGTCTGGCAATTGCGAAAGCAATTGCGTGCCGATAGCCCGGCACTCCCCTGCCAGCGTCCTCTGCAGATTCCAATCCAGGTATCGCTCCAGCCCCAGATATACCGAAGCGCCGAACACCAACAGTGTTCCTGCCAGCAGGCCGGCATACCATGCCGTGATTCGAAAACGCAAAGAGCGGGTATTCATCATGGCTGCGCCCCGTGACCGATACTGTAGCCTACTCCGCGCACCGTGCGAATTAACTTCGGATCGAAAGCATCGTCCACCTTGCTGCGCAGGTGCCGGACGTACACGTCGACGATGTTGGTGATGCCATCGAAGCTGTGGTCCCACACGTGTTCGATAATCATGGTCCGCGACAAAACTCGGCCGGCATTCGACATAAGATATTCCAGCAGGGAAAATTCCTTGGCCGTCAGGTCGATCCGCTTGCCCGCGCGCCTGACCTGCTGTGCCAGGCGATCAAGTTCGAGATCAGCCACGCGCACCACACTGCTGCGGCTGACCGGGCCGCGCCGCAGCAAAGCCTTCACCCGCACCAGCAGTTCGGCAAAGGCGAACGGCTTGGTCAGGTAATCATCGGCGCCCGCTTCGAAATTGCCAACTTTGTCCGCCACCGCATCGCGGGCGGTCAAGATCAGAACCGGAACCTGAACGTTCTCGCTGCGCAGCCTGCGAAGGACCTGACTGCCATCCAGTACGGGCAGCATGAGATCGAGAATCACCAGATCGTAGTGATAGGTTGTCGCGAGATCGAGGCCTGACTTACCGTCCGCGGCAACATCGACCGCAAACCTCTCCTCAGTCAATCCACGCGCCACAAAACTCGATACCTTAGTCTCGTCCTCTACCAGCAGAATACGCATGCGATTCTCGCCCAGTAAGTATATTGCGGTTTTACCAAAACCGTTAGAGAAGTCAGATGAAAATTCATTCAGAAATGCGCATTCGCCTCACATGGGATTCTTCGCGCGCCCGGATCTCGCGATCATGAATAACGTTTCATCAGGCCTTCACGGAATGTTAATGTGGACCCGCCACGATGATTCCCGCCATGCTAAAAAAATATGGTGCCGGGCTCCTGCTATTCGTCTGGGCGCTCGCTCCTTTTTCTGCCCCTGCCCAATCGACCTCTTCGACAGAACATGTAATTGCGGATCATTGGATTGCAGTCCGCGCCGGCCGACTATTCGACGGTACCGAGAAGCTGGCCGCCAATCAGGTGATATTGATCAAAGGGAATCGCATCGTTAAGGTTGGCCCGGCGGAGCAACTGCAGGTGCCCGCGGAGGCTGAAGTAGTGGACCTGAGTCACGCCACCGTCCTGCCCGGGCTGATTGACGCTCACACTCACGTCTTCGGTAACGGACCCGATTTCGATAACCAAATCCTGCGCGAGTCTTATCAATACCGTACGCTGACGGCGCTGGCCAATGCGCAGAAAGACCTGATGGTCGGATTCACCACGCTGCGCGATCTGAAGACGCTGGGCGCAATGTATAGCGACGTGGATCTGCGTAACGCGATTGACCGCGGCATCGTCCCCGGCCCTCGCATGCAGGTGGCGACCAGGGGACTTCAAACCACCGGCGGGTTCATTATGCGCGGCTACTCTTCCGACGTTCCGCTGCCCAGTGCCCTTCAGGTTGTCGACTCTCCATGGGCGGCCCGTGAAGCGGTCCGCGACCAGGTCGCACATGATGCCGACCTGATTAAGTTGTACGCGGCCTACGACTTTCATTTCTCCAGCGACGGCAAAATCGTAAGTCCTCCGACCTTCACTCCGGAAGAAGTAAACGCCATCGTGGACGAGGCGCACAAGAAGGGACGCAAAGTTTCCTGCCACGCCTTCGCCGGAGAAGGCGTACGCAATTGCTTAAACGCAGGCGTCGAGTCGCTCGAACACGGCGCTGATCTCGATGATGGTGACCTCAAGCTGATGGTGCAAAAGGGGATTTATCTTGTGCCGACCCTTTACCATTACCAGCTTGATCGTGAGCACGACATGAAGAAGTATGGGGGGCACAATGTCGCGGATGTTTCCGAACGCAGCTTTCGCAGGGCGGTAGCGGCCGGTGTTAAAGTCGCATTTGGTTCCGGCGTTGGACCTTTCCCGCACGGTACGCAGAACAAGGAATTCGAATACATGGTGAAGTTTGGCATGACTCCCGTGCAGGCAATTCGGGCTGCAACCACGGAAGCGGCCCTGCTGATGGGATGGCAAGACCGGATAGGCTCGGTGCAAGCAGGCAAGTTCGCGGATCTAGTCGCGGTCGCGGGTGATCCGATCGCCGACATTACCGAGCTTGAGCGCGTACAGTTCGTTATGAAAGACGGTCACGTATTTAAGAACGAACTCAAATGAATAGTGACACCATCAGGAGCAAAAGAATAATGCAGAGGCGCGCGTTCTTGAGAAATGCAGCCGGAGTTGGAGCATCGCTAGGACTGTTCGGAGCTGCCGAGTCAAGGCTTGCGGGAGCGCAGACCGCGCCTTCCGCCGCTAAGGAGTCGGCGGGTGCGACCTTCCCGCAAGTTCCAAATTTGACGAAGTATACGTCTGAGTTTGTCGTGAACCTCAAACTTGCGGATATCCCTGCAGAGACGCAGGAACTCGGAAAGAAATCAATCCTGGATGGTCTTGGACTCGCTCTCAGCGGGTCCAAAGCCGAGACTTGGAAATTTATCCAAGAGTATCTAAGACCTTTTGGGTTTCCCCCAGGCGCTGGTGCGGCGGTGCTGGGATCCGCGGTTCGGCTTCCAGCCCGCTTCGCTGCTTTTGCTAACGGAGTGGCCATTCACGTCGACGATTACGACGACACACAGCTCGCCGTCGGCAAAGACCGCGTGTACGGTCTGCTGACTCATCCCACGGTCCCCGTACTGCCCGCGGCCCTGGCGACCGCCGAAGTGGAAGGCAAGAGTGGGAAGGAATTGCTCGTTGCTTACCACAGCGGGGTGGAAGTGGAGTGCAAGATCGCAGAAGCAATTTCTCCGCGCCACTATGAAGATGGATTTCACTCGACCGGCACTTGCGGAGTTTTCGGAGGAGCAGCGGCCTGCGCCAAACTAAAAGGCTTCGACGTGGTTCATACGTCTCGCGCCTTTGGGATTGCCGCCAGTCACGCAGCCGGCCTGCGCGAAAACTTCGGCACGATGATGAAGGCGTTTCAGGCTGGGCATGCCGCTGAGTCCGGTGTGGTAGCGGCGGATTTCGCCGCGATCGGCTGGACCGCAGCGGAACAGATTCTGGAAGCGCAGCGCGGCTTCTTCCATGCCTACGGTGGCACGTACGATCCCGCCTCAATCGTCGATAAATTAGGCAAGCCCTGGACGTTGCAGAACCCCGGCGTCTCCATCAAGCCGTTTCCCTCAGGTTCATTAACTCATCCCGGCATGACCGAACTCATGCGCCTGATTCATGCTAACTCCATCCAAGCGGCGAATGTCGAACATGTTGACGTTGGCACCAATCGCAACATGCCAAACGCTCTGATTCACCACCATCCAACCACTGGATTGCAGGGGAAGTTCAGCATGGAGTTTTGCATGGCGATACTTTTGCTCGACGGGAAAGCTGATCAGACAAAATACACGGACGCAGTGGTCAATCGCGACGATGTAAAGAAGATGATCGAGCGGGTCCGCTTCTACGTCGACCCCGAGGCCGAAAATGCGGGCTACGATAAGATGACCACGATCATCAAAATCACTCTAAAGGACGGCCGCACCATCTCCGGCCGGGCCGATTTTGGCAAGGGAAGTCCAAGCGATCCCATGAGCTACGACGACGTTGCGGAAAAGTTCCGTGGCTGCGCCGCGTTTGCGGAGTGGCCCAGTTCAAAGGCGAACCAGGTAATCGATATGGTGCGCCAGCTCGAAAACGTATCGGACGTCCGCACGCTGACGGCGCTCCTGCAGTAATTAGTTGTGGCCTGAACAAAATCTGGGATTGCGAGGGATCTTGAAGAACTACAAAATAGCGGTGATCGAAGGCGACGGGATCGGAAAAGAAGTGGTTTCCGAAGGCATTCGTGTGCTTGAGGCGGCGGGTCGCGGTTTTGATTTGTCGTTCTCGTGGGAGCGTTTCGATTGGAGTTGCGAGCGGTACGCCAAGACCGGCCGCATGATGCCGGAAGACGGTCTCGACCAGTTGCGTCCCTTTGACGCCATTTACCTGGGGGCAGTGGGTTATCCCGGGGTGCCCGACCATGTTTCGCTCTGGGGCTTACTGATTCCGATTCGCCGGGCATTTCAGCAGTACGTCTGTGTTCGCCCGGCACGTTTGCTGCAGGGCATCACAAGTCCGCTCAGCGGCCGCAAGGCCGGGGATATCGACTTCATTATCGTCAGAGAAAACAACGAGGGAGAATACTCGGAGGTCGGCGGCCGCATGAACCGGGATACCGAGTTCGACATGGCGATACAACAGAGTATCTTCACCCGCCGCGGCTGCGACCGCATCATTACCTGGGCCTTCGAACTGGCTCGCACCCGCAAAAAGCATGTCACATCGGCCACCAAGTCCAACGGCATTGTTTACTCCATGCCCTTCTGGGATGAGCGCTTTGCCGCGATTGCAAAGAAGTATCCCGACGTAAAGACCGATCAGTACCATATCGACATTCTGACCGCGCACTTTGTCGCTCATCCTGACTGGTTCGATGTTGTCGTTGGATCGAATCTTTTTGGCGATATTCTTTCCGACCTGGGGGCGGCAGTTGTGGGATCCATGGGCCTTGCTCCTTCAGCCAACATAAATCCTGAGCGGGAATTTCCCTCGACCTTTGAACCGGTACATGGGTCCGCTCCCGATATCGCAGGGAAGGGAATCGCAAATCCTATTGCCCAGATATGGTCGGGAGCGATGATGTTGGAACATCTCGGCGAGAAACAGGCGGCTCGTGCTATTGAACAGGCTATTTTCAAAGTGCTGGCGCACTCCGATATTCGAACCCGCGACATTGGGGGCCGCGCCAGCACGAGGGACGTAGGAGAGGTGATCGCCGCCGAGGTTTCGTCGGTAGCCTAGCTCTGTGTAGCCTCTCCCAGTCCGCTCGTGCTAAATCGCGGAACAACTTACCGCTACTGTGTAACTTCGTACACCCGTAATTCTGCTACCTGTTTTTCGTGATGCGGAACCGCTAGGTAATACTGGTTCAACTCAGGAACCAGAACACCAGTCTTTGCCCGGAACGCGGTCGCAACATGTCCGACGCGATCGAAGTGGTCAGGATCCTTTTCCTGGAACACGTCGAGGAATTCGGTTCCCGCGTAGTAGATGCGCTTGCTCTGGCTGTCATATGCCATGTCATCGACCATGGTTGCGGCCGGATAACTGGTGACAATCTTGCCCGTGTCAGAATCCAGCACGACCAATTTTGCGGGAACACGAGTACCCAGAAACAGGCGATGCGCATCCTCGTCGAAGGCCATCGACGTTGGATTCTTTCCCGCTTCCGCAGTCGACCAGGTGTTCAGCAACTTGCGGGTCTTGCGGTCATACACTTCCACTGCGCTCTTTCCGCGGACGTTGACGAACATCCGTGGCCCTGATTTTTCGAAGGCTACGCCTTCCACATCGTCGGAGTCGATCTTGATATCGCCGACACTTTTGCCGGCGTCCACATCAAGAATGGTAATGTAGGCGTTGGGCAGCTTGCCATCCTTGCCCCCGTTGACGACGTAATACAACTTTGCGGCAGAATCGTAAGCGCTGGCATCAGCCCCATCGCGAACTTTAATGCTTCCCACGGGCTTATACGATTCAGTCTCATAGACCTTTACCGCGCCCAGGTCGCTATCGGCGATGAAAAGCTTTTTCAAGTCTTCCCGATAGAGCATGGAATGCGGCGCCTTGAGATCGGCGATGGTGTGGATGAGCTTGTTCGTTTTGAGGTCGAAGACCAGAACTTTCGAATTTTCTTCCGCCGTGACGAATAGCCGGTTGCCGGCAACGTCGGCGGTCAAGTGATCGAAATCACCGTCTTTAAGTTCTGGTATGGGCGTCGAGGTCAACAGTTTTAAGGGAGCTTTGTCCTGCGCCGAGGCGCCTATGGCAAAGGCCAGAAATGCTGTCGACAAAAGCGTTGCTTTCGATAAATTCAAGTGGATCCTCCATTTTTACGTTCTCAGACAAACCTGAAGCTGTCATTAAAAGGACATTAAAAATAAGTCAGCGTAATTTGCCACGAGCGACAGGCGCCGCGGCGGGCGCGGGAGCGATCGCAACCGCCAGCCGTTTCGGCACTTTGCCTACCTTCACGCGTGCGGCTTCGCGCCGACTCTTTACGTCGACCACAGAGACTTCGTCGCTGTCGTTATCGCTGATGCATGCGTACTTGCCGTCGGGACTGAATACGATCCAGTTTGGCCCTGGGCCGGTGTTTACGCGTCCGGTCACTTTCTTTGCCTTGACGTCGTAAATGTAGGTAGCATCATCGAGCAAGCTCGAGACCCAAAGCTCACTGCCATCTGGAGTAAGCGCCATTCCGTGGGTGAGGGTGTCCTGGCTTTCGTATTGCAGCTTTCGCAGCGTTTTGTTCTCCGAGGGAATTTCCACCCGCTCAAGAACTTTGTTCCCCGGAATATCCACGATCACAAATCCGTGCAGATCGGACACCGCGACGTACATCGTATTTCCATCCGGTGAAAACACATAAGGCCGAGGTTTGCCACCCGTGGGAATGTGCGCGACGAAGTCCATCTTCTCCAGGTCAATCAGGTCGATCTCGTGCGATCCCATTGAACTCACGTAGAGGTAGCGGTTGCTGCCGGTGTTCAGCCCATTGTGCGGTTCCTTGATGGGAAGGCTCTTCACAATCTTTTGCGCTTGTACATCAATAATGTCCGCGCTGTCTTTATCGCGGATCGGAACCACGACATATTTTCCGTCCGGAGTCGCAGCGCATTGGTTCGGACGCCCCGAAACTTTTACGGTTCCGATGGTCTGCTGGCTCGCAGTATCAATGATTCTCAGAGTCTGGTCCGACTCGACGGTTGCGAATAGGCGCTTACCATCGGCCTGAACGCATATTCCGTGCACGCGCTCGCCCGCTTTAAGTTGTCCAGTCACCTTCAGAGAGGTCAGATCAACCACGCTGATGTCGTCGCCTCGACTATTAGCGACGTAAAGTCTGAAGCCATGACCTGTGGGATTCTCCATCCCTAAACCCAGGAGGCCAGTGCAAACAAATCCCGCGAATAAATAAGATCTCAATCGCAACATAAAGCCCTATCATTCTTTCTTTTCAGCTTGGATTTACGTACCCTGCCGAAGCCTGCCTTCCTACTGCAAGCATCAGAGCACCCGAAACAAATAAACTCGCCACCAGATACAGCAGACCTGCGGAAAACGAATGCGTGCGGTGAGCGAGATAACCCATTACCATCGGTCCTACAAATCCGCCCAAATTGCCTACGGCATTGATCAGGCCGATGGACGCGGCCGCAGCCGACTCACTCAGAAACAGCGTGGGCACGGTCCAAAACACCGGTTGAAAGCCATAAAACGAGCCCCCCGCGATAACAAAAAGTCCAACCGAGATCGCCAGGTTCGTACCGTAAACGACCGCCAGTGCCAGCGCCACCCCGCACAGGAAAACAGGAATGGCTGCGTGCCAGCGGCGCTCTCGAGTGCGGTCCGAATGCCAGCCGTTCACCTGCTGGGTGAGGAATGCTGCAACGTAAGGCAAGGCCGCTAACAGCGTCACCTTGAGATCGCTCTTTCCTGAAAGGCGCTTCAGAATAGTGGGCAGCCAGAATGCAATGCCGTAACTACCAGTCATGGCGCAGAAGTAGCACGCAGTCAGCAGAATGACGTCCCGGTGGCGCAACGCTTGCCAGATACTATAAGAATGGCGAAGTTTCTTGGCATCCTTTTCCCGCTGCAACTCGGTGGTGATCCAAGATTTTTCGTCGTCGGGAAGCCACTCCGCCTGACGCGGCCAATCCGTCAAATACCAGAGCGTAATTACACCCACCACGACCGCCGGAACGCCCTCGATGATGAATAACCATCGCCATCCCCGCATCCCAAGCCATGAGAGGCCCAGCAGCAACCCGGCCAACGGCGAACCGATCACGTAGGACAGAGGATTAGCAGCGTAGAAAAATGCGACGGCCTTGGCTCGGTCCTGATAACGGAACCAATAGGTCAAGTACACAATGACCCCAGGCAGGAAGCCTGCCTCGGCCGCGCCCACCAGAAATCGCACAATATAAAACTGACGCGAAGTGTGGATGAACGCCATCAACACCGTCATCAGACCCCAGGTAATCATGATGCGCGCGATCCAGCGGCGAGCGCCCCACCGCTCCACAATCAGCGCACCGGGGATTTCCAGCAGGAAGTAGCCGAGAAAGAAAATTCCTGCTCCGAACCCGATTACGCCTTCGCTGAAACCGAGATCATGAGGCATTTGGAGCGCAGCCGCACCAATGTTCATGCGGTCGAGAAAAGCGATTACATAGAGCAGAAACAGAAAGGGCAGGAGCCGCCGCGCGATGCGATGGCGCGCGCGCAGGGCGACGTCAGGAAAGGCGATCGAAAGCGGGTCATCTGTTGACTCGCCACGAGCGGTCTGTTCGGGACTTTGTGTGACGGGGTTTTGCAAACACCCTCCATGGCTTCCGAAATGCGATGCCGCCACTCTTTGTCAGTGTCAGTGTAAAACCAAAGTATTCACGCGCTTCGGCACTTCGCCTACCGGGACGATGGCGACTTCTTTCAAAGTTTCCGCGTCAATGACGGAGACACTTTTAACCGCGGAGTTTGAAACATACACTCGCTTACTGTCGGGCGTAAACGTGATCCACTCTGGCACCGCGCCGCTTAGCGCGTGCCCCAGCGCGTGAACCTCCGGCAATTTCGCATGTCCAATCAACCGCAGATCCGGCAACGAGTACTCGAATACAGCATTGGCGAGTGTGCTGTTGATCCACAATGATTTGCCATCGGGGGCCACTCCGATTCCATGAGAGGGAACCTCCAATCGCCCTTCAGCGATTTCGAACCCCTTTGGCTGATCAGGCAGTTCGATCTGCGCCACTTGCTCGCGCCGGGCGAAGTCAACGACCGCGAATCCGTTGAATCTCATGAGTTGGACGAAGATGCGACGAGTCGATCCGTCGGCATTCGTCTCAAAGGTCATGGGCCGAACTCCGGTTTGAAATTTGAGTGTCCAGACTATCTGGTCGGTCTGAAGGTCGATGACAGTGAGAATTTTGTTTTCTATGGAGCCACTGACTGCGTACCTGCCGTCAGGGGTAACATAAATATTGTGTACGGACCCGGCGACGGCGATAGATTTTAGGCGCTTGAAGGAGTTTGTATCGATGACATCGATGAGTCCCGGTTGTTCGCGGATGCCTACCAGAACGCGGCCTCCATCTTTGGTGACGGCGAGGTTATTGGGGTGGCCGCTGAGAGGTACTTTCTGCAGAATGTCTCCACTTTTTCGATCCACCACATCGAGCACACTCTCAGATTCGTTGCTCACATAGATTCGTGTGCCGTCGGGAGAAAAGACAATGCCATGTGGTAATTCAATGCCGTGTATTACCTTCACAACTTTGTTGGTTGCCGGATCAACCACGTCGATCGTATCGGAAGCACTGTTAGTAATGTAGATCTGGACCGGGAGTGTCTCGGGCTTTGCATCGCCACCGCGCACCCACTCCGCTATCGTGAGCCAGTCCGGATCGTTCTGCGAGGCGAATTGCCTGCCCCCTGAATGGAATGGATCTCCTCCCGCATCTGGTTCAAGGGGATGGATCAGAAGTCTGCTGGAGCCGGGATCTCCTGGAACGACTTGCTGCAGAGCACTTTGGAAGTTCCGCTGAGACTGCTCCTCAGTCCACTCCGTGCTTCCGGAGGGCAACACCTGGAGACGGAAATTGCGGGCTGCGAGGATGTGGCAACCGTAACAGCGCGCGTGTCCCGGGCGGTGCTTCAAGAAAATGGGCTGGACCTGGGTTTTGAAAATCTCGAAGCTCAGTGCGGTCGTTTCAGTGGATGGTGAATTTGCCGGGGACTCTGGTGCCTTTCCAGAACATTTCCCGACCCACTCGGCGAGCATTTGCCACTCCGGGTCACTCTGCGATTTCCAGAATTTGCCACCTGTATGCGACGGATCCCCTCCCACTTCGCTGGCGAGGGGATGAAGCAATAGCCGGCTCTTCATGGGAGCGCACAGAGTCACAAGTTTCGAGACAGCTTCGAAGTTTTGTCGCGATTGATCTTCCGTCCATGACGAACTTCCTGTCGCGAGTGGCTGCAGCCGCAATCGTGTGGATATGGCTGAGTGACAATCGTAGCAACGCACACCGTTCTCGCGTTTTTTGAGAAAGAGGGGCTCGATGCGAGTGCGGTATGTCTTGAAGTCGAGAGACGATTGCGACTGGTCGCTGCTTTGCGGCCCTTGCGCGAAGCTCATTGGCGATGCGAAAAAGACTAGCGCAACGGCAAACCGCAACACCATCAAGTTGTACATGCTCCGGCTCTCAGATCCTTAGGACAAGAAATTAGCAGATCACAACGGAGGTAACGGCAGCCGGTTGAGAAATGTCAACCGGCTGCGATTCAAAAGCATGCGAGTCTCCGCCCCTGATTAGAAAATAACTTTGACGGCGAACTGAATTTCGCGTGCCGTTGTCGTGGTTCTGGTCAACAATCCCGCGGTCGGGTTTGGAGTTCCAGTGCCATCGAAAATGTCAGTGTTCACGCCTTGAACAGGCGGCGCGAAATTCGGGTGATTGAGAATGTTGAAAATCTCGGCGCGGAACTGGATGTTAAACCGCTCCGAGATACTCTTGATGTAGTTGTTCTTGAACATGGAAAAGTCCAGCGAAGTGACGCCAGGACCAATCAAGATGTTGCGTCCCGCGTTTCCACGAAGATTGAAGCATTGCGGATAAACGGGTCCGACGCAGTTTGCTGACCAAGAAGCCATATCGCCGGGCCACGTGGGGATGGCGAAACATTGGGTCTTGATGTAGTTGATAGGATTCCCGGGGTTAGTGAGCGTACTACACCCCGAGCCGCCTAATCGGTTGGGGTAGGCCCAGTCGTCGCTGCTTTGTGTAAGGGCTGGATCTGATCCGGTCCCCCAGGTTGGAGTAAACGGAACGCCACCACTGGCTGTGAAGATAACTCCCAGTTCCCATCCGCCCAATGCCCATTGGGCTGGTGCAGACATATTCTTTGGGGTTCCCAATTCCCAGGTTCCATTCACCACTATTGTTTTGTCCACGTTGAAATCGGAGAGGCCACGGCTCAATCTCATGTCGAACCAATCAAGGCTCGATATTGAGTTCCCGAAGGTGTCTCCAGCAACTGAGGCTGAACTGGTGTCCATGCTCTTCGCCCAGGTGAAGACGCCCTGCACCTGGAACCCGTGACTCATGCGTTTGGATAGTTGTGCTTCCAGCGCGTTGTAGTAAGAATGTCCTTCGTAGAACAAGGCGCGGATCGACCCGTAGTTTGGGTTAATGACGGTGCCGTTGATGGGCCAAAGGTAGCCATACGGAGTCTTGGTCGGGATAACTAAGTCCGATTCGTCCACCTTGAAGGGTTGATGAATACCGCGCGATCCCACATAGGCGACCATTCCCGCCAGAGAGGGCGTGATTTGCTGCTGAATATTGAAATTCCACTGAGCCACATAGTCGCGATGGGTGTGCTGCACATAAGTGGAACGTAGCGTGTTCGCCGCGAAGGTGACATTTTGCCCGCCAAAGTTAGGAAAAGGATTCGGACAGGGGTTAAGAGGTGCAACACACAGACCTGTTGGATTGTTGGTCGAGGTGTAAGAAAAGAAGGGGGCGGACTGAGTTGTCATCAGTACGAACTGATAGGGCAAAGGTAGAACATCAAACAAACCGATGCCTCCGCGTACCGCAGTCTTTCCGTTGCGGAAAGGATCCCAGGCAAAACCAATGCGCGGCTCAAAATTGTGCAGGGTGGGGTTGTTGAAGAAAGGGCCTTTACTGGCGCAACCTCCAGCCGAGAGCGTGCCGCAAATCGGCAAAGCGTCGGTAATGTTTTGCAGGTTGGCGATCTTACCGCTGGTTTCCGTGGGTACTGTGGACATCTCGTGGCGTAAGCCCAAATTTAGCGTTAAATTCGGCTTCCAGCGCCAGTCATCCTGTAAATACAAGCCAAATATGTTCTGGCGAAGATTGCGCGGCGAAAGAGTGCTGGCGATTCCTCCCTGAAATTTAGTGGGATTGTTCGTCAGAAAGCCCTGCAAATCGGCGAAGCGCCAGATTCCATTTGGATCGGTATCTGCACTGACGTTTAGAAACATCCGTTCGAACGCGCCGCCGAACCGGATGGAATGGGTGCCTTTCGTATAGAAGGCGTCGTCATAGGCCTGCGCAGAATTCCAATGATAGAGATAAGTAGGACTGCCACCGATGCCGCCGGAAAAGTCACTCACTCCGCCCCCAATAAGGACCTGAGTCGCATCCCGTCCCGCGAATGCCGAACCCCCTACGCCTAAATCGGCCCGGGAGGAGTCCGGATTGATCGCCTTCAGGCTCTGATTGTTGGCGACGGCTTCGTGATTGCCGCCGATGCGGATTGAGTTTGCAAAGGTTGGGGTGAAGATATGCGTTTCTTCCAGTGAGAGGAACTGCCTTGCAGTACTGGTGCTGAACTCAACGTTGTCCAAACCGTCAGGAGACGAGTACGGCGTCTTGTCATACATGTAGGTGCCGAACAAGCTGTCGCTCTGCGAGAACTTGTGATCAATGCGAGTGGTGAGGAAATTTTCGCTGACTACTTGCTGTCCGGCAAACGTAAATATTCCGAGGTCGCCGTTGCTACCGGCTACCGGACCCTGGTTCGGCAGATGGTAAAAAGTGAAGTACGCCTGCGCTGCGGGATCGACAGTTACAGTGTTGGGTGCGCAGGTACCGCTGTCGGGAGTCGAACACAAATTTCCAGCCCGCGCTGCTGCGGAGGGCACGGTCGCCACTGTCGTGATGCCCTTCGATTGCCGGATCCCTTCGAAGTCGGCAAAGAAGAAGGTGTGGTTTTTTACGATCGGACCGCCGATGGTTCCGCCAAACTGGTTCCGCTTAAAAGGCGGAATATTGCCAGCGTCAAAATAGTTCGGGGCGTCGAGTGCGCTGTTGCGGAGAAATTCGTAGGCGCTGCCGTGAATCTGATTGGTCCCGGAACGCGTGATCGCGTTCACTACGCCACCAGAGGTCTTGCCGTAATCCGCCTCGTAGTTGCTGGTGATGACGGAAAATTCTTCGATCGCGTCAACTCCCAGGCTTCCTCCGAGCACGCTGCCCGGGGCTCCATTGGCGTAGTCGTTAAGGCTGACGCCGTCCAGGCGATAGTTGTTCTGCTGCGGCCGCGCACCAGAGATAGTCAGTTGCTGTCCGAAGCCGCGGTTCCCGCGGTCGGTGCCAGCCGAAAAATCCGGCTGCGTGTGAATCGCGCTCACGCCAGGCTGAAGTTGCGCCAGATCCGTCCAACTGCGGCCGTTGAGCGGCAGTTCGCGGACGGTGGTCGCGTTGACCACAGCGCTCATATCAGATGTGGAGAGTTGTACGGCGGGAACCTCACTCTGTACCTCCACCGTCTCGCCTACGGCACCGACGCGCAATTGCTGATCCAACCCCACCGACGCGCCAACGGTTATCTCGATGCCCGTCCGCAGCTCGCCTTTGAAACCTTGCGCGGTGAACTTTGCTTGATAGGTCCCAGGAAGGATGTTCGGGGCGGAATAAAAGCCGTCCTCGTTCGTGGTTACATCGCGGGTTACCCCGGTAGCCAAGTTAGTAATCGTAATCTGGACGTTATTGATGACGCGGCCGCTGCTATCGGTAACCGTCCCAGAGATCGTCCCGCCCGCGACCTGGGCGTGAAGGTTCACAGCAACAACACTGCACATCAGCAAAACCAGTAGAGCTCTACAGAGAGTTCTCACATTTGAAGCACAAGCCATGGTGCCCCCTTCAGTGCGCCACAGAGCTTAACTCAACAGCGAGAGGTTAGAACACATTAATTTCCATTCATCTCAAGCAGTTACAACACATTAATTTCCATTCATGTTGACGTGAGCATCAATGCGTTGCTGCAATGGAGAAGAATGTCCGATGAACTCTTCATCGTTGAGGTGAGAGGGAAGAGGTGAAAGGGAAAATATCCGGGGAGTCGCGAGTCAGCGTTGTCGCAAGATCGGCAACTTGCAAAAAATGCTGGCGAATTTAGGATTCGTAGCGGCCTTCATGTCTCGCGCCTGTGATTTGGCGCAGGCGCTCCATCCCGATCTCAATCTCCTGTTTGCCACGACTCTCGCGAGTCAACATCAAGTGGCTTTTTCTTCCAGGCTGTGATTGGCGTCGACCAAAGTGAACAGTAACCCGGACCCAAGCGTTACCACAACAGCCAAGTCCAAAGCGTGACTCCAGCCCCGATGAACGGCAACGGAGGCCGTGACTGCGGACGACACAACGCCCCCAAGACTGCCAACGGTGTTCATCAGAGCAGACATCGAGGCGGATGAACTGGGCGCCAAGTCAATGCAGGCAGCCCAGAAATTTGCCGCCGCAAACATCGTGAAGCCCGCGGCGAGAGCGATCATGGGGAGGGCGACAACGGTCACACTGAGATGATTCCCGACGTACAAGAGCAAGGCCGCGACTCCCATGCCCACCCACACCGCGACCCGCCGTCCGGTGCGGCGATCAGACACCCTTGCAATGCGATCAGAAAACCATCCGCCCACGGGCGAGAGAACAGCCATCGCGAAGAAGGGCGCTGAGGTCCACGCCGCCGCATGCATGATGTCCAGTCCTCGCTGTTTCACCGCGTAGAAATAGAACCAGTTGTAATAAACGTAGAATGCATAGCCTTGACATCCGTATCCGAGGATCAATCCCCATACAGAAATACTGCTTAGCATTTTCTTCCAGGGCACGTTCCCTGCGGTCCGCTGGAAGCGGGGAACGCCCTTGATCGATTCATCTGGATGAATGAGTTTTACTTCTGCCTGGTTCACGCGGGGATGTTCTTCCGGCCAATCAGTGACGTACCAATGCCATACTGCGACAACAAGGAAGGCCAGCGAGGCGGATATGGCAAACGAGGCTCGCCATCCCCAATGAACCATCGTCCACGCAATGGCAATTGGAGTGAGAGTTCCACCCAGACCGAGACCGCAGACCTGCAAGCCGCTGGCGAAGCCGCGCTCTCGCAGAGCCGTCCAGGATGCGATGACTCGAGTTACGTTAGAGGAAACTGCCGCCTCACCGATTCCGGTAAGAAAGCGGACCAGCCGAAAGGCTGCGAGCGTACTGATTCCCGTCACCGCGGCAAATCTCGGCACCAGGACCATGGCTCCCGATCCGATTGCAAAACATAAAATTGATGCAGTTAACGTGCGCCGAGGTCCAATGCGATCGCAAACATATCCCCAGGGAATCTGAAACAATGCGTAGCCCCAAAGAAAGGCGCCGAAGATCATTCCCATGGAGATGGTGTTGAAGGAGAACTCTGCCTCGATGTACTTACCCGCAACACTTAGGTTCAGACGATTCAACGTCGTCACTGCCATAATGGCCATGACAATACTCATCACCACCCAGCGGACATGTGTAGCCTTAGGAGGTTGGACTATGCTGTCAGGCTGCCTGCGATTTTCTTGCAACGGGCTCTTCATGGCGTCTCAGTTCCGAAGGTTCGTTTCTATCATGAGCACTTTCGCAAAAGCGAGAAATAACCTTATACCTTCGTAGCGCGTTCTCGATCCAAATTAATTCTGCAAATGTGGGATTGAAAATGGGTAGGAGACTCCTTTCGTTGAGGGCTCCCAGTCGGCAGTGGGAAGTAGTCGGTCGAGCTCAGAAGCGAATTCTTCGAGACATCTTCACAACTACAACTTCTTGCGGGGATTACTGTGCGGCGGTACCCGCCGCCGACGCCACGGGCGCCACGGCTTTCAGCTGGTCCAGCGACATCATCACACTCTCCCAGCGAACTGGGTCTCTTTTTGTTTCGATCGCAGCGGAGGGATCAGAATAAAAGAGCAGGATGTTAGCGCGGAGCTCCAGCGACGTCCGATCGAACTTCCGCTTCGCCAATTGAGCCAGCAGCTTTGCGTAGGCATCGTCCGTAAGAGAGTATTCTGCTGCCTTTGTCGGTTGGCCACTATCAAGGTCACAGTTGGGAAGCACCAATGTGTCGCTGCGCACTTCTTCGAGAAACGCCCTATATTGATCGACGGTCTTGTTGACGCTCTTGAAATACAAATCTTCAGTTTGGGGAGTCGGATTATTGAACGACAGACCTTTGAATGGGCCAATCCGTGGCATATATCGCAGGAGCGTAGACAGGATGCGAGTACCAGCACCAGGCTTCACATAGTCTTTTCCCCACTGCTTTTCGTAATCAGATCGCGAAAGACGGTAGAGGAACTTCCGTTTGGCGAAGTTTGGTGTTTCACGCATCAGGTCCTTCTTGTGGGTTTGCAGCGCGACTTGCGTCATACGCGGAATTAGCCGGCTCACCGCGAAACGATAGGATCCCACCGCGAGATCCTCATGGGTAAGTACGTCTTTTAACTCCACTCCGTATACCACGGGAAACACGCGCTCCAGTAGGGGCTTGGACACTTCGAAGCCGATAAAATCGTGGTACTGCTGGGAGGCGTAACGATTCTTCGCGACCTGAACCGTGTCGAAACCAAACTCCGTTTTCAAATGCGCCGTCTTGCCCTGAGCGTACCGAACTGACTTGCCGAACTTCGCCTGCAACTTCGGATACTCGATCGCAACCGCCTGGTTGACTGCCGGATGGCCGGCAATGTCCGCCGTGTAGTGCGATAGTGCCCCGAGCGCGAAGGCGTATTCGTTAACGTCCTGACTTTCGAGCAGCAGTTCGCGAACAAAATCTCCGCTGCGAACGTAGTGAACCAGGTCGCTGAATTCTTTGCTGCCGAATGGATAGTAGCCCAAATCCTGGATGACGGCGCCGCCATAGGCATAAGCGTGCGCCTCTTTGAGTTGGTCTTCGGTGAGCCCGGGATATCTCTTGAGCAACAGAGGCCGGATCTCATCGGTCCATAGCAGATCGACAATTTCCTCGTGCGTCAGAACAGAGTAAGCAGACAAATTGATGGGGACATCAGCACGAGGAGAAAAAGCGGGACGATACGTTGGAAAAGCAGCCGCCGCGTCTTGGTGATGTTTGCTGGTGAAATTGCCGGGTCACGCATGGCTTAAATGCGTCCGAGCACCAGGAGGATGACCACAATAAAGAGAACCAACCCCAGGCCACCGGTTGGGGCATAACCCCACTGCCGGCTGTGCGACCAGCGTGGCAAAGCGCCGAAAAGCGCCAGCAGTAGAATTACGATCAATACGGTTCCAAGCATAATGTGCTCCTATCGTCGATTCCTGCGGGGCGCAGGTTGTTGCCTCTAGTACGGTCGGTGTGGACGCGGGCGAACCGCCCGCGTCCTCGCCGGCTACTGCAAGCTTCCGGTTGTCGCGTTGACCGGAGCCCCAATGGCTTCGCCCGACACGAGCAGTTCAACTCTGCGGTTTTGTTGACGGCCCGCCGAGTTTTCATTCGTGGCGACCGGCAATGTGTTGCCGAAGCCCCTGGAGGATACCGAACCAGTTGCGACGCCTTGCTGCACGAGATAATCGCGGACGGATGCGGCGCGATTCTCGGACAGGGTTTGATTCATCGAATCGCCGCCTACATTATCTGTATAGCCGCCGACTTCTATATTGAGTCCAGGGTAAGAAAGCAGAATGCCGGCGACCTTCGCCAGTTTCTCGCGTGCTCCCGGCTTCAACGAGTATTTTCCAGTGTCGAACAACACATCGGACATGCTGACAATCAGGCCGCGCGCGCTTTCGCGAGTGTGAAGGATGGCATTTAATTGCTCCGCCAACTTGGCGCGCATTGCCGCTTTGTCGGTTTCCGCCCGTTGCGCATTCATATCCGATCGCTGCGCCGCGAGTCGCGACTGCTCTGCATCCGCTTGGGCTGCCGAAAGTGCGCTTGCTGCGGAAGCCTGGCTGGCTTCCATATCTGCGTTCGCCCTCGCCGTTGCGGCTTGCGCATCGTTTGCGTCGTTCCGTGCTCTGGCTGCGTCGGACTCTGCTTGAGCCTTTGCCGTGCGGGCATTGGCGGTATCGGATTCAGCCTGAACAGTTGCTGCCCGGGCCCGCGCTGTGTCGGATTCGGCTAGTTCCTTCTGCCGCATGGCGGCGTCGGCCTCTCCCCTGGTGCGGACTTGAGCATCCGCTGAATCCTGGCGTTCGTTTGCCAGGCGCACGTCGTCCATTTTCTTGACGGCAATCTCGCGTGCATCTTCCGCCGTCTGCACGGCCTCACGGGAAACCGCGATCAAGGGCTTTTTGTCGATATGTTTTCGAATCGCATATTCATCGGCGTGATTCATCAGTTCGACGGCATGCCGGTAGCTTGAGCTCGCATATTGCTCAGAACCCTCGGACTGTGCGATGCGGAGCGCATTCCTCGCTTCAAAAAATTCAAGCGGCAGCTTCGCATTTAGGACTACTGGATCGAACTTATATCCGGTCGGAATGTAGCCGCCGCGCTCCATCAGTTCGTACTTTGCATTCACTGCTTCGCTGGTTCCCTTGGTGTCCTCCCGAATCACGTTCTCGAGAATCACAGCATTACTCGGCTGGCGAACTGCGTAGTACGGTTCCGCAGTGACGATCAGAGCAAACGCCTGAAGGTCGGTGCTCACTTCCAGCTTGCTGCGGTGGTTGTCGCCAACCAGCACTTCTCCCAAATTTACAGCGCGGCCTTCGGGCGAAATCGCCCACAAAACGTAGGTCAAATATTCATTGCCAAAGGTTGTCGGCTTCTGAAGGTCGCCAAATTCAGCCTGGATGACGATGGATCCCCGGTGGCTGTTCACTTCAGCTACGCCATTCGCAGATGGCATTAAGGTCGTGCCTGCAAAATCCAGCTTCGACGATCCGCTGCGATGCTTGTAGTTAACCGCTTGCACGCTACGGCTGATGACAACCACGCGGAACGTAGGCATCGTATCCATATGTTCAACGTCGCCGATCGTTTTAGAATTGGTTTGGGCAAAAGCGCTCAAACTAAGAGTGATTCCTGCGGCTAGCAATAGTTTCGTTTTCAAAGTGTCTCCTTGGGGCAGATGCCTGCCGTGCTCCGTGATATCGATGTGTTGGTAATGTTCGACCTGTTTGATCGCTTTCCCTGATGCCGCATCCTTTATGTTCCAACGCGAATGCGGGAAAGGGAGTGAAACAGCCCAAAAACATTCAGAAGCCACAAAACCACGGCGATGATCACAACGCCGTTCAAAATTGACTTAATGGATCCCTGCATGGGGATAAAGCGATTTACCAGCCACAACAGGACGCCGACTACGATCAGAACTTCCAGGAGTTGAATTAAAGGCATATACCTTTACCTTTCATATCGCGGACTTGCCCCGTTCATTCGCATGAAACAGTGCTCTATTCCAATGTCTCGGGGCTTTAGGGTCGAATTCTGTTCACCGCAGGTTCGCGGCACATACGAATGAAGAATGCTGACGCCGGATGTGGCTGCTTCAGGTGATATGGCTCCGAAGCCAGTTCGCATACGACCTCAAATTAGAACTGCGACTCAGCAGCCGCGGCTCTGTTACACACTCAGGAGACTCAAGAATGACAGGTGCCGCCTGTCGTGTCTGAGCAAGATAGCTCACATACTAGATTCGACATATTCAATGAAATAGGGCGGGGGCAGTGACAATTGACCCGTTCGTGTCCTAACTTGCGGAGCTAAGCCGGGAGAAAAATGTGAACTCAATACTGGCCAACCGCGCACCGCGCCGCATCCAGACCGCATCTGATGGCTCCGTGACTGATCAGCACGAACGTGGCCGGCCCCGACTCTAGAAGCCATATGGCCTACTGGAAGAAACTGTGCAAAATAGCTCACCGTCCGCAGGCCGTTGATTCTATAATTTGTCTCTATGAAGTTGTCTGCGGCGGCCAACAAAAACCGCGGATTCGACCCCGACACTTTCCTCGCGACGATTGGCGAGGGCAGGAAGATTGTGTCTGTTCCCAATAAACAATTGATATATGCGCAAGGGGATGCCGCGGATGCCGTTTTTTATGTCCAGAAAGGAAAAGTGCGCCTCAGCGTCGTATCCAAGTCGGGCAAAGAAGCGACGATCGGCATCCTGAGTCAGGGGAACTTTTTTGGCGAGGGTTCACTGGCAGGGCAGCTTCTGCGCATGGGCTCTGCCGCGGCCATGACTGATTGCGACCTTCTGCGCGTTGACAAGAAGGCGATGATGAATGCCCTGCACCGCGAACACGCCTTCTCTGACCTATTCGTCGCGTATTTGTTGGCGCGGAATATTCGTTACGAAGAGGATCTGGTTGACCAGATGTTCAACTCCAGTGAAAAGAGGCTGGCCCGTGTCCTTCTATTGCTCGCTCATTTCGGTAAGGAAGGGATCCCTGAAACTGTGGTCCCGAAAATCAGTCAGGAGACCTTGGCCGAGATGGTGGGAACCACTCGTTCGAGAGTTAGTTTCTTCATGAACCGGTTCCGGAAATTGGGATTCATTCATTATGCGGGAGGAGTAGAAGGCGGTCTCCAGGTCCACAGCTCGTTGCTTAATATCGTTCTGCACGATTGAAACCCTCTACCGATACTGGTAACAGGCCACGCCTGTCTCCCCGATTCGCTTTCACTCTGGTGCGTCCTTGCGATCTGTACCGTCTTCAGCGTCTGGCACACTCACGAACATTCTGAAGCCCCGCGTTTTCCGGCGAAACTGTGCAATAGAGAACAGATTTTCTCTTAGCACGCTGTCATAGTTCGACCGGCCTTAACTTGGCGTCCTGCCATGGCAAACGTAGCGAGCTCTTGAGTCGAGGAGCGCGCTGGTAGCTAGGTGCCGCCGCTAGGGCAAAGAAGACCTGGAAAGTTGGAACAGACATGAAGTCTCATTGCGTTCGTTGGTTGACCCTCTCCTTGTTGCTTCTTCCATCGTTGACCCTCAATGTTTATGCCAACTCAATCAGTCTGGGAACCGCAGGCAGCTTTCGAGTCCTGGCGGGCTCGACCGTAACCAATACCGGCTCAAGCGTTATTACGGGAAACTTGGGCGTTTCGCCGGGTACTGCAATCACTGGATTTCCTCCGGGAATCGTTACCGGAGGGGCGATACATGCAGGAGACGCGATCGCGCAGACCGCTCAAGCCGATCTGATGACGGCATACAACGCAGCGGCAGGCCAGACTCCCACTCTCGTTCTAACCGGTCAGGACTTGGGTGGGTTGACGCTCACTCCTGGCGTATATTTCTTTACCAGTTCGGCTCAGTTGACCGGGACACTTACACTCAACACTGAGGGGAACCCCAACGCAGTGTTCGTTTTCCAGATCGGGAGTACGCTGACGACTGCGAGCAACTCGGCGGTGGTTTTCACCAGCAGCCTCACTGACAAGAATGTGTACTGGCAGGTCGGCAGCTCCGCGACTCTTGGCACAACTACAGCGTTCGCCGGAAATATTCTTGCGCTCACCAGCATCACATTGAATAACGGCGCCAGCATCGGGTGCGGAAGTGCCTTGGCGATCAATGGCGCCGTGACCATGAACAACAATGTCATCGGTGGTGGCTGCGGAGGAGGATCAACAGTTCCGGAACCGGGTACGATGAGCCTGATGGGCAGCGGACTGGTAATTCTTGCCGGTGCGGCGTTTCGCAGAATTCGCCGCTAGGCCTAATCGCAGCTCATGGCTTACTGCTTAATACTGTTCGGCGTGGGGGAATGCCTTCACCGCCGCCTTCTGGAGGAGCCTTATCGACGGAGCTGACTGGTTCCCATTCAATTGGGAACAAATAGCGCGGACGGCCCACCCCGGATACTTTGTCCTGCCGGTGGCCACACGAGAGACAGAGTGCTCCTACGAGACTGATCTCAGTCTCTTTTGAAATTTCGTTTTCGCGAACTCCTAACGACCCCGCGATGACCGGGCCAGCGCACATGTCACACGTGTAAGCGGAGAGGTGAAGGTACTGTTTTTTCATGGTCTCCTCGATCGACTTTTTTGGACCCGCCACATCGTAACCGGTCGTGAACAGGATATCTGTTCACAATTGCTCTGCCTCAACGTTCTAGATCACGCAGTCAATGAATTCTCCTCAGAAGTCGGAGAACAGAATCACTATGAAGCCCGTTCAAACCCGGACGTCTTCTATGCTCAACCTTGACTTGTCTGGTTCCGATCGAGAGGAGGACCTCCGAGTGACTTTCCGCACTCCAGACAAAGACGTTGGGATCGCGGAGTGATCAGTCCGCAAAACGGGCACATCCTTTGCCCGCCGAAAGTTGGAGTGCGCGGCTTAAATATCGCTAGCAGCTTGACGAATGAATTCGTGATAGCTGCATACCGTCGACCTAGATTCCTGCGGAACATGGGAGGGGTCATCTTTTACCTGCGGTCTTTCTCGCTTGTGTGGAACGCGTAAGCTACCCGGTTGAATTAACCATGACAGGCCAAGACGAAGAATGCTGTGCAGGATTGCTCATTACCTGTAGAGAACTATCGGGGCAGCCTTAACAAAAACCGCCGTTTGTTCGCTGAATATTGCGCCTCGCTTCAAGAAATCCGCCGCCGACTCAAAGCCGCCAGCGACGCGAAGGATGAAGCTACAGTAAAAGAAGTGAAGGAAAAAACGGCTTAGGGGAAAATGAACAGCAGATATGGCCGCCGTCGGAAGAAATACCTACCACAGATGTGACAAAGAGGCAGAAAGGTTCGAAAACAAATGTCATAGACTTCGTCAGCTGTCCAATCGCCTGTCAAGCCGCTCGACACATCATCTCCGCAGCGCCTGTTGCCATTGCGTAACCCTCGTCCGCTCAATTGTTTGACGAGGCGAAATGACAAACGCACCTTTGGCCTCCCACATGCCCATATTGAAGTCAGAGCGCCGTGACAGTACGGCCCGAATCATACGCACATTTAATAGGGGAGGTTACACAATGAAGCGAACTGCGATCATGCTTGCAGGTCTTGTCCTGCTCTTAACTCTTGGCGCCACAGCTCAGGAAAACCGATCAGAGATCAGTCTGCAAGGCACCGGCTTTTTCACCAGGGATACTAGCGGCCAGGGAATCTCGCGGACCACCTCTGACACCGGTGGATTCTTGGTGGGGTATCGCTACCACATCAACCGCTGGTTCGCCGCCGAAGCCAACTATGGCTTCGCTCGCGATACCCAGAGGTATTTTTCCGCAAGCGGATTTCCGAGGGTGCAGTCCGACGTTCACACAGCCACTGCGGATGTCGTTGTTAATCTTCCGTTCGCAAAAACCAGGTTCAGTCCCTACGTCCTCGGCGGCGGCGGCAGTTTGATATTTCATCCGACTGGAAATGCGGGAGGCTTTGTGCCGGGCGCTGATACCCAGGCGAAAGGCACTTTTGTGACGGCGGCGGCGTCACTTATACCTTGACCAAACGTGTTTCTTTACGCGGAGAGTACAGGGGCTACGTGTACAAAGATGCCGATTTTGGCATACGGGCGCTCAACACCGATAGCTGGACGCACACGGCCCAACCATCCGCTGGAATCGTCTTCCGGTTTTGATCGTTAAGACCATCAGAGAGGTATGCAAAATGGGAGGACGCACAAATGTTGGAAAGCAGTGTTGAGTTGATGGAAATTGTATCTTTGATCGTGTTACCCGTGCTGCTCGCTTTTTGCATCGTCGGGTCGATTGTTGCAGCCCTCGCGGCTCTTAGCGGTGAACGCACTACCGTGAACAAAAGGAGCTAGGGATGTCTTCGGTTTGCGAGTTGCAGTGACCGTGTCTGATAACCGCAACCGCGACGCGCCCAAAGAAACCGATCTTTAGGAGAAATCCACAATGGTTGAAGAGCACAAGAACTGGAGAGAGTTGTGCAAGGCGGCACTGCAAGCTAAGAATCCCGATGACCTGATGAAGATCCTTCAGGATCTAAACAAGGCTTTAAAGCGGGAAGAGCAGGTCCGTCGAGATTTCAGAGAGGCTATGAGACAAGACAGACCTTCTGAGGCGGCATGATCGGGCTGGGTTTGGTGCTGCATCCCAAGTTTCAGGATTTCGTCAAAACCTGGTATGGAGTCGGCCATCCACTGCGACTCCGCCTACCTGGTCGCGGGTTACGCTGACTGACCAGCGTTTGTTGATTTGATAATCCCCTTCCACCACCTCGCTCCCGGGTTGTGAGACATCCGTCGAGAACGTGAAGAGGAAGTTCTTCGTGACGCGCTGCTGTATGGCGATGCGAGCGGAAGGATTCTGATTATTGCCGCCGATCAGGGGATCGATCTCCAGACTGGAAATGCCCGCGAGCTTCTGTACGCTACCGGTGAACTGGCTGGCGGCTTGCGAGGCAATCATTGAGTCAGTGCTCTGACTGGAAGCGGCGGATTCCTGCGTCGTCTTGCCGCGCGCGATCAGGTTGATGATGTCGGCGGTCGGCAAAGGCGGATCCGAGACATAGGATGTAGTGAGCTTGTCGAATGGTCCGCGCAAATTTAAGGTGAGATTATATTGCTCGACCGTGGTGCTGACCGAAACGTTAAGCACGGGGTTGGTCTGGTTGGGATCATCAAACGAGATAATGCCGCGCTGCAACTGGTAGCGAACGTTGCGATAGAACAGTTCTCCAGAAGTCAGATCGGTTCGCCCGGTAATGACGGGGTCGGCGGCGGTGCCGCCGACGTGTAGGTTGACACTGCCTTCCAGGCTGACTTGCGAACTATAGGCGCTAAGGTTGTCTTTGGATTGCACGCCAATTGCCAGGTTGATTGTATCGGCAAAACCAGGCTGGGTGGGCGTAGCCGTGTTGGCGCTGAATTGATCTGCAAAGGTGGCGAGATCGAAATCGGGAGTGAACGAAAGTGACCCGATCAGCACACGTCCGCTGAGCGTCGAGGATTCTCTATTGCCAGTGAATGCGAGACTGCCGTCGAGCGACGTTCTGGTACCGTCGGGGTATCGCAGGCGGATGGATTTGCCTTGCAGTGCAACGTCGAACCGCAGGCTGGGGTGATAGGCGATCGATCCTCCGGCAGAAATATCTCCTCCGTTCACTTGCCCGGTGAGCTTCGAAATTTGAATGCTCTGTTTGCTTATGTCCAGAGTGCCGTTCAGCTTTTCCAGCGCGAGCGGAGATCCGGCGTAGAGCAGAGCGACATCCTGCAAATGAAGCTGACCACTTATGCTGGGGTCCTGCGCGGTTCCGGTTGCACGAATGTCGAAGGAGGCTGTGCCGGAGCTCTTTGTGTCGGGCGAGAAGATCTGCAGGATGCGAGCGTCGAGCGAACCTTGGGCGGTGAAGCTGGGAGCGGCATCGCCTGCGAATGGGATCATGCCTTGCAGGCGAAGCGAGGTGCCGGTGCCGCGAATTTCCGCGGGTTGAAGGGTCAATACGGAGTGAACGTAGTCGGCCTGCAGGGGCGACGCGATACCGATCTGTAACGACTGGTAGGTGGCGTTCAGGGTGGGAATTGTGAGGTGAGCTTCGAGTTGCGTTTTGTTTTTCAGCGGGCCTTTCAGAGTTGCGTGAAATTCCGTTTGACCGTGGAATCCCTGCGGCACGCCAGGAAGGTAAGTGGCCAGCAGCACGTCGAGAGGAACAGCCGTAGTCTCAAGCGATGCGTCAGTGTAGTAGTCGCCCGTGAGATTGACGTGGGCTCGCGCCTGCACGGAAGAATCAACGACTTTTGAGGTCAACGATACATCCGCTTTATGGTTGCCGACCTGGAGTTCGGCAAGAATATTTGAAATGGATTTGTCGCGAATTGCGAGTTGCGGTAACTGCAAGACCGCGCTCAGTTGGGGATCATCGAAAGTTCCTTGTCCATCGACTGTGGCTGTGAGAGTTCCCACGAGCGCCAGATTGTTTGCTTGTACGGCGTGCAGTTGTTGCAGGACTAGCGCGGGGGCATTGAGGCGGATCGTATAAGCCTTGCTTTTCGGAGTGTAAGAGAAATCGGCATTGGCGGAGCCCGCCGGCGATGCAACACGAAGGGTAGACACAATCGAGGCGTGGTCAGTGTGGAATTGTGCAGCGAAAGTCTGGAACGATTCGCCGTAGGCGCGAGCGTTAGCGACCTGGAGCTTTCCGGACCCTTGCGGATCAAGTTGAGAGCCGACGATTGAGATTTCGGCGTCAAGATCTCCGCTAACCGGGTATTGGACGTTGGCGAGGCGCTCCATCCCGGCGATCGAAATCTGCTGGACGGAAAGGCTCGCCTTCACGGAGTTGCCGGGAAGGTACGACCAATCGCTGAGCGCGACCGTCGCGTTGAAAGAGGCACGACCGCGTTGCGCGCTGACGAGCGAGCCATTCGTAACGGCGACTTGGGAAGGACTTGCCGCAAGACTCGCCCGCGCGCTGCGCCACTGGCTGCCTTGCACACTCAAGTCTTGTGCGGAGAGTTGTGCTGCGATCTGAGGCCTCGTCAGCGTGCCGCGAACCGTTGCGTTTACGATCGCAGATCCTGAAACAGGCGGCAGCGCAGAATCATTGTTGCGGAGAACAGATGCAAGCAATTCCAACTGATGCAGATCGCTAGCGTTTGCCTGCAGCCGAAGATTCGAGCGGTTGCTGAGTTCTCCATCCGCAGTGAGTGTCGCGGACGGAATCCGAAGCGAGGATTGGCGAAGTGTAAGCGCGTTACGCGATCCATCGTAGGCCGCATGGATAACTCCACCGACCGGAATCTGGTCGGAAGACAGCCGCGTGCCATTCCCGGCGGCGCCGGTAACAAAAAGATCGGAGCGAATGCGGGCGTTTCTCGCGCTTCCGCTCCACGATGCCTCGGCCGTGCCACTGAGAACGCCGGAGACAGCGACCTGCTTCAGATCCGGACGAAAGGCTTGCTGAGCAGCGTGCAATGAGACGTTATGCACATACGCCTGCAGCCGCCCGGAAGCAGTGGTATCGAGATCACCGATGTTGAGGCTCCCATTCAGTCGGCCGCCGAGGGATTCGAATTCGATGCCAGTCGCTTGCAGCGCACCTTTCGCGAGTTGATAGCGCGCTTTCAATTTGCGGACTGCGACGCGGCCACTGGGGGTCGCGGCGGCGAGAGTTTCACTGGCAATCTCCCCATCGATGGCAAGGCTGCGCAGGAGAGACTGCTGGGAAAGATTTTGATAGCGCATTTGTCCGGTGAGCGAGAACTCTCCAGACGGCTTGTAGGCTGCCGCCATGGAGGCAAAGTCGCGCGTGTCGATGCGGATGCTGTAATCGCCGGCAACTGTGGGATCGGAGTAGTTTCTTACGGTCGCCCGAACAGAGGCCACCGAGTTCCCGACTTTCAAGACTGCGGACTCAATCGAAAGTAGCGCCGGCGTCGCACCGAACCTGCCTTGAAAGCTGTGAGGCAGTATCGCGTATTGCCCGTAATGCACGTGGCCATTGTCGTAGGAAATGGAACCTGTGTAGCGGGTTGTAAGCGGATCGAAGTGGATATCGGTGCCGAGGTCATAAAGATCAGCGTCGAGCGGAGTTTGTTTATCGTTGTAGCTCACTTCGCCCCGGATTATCTGTGCATGCCGGACTGCAAGATCGAAGACACTCGAATGTGAACTGCTTTGGCTGGGTGGCGCGGTCGGCAGGTTGCTGTGCCCTCCGTTATCCACGCGCACATTCACAACCGGCCGCTCCACTATGAGTTCGTTCAGAATTACTTTTCGATGAAGGAGAGATTCAATTTTCAGACCGACCGTCAATTTATCGATTTGCAGGAGCGGCGGCTGAACGGCAGATTCCGCGCCCTGTACAGTGATGTTGTAAAGATGGGCGGTGAGCGTGTAAAGGTTGAAGTCGAGGGTGCGAATCGCAGTTTTCCCCCCCGTGGCCTGTTCAATTGTCTCCACGATCTTGTGCAAGGCGTACTGCTGGAAGGCGCGGCTTTTCAGGAATAAATATCCGCCAATGCCGACCATCGCGATTAGCGCGACCAGCACGGCAAGCGTCCATCCAACAAATTTTCGCGACTGCATCACTTCTCCTAAAAGCTTTCTCTCTAAAACGCCTGACCCAGAGTGATGTAATACTGCGTTGGGTTGATGCCGGGAACGGGATTGAGGTTGTGGCCGACGTCGATCCTGATAGGGCCGATGGGGGTCGAATAACGCAGACCGAATCCTATGGTATTGGTGTAGTTATTGAACGTGTTGGACAGATTGATGGCGCTATAAACATTGCCACCGTCGTAGAAAACCACGCCCCCGAGCGCCTTCATGACCCGAAGGGGAAAACGGATTTCCGAATTCAGAATCAAGAGCTCGCGCCCTCCAACTGGAACCGTGACATTCACACATCCCGTCTGGTTCTGCAGGCCGCTGCAGAAGGGTACGATGCGCTGCGGGCCGGCTTCGTCGATTGGAAAGCTGCGCAGCGAAGTGCCTCCACCAGAAAAGTAAAGCTGGCTGGTGGGGACGAAACTCCCGGCAAAAGGTTTCGCCATCCCGAGGCGAATACTGTTGGCGAAGACGACCGAGTGTAGCTGCTTGTAAGTGGCGAACTGCCCGAAAAGCCGCCCGAAGTTGGCGCTGGACCCGAGTGCGGTGGGCGTGATGCCCAGGTTGACAGTTCCGAACATGCCGCGGTGCGCATCGAGCGGTTTATCGCGGGTATCGCGAATCAGAGTGCCGGAAAACGTAGAGAGTCGGACGCTGCGGTCCTGTGGAAGCACGAGTTCCGGAACCAATAATTGCGACAACGAAGTCTTGTTGAAGTCATACCGAATTTGCAGGCGTGTATTGCTTTTGCGACTGAGAAGCCGTTCGACCTGAAACGAGACATCGCCCAGTCTCGCGGCGAACAAAGGATTTTCCGTGGTGCGTTCAATAGAAAGACTGGTCAGCGAACTCCACTGCGAGCCGATGAAGTGCGGTTGTGCATAAGTCGTGAGAGCCCGCTGGTCAAGCTGCGAGAGCAGAATCGTTGCGCTTGCGGTTTCACCCAGCCCGCGCATGTTACGACGAACGAACTCGACAGACCCGCGAGGGCTCGCAAAAGTGGACTGGCTGGGAGCGATCCTGTTGCTGCCGAGATTGATGGTGGGCAAGCCAGGCACGGCTACCGTGCCGGAAGGAACGTTGCCGCCGCGATGAGATACTTCGAATCCGAAGCCATAGATGATTTCGTTGCGCTTCATCTCATGGACTTTAACTAACGCAGTTTCCTCATTCTGGTCGGTGATGGGCTTTCGCGGTCCCACGCTTGACCAGTCGAAGATGTTCAAGTCATAGAGACGGGTCTCTGCCGCCAACATTTGAACTCTTTCCATGGGAGCTTCGCCAGGCAGTTGCGCCGTCTTTTGAATGAGCGAGCGCCGAGTCCGGTGTTCTCCGAGGTAAACAACTTCTCCAGTGCGAACCAGCTGGTGTTCGGTAATCGAGTAAGTAACCTCCACGTGGTGCGGATCGTCAGCGCGACGTTTCACGCTGGCCTTCACTTCAGCGTTGGGATAACCGCGATTCAGATACGTGGCCGAGATGCGGTTGCGATCTTCCGAGAGAAGACGGGGCGAATAGGGCGCGCCGGAACGCAAGGCGAACTTTTTGGATGGCGTGAGCTGTTCCTGGGCAATACTGTTGTTGCCGGTGACACTTACACCATCGACGATAGTCTGTGGACCCTCTTCGATTTCGAAGGCCACAACGACTTTGGGTTCATGGTCGACGACCCGCGAGGTAATTTTAACCTCCTCGTATCCCTTGTCGTGGTACAGCGCCTGTAGGTTCGAGACGCTCTGTTTCAAAAGTTTCGTGCTTACACTGCCGTGGTTCCAAATGTGCGCTTTCTTGACCACGAGCTGAGAGAGCAGATCCGAAGCGGAAATCTCATGGTTTCCATGAAATAAGATCCCCTCAACTTTATGTTTCCGGCCTCGGTTGATTTCGTAAACTAGCGTGACCTGATCCGGCTGTTGGGTGAAGTTGATCTTTACCGCGACGTCGAAATACCCCTTCTTCTGGAAGTAGTCGATGAGGTTCTGCTGTCCTTCTTCGACGAGGTCGCGGTCGATGGCCCGTTCAGAGTAGACGGGAATCAGCTTTTTCATCTGTCGTCCCGAAAGGAAAGGCAGAAACGAGAGCTTGGCGCCAGAAGCTCGGACGGTGACTATCGGGCCTAGCTCGACTTTGAAAGAAACGTCGACGTGATTCGTAGCAGGGTTGTACTGGGGAGGATTCTCTTGGACGCTGCTGGCCAGGCGACGTTGCCGCGAGAGCTCCCCTTTTATGAGGGCGGTGGCCGCCTTTATGCGTTCCGGTGTGTAAGGTTTGCCAGATTTGAGCAGGCCTCCGGTGAGACGGGCACGCAGCCTGCGAGTGGAATGAAGCAGCCGGGAGGCTTCGTCAGCGTCGAGTTCTTTGGCGTCGCCTGCTTGGATGCTAGCCCCTGTAATCTTGACTTCCGCAACCGTGGCCCTCTTACCAAGTCTGACCGTGAAGTTCACGTTGACGAGTTGATGAGGATCGTCGATCTGAATGCCGGTTTGGATCGCAGCCTGGAAGTACCCGTTGTGTTTAAGGAATTCCTGAATTGCCTGCTCTGCGAGCTCCACGCGAGCCGGGTCATATGGATCCTGATCCGCAAGGTTTGCGACCTGCAGTAATCGCGTGTATGCAAAAGCCTTCTCCGCACCAGGAAAATTGATGATGCCCAGGTAATAGGCAGGCTCGAGCAAGAAACTTACTCGCACGCCCGAAAGCTCCGGGATAACGTTGACCGTGACTTTGGGAAAGCCTCCAGCTTCCTGCAACGCGCGAATGCTGGCCTCCACTTTCTCCTGAGAATAAGGTTGGTCTGCTTTTTGAAGTGCTACTCGGCGAAGCGGCTCCAGGTTGCGGTGCGGGTTGCCGATAAGATCCACAGATCCCACATTCTGGCCCTCATAGACAGGGGATGAGCCCTTGTCTGCCAGTTGGGCCCGGGTAAGCGTCGCTAAGACGAGTACAACCAACGCACATAAACGCATATAAGCTGTGGATCCGGGCCAAGCGAGATCTTTCTCGGCCACTTGGTCGAGCAAGAGGCAGACTCTCAAATCATTTCATGGGGATATAGGATGCCTGAAAGAGTGAAGATGTTGATTGGAACAGTGGATGTCGATGTATGACTCCGGATCTACCAGCGAACTGAGTCACCATCTGGCTGAGACACCCGTCGAAATCGGCTGCCACGGGTTCTACACCGGCATCGCCGCTAATGGCGCAGCCATGTTTCCAACTGCTCCAGCGATTCTACGCGGGGCAGATTGCGATCACGGTAGGCGCCCGCCACGTCGAATAAAACTGCCTGCATTCCAGCATTGCGGGCTCCTGCATAGTCCACCGAATACACATCGCCCACATAGAGACTTTCGTCGGCCCGTGCATTCACGGCGGCCAGCGCCAGCTCGAATATTTCGGTTCGCGGTTTCTCGATGCCCACGATTCCTGAATCAGTGATGCTTTCAAAGCAGTCGGCAATCCCGCAACGTGAAAGCACGCGTTCAATTCCGCCGTCAGCATTGGAGATCACGGCCATGCGGAATTTTTCCCGGAGCCGGTCGAGGGAGTCGCGGGTGCCCGGCGGGATCTGGTCCCAATTGGCCGAGTTCTGGGTCTTTTTCACCAGCACCTCGCGGAGGCTGGTGTCATGGCCGAGCTGCTGCAATAGATAAGTATGAAACGTCCACCAGAAGCCATGATCGACTCGGCCGTTCTGCATGCCGAGGTCGAATTCCTGTTTAGTTCTGCGCTCCAAAGCTTGCCACTGATCGAGCGTGGGGTGACGATCGCTGGCAATCGCGTCCAGCATCTTGAATCGGTTAGGGAAGAGAAGAGTGTTTCCGACATCAAAGAAAATGACTCGCGGTTCTGCCATGATGTCATCTTACCGAAGGTATTCGTAGGACGGGTCGCCATTGACGGGGCTGATGCCTTTGAGCATCTCGCGGTGACCACTGCGGAGAAAAATTGTAATATCCAAGGGCAAGCGTTTTTCTATTCGGCAGGCCATGGCTTTGTCCCCAACAACGTTCATTATGGCTGGCTTCACACGCACCCGGGCTGCGCTCTCTATGCACAACCTGCTGAGCACTCACTCCGCGGCGTTGGCAGTGCTGGTTATGTTGCAGCGTCATTCCGGTCGCAGAAATGACGTTTATAACATTCTATGGGCGGTAGTTTTCGGATTTGCCACATTGAATATTCTCAGTCTGGCAGCCAGGCGCTTCGAGCCCAACCGCCGCGGCCTCACTTTTGGAGAACTGATGGCGGTACTCATCGTCCTGCTTTCAATTTTCCTGCTGGGATGGGAGCTTTTGGGCGTGTTCCATATCTTCCCCATAAAACTTCATCGCTGATCGTCCTTCCGTGGAAGACGCGTTTCGTCTGCTTTTGCGGTATGATTCGCAGAGTGACGAAAGGTTCCTCCACAATCGAGGTGACGTGCCCTTGTTGCAGCGCACTGCTCAAGGTTGATACAGGGACGGCGGAGGTTATCGCCCACACCGCCGCCGTGAAACCGCGAATGTTCAGTGACATGGAAGCTGCCGCGCGCGCCATGAAGGAGCAGGATAGCCGCCGCGAATCCATATTCCGCCAGTCGGTTGAAGCACAAAAGCACTCTTCCGAATTGCTGGACAAGAAGTTTCAGGAGGCAGTAAAGAAGGCCAAAGAGTCTCCTGACACGGGCAAACCCATCCGCGATTTCGACCTGGATTGAGTTTCTGTATTGCTCGCCGGCTGGTTAGAATCGGAAGCGATGGCGAATCATCCTCTTCTTCTCGGTCACCGGGGTGTGCGTGCAGAGAAGTCGCTCCCCGAGAATTCGCTGGCTTCTTTCGATCTGGCGCTCGCTCAGGGCTGCGACGGTTTTGAGTTTGACGTGCGCCTTTCGGCCGACGGCCGAGCCGTTGTCTGTCACGATGCCATCAGCCACGGACAGGAAGTCGCTTCTTGTTCCGCGAAACGACTGTCCTTGCCTTCACTGCGCGAAGTTCTCACGCGTTACCAGACCAGAGCGTTCCTCGACATCGAATTGAAAGTCCCTGGGCTGGAAAAAATCACGGTCGATTTACTGCGGAAGGTTCGCCCGGTTCGCGGCTTCGTAGTTTCATCGTTTCTGCCTGAAGTGCTGCAAGCCATTAACGGTATGGACCCGATCCTACCGCTGGGGCTCATCTGCGAAACCCGAGAAGAGTTGATTCACTGGACCGAGTTGCCGGTCGAATATCTGATTCCGCACTACAGACTCCTGGGGCAGGATTTGATCGCGGAGAGCAAAGATGCCAGCAGGAAGGTATTCGTTTGGACAGTCAATGCCGTGGATGACATGAGACGGTTTTCCGAATGGGGAGTGGACGGAATTATCTCGGATAACCCAAAACTGCTGCTCCGATCTCGGCCTGGGTAAGATCTCGGATGTTATTCCCGCAAATTGCGTGCAGGAAGTTAGTCTGCCGCAGCTTCGAATGCACCGGAGGAACGGGCGATAGGCCGCAGAAAAGCAGAGCGCTCTACCTCAAAAGCTTCCAGGTTGGCTCCCCTAGCTTGCTCCTTCCACCCCAGTACGGCGCTGATGCGCAATGCGGCTTCGCGACTGCATGACTCAGACCAGCACGGTCCCAGAGCCACCGGAACGCGGCGCAAGAGTACGTCCGCCAATGTCACGGCAAACTCCCTGCGATAAGCTTCGACAACCTCGGCGACGATGTGAGACGTATGCGGACAAATGGGAGCCCGCAGCTCCGCGCTCACCAGAGCGGTGCGCGCGATATGGGCAGCACGCTTGCCGTGCCACTCGAGCATTCCTCTGGCGGTTTCTTCGCTTATCGATCCGATTCGCGCAATTTCCAGAACAGTTTCGTCGAGCAAGGGATCGAGTGCCGGACCGGGCCCCACTGCGGTCGTAACCGGTTCGGCCGCGCTCAAACCGACTTTGCGCGCGCACTCACGCGCCAGCGAGGCAGCCGTAGTCAGTTTGCCCCCGATTACAGAAATCATGCGGGCCGCGCCGTCATCGGCATGGTCGTGCAGAATGTGCCGCCGGGTCACGGCGGAGGGCTTATTCTCCGGCGAGTAAGGCAGCGGCCGGATTCCGGCAAAGGCGTGCTTCACGCTTTGCGCCGATATCTTTGCCGTGGGAAATAATTGCGCCACTGACTTCACAAGGTAGTTGATCTCATCCGCTGAAGGTATGGTTCGCCCCGGGTCTCCGTTGTCGGCAACTTCGGTTGTTCCCACCAGGATCTGATCGTTCCAGGGCAAAACGAAGAAAGGACGTCCATCGGCCGCCTCCGTATAAACCGCGATATTCGGCGAGCCAGGAAATCGCGGCAGAACGATGTGTGAGCCGCGCACACCACCCACCATCGGCTTGTCCATGCGGATCGCGGAGCGCTGGCACACGCGGTCTGCCCAAGGACCACTGCAATTGATGACCCAGGCGGCGTCGACACGTTCGTCGCGACCGGTGAGTTGGTCGCGCAGCAGCACGCCGCGGATGCGGCCATGCGTTACATCCACCGCCAGCGCTTCCATGTGATTGCGTACGATGGCGCCCGCCTCTACGGCTTCCATTAACCACTCCGCGACCAGCCTTTCGGGAAATTCGCATTGCGCATCTTCATAGTTGAAGAACGACCAGCGGCGTCCGGCGTCGAGGGCACGCTCCAGGCGTTTCAATTCCATCTCGCTGTTTTCTGCTCGCGTGGACTTTCCAGCCATGCGCTGGTAGAGCCACAATCCAGCACGCACTTTCAACGCACTGCGCTGGCTGTTCTCATTCAAGAGCAGGAGAAATTGCATGGGATGCACCAGATGAGAGCGATCCCGCAACAGCTTTTCCCGTTCGCGCAGGGATTCGCGCACCAGGCCGAACTCGCCGTGTTCCAGGTAGCGCAGCCCTCCATGAATAATACGAGTGGAACGGCTGGTTACCCCGGAGGCGAAGTCATTCTGCTCGACCAGAAGCGTATGCTTGCCCGATCGCGCACACTGCCGCGCCACAGCTACACCGTTGATGCCGCCGCCAATCACTACTACCTGAAAGTGTTGGCCTTCCAGAGACGCGCGTGGATTAGCCGCTAAGGCCATGGTTTATCAATCAGATACCAGTATTGTGGAAAGTGATCGTGCAACTGCGAATCGATTCATTCGACTCTCTTCTGACAGTGTGCACCGCGTTCCACTTCGGAAGAAGGTAACCTTAGTACTTCAAATGGGCTGGCCAAAAAACGCACTGCAACACGCGAATGGCCGAGCGAAAAGGGAATGGCCCGCCACGAATGCGGCGAGCCGATTCCTCATTCGTCAGTTTACGCCGCTCTCCCGGTCGGACTTGCCACTTTGTTGTGACAAGCCGGCATTTCCCTCGAGATGCACGACCTTGATTTTTGCCTTTGATCTCTACTAGGTTCGATGCAAAGCTCAACGGCACGGTTTATCGCGATAAAAAAGCCGTCACATTGCCCGTTTTGCGCTGGCTCATTTAGAGTGATTCCCAATGTCCACCACCGGCGAAAGATTTGAACGTGCGGTCGCTATCATGGAGCGGCTGCGGGCCCCGGGAGGCTGCCCCTGGGATCGCGAGCAGACTTTCGATTCCATCAAGCCCTGCACGCTCGAAGAAACCTACGAAGTGCTGGAAGCCATCGACAATCGCGATTGGAAGGAACTTCCGGGCGAACTCGGCGACCTTCTCTTGCAGGTGCTGTTCTATTCGGAGATGGGCAAAGAGCAGGGAGCATTTTCCATCGATGATGTCCTTGATCGACTCTCGCGCAAGTTGGTGGATCGGCATCCGCATGTGTTCGGGGAGGCCAAGGCGGAGACTTCCGCGGACGTCAAGCGCAACTGGGAAGCGCTGAAGGTCGAGGAACGAAAGAAGCACTCACAGAGAATTGTGGCAGAAGGTGAAAGTAATGCTTTAAGTCGAGCGGATTCCGTTCCAGAGTCGATTCTAGGGTCAATTTCGTCATCGATGCCATCGTTGCTGGAGGCTCACAAGCTCAGTTCGCGGGCGGCGCAAGTTGGTTTTGACTGGCCCGATATAAATGGTTTGTTCGATAAGCTCGGCGAGGAAACCGCCGAACTTCAGGAGCGTTTGCGGGAGTTTCCCGCTCCCGGTCCGCGCCCTGAGGGCCGGGGAGTCGCTGGCTCTGGAAGGCAGACGATTTCCGAAGATTTGCGCTTGCGGCTGGAAGAAGAAGTTGGAGACCTTTTCTTCGTGCTGGTCAATATCGCGCGCTATCTCGGGCTCGATCCTGAGTCGGCCCTGCGCAAGACCAACCGCAAGTTTCGACGCCGGTTTCGCTGGATGGAGCAACGTCTGCGGGAGAACGGAAGTGCTCTGGAGAGCGCTTCGATGGAACAACTTGAAGCGCTGTGGCAGCAGGCTAAGCGAGAGGAGCGGCAGGCGTGAATCCGGAGGCAATTGTAATTCGTCATTGCCAGGGACTGGAAGAATTGCGCTCCTGCCTCATTGTGCAAAAGGAGATATGGAATTTTACTGACGCGGAACTGGTTCCGCTGCGGATGTTCGTGGTGGCGGAGAAAGTCGGCGGACAGGTTATGGGCGCTTTCGATGGCAATGAGATGGTCGGATTTGCCCTGTCACTTCCGGGAACCCGGTCGGGGCACATCTATCTGCATTCGCACATGCTGGCCGTTCGCAAGGAACATCGCAATGCCGGGCTGGGCCGCCGATTAAAATTGCTGCAGCGCGAAGACGCCCTCTCGCGCGGCATCGAACTGATCGAGTGGACTTTCGATCCTCTGGAGATCAAGAACTCTTTTCTGAATATTGAAAAGCTGGGGGCAATTGCGCGCCGCTACAACATTAACCAGTATGGAATCACCTCATCGCCATTGCAGGGAGGTCTTCCCAGCGACCGGCTGATCGCCGAGTGGTGGCTGAAGTCCAGGCGCGTGGAGACGTTGCTTACAACCGGAAAGAATCCGGAATCCGACCGGCAGACTTCCATCGACGTGCCGGGGGAGATATACGATTGGAAAGCTGCTATAGAAACCCGCAGCAAAGCTCAGCGAGTGCAGGAACGCAACCGCGAACTGTTTCTTCGGGCTTTCGACGACGGGCTTACGGTGCTGGGTTACGAGCGCGATGCTGAAGGCAACGGCAAGTTTTTGCTTGGCGAATGGGACGAGAAGTGGTCGTACGCGTCGGAAGGCTAGTCACCAGAGAGTCAGAGAGAAATGCCAAGGCAAAAATGAATTCCTGCGTTCCTCTGTGACTGGTTGAACCATTTTTTTCTGAAATTATGAAGATTGAAGCCATCACGCTTCGCGAGATTCACATGCCACTCGTCCATTTCTTCGAGACGAGTTTTGGACGGACCTACAGCCGCCGCATTCTCCTAATCACGGCGCATTGCGATGGAGTAGATGGTTGGGCAGAGTGTGTTGCCGGAGAAGATCCTTTCTATAGCAGCGAATGGGCCGAGAGCGCCTGGCCCACCATCGTTCGCTATCTCGCCCCTGCGGTACTGGGTCGCAACCTTGGATCGGGCCGCGAGTGCGGGTCTCTTTTCTCCAGAGTGCGCGGCCACCGCATGGCTAAGGCCGCGCTTGAAAACGCGATCTGGGATGCTGACGCGAAACAGAGGAATGAGCCGCTATGGAAACTGTTGGGCGGTACCCGTAGTGAAATTCCCTGTGGAGTTTCGGTCGGCATTCAGGATTCCGTAGAGCAGTTACTGGATAAAATTCAGATCGAACTGGCTGCGGGCTACCGCCGCATAAAGGTTAAGGTCAAGCCCGGGTGGGATGTAAATGTGCTGGAGAAAATCCGCGCGCGCTGGCCTGACATCACGCTGAGCTGCGACGCCAATTCCGCCTACACGCTCGATCAAGTGGAGCACCTGCGCAGTTTCGATCAGTTCAACCTGCTCATGATGGAACAGCCGCTTTGGGATGACGACATTTTCTACCACGCTCGCCTGCAAAAGGAGTTGCGCACTTCCATCTGCCTTGACGAATCCATCGTAAGCGCGCGCGCCGCAGCGGTCGCGATCGAGACCGGCGCATGCCGCATCATCAATGTGAAAGTCGGCCGCGTGGGCGGGTTTACCGAGGCCAGGAAGATCCATGACGTCTGCCAGTCGCAGAAGATTCCGGTATGGTGCGGCGGCATGCTGGAATCGGGGATTGGCCGCGCGCACAATATCGCGCTCTCAACCTTGGAGAATTTCCGTCTCCCCGGCGACGTTTCCGCCTCTAAGCGTTACTGGAAGGAAGACATCATCGAGCCGGAAGTGCAGGTATCCCCGCAAGGAACGATTGCAATCAGCGAAGCGCCCGGAACCGGCTATCGTATCAAGGAAGATTTAATCGAGAAATTGACCACGCGTAAGGAAACAGTGAGGGCGAGCGCGTAAGAGCGCCTGCACCAAGCCAGCTACCGCGAACTGGCTTCCGCTCTTGCGGTCTCGGCGCGGCCTTCCGAGAGCTTGACTCGCTCCGCATTCAGCATTTGAACCCCTTGGGCAAATGACGTGTCCGCGGGCACACGCTGGAAACCGCTGAATATTTCGTCAGACCGCATAGCGATACTTTTGAACAAAAAAATCTTGCCACTGAAGCTCAAAGACATTCGTGACACATCCCAGGAGCCGTCTCCGACTCCTTCCTGTTCCACTAAAAAATGGCCGCCTTTGTCGAGATGCCCGAGGATTCCCCAGCCAAAGGTTACCTCTTTGAAGAGCGTGCCGTCGATCCTTGCAATTCTTTGTGCTTCGGGGTCGATCAAAAGAATGCCTGCCATCCCGACTAGAACATCTTCCACGTGAGAAGGTGGGCGGTACGAGGGATTAGGCCGAAATCTTAGACGCACCAGTCGCACTCCCTCGCGCCCCAAGGTCGCCGTTCCGGCTTCCGAACCGTCGTATTCAAACAAAAAAGCATCGGGCAGGGCTTTCACGATGCTAAGAGTGTGGTCAGCTTCTTCTTTCTCCTGCCGTCGTTTGTGCTCAAGCTGCTGGGGATTGCTAAGTAGTCCTGCTAGCCGTCCCTGTTCCCCTTGCAGTTGTTGTGGAGTGAGAGGCTTGTCGTTGTAGGCGATGGTCATGCCAGCCATTGCTTCCCGGGTTTCTACGTAAAGCCTGGTCTGCGTGCCCTGCGCAGATTTCTTGTAATCACGGAACATGTGCTTGATGGAAGTGTCGTTGGCGGCTGCTATTTCTTTTGCCACAGTAGCGCGGACCAATTGAACCGGACGAGGCAACGGGTCGGGGGAAATCGCCTGCGCGGCGGCAGGCCTTGAAGTTGCGCCGAGACCAGCAAGCGAAAACATTATTGAAACCGCGATGAGCGTTCGCGAAATCATGTCAACCTGCCTTTGTTAGTGTACCAATTTCACTCAGTTAGTCTCTACAGCAGACACGGTACCGACCAAAGGCGGTCATTGCGCTTGCCGCGCCCTCCGTGCCTTGCGTATAGTCGTTGCAGTGGGTGGCCCTTCCGGTTGTATCCCAAATGCTTGCTCCGGAGGAACCGCCGCTGATTCCGCTGTACTTAGGAGCACGTCCACATGAGCACAGCCCCCAGTGGCTTGGCACAAATCGGGAAGTCCGTCGTTATCAAAGGCGAGCTTTCGGGCAGCGAAGATCTGTACGTAGACGGTCAGGTTGATGGCAGCATCGCCTTGAAGGGTAATAGTTTGACGGTAGGCCCCAATGGCCAGGTCAAAGCCAGCGTCGACGCCAAAGGCGTGGTGGTACAGGGAAAACTGGATGGAAACATTCAGGCTAGCGACCGGGTTGAATTGCGAAAATCCGCGGTGGTCAATGGCGACATCAGCACCCAGCGAATCTCTATCGAAGAAGGCGCATTCTTAAAGGGCAAGGTGGATATTCACCGTACAGATACAAAATAAATTTCCTTTCCCGCGCAGTGCGGATTCAGTCCCGTATGCAGGGGCTAAATTCTCTGAGAGAATCACCAGAGGTTACGAAGTTAGAATGTCGTCGGTTTCACAGAATTTCATGAAATTTTTTCGTGGTTCATCCGGACCGGAGGTCACCCCGGCGCAGAGTTCCCAGAAGCTAACCCGCCGCTCCAGCGGACTGGCAGAACTGTCGCGCAGTTGGGAATCGGCTGAGGGCCTGTGCATTCTCGATCTAGGATCAACCTCCCCTACCAACATTCGCCACTTTACCGAGCGCGGCCACAAAATTTACAGCGAAGATCTGCTGACCGCTTCGACGGATCCGGATCTTCTCACCAAAGACGAACAGGGTAATACCGTTCTCGACAGCCGCAAGTTTCTTACCGACAACCTGGTCTATCCCGCGGCGCAATTCGATGTGATCTTCTGCTGGAACCTTCCGGACTACCTGGACGAGAGTCTGGTGAAACCGGTGGTAGGGCGACTATGGTCGGTGCTGAAACCGGGCGGCATGCTGCTGGCATTTTTTCACACCCGCGACGCCGGGCCAGACTCGCCCTGCCATCGCTTCCACATTATCGGCGGCGATGTGCTCGAGATGCAGAAAATTGAATTGCGCCGAGAGGCGCGCCGTGGACCGACCGGAGCCGTGCACACCGCCGTCTCTGACGGATTTCAGTTGCAGCGCGTATTTAATAATCGCCACATCGAAAATCTCTTCCGCGACTTTGCGTCCATTAAATTCTTTCTCGCTCGCGACAGCATTCGTGAAGTGCTGGTGGTGCGGTAGCAGTATAGAAACTAGCGGGCTGCAGATAACAAGCCGCAGCCTGCGAGGCGCGAAGAGATGAGATTCATATCAGGGCATGCCTTTTCAGGCATGCCGAAACGCCGCAGAGACAATCGCGCCTTCAGGCGACGCTGCGGGAATCAGGCGCTTCCTTCCAAACAATCACACCCATGCGGTAAAGATAGTTGCACGAGAGTTCCACCCGCACATGGGAAGAACAGGCCGATGCCAGCACGCTGCGAATTTCCGATGGAACATAGGCGCGGCGCACTGAAGTCAAGCCATCCAACCACGCGACCCGGCTGCGCATGATCGGGAAGCTGGCATACACCAATGCCAGATGCACGGGATGCCGAATAAGGTCATTAATCAGCAACGCCCGCCGGCTAACGCGAAGTCCTTCCCGTACGAACTGAGCTAGCGATTGCAAGTTCAGATGGTGCGCGAACAGGCTGCAGCTCACAACATCGAAAGCGCCATCGCCGAAAGGCAGGGCAAGCGCGTCGGCGACGACGCTCGAATTCTTTGCGGTCCGATTTCCGTTCCCGCAATTTCTTGCCGGCAAATGAGACTGCGCCCGGTCGAGCAGGGTTACGTCGAGCGTAATTCCGCGACGGGCGACCTGGGTGCAAACCTGTTCTGGAACTTCTCCTAAACCAGCCGCAACTTCCAGCAGCGAGAAATTCTTCGCGCCGGTTGCTTGCGCGACGCGTTCCACCATCTTCTGCGTAGTAGCGACGCCGCCGAACCAGCGGTTTATTCGCCCGAGAACGGCAAGCACGTCCTTGGCCTCAAGCGCCGAACAATAGTCGGAATCGAGAATTTCCTCTGCGTCAACGCGTTGCATGGAAGGTTGCCGAACCTGCTGGATGCGGAGCCTAAACTTCGGCCAGTTCTTCTTCCAGCAACTGCTTGTTATACAGGTCGCTATAGTAACCGTTCAAGGAGAGAAGTTCGTCATGCGTGCCGGACTCGACAATGCGGCCTTCGTGCAGCACGGCGATCCGGTCGGCATTGCGCACGGTGGAAACGCGATGGGAGATGAAAATGGTGGTGCGGCCCTGCATCGCTTCGCGCAGGTGATTGAGGATTTTATCCTCGGTATGGGTATCGACGCTGGAGAGAGCGTCGTCAAGAATCAGGATACGTGGATTGCGAATGAGAGCGCGAGCAATGGCTGTGCGCTGCTTCTGGCCGCCGGATAGAGTAATGCCGCGCTCTCCAACCATCGTCTGGTAGCGGTCGGGGAAGCCCTCGATGTCCGTGGCGATGTTGGCCACTTCGGCTGCGTCATGAATGGCCTGATCGGTGGCAGACTCAACGCCCAAAGCAATGTTTTCGCGGATACGGTCGCTGAACAGAAACGTTTCTTGCGGGACAAAGCCGATGTTCTTGCGCAAAGACTCCAGCGAAAAATCGCGGATGGGGCGACCATCGAGAAGAACCATGCCTGGCGCCGCATCATAAATCCGGGGAATCAGGTTGACCAGTGTGGTTTTCCCTGACCCTGTCGGACCTACGATTGCCATGCTGCTGCCTGCAGGGATTCTAAGGTTCAGGTCGCGCAGCACCGGCTTGCCCGCGTATTCGAAGTTCAGGCCGCGGAATTCGATTTCGCCCTTCACCGGTAAATCTCTTGACTCAGCCTCACTCTTGATCTCAGGTCGCTCGTGCAGGATCTCGTTCAGGCGCACCAGAGAAGCCGTCCCGCGCTGGAAAATATTGACGACCCAACCCAGAGCGATAATCGGGAAGGTCAGCTGCATCATGTAGATGTTGAAAGCGGTGAAAGCGCCAATCTGCATGCGCCCGGCCAAGACTTCGCGGCCTCCGATCCACAGCACGAGAACCAGCGCGAGTCCGAGCATGAGTTCCAGCGTCGGCCAAAGCATTCCCATCAGGCGGACCAGTTTCAGGCTGCGAGCGACATACTCTTGATTCGCCGCCTCGAACGAGGCAATCTCCGCTTCTTCCTGCACGTAGGCGCGAATCACCCGAGCGCCGGAAAAATTCTCCTGAGCTCTCGCCGAAATATCGGAAAACATCGCCTGGATTCTCTCGAAGCGCTCGTGAATGCGACGTCCGAAGTATTGAATTACTACGCTGACAACCGGCAGTGGCAGGAACGCGTAAATGGTCAGCTTAGGGCTGGTGCGGACCATGAACCATAACGCCGCAGCCGTAAATACCAACGTGTTCGCGGAATACATAATGGCCGGGCCCATCAGCATCCGCACGGCATTCAAATCATTGGTCACTCTGGCCATAATGTCGCCAGTGCGCATTCTCTGATAGTAGGAATAGGAAAGAGTTTCCAAGTGAGCGAAAAGATCGTTGCGCAGGTCGAACTCGACATCGCGCGAGATTCCGATTACGATCCAGCGCGTCAGAAACAGGAAAATCCCACGAATCACAGCGAGCGCCAACACCTGGAGCGTGAAGATGAAAAGTTTATGTCGAGTGACGCCGCTAGAAAGACTCTGGGCAGCATTGCCGATCACTCGAGGGAGTCCCGCCTGTGCGCCATTGCTCAGCAGGATGCATAACGCGCCGGCCACAAATCCCCAGCGATAACGCTTGAGGTAAGGCAGCAGCGGACGCATACTCTTGGGAATCATGCAGGCTTGTGCAGATGAAATTCTAGCAGGCAGGCTGCAGATTCGGTAGGGAGGCGGGGACGTGAGAATGATTAATCACGAAGGACACAGCAAGATCACAGCAAGGTTCTTCGTGAAAGTTACTATTCTTGGTGGTTGATCTGTTGTCCGTGTACGTCGGTCTCGCGGTGGATACCAAGTATTTCCCGGCCGAAGGCAATTACGCTGACCGCGGCCAAAACCATTGCCCATGCGGCAAAGAAGAGCCATCCTGCGTCCAAAATAATTGTTTCAGTCATTTCCATATCATCGTCCGAGGGAGACAGCGAAAAAATGCGCGGGACTGAGGAGAGATCAGCCCCGCGATGAGAAGAGTCTTACTCTTGCGGCGCGCTGGCTGGCGTGCTCTGCATATGTTGTTGCCTGCGAGCCTCCCGATTGGCCTCGAACTCCTTCAACTTAGTTTGCTGGTCGGGAGTGAGCATCTGAAAAAGCTCATTGTGAATCCGGGTTTCCTGCACCTTCACCTGCACCAGAGTCTGCGCTTGCTGGGCAACGAGGCCTTGCACCTTGGCTTCGTCATAGGTGCCTTCCTCATACTGCTTAAGTTGCTGTTCCAGCAGGTGCATCTGCTGCATGAGCGGCTTCATGGTCGCGTGCTCTTTATGTAGTACGTCTTTCATCTGCGCCTTCTGGGCATCGGTCACGTCCAGATACTTGGCGTAGAACTCCATCATGTGGTGATCCATGCCGAATTCATGCCCATGCCTCTGCGGAGGTGGAGTTGTAGCCGTAGTTTGCGATTTGGCAATTGCAGCGCCTAACGTCACCGCTAGCGCTGCCACGAGGAGCCGAAAACGAATCGATTTCATAAGTTTGTTACTCCTAACTTGAAGACCGGTTCCTTCCCGGAACCTGGGACTTTTCCGTACACTCATAGGAACACGGTTCGGCCGGAAAAGTGGTAAAAACTCGGTCAAACCTAGTAAAGTTTTGTCAAACTGAAGGCCAGCCAGCAATAGGGGTTTGACAATTCTTTACCGCTGGCGCTCGCGCTCTGGTGCACAATGGGAGCTGCAAAGATGGAACGCATTCTTATTGTCGATGACGACGTAGAACTCTGCACCCTGGTGGGCGAATACCTGCAAGCTGAGGGCTTTGCCGTAGAAGCGGTGCATGACGGCGAAAACGGTTTGCAGCGCGCTACTGGCGGCGGCTATATGCTCGTAGTATTAGATGTAATGTTGCCAGGTATCAACGGCTTTGAGGTGCTGCGCCGAATCCGCGCAACCTCACGCTTGCCCGTGCTCTTGCTTACCGCGCGCGGTGAAGATGTTGATCGCATCGTGGGTCTGGAAATCGGTGCCGACGATTATTTGCCAAAGCCTTTCAATCCCCGCGAACTGGTGGCGCGCATTCGCGCCGTGCTGCGCCGAACCCGCAGCGATAAGGGTGCTCCATCGACTCCCGATATCGTTCGGGTTGGCGAGATTGAGCTTGATCCCGCAACGCGCTGCGTGCGGCGCGACGGCCGCCTGATCGACCTTACTTCGGTAGAATTTAATCTGCTGGAAGTGCTGCTGCGTGAAGCCGGTCGCGTTGTACCGCGCGAGCGCCTGGTGAATGCCGTGCTCAGCCGCAAGTTCTCGCCATTCGACCGCAGCATCGACATGCACGTGAGCAAAGTTCGCAAGAAGCTTGGGGATACTGACAGTGACGAGCACATCAAGACCATCCGGGGCGTCGGTTATATATTCGCGCGGCCACGCGACAGTGAAAAGACCGGCGAAAAGGTAAAAAGCACGTCATGAAGAGTCTGTTTCTCAAGATTTTTCTTTCCTTCTGGGTGGCATTCGCGTTGTTTCTTGTCTTGGCAATTCTTGCGACGCTGGCGTTCCGTCCGCGAACTTCCAGTTGGGAAGGCCTTCTCGCGACTGCGTTGAACGATTCGGTAAATGCCTATGAACAGGGCGGAAGCCTCGGGCTGCGGGAATATCTGCAGAATCTGGAGAGCACGCAGCACGTCCGCGCCTTTCTATTCAACGAAAACATGGAGGAGATTTCGCACCGCGGCGCTCCGGATTGGGCCGTCCGTGTGGCAGGCGGGGGGCCGAGAATGCCGCATGAAGGTTTTGTTTTCCCCGCTCCTCCGCCGGTGCTGCGCGATTCGCGTGCCTCGTCAGACGGATTGCACCGGTATACGCTCATTTTGGCGCCGCCGCCTGGACCACGGCTCTTCTTGGGCCCTCGAGGATTGCCCATCCCTGGCCTGTTCATCGCGGTTATCTCTTCCGGGCTGGTTTGCTACCTGCTCGCGTGGTTCCTGACTATGCCGGTGGTTCGCTTGCGCGCCGCCACTCGTCAGTTGGCTGCAGGTGATCTTACGGCCCGAGCCGGTGCGCCTAGCATCCGCCGACGCGACGAGGTGGCGGGATTAATGCGGGATTTCGACGCAATGGCGGAACGGCTGGAAAATCTGGTCAAGGCGCAATCTCGACTGCTTAATGATATTTCGCACGAACTGCGCTCGCCGCTCGCGCGGCTGAATGTCGCGTTGGGCCTGGCGCGCCAGCGCGCCAACGTAGAGAGCGCGGTAATGCTCGACCGCATCGAACTCGAAGCTGGGCGGCTTAACGAGCTGATTGGCCGGCTACTGACTCTGGCACGCATGGAAGATGGCGAGCAGCACGCGCCCTCCACGCCAGTTTTGCTGCAAGATGTGGTGCTCAGCGTGGCCGAAGATGCGGAGTTCGAGGCGCAAGCCAGGCATTGCCACGTAAGCAGTGAAATTCCGTCCGGAAGCTGGGACGTGCGCGGCGACGCGTCACTGCTGCACAGTGCGATCGAAAATGTCGTGCGCAATGCCATTCGTTACACTCGAGAGGGCTCGACGGTTGAGATTCATATGGAGAAACGCAACAGCGCCGCCGGTTCCGAGGCTGTGGTCCGAGTAACCGACTGCGGCGATGGTGTCCCCGCCGATGCGCTGGAAAAATTGTTTCAGCCCTTCTATCGTCTTGACGACGCTCGCGGCCGGCAGACGGGGGGGGTGGGGCTGGGACTCGCCATTACCGAACGCGCCGTGCGCTTCCACGGCGGTCGGGTGGAAGCTAAAAATCGCGCTGAAGGCGGACTGATGGTTGAGATCCACCTGCCTCTGCTGCCAGCGACTTTTAGCGCCGAGCAAGCTATGGAAACCGTTCCAGTAAGCAGTGGTCACTGAACATACCGAAAGCGCTGAATTCCTTGGATAAAGTGAACGCTTCTCAGATAGAGCCCATATTGCTTGTTTGATTTCGTGGCACGGCTTCTTTGCCTTTCCAAAATCATTTCCGAAATAGGCGTTCGCTACTAACCACGGGACAGGGAATGCTGCCCACCGCCCACTGCCTCAGGCAACTCGCCACCCGTCCCATGGTTCCAATAACTCGATAGCGAGTTTGCTCTTCCCGCCCATTCCTGATACATAAATGGATGGCCATTCCTGCCTTCAGATAGCGTCCATGCCCGGTTCGGGGCGGCCGGGGAATGCATCAGTACGTTCACAGGAGATAAGCGAAGAATGCGGAAACGGTTTCCCTGGATGGTGGCGCTTCTGGCACTGATAGCGATCGGTTTTTTGGTGGCGTGCAGCACCAAATATAAGTCTGTCTCGAACGGCTTGGTTGTCGTACCCACTCAAGCTTCGCCGGTGATGCAGACTTTCAGCCTGGATCTGAGCAATGGACATGTTTCGCAGATCAACAACGTCAATGGCCCTCCCGTACCGGGGTTACCGACTGCCGTTGTTCTCGATCCAGCCGGGACATTTGCGTATGTGGTCGTCAATCAGAATGCGACATTTCCGGGCGTTACCGGAATCGTAAGCTTTAAGGTTGGCTCTGACGGTAAGTTGGCGGCAGGCACAGCATCGCCGCCGTTGCAGCCCGAAAGCCCGACCGTGAATGCTCCGTGCGTCACCGCAAACAGCCAAACTGTACCGATTGCGGTAACGCCGACGCCTGTCGTACCGGGGGCCTTGGTCATTGATTCCGCGGGCAAGTATCTATTCGTGGCGGACGTTTCGACAACGGGCCAAACCCAGCCGTACCAGTGCAACGGCGCAACGCTGACCGCAACGGTTGCGGTGCCGGGCGCGGTTTCCGTATTTTCTGTGAGTAATGGCACCCTGACCGAAGTCGCGGGTTCGCCCTTTATTCTTCCGAACGAGGTGAGCGGCAGCGGAAGCAACGCAATTAGTGGCAGCGCTGCCAACGCTACTGCCTTGGCGATTACACCGACCGTGTTTCCCGTGCAGTATGCGGCCTGTTCGGGACACACTCCTCCAACCACTGAGCACCTGTACGTAACGGATTCCGCGAATGATGTAGTGCTGAATTACTCAGTTCTGCCGTCTGGCGCGCTAATGCTGGTTCCCGTTACGACTCCGATGCCAGGACTTGCGACCGGCACCACTCCTTCCGGCGTCGCAGTCGACGGCTGCGGTCAATTCGTTTATGTAGCCAATGCCACGTCCAACAGCGTCAGCGCTTTTACTATCTGCAATGTGGTTACGCAGAATTGCCCCCAGGCAGACTACAGCCTGCAAGCGGTTTCTGGTTCGCCGTACCCTGCCGGAGATGTGCCTGGTCCGATTGCAGTCGATCCATTTGCGAAGTACGTATACGTCGTGGATACGGGGTCCAGCCAGCTCTCGGGATATCGAATCAGTCCATCCAACGGATCGCTGATCGCGATTGCCAACACTCCGGTGGCGACGAACTCAGGAGCGAACTCGATTGCAATTCGCAACGACGGCAGCTGGATTTTCGTGGCCAACTTCAATTCCGCGACCGTGTCGCAATACGCTATCACTCAGGCCACTGGACAGTTGACCCTGCAGTCGCCGTTTACCACGTTGAATTATCCCTCTGGAGTGGCGGTGAAATAGGTTAACGGCGTGATCGCCGGACATGCAAACTGACGCCTGTAGTTAAGTCGGAATTTTCAGAATAAGATAAGCGCCAGCCAGGGCGAATATCAGGTCCGGAGACCAGGCGGCGAGCGCCGGCGGCAACTGGCTTATGTCGCCCATCGCTTCGAATAAACGCGACACCACCGTGTACACCACAGCGATTCCAACCGCAACCGCTACCCCCGTGACCGCCCCCTTTTTCGCCGCAGAGAGCGAAAAGGGAACGGCCAGCACCGCCATAATCAGCGTAATCAGCGGATAGGAGAGCTTCTTGTTTAACTGCACTCGCAGGCGAACCACGTCGAAGCCGCTTTGCTGCAAATCGCGGATGTAGCGCCGCAGTTCCTCGTAGTTCATCTCGGAATATTGTTTTACTTCCTTCTTGAAGTATGAGGGCGACTCACTGAGTTCGGGGAAAGTAGAAACGTCGAAAGTGTGGTAGCTGCCGATCGCGGCGCCCTGCAGAACACGCTGCCAACCTTGTTCGTAAATCCAGCGGTTCATGCTGTCCGCCCAGTGGGCGCGTTCGGCGTGAAGCCGTTGAGTCATGGCGAAACTTGCGGGATCGAGTTGAAAAATGGTGAGGTTGGCGAACTGATCGCGGTCCGGATCGAAGAACTGGTAGTAGTAAATATCGTTATGCTGGCCAAAAATCCAGCGGCGGTCGGGACGCAGATAGGTCTGCGCGGGCTTCCCTTTGATCTGATTGTGCAAGGCTTCCTGTCGTTTGTTGGTATGAGGAAGATAGAACTGATCGGCGAAGAACAGACCCGCCGCCAGCACCGCTGCTGCAAGCAATACCGGCGCCACCATGCGATAAATGCTGGTGCCGGTGGCTTTGATGGCAGTGATCTCGTTCGACCGGTTCATCAGACCAAAAGTGATCAGCACGGCCAGCAGCATAATCAGCGGCGCGACGCTGTAGAGCAAGTACGGAGCCACGTTCAACAGGTATGCCGCTACCACGAGCGCCGGTATCTGATTCCGGAGGATGTCTCCCAGCAACTCGAAGAGCGTGAAGACCAGCAACAGCACAAGGAACGTGGAGACGATCATTCCCAGATACACGAAAAAGTCCCGCAATACGTAGTCGTCGATCAGCGTGGGGAAACTAGCGCTGATAACCCGCCGCCGCGTGGATGCGCGTTCGAATGCACTTCCAGTGTCCCGGCGCTTGAGCCTGCGCTCTTGCAGTGGAGCAGTCACCGCAAGAGGATCGCGCTTCCAAGGCAGTCTGAATGCGCCAAGCGCGAAGGGTCGACGCTCCGCCTGCCAGAGCAAAAATAAGGCTGCGGCAAAGAATACAAGATTGGCCAGCCACGCTCCTAAGGCCGGGCTAAGACGGCCTTGTTTAGCGAGCGAAACTCCGATCAGCGAAACGAAGTAGTAGACGAAGACCAGTACGATAGTGAGCACGAATCCGCCCGACTTTCCCGATTTTTTGGAAGAAAGTCCCAAGGGGATTCCGACCATGGCGAGTACAAGACACGCCGTGGGCAGCGCGAAGCGGCTGTGGAACTCGATGAGATACCAACGCGCTGAAACTGCATCGACGCTGGCCGCGCGGTCGCGCAATGCCCAGGTGCCCACGGCTTTGACCGGAGCCTGTTCCTCCGTCTTGGTCTCGGAAGAAGGCAACTCGATGGGAATATCAGTTTCGTGAAAGGTGGAGATCTGGTATTTGTCTGCTTCTTTAGGATAGCTCTCGTGCGTGGAACCGTTGGTGAGGTGTAGATGTAAACGATCCTGACCTTCGGCAACGAGGATGCCTTGCTGCGCCAGTGTGATGCGGGGATTCGCGGCGTCCGAAATATCGGCAAGAAACACGCCCTTCCAGACCGCCGCCCCCTGGGCGCTGTGCACGTCCTGCACGTAGAGCACGACCTTAGGAAACCCCTCATAGAAAACGCGCGGCTGCACCTCGAATGAAACTTGTGAGCCCTTGAGTTGATCTTCCAAGTGGCTGAGGGAGGCAAGAGACCATGGGGCAAGGTAGAGCCCATTCACCAGAGCCAGTCCCCAGGCGGCCGCGACGAAAATTGCAAGGACACGCCCAAAGTCCCAAACTCCCATGCCACTGGCGCGCATGGCGGTGATCTCACTGTCGGCGGCGAGCCGGCTAAGGCCAATAAGAATGCCCACCAGCACGCTCATCGGAATGGTGTAGGTGAGCGCGAGCGGTACCGTGTACAGAAAAATCTCGGCTACGCTGGGCAGCGGCGCGCTGGCGCGGACCACGAGTTCGAGAATGCGCCCCAGATCGCGGGTAAACAGTACAAACGTGAAGATCGCCGCGCCGATGACGGCGTGCGAGGTCACTTCCCGCAAAATGTAACGAGTCAGAATCCGCATGAAAGCAGTTCTGAGGGCAGCATAGCATGTGAGGCAGTGGTCGGTGCCGAGTAGTTCAGTACTAGCATTCACCGGTGCTGCTCTTAATTTGCTATCCGGCTTTCAGGAACAGTGCTCCGAGCGGCGGCAATGTGAGCCTAAGCGAGTAAGGACGCCCATGCTCTGGTTCAGCCAGAGCGTGTACTCCGCCGAGATTTCCCGCACCAGTGCCGCCGTATTCCGCAGCGTCGCTATTCAACAGCTCGCGCCAGTAACCGCCGCGGGATACACCGATGCGATAACCGAGTCTCGGAATAGGCGTGAAGTTGCAAACGATAAGAATCGTATCTTCCGGGGTTTCACTTTTGCGGAGCAGGGAAATCGTGCTGGTGAGATTGTCGTTGCAATCCACCCACTCAAAGCCCGCGGGGCTGGTATCGAGCATATGCAAAGCGGGTTCGCTGCGGTAAACCCGGTTCAGCTCCGCCACCCACTTCTGCACGCCGCTGTGGGTTCCATACTGCAGCACATGCCACTCCAGGCTGGTATCGTGCGCCCACTCGCGAACCTGCCCGAACTCGTCGCCCATGAAAAGCAATTTCTTTCCGGGCTGGGCGTACATGTAACCAAAGAGAAGCCTCAGATTGGCGAAGCGATTCCACTCGTCGCCCGGCATCTTGCCGATCAACGATCCTTTGCCGTGAACTACCTCGTCGTGCGAAAGCGGCAGCACGAAATTCTCCTGAAACGAATACAGCATGCGGAAGGTGAGTTTGCTGTGGTGATACTTGCGATGGATGGGATCCTGCTTGAAGTATTCCAGCGTGTCGTGCATCCATCCCATGTCCCACTTCATGCCGAAGCCCAGGCCGCCGAGGTAAACCGGCCGCGAAACCATTGGCCACGACGTCGACTCCTCTGCCGTCGTTTGAATATCGGGATGTTCTTTATAAACTTCCTGATTGAATCGTCTGAGGAAGTCAATCGCTTCAAGATTTTCGCGCCCGCCGAATTTATTCGGAATCCACTCGTTTTGTTTTCTGGAATAGTCGAGGTAGAGCATGGACGCAACCGCATCCACGCGAAAACCATCAATGTGATATTTGTCGAACCAGAACATGGCGCTCGACATCAGAAAGCTGCGCACTTCAGTGCGCCCGAAATTAAAGATGTGCGTCTTCCAATCAGGATGAAAACCTTGGCGCGAATCCGCATGCTCGTAGAGATGAGTGCCGTCGAAATACGCCAGGCCGTGGGCGTCGGACGGGAAGTGCGAAGGTACCCAGTCGAGGATTACGGCGATGCCGCGCTGGTGCAGGTAGTCGATCAGATACATGAAATCCTGCGGGGTTCCGTAGCGCGAGGTGGGCGCGAAGTATCCGGTGGTCTGATATCCCCATGAGCCGTAGAACGGATGTTCCATCACCGGCAGGAATTCCACATGGGTGAAGCCCATACGTTCCACGTATTCAGCCAGGCGCGGTGCGGTCTCGCGATAAGTCAGCGGACGATTATGTTCTTCCGGCACCCGCATCCACGAGCCCAGATGAACTTCATAGACGGACTGCGGAGCGCGTAGCGAGTTACGTTCGCCACGCTTCTTCATCCACTCAGCGTCGCCCCACTGGTACTCGAGGTCCCACACCACAGACGCGGTGCGCGGAGGTTTTTCGTGCATCAGCCCGAGCGGGTCAGCCTTGTCGACACGGTAACTGTGGCGCCGGGATTCAATGTGAAACTTGTAGAGCGCTCCTTTGGTTACGCCCGGGACAAATCCTTCCCAGATGCCGGAGTTGCCACGCAGAGCCAGTACCGCCGACTGAGTCTGCCAATCATTAAAGCTGCCAATTACCGAAACCTGGCGGGCATTCGGCGCCCACACGCTAAACACCGCGCCGGACTTGCCGTCGCGTGAGACCAGATGCGCGCCCATGGTCTCATACATGCGATAGTTGCTACCCTCGTTGAACAGGTAAAGGTCCTGGTCCGAGAGAAGGGTAAGGAAATCCGACACGACAGAGCTCAAGGTTTCAGGCATTTTCTGAGTTATTAGTGTACCGGAAAGGGCTGCCTGCGACCCTTCGTGTCGGAGAGAAACTGAATCGTCGTGCTAGACTAATTTTTCCGCTCATGCCCGCCCTGCGTCTGATTCTTCTTTGGCATCAGCATCAGCCTTTTTACAAGGATCTGGTGACTGGCGAATACCGCCTGCCCTGGGTGCGCCTGCACGCGCTCAAAGATTATTACGGCATGGTGAAACTGCTGGACGAGTTCCCCAACGTTCATCAGAACTTCAACCTCGTGCCCTCGCTCATCACCCAGATTCAGGATTACGTTGCCGGGACGGCACAGGATCCGTTCCTGAAGGTGGCGGCCAAACCATCAAGAGATTTGACGCAGAAGGAACGACAGTTCGCCCTGCAATACCTTTTTCAGGCCAATCCGGCGAACGTGATCGGCCGCTATCCGCGTTACTGGGAGCTGCGAGAGAAGTTCCGCGAGCATGGCTACTCAGCCGAAAAAGCTGAGAAATATCTTGAGCCGCAACAGTTCACCGACTTGCAGGTGCTGTCGCAGATCGCATGGTTCGACGAATTCTTTCTGGAAGATAAAGACATTGCCGGACTGATTCAGAAAGAGCGCAACTTTTCCCTCGACGATCAGAGTTTTGTGATCAAGCGTGAAAGGGAATTGCTGGCCAAAGTTTTGCCGGTTTACGCAGATGCGGCAAAAAAAGGGTCGATCGAGATTTCTGCAACTCCGTTTTACCATCCCATTCTCCCTTTAGTGTGCGATACCAATGCGGGAGGCGTTTCCACCCCTGGTCTGCCTTTGCCGCAGAATCGCTTTCGCCATCCCGAGGACGCTCGCGAACAACTGGTGCGCGCTCTCGACCTTCATCAGGAAGTGTTTGGCGTGCGTCCGAAGGGCGTATGGCCATCCGAAGGCAGCGTGTCGGAAGAGGCCATCGCCATCGCCCACAGCCTGGGCGTTCAGTGGATGGCCACCGACGAAGGCGTACTGGGTCGTAGCACCGGGGTATTTTTCCAGCGCGACGGCAATGGCCGGCTACCCGCGCATTTGGCGGACCGGCTTTATACCATCCATCGCTATGAGAAGGGCGAGACCGCGATACACATGGTGTTTCGCGACCACACAATTTCCGACATGATTGGTTTTGTTTACTCGGGCATGGACCCGGGCGACGCCGCGAGACATCTGCTGCACAACATTCAAGAAGCAGCTCGGCCAGTGCTCGCGCAGGGACGGGATGCTGTCGTGTCGGTGATCCTCGATGGAGAGAATGCCTGGGAATATTATCCCAAGTCGGGCCGCGAATTTTTGCGTCGCTTCTACGATGCGCTGCAGAGCGAAAACGGTTTGGAAGCAGTTACTGTTTCAGAGGCGATCGAGCGACATCGCAATATTTCTCCGCTCCCCTCGATTGTGCCGGGCTCGTGGATCAATGCGAACTTCAATGTCTGGATCGGTGCACCGGAAGACAATCGCGCCTGGGATTACCTGCATCACGCGCGAGAGTTTTACACGCAAAACGCAGCTCGCGCCACCGAAGCCCAGCGCAAGCTAGCCTTTGAAGAGATTTTGATTGCCGAGGGGAGCGATTGGAACTGGTGGTATGGTCCGGAGCACCACTCGGCCAACGATCGAGATTTTGACGAACTCTATCGTAAACATCTTTCGAACGTTTATCAGGCTCTGGGAGCCGCGCCGCCTGACTATTTGTCCCAGCCCATCACCGGCGGGGAAGTGCGGCCGGCCTTCACTCCCCAAACGGCCTACATTCATCCCCGCGTGTCGGCAGACAAGATTCGTTATTTCGAGTGGATGGGCGCGGCTATTTTTACCGCTGACCAGCGCGCCGGTGCCATGCACGGAAAACAATTCCTGCTTGATTCCGTGCATGCTGGTATCGATTCCGCGTTCGTCTATGGCCGCTTGGATTTTGCGGGACCGGTTCCTGATATGGAGTTCGATCTGGTCGTGAACCTGGAATCGTGGGCGAATGGAGAAGCTCGTCCGCGGCGCGTGTTGCGGCTCGATGCCAAGGTGCAGGACCGCAAGCTCACGGAGTGGAAGGTCGAGGGTAGGGAAGAGCCATCGCCAGGTCATTGGTCCAACAACGACGAAAGTGCAAAGGCCGCACTCCTGCGGAATTTCGAATTTCAATTGCCCTTGAGTTGGCTGCTGGCGACCCCGGGTTCCAGCCTAAGTTCGGATCATAACCATAACAGCGGGAACGGCGCCCAGTCTAAGGCGGGCGCAGCCCCGATCTCGCCAACCAGCCGGCTGAAGATGCGTTTCAGCCTTTGGCAAAACCGCCTTCCGGTGGATGCGTTGCCGGTAGAGGGCTGGATTGAACTTCAGTTGGTGAGTGAAGGGGAATTGGCGTCAGGGATGTGAAGCGTTATGGTCGTAAGATGAGTGGGTGCTTGATTTTTCCTTGGAAAGCTTGGTCAAACGTCACAAACTGGAAATCCGAAACGATAGCAAAAGCCGCCAGATAGGAATCCGCCCAGTCTTTAGGTGCGATATTTTTGGATTGGGTGAGTGCGCGGAATGTTTCCTGGATCGAGGAAGGCGATCCAGACGTTGAGGTCAGGGAAAAGGAATGATTTCGAATATCTTGTCATTGTCCAAGACTAAGGTTCCCGGATTTTTAGATTTGATAACTGGAGCCTTCCTGCGCGTAACCTTTTTCGGACCCGCTTGAAGCTCCAGTTGGACAGCATGGAGCACAATATCCTTTACAGATCTGCCCTCCCGAGCCGCCTTTCCCTTTAGTTCACGGTAGAGAGGATCCGGTATGTCAACTGTAGTTCTCACGTTTTAAATATGCGATATTTATGGCTGCAAGTAAAGAAACGAAAACTTGAAATAAAAAACCGGACTCATGGGTCCGGTCAGTTTTCGTTAAATGTTCTCCAACAAGATGCTCGAACTTACTGACCCGAGCTGGCCACAACGGGCGTCATCACTAAAGGCCGGTTGAGCTCAATGGTAAGTGTCGTCCCTGCGGGAAGCGTCGCGGAGCGGTGCTTGCTGAGCCAGTGAGCGCCGGTTGAACCTGCGCCAACCATGCCGCCGACCACAACCCCGACAGGTCCTCCTACAAGACCGCCAATTAACATGCCGCCAGCAGCGCCACCGCCAGTTTCAATTTTGTCGTTTCGGTCGTGCCCGGCGCCTTTGAACTCGCCTTCTTGGTTGACGTCAGTGTCGCGGCCTGCGTTCGTGTCGATTAGCGTCGCGTCCAGGGGAAGTCGTTCACCGCCGGCCATCACCAGCGTTTCCGGGACGATTTTGATGGTCGGCCTGCCCGAAATGCGGCGAGGCTCAGCTACTTTGGCAACTCGCCCTTCCACCCGTGTCCCCGCCGGGATCAGTGTCCTTCCGTTAAGCACCACTGGCTGGATCAGTTGTCCTTGAAAAAGATCGCCAGGCTTATTGCTAAAGGTAGCAAGAGTTGTTTCCAGCTTGACCATCAGAGCGGTGCCGGCCGGCACCGGCGAACTGCTCTGTGCCGTCGCCATCGCGCCCAAGCCCAGTGCGCACATTAGGACTATCCACTTCTTCTTCTTCATAACGCCTCCTCGGTATTCCAACCCTTAAATCTCCCGATTGTTGCTTTGACTCTAGACCAGTACAGATGCTTGGAACAACACGCAGACGGGACAAGGAACCAGCGAAGATAAGGGCTGCATGGGCGCCAATTCCGGGACCGGAAAAAATTCAAACAAAGCAGCCCGTCCGTTACAGTGGCATGAACCTCCATCCGCTATAATCGTGGGTTTTGGAATCGATCCATCATGGGCAAAGATTACCGTGGCGTCGGCGAATTAACCGGGCGGCGTTTGAGTTTCAACTCTGGCAGTCCGAGCAACGCCGTACGCGTGGACGATGATTCACAAATAACGTACTCACATAAGGACGGGAAGCGCAGCATGATAAATATCGGAGCAATCATCGGGCGCGAAGTGTTGGATTCGCGCGGTAACCCTACGGTAGAAGCGGAAGTGCTGCTGGCTGGCGGGGCGGTTGGCCGGGCTATTGTGCCGAGCGGGGCATCGACTGGCGAGCATGAAGCAGTCGAGCTGCGTGACGGAGACCAGGCGAGATTTCTCGGCAAGGGAGTTCTAAAGGCTGTCGAGAACGTGAATGGAGAAATCGCCGATGCCTTGGCAAATTGGGACGCCTCAGATCAGCGCGGCCTCGACCAAAAAATGATCGAACTGGACGGCACCGAAACCAAGGGACGCCTGGGAGCGAACGCGATTCTCGCCGTCTCGTTGGCCGCAGCGCGCGCCGCTGCGGCCGAATACGGCTTGCCGCTCTATCGCTACCTCGGTGGCGCAGGCGCCAACACGATGCCCACGCCGATGATGAACATCCTCAACGGAGGTGCCCATGCCGACAGCAATGTCGACTTCCAGGAATTTATGGTGATGCCGGTGGGTGCGCCTTCTTTTTCCGAGGCGCTGCGCTGGGGCGTAGAAGTGTTCCATACGCTCAAGGGAGTGCTGAAGAAGCGCGGCTACAACACCGCAGTCGGCGACGAAGGCGGATTCGCACCCTCCGTCAAGTCGAACGTTGAAGGCATCGAGGTGGTGTTGGAAGCCATTCAACAGGCCGGCTACAAGCCCGGCGAAGAAATCGCCATCGCCCTCGACCCCGCGGCCAGCGAGTTTTATCAGGATGGCAAGTACGTCTTCAAGAAGTCCGACAAGTCGGCGAAGAGTTCCGACGACATGGTGAAGTTCTGGTCGAAATGGGTGAACGATTATCCCATTGTTTCGCTCGAAGATGGACTGGCCGAAGGCGACTGGGACGGATGGCAGAACCTAACCAAAGAACTCGGCAATAAAATTCAGTTGGTCGGGGACGATTTATTCGTCACCAACGTGCAATTTCTGCAAGAGGGGATCGATAAGGGCGTAGCTAATTCAATTCTGATCAAAGTCAATCAGATTGGCACCGTCAGCGAGACGCTGGACGCCATCGACCTAGCGCGAAGGAATGGTTACACCTCAGTGATCTCGCACCGTTCGGGCGAAACGGAAGACACGTTCATTGCCGATCTCGCGGTAGCTACCGGCGCGGGCCAAATCAAAACCGGTTCAGCCTCACGTACCGACAGAATCGCAAAGTACAACCAGTTGCTGCGGATTGAATCGGAACTGGGAGATTCAGCGAGGTTTTTGGGATTGAGGGCGCTGAATTACCGAGGCTGAGTGGTGGTCGGATTCTGATTCTGACGCTCGACAGAGCGACAGTATGAGAGATACCGAATGAAGTATTACGAGAGCGTTGTGGTGGATTATCTTAGAGCGGATCGGGCCATCTTTGTAAATACCGAATGCTGCATACAAGTCAACCAAGCAGATAATCCTGATAGTAGCGGTGCACACTGGTACTGTGACGCCGTTGCTGTTGACTTCCGCTCAAAAGGAAATTTTTCTGTGTGAAATCTCTTAATGCGGCGGAGTTGACTGCCCTCCTAAAGCGCTTCAAGGGGTGGCACGATAATTGGGACGCCGTTCGTCATGCTCTGTCTCGTGATAGTTTCCTTCCTGAGCCGTGGCCTGTGCGTCCGTGGTTGTCTGTGCCAGAGGAGAACCTAGATTTTCTTTTAAAGGCCCTAGGTCATATCGGAAAAGGCGAAGCGCTCAAGTTCACGCCAAGGATCACAACTTTAGAAATGGTTCAACCGTGGCGCTATCGATCCTGGAATCGAGTCGGAGAGAAAGGCAAGCCGGTGGTCGTTCCTGAAGCGATGGGAATCTGATGGGTTGACTTAGTCCGCGACTTAGTCTATTATTCGGTTATGGAAGTCAATATCCACGAAGCCAAAACCCACTTCTCCCGCCTGCTCGAACGCGTTGCAATGGGAGAAGAAGTGGTGATCGCCAAGGCCGGAACTCCGGTCGCTAAGCTCGTGCCAGTGAAGAAGTCGCCAAAAAAGCGGGTCTTCGGCAGCGCAAAGGGCGACTTTACGGTTCCCGATGACTTCAATGATCCCGATCCGGAAATTGAAGACCTCTTCTATAACGGACGCATCGCACCGAAATGAAGGCCATCCTCGACACGCATGCATTCTTGTGGGCGCTGGCCGGGGATGCGAGGATGTCGCGTCACGCCCGCGACGTTTTTGCCGGAAGCACTGATCTTTTCCTGAGCATGGCAAGCATTTGGGAGATTCTTATCAAGGTACAGTCGGGCAAGTTGAATTTGCCCCAGCCTGCCGGTCCATACGTGCTCAGCAGATTGGCGGAGAACAGGATCAAGACGCTCCCCATCAGCATTGATCATTTACTCGCTATCGAGCGGCTCCCCAGGCATCATCGGGACCCGTTCGATCGCATGTTGATTGCACAGAGCATGGAGGAAGACTGGCCGATCATCACGGCTGACCCAAAGTTCAAGCAGTATTCCGTCCAAGTCATCTGGTGATCTTAGCTTCGGGAGAGATGCCGTTTCCGCCCTTAAAATCCCATCGTATCGTCCGCCGACGGCCCATAAGTCGCTGGCACAGGCTTTCCGTTCAGCCGTAGATACACTCCGAGCTGGGCGCGGTGATGGATCAGATGATTCAGAAACATCCCGCGGTAAGCAAGAAATCGATTGCCTTCGAAAACGGTCTTGCCCTGAAAGCTTAGCTTCCAGTTTTGCTGCCAGCTTTCGTCGGATGCGGACTGCAAGGCGGAGCGCACTTTGGCAGCGCCTTCATCGAAGGCCTGCACCAGTTGATCAGCAGACTCGAACTGTAATGGTTTAAAGCTTCCTTTGGAAACATCCAATTCGGGTGTGGTTAAAACAGTCAGGCCGAAAACCGGCAGTTGTGCGACGTGAGGAGCCAATTTGCCCAGCGGCATTGACTTGGCGTGAGGCGCAAAATCTTTCTTGTCTGCGGGAATTCGCTCAAGAGTAGTGCGGGTCTTTTTGAATTCTTGATCTAGTTCAAGCAGTAAGAAGTCGCAGATGGGCATTTTATTTGTTCTCCTGACGGCAGTATAAACGTATCTCGACGCGCGAACTGACAGAATTAGAATCGCGTGTTCTCAACTGTTTCTTTCAATGCGCAGCGTGGAAAACCCAAATAACGAAAGAATAAATATAATTCCGTTCAAGGAACATCCAACCGTCAAAACATGTCTTTGACGATGTAATCTGTTCATCGGACAAAATCTTAAATCTTCCCAAATATGCCTAGACCAAAACCACTGGTTCTCATCATTCTGGACGGCTGGGGTTACCGTGCCGAAACCAAAGCCAACGCCATCGCGCTCGCGCGCAAGCCTACCTACGACCGTCTGCTGCGCGAATATCCCAACACGCTGATCCATACCAGCGGGCCTTTCGTCGGCCTGCCTGAGGGCCAGATGGGGAACAGCGAGGTGGGACATCTCAACATCGGCGCCGGACGCATCGTGCACATGGACATCACACGCATCGACCTGATGATTCAAAATGGCGAGTTCTTTTCGCATCCGGTGCTGATGGCGGCGATGAAACATGCCCGCGAAGGCGAGCGAAGATTACATCTGTTCGGCCTGCTCTCCGATGGCGGCGTGCACTCGCAGCAGGCTCATCTCTACGCGTTACTGAAAATGGCGAAACAAAACGGCGTCGACCGCGTATTTGTGCACGCTTTCATGGATGGCCGGGATACGCTGCCCACCAACGGAGCCGGTTATCTCGAACAATTGCGGCAGAAGATGCGCGAATTCAACTCCGGCAAGATCGCCAGCGTGAGCGGCCGCTACTACGCCATGGATCGCGACCGACGCTGGGATCGCATCGCCAAGGCCTACAACGCGATGGTCTTCGCCGATGCCGAGGGCGGGAAGTGCGCGGATCCAGTGCAGGCGATGAAGGATTCTTACAACAAAGATGTGACCGACGAATTTGTCATTCCATTTGTCTGCACCGATAAGTCCGGGCAGCCGCTCGCTACCATCCGCGATAATGATGCCTGTATCTGCATGAATTTCCGCGCCGATCGTGTCCGCCAAATCACGCGGGCCCTGGCGAGTAACAGCGGATTGAACGAGAAAGGTGGCAGTGACCTTCCCGGCGCGGCGGATCTCGATTCCACAATTTCGCTCGACCGTGTTCCAAAAAATCTCCAGTACGTTTGCATGACACAGTACGACAAGAACTTCAGCCTGCCGGTGGTGATTCCTCCGGAATCAATGGCGAACATTCTGGCGAACGTTATGGGCGGCCTCAACATGCGGAACCTGCGCATTGCGGAGACCGAGAAGTATGCGCACGTCACATACTTCTTCAACGGCGGCGTCGAACAGCCGTTTCCTGGAGAAGAACGGTTGATGGTGCAGTCGCCCAAAGTTGCGACTTACGATCTCAAACCGGAGATGAGCGCCGCCGGCATTGCCGATGCCGTCATAAAAGCCGCGGAAGAAGGGACGTTTGACGTGATCATCGTGAACTTCGCAAATGCAGATATGGTCGGCCACTCCGGCAAGATTGAGCCGACGGTGAAAGCAGTCGAAACCGTCGACGCTTGCCTGGGCCGTATCGAAACTGCGATACGCGCCAAAGGTGGCGCTATGCTCATCACCGCTGATCACGGGAATGCGGAGATGATGATTGATCCCGCCACGGGCGGCCCGCACACGGCACACACCACGAATCCCGTGCCATTCATCGTCGTCGCGGAAAATGCGAAAGAATTTACGCTGAAGCCCAAGGGTTCGCTGCGTGATATTTCGCCCACCTTGCTGGGTATGCTTGGAATCGATGAGCCGAAAGAAATGACGGGTCAGGATCTGCGCTCGATTTTGAAAAACGGTTTCAAGGGCTGATGTGGTGAAATAGAGTTTGATCGGATAATTGCAATTGAATCCCATGGAACCGCGCCTGATTCTTATCCAACTCGTGTTGAAGCTGGGCGTGGCCGCGGCCGTCTCCAGCAGTTTGGTGCGCTCCAAGGAATTCAAGTCCCTATTGTTCCGCGAAGAACGTGTGTTCCGGCAGAAAGTTTACCTGGTCCTGGCCATGGCGTTGCCGATCATGATCGGCGTCTGGATTCGCCTGTCGGTCAAGAGTTTTCTCGCCGGTGATCTCACGTTCGAAACCGCCCTCTTGCTGGGTGCGATTGGCGGGCGCTGGGCTGGCGTACTGGGTGGCGCACTCATGGCGGTCCCCGCCGTGATCTACGGGGAATGGGCCGCGCTGCCCTTCTGCGCGCTTTGCGGTTTCATTGCCGGCCAGCTCCGCACCATGGCGCACGACAAAGATGACATCTGGTCATTCTCTCCTTTCATCGATCTCAGCATCTATCGCTTGATTCGCCGCAACTTGCCCACGCCACGCCTGTTCGACTGGCAAATCATGTTTTTTACCACCATCATCGGACTCCGCTTTGTACAAAGCGAGCTCTCGCGATATTTTCCAAGTTCCATTTTCAGCCTGGACAGCAACAATCTTTGGGTAGAGGCCGCGATTTATGCGGCTTCTGCGATGGCTATTGGAATTGAGCTCAAGATATTCAATAGCGTCCGCATTCAGATCAAACTGGAAGAGCAGGAACGCTTGCTGCTGCACGCCCGCATGGAGGCGCTGCAGAACCAGATCAATCCTCATTTCCTTTTCAATACGCTGAATTCGATTTCTTCTCTGGTGCGCTTCGATCCAGATACGGCTCGTGAAGTGATTTCAAAGCTGGCCACAATTCTCCGGCGTTTGCTCAACAGCACGGATTCCTTCGTTCCGCTGCGCGAAGAGGTCGAATTTATCGACAACTATCTCGACATCGAGGTAGTGCGTTTTGGGCAGGATAAACTGCGGGTGGTGAAGGAACTGGAACCGGCTTCGCTCGACGTAATGGTTCCCAGCATGCTCTTACAGCCGCTGGTGGAAAATTCGATCAAGCATGGACTCTCGTCCATGGTGGAGGGCGGCAGCATCTATTTGCGAAGTCGCTTGTCGGATTCACTGTTAATTATTGAAGTGGAAGACGATGGCGTCGGCATGGCGGCCACGCAGCCGCGAAATACTCGTGGAGCCGGCATTGGTATGGCTAATATTTCGGAACGGCTTCAAGTGTTATACGGCGACACGGCGCGGATGACCATCGATAGCGGGGAAGAGAAGGGAACGCTGGTGCGCATCCGGTTGCCGCTGTTGCAAGCCATGGGTGCGATTCCGGAAGCTTTCTACGAAGAGCGCTCGAGTACCCGCCGATAAAAGTCTTCGTACTGCGGAACGATCTTGCTGGCACAGAATCGCGATCGTGCCATCTCTCGAGCTGCCTTGCCCATGGCTCGCAACCGGCTTTCATCGGTCAGAAGTGTAATCGCATGGCGCGCCATCGTATCCACATCTCCAACATCTGCTAAGTATCCGCTGACTCCATCTTCAATTACTTCGGGCACGCCGCCGGTGCGGGTGGCAATCGGCACCATTTCACAGGCCATGGCCTCCAGCGCCGCCAGGCCAAAGGATTCCAACTCGCTCGGCATGAGCAGAATGTCGCTGATTCCTAGTTTCTCCTGCACCTGGTCCTGCTTGCCGAGAAACAGCACATCTTCGTGGATGCCTTTTTGCACCGCCATCCATTCCGCCACCGAACGGTCCGGACCGTCGCCAATCAGCAGTAACTTTGAAGGAATTTCTTTTCGCACGCGGTCGAAAATCTCGATCACATCGGAAAGCCGCTTCACCGGCCGAAAGTTGGAAAGGTGCACCAGCAACTTCTCACCGTTGGGAGCATACTCAGCACGGAGCTTCTCCGGATGCTTAATCCTGGTATACACATCGCAATTCACCGAGTTGTAGATGACTTCGATTTCCTTCTTCACGTCGAAAACCCGCATGGTGCGGTCGCGCAGGTAGTTGGAAATGGCGGTGACACCGTCGCTCTGATCGATGGAGTAGCGCGTGATAGGCAGGTAGGAGCGGTCCAGCCCTACCAGAGTAATGTCGGTGCCATGCAGGGTTGTGACGAAAGGCAGCCGGCGGCCCCGCGGACCATCCGCCAGCATTTGCCGGGCCAGCAAGGCGCTCACAGAGTGTGGAATTGCATAGTGAACGTGGAGCAAGTCTAGATCGTATAACTGCGCCACCTCAGCCATGCGCGTGGCAAGAGCGAGATCGTACGGCGGATAATCGAACAGCGGATACCGCGATACCTCGACTTCGTGGTAATGAATATTGGGTTCCTGGCCGCGCAGACGAATCGGCTGAGCGTAGGAGATGAAGTGAATCTCATGCCCGCGCTGGGCCAGTTCCAGCCCAAGTTCCGTCGCCACCACGCCGCTGCCGCCGTACGTGGGATAACACGTGATCCCGATTCTCATTCCGTGAACTCCGCTTTCTTCGGCTGTTACAGCAAGGTTTGTTATTCGATGGCAGCAAACCGCATACGATGCACATTCTACAGGGGGCGGACGGGAAAAGCCGTCCGATGCGCCATGGATTTGACGCGAAGAAATTGACGCGCGAGATTCGGCGCGGAACTATTACGACGGTGTTTGTTTTTGCGCGGACATCCCCGGGTCTAGTTTGTCCAAATGAGACTGGAGGGCTCGCTTTAATTCTTCCTTGAGACCTGTGAATTCGATTCCCATGCCAACTCCAGGATCGCGCGTCCGTACTTCGGCTGAGCCGGAAATACGCTCCTGGTCGATCCAGAAATCGAGCCGCAGCAGGGTGGAGACGGGAAACGGCATAACAGTTTCGATGTAGCAGCCGTTTCCGCTCACATCGGTGGCATTCACCCGCATGGGCGTATTCACGCGCTCGTCGCGAAGTTCCACCGGAAAAGAGATTTTATGCCGTTGAAATCTTCGGCGATTGGCGTGCGCGCCAGGCGGGAGGGCACCTCGCATTTCTTCGGGCAATTGAGAAAGCCATGGGCATTCCTGGTCTACTACTAACTCAACTCCCACCTGAACTTTTTTCAATGCTCCAGCTTCCATCACCCAAATTACTTTGCAGCGGGCCTTTTTTGTTTCGTATTGGACGCCGATGACGTCGCCCACTTTTACTTCATGCTCGAAACCGCAAATGCACGCGCCCGTTCTACTAATATTCTGGGCGATGGCATTCTGGTGAAAAGGTTGGTTGTCAGCGCCCATGCCCCAGACACGAAGGCGGAGCTCCAAGATGGCACGCGGTGCTGCGCCCGAGGCAGACATAATAAGGGCCCCCAAGCCGGATTCTTCTTAGTCAGTTCTAACGCAATCATACCTCTACCGCAGGTTTTCCCTAAGGTTACGAAAGTTTGAAGAATGACGCCGTACCTTTATTGAGAAGGGGATGGCTTGGTTTCGGTCGCACCCAAATCGTGATACGAGATCAATGCAATTCCCTGACTCGACAACAGCTCTCGCGCCTCAGGCATGGTGAGAACGCGCAACTCCGTTTCCCGCGATTCACGCAGCCGCGTATCCGCCCGCTTCAGGTCGTCATCGTTATAACCCGGATGGCAAACGAATTCCCACGTGCCTTCTGGAATGACCGCTGCAATGGCACGGAAGAGCTGCGCATCCAGCGCGCCAGTCACGACAATGCCGAGCGTGCCGTCCGGTGTGATCAGGCCTGCTCGCTTAGCCGCGTCGCGGAATTTGGCGGCAAGGGCGCGAAGAAGTTTTACTTCGGCATAGCGCGTCCATAGGCCCGGGCGCCTGAACAAGTCGCTGGACCGAAGCGGCTTGCGCGGCCCGAACGGGTTGCGCACGGCGCGCACACCGCACGTCCGCGCAGCGCGCAGCAAAGGCTGCAGCACCGCGGGAAACAGGTGCGTGTGCTTGTGAGTGTCGATATGGGAGACTGTCAGGCCTGCCGCCTGAATTTTGCGGATCTGAGCGCAGGCCTCCTGTTCAATCTCGTCCGCATCCATGCTCCCCGCCAGAGCCCGAGCCGCAAACCATTTCAGACCTTCGCGGAATCGGCCGTGGCCCGAATTAACCACAGCGATGGAAGGCAGCTGTTCTACATCAAGCACCGGTTCGCCATCAATCAGGACTACGTGGCAACCCACGCTGAGACTAGGAACAGTTTTGGCCAAAATCACTGCCTCATCAAAGGCGCGCCCCTTCGCCATCAGCGTGGAGGAAGTCACGATTCCGCGTGTGTGACTTTCGATGACAGCGCGGTTGACCCCAGCGGTGAACCCGAAATCATCTGCGTTGACGATGAGGCGGCGCACGGCGTCAGTCTAGCAGGACAAAGGGACGTGCACGTGACACCTGACCGCTCGCTCCCCTTCGGTTTGTTTTTCAGGCCGATCGGCCCGAGTCCGGAAGACGGCTAGCGTTTGACCGATTTTTTGCCGCTCGCGTACACTCACTAAAGCGCCATTCGCGCTCATGCCCCTCAATCGAGCCTGACCGCGTGCGTCCCGGGAACCTCCGGGACAACGGGCTTCGCGCAACGGTACGAAGGGCGGTTAGCTCAGCTGGTTAGAGCGCCTGCCTTACAAGCAGGAGGTCGCAGGTTCGAGTCCTGCACTGCCCACCATATTTTTCAATCACTTACCGAGTTTACTGTTTAGTTACCGTGCCGTAGAATGAGGCCATTCAATCCCTACAAGCAGGAGGTCGCAGGTTCGAGTCCTGCGCTGCCCACCATATTTTCAATCACTTACCAAGTTTACTGTTTAGTTACTGTGCCGTAAATGTGCCATTCAATCCCTGTTCCAGATTGAAATTGTTTGTCCCAGTTCAAGACGCGTCGAACCTGCTCAAGTTCGGGATGTGGATACTTCATTGCGGTTGATGGACTCCCGTGCCTCATCGTGCGCATGACGACCGCAAGATTGCCAGTGCCCTGCAGCACCCTGATTCCGTAATCGTGGCGACCACATTACAGGACCAGTTTTTCCGGTAGCTCAGCCTCAAGCTTCGCTTGCCGAAATTTCCTGTCCACGGTCATCGGATGTCCCGAAGCAGAGAAAGCCAGGAAGATCCAGGCTGCGCATCGCTCCCCGCAGCGCGCCTTCAATTGTTCCAAAGCGCGATCACTGAGTGGCACGAACCGTCCCCGAACAGGTGTATTGGTCAAACGCTTACTTCCGAGCTAAAATCGTGTGCTTCGGAGTTAAGACGCGCGAGGGCGGAGAGCGGGAGCGTGGGGGCCGAGCGCAAGAGAGCGGCGAGGGGGCATCCTCCCCTGCATCGCATAACTTTGCCGGGTTTCCTCTTCAGAATAACCTTGGGAGCGAGTTTCGCGAGTAACCGAGGATAATGCCGGAGTTGCCCGTCAGCATTGCAAAATCGCAAATATGCTCGGCGCTCGGTGTGAGCGAACCGTACTCGTCCCATACGTTCCGCCCCACTAATCTTGATATCGAAGCTCTGCCATTCGCCCGGTTGCGCGGCAATTCCGGCGACGGAGCAGCTAGATCATCGCGCCCTGCAGAGCTCCTGCGGCTGCGATCTCCTCGGAAGGTTGGAACCGGCGACATGAGTCCCGCTTGATGAGCTCGGTCGGTACCGTAACGGGTTGCGGCTTCTGGCCCGGATCGGCAATACGATTGACTAAGAGTTCCACCATCTGCTTGCCCAACTGCTCAGGGAACTCTCGTATCGTGGTCAGGGTCGGATACAGGTAGGAGCCAACGGTATCATCGCAGCCCACCACGCTGACATCGTCGGGAATATTCAGGCCGCTGTCTCGCAATGCCTTATAAACACCGTGCGCGGTTGGATCATTGCCAGCAAAAATGGCGGTCACCGGTTCGCCTCTGGCCAGCAGCGACTTGGTGCCAAGATAGCCGATCTCCGCCTCATTTTCTGAGTTGACAGTGCTATGACGCGGCGCCAGCCCAGCTTCCTCCATCGCACGCTGGTATCCTGCAAAGCATCGCGCAAACCAGGGCAGGCCGATGTTGCCCACGAACCCGATGCAGCGGTGGCCGAGACTGATCAGATATCGGGTCATGTCATGGCCACCCTGAACGTCATCGGAAAACACTACATCGCATTTGGCGTCCGTGAACTCACCCATGACGTTGTTGCCGAGAACCACAAACGGGACGCCCTTCTCGCCCAGCAACTCGAGAAGATTGGTGGAGTTGGTTCCCGCCAGCACGACTCCCCGCACTAGATCGTGCCGTTGCAACACCTTCGGCAAGAGAAGCTCTTTTGAGGGAACGTGCGCCGGATAATCTAAAGATTGAAAGAGTAATTCCCAGTTACGCGACGCACAATAAGCTTCTGCGCCGAGAAGAATGCGGGAATGGAAGGCGTGCTGCATGGCCCGGTTGCAGAGCAGGAAAGCCAGCGCCTTGGTTTTCTTTCGTTGTAAAAAATCGATTTCCAGGTCCGCCGCCGCGGCCAGCACACTTTTCTGAATGGCCGGGTCTACGCGGTTGCTGCCATTGAGAACGCGCGAAACCGTGGCAATGCTGACATGCGCGACGGAGGCAATCTCCCGTAGCCCCAATTTGCTTTTCTTGGGACGTGTGTCACTCATGCGATTCCATGCGATTCCAGGATGTAGCCTCGGGCGGCTTGCGCGTACAACTGTTTCGCGCGTTGCTTCCAATCCGGTGAAAAAAAGCCCAGGATGGAGTTACGTCGTGATGCGCCGTTGGCACAGGTTTTTCCATGCATGTGACTTCTACAATACAGAAAAATTTCACGTGCAGCAATCGAAAAAGGAAAAAATGCCTTTCTGGCGAACCTTCATGGGTCCACATTATGCTTGGCCTAGGGTGAAGGCAAGCTCCAAAACAGACTGCAAAACGCACTATATATTGTAGTTATGTTAGCGATGGCCCCACTTATGGGAAGCTGGAAGCAGCAACAGCGAAATTCCAGTCTGAGGTTCTCTTGAGCTCAGCCTGCCAACGTAGGGAAATCAATCGACATAATTTTCAAACTAAATGAGAAAACTATCTTGACATTGAAGATAATTGCTGGATATAGTTCCGGCTGTGCAGCCTCAGACTGTGCTTCGAGCTGAGTCTTCGACTAAGTCCTGACCAGAGAAAAGAGCGGACATGAGAATGACACATAAAGGCATGGTTGTGGGATGCCGGCTTTGCAAGGATGCGGGATGCAAGGCAGCTTTTGTGTTTTTGGTAATCATGATGTGGACTGCCTCAGCCATTGCTCAGTTCACCACTGCGCAACTCAGCGGCACCGTGATCGACGGAAGCGGTTCAGCGGTCGCAGGTGCCGGTATAACAGTCGAGCAGATTACAACGGGATACAAACAGACAGGAAAGACAGGGCCTGACGGCAACTACCTGTTTCCAAGTCTCCCAGTTGGCAGTTATACGTTGACTGTTGAAATGACTGGCTTTACCACCTATGCGCTGAAGGGTGTCGTATTAACAGTCGGCCAGGCTGCTACCCAGAACGTTACCTTACGAGTAGGTGCGGTCAACCAACAGGTCACGGTACAAGCAAATTCTTCGATGGTGACCACGGAGTCACCGTCCATTGGCCAGCTTATCAATCAAGAGGACATAGTGGGCTTACCATTGAATGGGCGCGAAGCCCAGCAACTGGTTTTTCTCACTCCCGGTGCAGTCCAGGTGACATCCGAGTACTGTGCGTTTAATTGTGAAGGTGGAGTTCTGCCGGGCGAGCAATATGCCAAAATCAATGGCGGCGGCTCCAACGGTGTTTATTATTTGCTGGATGGTGTGGATTACAACGATTCCTACATCAACGCAAATCTGCCTTTTCCTAACCCCGATGCTCTCCAGGAGTTCAACGTTCAAACCAATAACATGAGCGCTGTTTATGGAAACGCTACGGGCGGCGTTGTGAACGTGGTCACGAAGTCTGGGACGGATAAAATTCATGGCGATGCCTTTGAATTCCTCCGGAATTATGCCATGGATGCTCGCAACTATTTTGCCACCTCGCCCAATCCGCTGAAACAAAATCAATTTGGAGCTACGATCGGCGGCCCGATTCTTAAAGGCAGGTTATTTTATTTTGGATCCTATCAAGGCACGCGGATGAATACAGCTGAAAACGGACTGGTTCAATTTGTACCAACCGCCGCGGAACGCCAGGGCGACTTCTCCGACCTTCTACCGGGCGTTCAATTGGTAAATCCCGCTACGGGGATACCGTTCGCTAATAACCGACTCCCAAGTGTAAGTCCCGTAGCTCAATACCTCCTCCAGCATATTCCTCTTCCAAATGGACCGGGCCGGCAGTTGACTTTCAACGGTACACCAGAGATCCAAGACACCAACGAATTCTTGATAAAAGCCGACTATAACGTGGGTAAGCACCACTTGAGCGCGCATTACTTTCAAATGAATTTCTCGATACCTCTTGTTCAGCCTCCCACGTCGAATATTCTCGTGACGAATACAGATCAAGCACAAAGTATCGTCCTGAAGCACATTAGTGTGATTGACAGTTACGCGATTTCCTCTCACTTTTTGTTTAATAGTTATTTCGGATATACCAGCCAGAATGGGAAGGTCTTTTCGTCGTCACCATTTTCGATAGCCGATGCCGGCTCGCAAATAGCCCAGACGCCTAATTTGGGGAATGGCCATAGTCCGGCCTTGCTGGTGAATGTGTCTGGTGGAATTACCACTACAGGCGCGCTTCAATATGGGGTTTTTGATCGTGGAAGCCAATCTCTTCGCGAAACCGCCACAGTAATCAAGGGATCGCATGAACTCCAATTCGGCGGCGAAGCTATGCGCGTTCGAGCCCCGATGGGGCTTTACCAATGGAACGACGGGCTGTTCAACTTTACTAACTCTTTAACCGGGGATAACACCGCAGACTTCATGCTCGGGAGTGTGTCAAATCTTCAACAAGCGGGCGGCCTGTACCTTAACTTTACGGGAATAAACTGGAGTGCGTTTGTCCAGGATGACTGGCGTGTAAGTCATCGGTTCACGGTCAGCGCCGGCTTACGCTGGGATCCTTTCATCCCCTACAAAGACAGTGAAGGGAGAGTCGCATGCTACGTGCCGGGGGCACAATCCGTGCGTTACCCAAATGCGCCGGTAGGCTTGCTCTTTGGCGGGAACAATCATGATTCTGGATGTCCTGCATCGTCGATCTACAACAATCTCGGGAATTTTGGCCCACGCATAGGATTTGCGTCTCAACTGACGGCAGATGGGAAAACCAGTCTCCGCGGCGGAGCCGGCTATTATTACCAAACGCCGAATACCGTCGCATTTGAAGATGTCGTAGGAGTTCCTCCGTTTGCTCCGATCATCAATCTTGCGGACGTTAATTTTACGGATCCGTATGGAAGTGCTGGTGTGGCGAATCCCTTTCCGGCGGAATTTGGTCCGAGAAACCCAGGCCCGAGTGCTACGTTTCCGACGGACGTATCCTTTTCGCAAATCTTTTCCAGACATTATCGTCTTCCCCAAGTTCTGACCTGGAACCTAACTTTGGAGCGCGGGATCGGGGCCAATTGGATGATTCGTGCAGCCTATATGGGGAGTAAGGGCACTTATCTATCAGGCACGGGAGACCAGGAGTCCGGAATGCTGCAGTTGAATCCAGCTATCTATATCCCGGGGCAGTCAACGGAGGCGAATACACAGCAGCGGCGCATAAATCCATCATTTGGATTCGTCAATTCCATTACTTCTGACGTGAACAGTTCCTATAACGCCCTCCAGTTGACACTCAAGAAGAATTTCAACCGAGGATTTTCTGTCCTGGCAAATTTCACATGGTCGAGGTCATTGAACGATTTTGGCCCCAATGGAGCAGCGGGGCTACTCACCAATTCATGCACCTGCGGCCGCTCTTTCGATTATGGGCCGGACGGTGGCGATCTTAACAAGGTATTGACGATTTCCGGAAATTATATGTTGCCTCGCGTCCCATTTAATGGTGTAGCGGGCAAGCTCGTGAATGGATGGGGGCTAGCCGGAGTAACAACATGGCACAGTGGATTCCCATTCACTGTCTTTAGCAATTCCGATAATTCGTTTAGCGCGATGGGTGCAGATCGGGCCGATCTAACGGTGCCTCGTGTCCAAGACGCTCTTCTCAGCGGGAGTCGTCCCCATTCCCAACTTATCGCCGAGTGGTTTAATACTGCTGATTTCGTTGCTAACGCAATTGGAACATTTGGAAATACCGGGAAGAATATCCTTCGAGGGCCAGGATATTTTGACCTGGATCTGGCTTTGTCGAGGAACATAAATCTAGATAGTCGCGTTTCGCTTCAGTTTCGAGCCGAGTTTTACAACGCAACCAACCATACCAACTTCGGCATGCCCGATCATGGCTTAACGGACAGTGGCTTTGGGCAAATCACCTCGGCGAGCAGTCCTCGAATTCTCCAAATGGGATTGAAAGCTATTTTTTAAACCCCTTCAGCTAATTGCGATCCCATGACCAACTTGGGCCAGAGATGAGTTTAACAAGAAGGTTTCAGCAAGGAGAGACTGTGGACACGGGAAACGGTGAAGTTCAACATTTTAAGGTAGGGCTGCTAAAACTAGAGATCCACTCCAACAAAAAGGCAGCGGGTGAAGCGGCAGCACGAGCTACAGCACAAACCCTCCACGAATTAGACCGTCGAGGAAGCCCGAGCGTTATTTTTGCAACCGGTGCTTCACAGCTGGAAACGCTAAATGCACTGACCTCAATTCCAAATCTGCCTTGGCATAATGTTCAAGGGTTTCATCTGGATGAGTATCTAGGGATAGACCAGAACCATCGCGCCTCGTTCCGTAGATACCTGCGCGAGAATCTGACTCGGTGTGTGCGTATGAAGGCATTCCATGAGATTGATGGGAATGCGCGGGATCTCGATTCGATGTGCAGAGGGTATGCTGAAAAATTGCGTTTGGCTGATCCGCAACTATGTTTGCTCGGGATTGGGGAAAATGGACATTTGGCATTCAATGATCCCTCGGAGGCAAACTTCGACGATCCCGTGGCTGTGAAGATTGTGCATTTGGATGCGGTATGCCGAAAGCAGCAAGCGGCCGAAGGTTGGTTCAATGATTTTCAGGAAGTTCCAGAGCTGGCAATTACGTTGACGATCCCGGCGATATTTCGAGTACCCAAGCTGATCATATCTGTTCCCGGTAGCCGCAAGGCACAGATTGTCCGTCGGACGCTCGAAGATCCGATCTCGACGAACTGCCCGGCGACTCTTCTTCGCAAGCATCCGGATGCGACGATCTATCTGGATCGGGAATCTGCAGCCGAAGTAGACGGCCTTTCATAGTAGAGTTGAAAGCAGTTTGAATTCCGAGTGGGCCGCCGTCGGATTGCATGGCCTTGCGGCGGCCGCACACCTAGGTGGTCGGCGAATCTCTTCACGGTTGCTTCTGACCTGTTCCCACAGAGTCTTTCGGGGCAGTGTTTGGCACATCCTGGCTCCTGGCCTGAAAAAGTGGATTTCACAGCATGAGTCTCTATATTGCAAAGGGCAGTCCAGACCTGGAAATCTCCTCTACTGAGTTGCAGAGCCTGTTATTCGAAGCGCTCCGCAAACTTGGAGAGCGCCGCCATGTGCTCGCTGTCCCGCCCGATCTGACCCGCCGAGAATCTCGCGCCGGCGAGTTGACTCGTTACGTTCATGACTATTACGGCAGCCGGCTAGAAGCCGTCCTTCCGGCCTTAGGCACGCACACCGCGATGTCGCCGGCTCAACTGACCACAATGTTCGGCAAAATGCCTCATGAGCTGTTTCGGGTTCACAACTGGCGCACTGATACCGAGACGCTCGGAGAAGTCCCAGAAACGTTCATCCGCGAGCAATCGGAAGGCAAATTAAATTACGCGTGGCCTGCGCAGGTGAATCGTTTGCTCGTACACGGCGGCTTCGATCTTATCCTTTCCCTGGGGCAGGTCGTGCCGCACGAAGTGATCGGGATGGCGAACTACAACAAAAACATCCTGATCGGGACCGGCGGACGTGACAGCATCAACCGTAGTCACTATCTCGGTGCCGTCTACGGTATAGAGCGCATCATGGGCCGCGCCGAAAACCCCGTGCGCAGCGTCCTCAACTATGCCTCCGACCACTTCCTGAGCCAGATTCCCATTGTCTATGTGCTTACCGTGATAGGGCATAGTCAAAGTGGCGGTCTTACCGTACGCGGCCTGTTCATCGGAGACGACGTCGAGTGTTTCCATCGCGCCGCCGAACTAAGCCTGGCGGTTAACTTCGAGATGCTCGACCGCCCAATTCGCAAAGCGGTCGTTTTTCTAGACCCGCGCGAATATCACAGCACATGGCTGGGCAACAAGGCGGTCTACCGCACGCGTTTGGCGCTTGCCGAAGGGGCTGACCTCATCATTCTCGCACCCGGCGTGAAAGAGTTCGGCGAAGACCGCGGCATCAATACCCTGATCCGCAAGTACGGCTATCGCGGCACCCCTGCGACCCTGGCCGCCGTCGAAGCGAATGCCGATCTCGCAAATGAGCTGGGGGCCGCTGCGCACCTGATTCACGGCTCTTCCGAGGGACGCTTCTCAATCAACTTATGCCCAGGTCACCTGACTCGTAAGGAAGTGGAAGGCGTCGGATTTGCTTACGGCGATCTGAATGAGATGCTCTCGCGCTACGATCCGAAAAAACTCCAGCATGGCTGGAACACGGTCGAGGGTGAGGAAATCTTTTTCATTGCGAATCCCGGTCTCGGCCTCTGGGCCTATCGAGGCAGATTCTGAGTCGAGGGAGCATGACGAACCGTCGATTTACACTTGATGAATTTTCAGTCGGAGTCGGTGATCGCTTCGCACATCAGGCGAAAGCGCAGCTTGAGGCTTGCTTGCGCGCTTCACGGGCCGGAGTTGAAGTAGTTCCCGTGTGGAATAAATCGAACCGGGAGCACAACATCATCGGATCCGAACCATCATCGACACGTGCTGCAGCGGATGCCGCAGTGAAGTCTCTCCAGTGGACCAAGCCGTACTATTGCGACGCTGACCATATCAATCTCCAAACCGTTGAACGGTTTCTCACCTCCTGCGACTTCTACACGATCGACGTGGCGGATTTCATAGGCAGAAAAACGGACCAGTCATCGATGGATGCCTTCGTGCGCCGCCACAGCGAGCTTCTCGGTGAGATCAGGATCGACAGGGTGGAAGAAAGCTTCGAGATCACGCCGGCGGTCCTGTCGCAGGTCGCTAGCAAGTTTCTTTTTGCCGTGCAGCAGGCCAGCGCCGTGTACCGTAGGATTGAATCGGCAAAGGGGAAAGGCAACTTCATCTCCGAAGTCTCCATGGACGAAACGGAATTTGCTCAGACGCCTCTGGAACTTCTCATTATTTTGGCAGCGATTGCAGACCAAGGCATTCCGTTGCAGACCATAGCGCCCAAGTTCAGTGGACGTTTCAACAAGGGCGTAGACTACGCGGGCGATGTCTCGCAGTTTGCACGCGAAATGGAACTCGATCTAGCGGCAATCGCTCATGCCGTCCGCGAATACGGATTGCCCAGCAACCTGAAACTCAGCATACACTCGGGCAGCGACAAGTTTTCCATCTACCCAGCGATTCACTCCGCTTTGAAACAATGCAACGCGGGGGTTCACCTTAAAACTGCCGGAACTACTTGGCTCGAAGAGATCATAGGCCTCGCCGAAGCTGGGGGAGATGGCTTGGCGCTCGCCCAGCAGATTTATATCGAGGCCTATGCACATCGCGAAGAACTGTGTCAGCCCTATGCCACAGTCCTTGACATCGACCCACAAAGGCTTCCTGTGCCGGCGGAAGTTCGACGGTGGTCGTCCGAGGAGTTCACTTCCGCGCTCCGGCACGACCTCAGTTCGGATTCTTACAACAGCAGCTTTCGCCAGTTGCTCCATGTCGGTTTCAAGATAGCCGCAAAAATGGGGTGTAAATATCTTGATCTGCTGGAGGCAAACGAGGAAGTGATCGCCAAGAATGTGACTCATAATCTCTATGCTCGCCACATCGGACCGGTATTTCTTGGCGATAACGGAGACTCATGATTCTGATTCTTTTCGGCGTTAGCGGCGCTGGCAAGACGACGGTTGGACACCTTCTTTCAAGCCGGCTGGGATGGTGCTTCGAGGATGGCGACGACTATCATTCTGCGGCGAACCGGCGGAAGATGGAGTCCGGCACTCCGCTCACCGATGAAGATCGCGAACCGTGGCTGAAGGTCCTGCACATGCGGATGCAGGAGCTCATAAATTGTGACGCAAATGCCGTCCTCGCCTGCTCGGCGCTAAAGCAAAAATACCGCGACTTGCTAGTTGCAGGTTTCGAACCCGATCAGGTCCGCTTTGCGCTGCTGGACGCTCCGCGTGGCCTGCTCGAAGAACGCATCCGGAAACGGCACCATGAATACATGAATCCCCGCTTGCTGGACAGTCAGTTGGCTGCTCTTGAAGCGCCGGCAGATACATGGCGCATCTCTGTCTGCGGCACGGAGGAGGAGGCCGTACAACAGTTGCTCGGACAACTCAAGATTGTCACTGAATACGGTTTGAAGCACAAGCTCAGGACGGAAAAGAATGTCGACGACCAGCATTAGTCTTGCGGGTAAGGTGGCTGTGATAATCGGAGGCACATCGGGCATCGGGCGGGCGTTGAGCCTGGGTCTCGCCGAAGCGGGCGCCGATATTGTTGCATCTGCTCGTCGCGACCATAATGTCGAAGAGGTTGCCTCAGAGATCGAGGCTCGTGGACGCCAGACCCTGCGATTAACCTGCGACCTCTGTGATCGCGAATCTCTCAAACACCTAGCCGCTGCTTCCCTCCAACGCTTTGGAAAGATCGACATTCTCGTTAACTGCGCGGCCAAGATCAAGCGGGTTCCCACGCTCGATATGACAGAAGAAGAGTGGCGGGACATCATCGACACCAACCTTACTGGAACGTTTCGGGCGTGCCAGGTCTTCGGAAAGCACATGCTTGAGCGTGGTTACGGACGCATCATCAACATCGCCTCGCTCAATACTTTCGTGGCGCTCAGCGAAGTGGCCGCCTACGCAGCCAGCAAGTCTGGCGTCGCCTCTCTCACTCGCTCGCTTGCGGTCGAATGGTCAAAGAGAGGTGTTCTTGTCAACGCTATCGCACCCGGAGTGTTTCGGACCGCTCTGAACGCAGACCTCCTGGACAACACTGCCCGCGGCAAGGAATTGCTCATGCGCACACCGATCGGCCGCTTCGGCCATACGGAAGAACTGATCGGTGCGGCCATCTATCTCGCCTCAGACGCAGCCTCATTCATCACAGGACAAGTTCTAGTTGTCGATGGCGGTTTCTTGGCAAGTGGTGTGAACCAGTAGTTCATGAATCTCCCAGCGCCATGCCGCTGGGCGTGTGCTCGCCGGATCACAGTTTTACAACCCTAACAAGAACCTCGGCCCTGCGGCCTCTTCCGATGAGGACCTCAAGGCTGAGAGACTCTACCGGGCGGACGAATCAATAGAAACAAGCAAGCAGTCGCGAAGAGGGGCATTAGACCCGCGGCCAGAAACGCTGGACCATAAGAAAATCGATCGACTAGAATCCCTACGGCAAACGTGAAGGCCGCTCCGAACAAGCCTGCTGCAAATCCGCTGAGTCCGGTAACCGTGGCCACCACATCTTGCGGAAACAGGTCGGAGGGCAGCGTTAAGCCTATCGTGGACCAACTGGCGTAACCCCACAGGGCGATACAGATCAGCGCAAGCGCGGTATAGACGCTGTGGACGCGAGCGGCGGGTATGCCGGCCAGGATCGGCAGGCAACTGAAGGCACAGACCCAGGTTCGGGCGCGGACTACGGAAACACCCCGGCGAACGCAATAGCCGGAGATCAGTCCGCCGGTGAAGTTGCCGATATCGGCGGCAACGAACGGCATCCAGGCGAACAGGGCGATCCGCTTCAGGCTGAAGCCGCGGGCGTCGCTCAGGTACTGCGGTAGCCAGAAAACGTAAAACCACCAAATGGGATCGGTCAGTGCGCGGCCCAGCACAATGCCCCAGACATTGCGGCTCCGGAGGAGATCGAGCCAACGTTGCAGGCCGCGTCCCGTCGAGGTGCGAGGCACGTCCTGACCGGTGCGGATCAACGCTACCTCCTCCGGCGTCACACGCGGATGACGGTCCAATGGATGGTAGACGCGCAGCCACAGCGCCAACCAAACGAAACCGAGCAATCCTGAAAACACAAAGGACCATCGCCAGCCAAAGGCCAAAGCGACCCAGGGAATGAGCAGGGCCGCCAAGGCGCCACCTACACTCGATCCACTGTCGAAGATAGCCACGGCGAGACTGCGCTCCTGGTTGGGAAACCACTCGGCCACCGTCTTGCTGGCGGCCGGCCAGTTGAAGCCTTCGCCGATCCCCAGTAGAAACCGAAAGGAGGCGAACCCGAACACCGACGAGGCAAAACCCGTCAGGATGTTCACGACCGACCAGAAGATTACGGCCAAAGCCAGCGCAATCCGCGTTCCCACGGCATCGAGAAAGATTCCCCCGAGAAGCCACGTGATCGCATAGGAAATCTGGAATGCGCCAAGAATCTTAGCCAGGTCCGTGTGGCTCAGATGATATTGGGCTGCAATCAGCGGCGACACAATGGAGAACGTTTGGCGGCTGATGTAATTCGTAACCGTGGAAAAAAACAGCGTCCAAACGGTCCACCACCGCACCCGCCCTGCGCTTCTGGGCGTCGTCTGTGACAGGCCCGTTTGCTGCGTGGCCTTCAATCTCATCTCGATTTGTCCTTTCATCGTCATGGACGGAGGTAGTCGACGTTCTTAAACTTCGTGGGTGCGGCGATCGCCGAAATCGAATCGATATCGAAGTACTTGTATAAATCAAGGCAGAAGAGATCTGGCGCGAGGCGATACGGTACCGGCGCGTCGAGAAGATAGCCCAGGCTTTTCATCGCGTGGTGACTGGTGACCGCGGAGAATGCTGCAGGCTCCATGGCCGCGGCGACCGCGCCTATCACTGCGGTACGAATACCGTCTGTCTCCACTTGAACCGGCCGGCCGCCATCATTGGCGCGCAGCCAATTCACAACCCCAACCAACTGCGCGGCCTCGAGGCCAAGCGGCCGGTCGCCGACGGTGGCAACCAACATCTCCCAATCCCCCGGATTTGGCGCCTCCGGGCGCGCCGACCCAGTAAAGAGCAAGTCGAGGGCAAGGACTTGCTCCCCACGATTCACGTGTTCGGCAACCACCTCCCCAGCGGCCGCATAACCCTTGTCGTTCAAAACGATGGTCACTGGAGCATCGTCCGTAGCGCCGATCGCCTGCAGCCAAACTCCCGAAGCACTGAGCCCATTAGTGAGATCGAAACGATACGACAGCGTGCGAATCGTCATCCGCTTGGTGTTGCTGAACCTCCATGCATTCTCGACCGAAACCGATTTATAGCGGGTGACTTGCGCGAGCTTCTCCCGTTGGGGGGCGATCCATGCGCTGCGTGCGTCGCGATCAGACGGGACCGCGGGCCGGGCATTCGCAGCCGCTAGTTTCCTGGCCAGACCGACGATGGTCAGGTTGTCGGCCGGGATGCCGATGGCGAGCTCCTGCGGCGTCCTGATCTCGGTAGAACTGGGGATCTCATCGGGAACCGGGGGCAGATGAAAGTGCTCCTGGAAGAAGCGGTACGCCTGTAGCCGATTAAACAACTGGTAGTTATGCGTACCGGGATCACTGCTCTCGTACCAACCAAGGTCATCCGGTTTGCCGAATAGCTTGAAGAAGGGCCGCACCAGATCGTAAATGTAGGGCTTCACCAGGGCTGCCCGAAAGCAACAGTCGTCCTCGGCGTTATGGATAAGAAGCGTGGGCCGGGGTGCGCGCATGGCGACTAAGAAGGGATAGTCCTCATCTTGGATGAGATCGGTGGCATTTTCTTCCACTTCGGAAGTGTCGTCGGGCCGAGTGATATTGGAGGGGAGAGCTCCGAAGCCGGCTACCTCCACGCTCACCGCGACTCGGGGATCCGTAGAGCTCAGCAGGATGGTCTGCCATCCGCCCCCGGAGAGGCCGGTCACTCCCAGCCGAGTGATATCGACCTGCGGCAAGCTAGCCAAGTAATCAAGGCCACGGCGCATGGAAAGGTAAAAGAAGCCCAGGGCGTTGGAACCCACCAGATCGAGAGAGGCCGCATCGTCGTGCGCATCTTCTTTGCGTGCCAGCTCCCCGAACCCGACCCATCCGAGGCTTAGCGCGACGATGCCCCGCTTGGCAAAGTTGATGCAACGCTTCTGTTCGTACTCGGCTGCATTCCCCATCGGCTCGTGGCCGATGACGTTCAGGATGGCGGGTACTCGCCCATTCATCTTTTCCGGTTCGTACAGAATGGCCGTCGCAGCGAAGCCGGGCACGATCTCATAGCGAAACTTTCGCACCCGGTAACCGTTGCCGCTTTCGATGACCCCGGCCTCCTGGAAGTTCGGGGAGGATTGGACCCATTCGTCAGGCCATCCATGAAAGGCGATGTCGTCTAAAATATGCTTCCGCAAGCGCTGCTCCTGGTTTGCCCAATCGCTCGCGCCCTTGGGGGATGGGAGCGGTGTGATGCGATGACTCAGGAATTGCTCCATCTGAAAGGCGCTCACATCCGCGGATTGCACTGGCTGCTTCAGCAGGCTTTGCAAAGTATCTGCGGTCGTCTGGCCATCCATGGTGGCTGCAGTCGTCAAAAGAAACATGGCTGCAAGGGCAATTGCACAATTCCGTCCACTTGCTTTCATTAATCTTTTCCCTCCCCCGGATTCAAGCCGGCGGTGACCTTGCGGCGGATAATCACCGCCAAGTGTTGCTACAGCGGTTTCCCGATAGGTGTAGCCGGTGAAATGCTTCAGACGGGGCTCTTCACCGAGAAAAGCCCCACTTCTCAGAAGGCGGAGCGGACACAGTAATCGTGAACCGCTCCAAAAGCAGCCCTCGAAACTTGGAGAGCTTATGGCTGCGATCAGACTGGGTGATCGAGAATCTCTTCTCTCCTGGGATCCCAGTACAGTCTCTTGCCGCTCCAATACGACTGTGCAGCCATGATGATCACGATGGCGTGGGAAAAACCATGGTCCACTGTGGCATTTGGCTCTTTACGCGCCTGCATTGCAGTAAGCCAGTTCATCAGATGATTTCCGTCGTCGTCATCCGGACCGTTCGAATCAGGGGTAGGCGCACCCGAAACGTGCACCACCTCCTCATGGTCGTTCGTTGGTGACGCAATGGGAATCTGAGTATAAACAGGTCCTGAATCGCTAGGAGCGAACTCGTCTCGGCCGCCTTCGGTACTCACAGTAAAGAGTGACGCACCTTCGCCGCCGTAGTTAGCTATGGTGCCATCGCGTCCTTGAATACGTGAAAAACTCCGGTAACTATTTCCAAAAGTGGTCTTATATGTATAGAGAAACCCCTTAGGGTAGGTAACCGCTGCAACACAGGTATCCGGATTTTGACGTCCATCATTCCAGGCGAAGATGCCGCCGTTCGCCACAACACTCTCTGGATATGCCTCATCTGTCCAGAGGTGCACCAAGTCGCTGCCATGGCTCATCCACTGGTCGAAGATCCCCGAGGAATAATCCTTGTACAGCCGAAACTCCAAATAGACATGGGGATCGAATGGTTGGTAGGGCTTGCCCAGCAACCAGCGATTCCAATCGGTATCTTCTTCCCGCAGCCTGGACGGGCGATCATAGAGCCATTTCTTCCACTCCATGTTCCGGTCTTGTTCCATTTGGGCGGAATTGCCAGTATCCATCTCTACGAATCTCCAGCGCTCCTCGTTCACATTCCACTCCTGCTCAATGTGTACGATCTTGCCGATGCGGCCGGAACGGATGATATCTCGAACCGCGAGTTGATAAGGCTGGCTGCGGTGCTGCGAACCCATTTGGACAACCTGCTTCGACGCCTTCACCGCGTCGCGAGCCGCTTTGGCTTCGGATAATACATTGGCAAAAGGCTTCTCCACATAACAATCCTTACCCGCCTGGACTACCTCGGTGCATAGCTTGGCATGCTGAAAATCGCCGGTGGCGATCATCACCCCATCGATATCCTTACGTGCCAGCATCTCTTCCGAATATTTGTAAGATTGTGGGTTGTGGTTGAATGCCTCCTTCACCTGAGCTGCGCGCCGATCTCGCGCTAAGCTCCAGATATCGCAGACCGCAACTGTTTCCACCGGCATCTGTTTTGCAGCGAGTTGCACCATGCGAACATGACCATGACTTCGTGCTCCACATCCAAGTTGACCCAGCCGGATACGATCATTTGCCCCCAGAACACGAGCATAGGAACGAGCATCCATCCCAGTGGCAAGCATAGCCGCCCCGGCTTGCTTCACAAATGCCCGGCGGTCGATCCTCTCGTCTGCCTTGTTTGTCATATACCCTCTCTCACTTCTTAACTCTCTAGGCATTTCTGTTCCGAAATGCTCTATCCGAGATGCTGCAACATCCTCACGTCAGTCGGATGCCAACAACTCATCCAATTCCATCTTCTAGCCTCAACGGTCGCCAGGTATTCAATGTCGTTTCGGTGGAAGAGGACTTCGAATAGCATGAATCTTTCTTGACTAGTTCGGTCGGGATAGTAGAGTGCTGCGGACGCTGGGCTGCTTTGGCAATACGTTTGAAGATTACTTCTACTGCCTGCTCCCCCAATTGCTCGAGAAGGTCACGGATTATAGTTAGCCCAGGACATAGCCACGCACCAACGGTGTCGTCACAGCCCCTGACGTTAATGTCTTCCGGGATTCTTAACCCTACGTCTCGCAATACCTTATAAACGCCGAGCGCGGTGTGATCATTGCCGGCAAAAATCGCGGTGCCAACCTTACGGCGATGCAGCAGCACCAAGCCCTCCTTAAGTAATATAAGAAGTTAAGAAGTTACACGTTTCACTGGAAAATATTCAAGAAAATATATTGATCCGGGAGAAATTTTACCAATTATAGAGATATTTTGCTTAAAAATATTGACATGTTCATGCTAGGGCGTTAGTCTTCTTTCTGAAATTCGATCCCGCAACCGCGCAGAGAGTTACCTTCGGGGTCTACGGCAGCGGAGTTCCAGATAGAAAGTATTTGTTCTAAATACTTGGCAATCGAGGAGATAGGGGCCGAAACTCTTGCCTCCGTTATCTTGACGTGAATTCATTCATGCTCAAAAACATTCTTCCGCTCCTTATATGTCTTCTGCTGGCTCCCGCCGCCAGCGCAGGCTCACGGGAAATTCCTTCTGTGAATGGGCCACTGACGATCGACGGTTTGGTGGACGAAAATATCTGGAAACAAGCGACCGCTCTTCCTCTGCAAGCGACCGGCTACGGCGCAGCGTTTCCGCAGGGCGGAGAAACGCGCGCTCTGGTTCGTGGCCGCTATTTGTGCCTTAGTGCATGGCTTCCCGAGACCGGGCGGGTTGTCGCGCGATCCACGGGCGAGAATCCCGATTGGTGGCGGGAGGACTTGATCATCTGGACCGTTCACTTCCGTGATTTTGCCACTACGCTTACCATTACTATCAATCCACTCGGTGCTTATCGGGTTGATGTCAGTAGCCTTCCGCACAATTGGCCAGATCGACCATTGTCGGAATCGGTGCTCGGCCCAGGTTACTTTTCAGCTAACTACGTCGATGTCCGTCGCCTTCCGCAGAAATTGGCGGAACCGCTGCTCGTCTCAGCCGCAGTCGAAAAAAACGCGTGGAGTGCTGAACTCGCGATTCCGATCAGTGACATAGCCAATGTCGGTTCGCTCTCGGCCGAGAGGGTTCGTGTACCCAGGCCGGATGCCCCCGAATTGCGATGGTATTGGCCAGGACCCGCTCCGGGCATGGCCTTCCTGCTACCCGCCGGCGATGCTTCGCTAGAACCCCCGGCTGTCGTCACAAAAAACTGGGCGTCGCCAACGGTAAGCGCGGTCGCAATGCCATCCGCTTCCAGTGCATTATCCGCTGCGTTGGCCTCCATCCCAACCAACGTTTGGAATGTTTCAGAGCGGAAAACGCTCGAAGTCGACCAGATGTGGGAAAGGAACCTGGCTGATCGAGTGAAAGATGCAGCTCTCGCCGAAGGTCACGAATGGGAAACTGTTCACTCGCTGGCCGATTGGAAAAAATTTCGTGACCCCAAAATAGCCGCGCTCAAAGCTTCTCTCGGAACTTTTCCGGAGCGTACAGCGCTTCGGACTTCCGTTACCCGAAGGCTCGATTATGGCGATGGCTTCGTTCTCGAAGATCTCATCTATGAAAGCCGCCCGGGCCTTGTCGTCACCGCGAACCTCTATCTGCCGTCGAAGATCGAGGGCCGCATTCCCGCCATCGTCGTGGTCCACAGTGAGCATGCCCCGAAGGTGCAAATGGATCTGCAGGATCTCGGTATGACTTGGGCTCGAGCCGGTACGGCCGTGCTGATCATGGATCAGCTCGGTGCAGGGGAGCGAATTCAATCGCAACCCTGGATCCGGGAGAGCTATTTCTCGCGAATTGCGATGGGAGACCAACTCTACCTTGTGGGCGAGAGCCTCATGAAGTGGATGGTTTGGGATCTGGAGCGTGCCATCGATGTCCTGTACGAGCGGCCCTACATCGATCCCAAGCGCATCGTGATGTTGGGCGCGGTCGCAGGTGGCGGCGATCCTGCCGCTGTCACCGCCGTGCTCGATGACCGCGTCGCGGCTGTCGTCCCGTTCAACTTTGGTGAAGCCAGCCCTGAAGGCCATTTCACGACCGGACCGCGCCCCTACGATGCAGAGATCGCAAACCCCGGTTGGGGTGGAGGCGACCCAGATGACTCGACCCGCGGCCTCCGGTTGAGCGTCGCCCGCCAATTCTTTCCCTGGTTGATCAACGCTTCAGTTGCTCCTCGTGGTTTCATCTTCCCCTTCGAGCTGGGCTGGCCAAACGGCGTCGAGAATGAGCCAGTTTGGAAGCGGTACCAAAAAGTATTCGAGCTATATGGTCAGCGGGACCACCTCGGGGAGGTCGATGGTTTCGGTCCTTTCCCCGGTCCCGGTGAGGTCGAAAACGTTGGCGTGCAGCATCGCGCAAAGATGTATCCCATTCTCAAACGTTGGCTCGATATTCCGGTTCCACCAGATCAATATCACAATCCGCGTCCCGAAGCAGATCTGATGTCCCTGACACCACAGGCTGCCGCGGAACGAAGACCTGGAACCGTTAGCGCACTCGCTTTTGAAATTGCGGAAACGCGCCTGGCGCAGGCGCGCGCATCACGCGCTTCTCTCTCGGCATCCGAGCGGTTGCGGACCCTGCGCGCCTCGCTGCATGAGAAACTCGGGGATATCGATCCGGCACCAAAGGCTCGCGCGCGAACCATCTGGACGAAGCAATTCTCGGGACTTCCAGTCGAGGCGATCGCACTCGACACGGCTCCCGGCATCAGCGTCCCGCTGTTCTTGATTAAACCTCAAGCTGCCCCTGCGTCGCATTTGCCCGTTGTCATTGCATTCGCACAGGGCGGAAAGGAGGCGTTCCTCACCCGGCGCGGTGGCGATATTGAAGCGTTACTGGGACGCGGAGTGGCCGTCTGTTTGGTCGATGTGCGAGGAACCGGAGAGACTGCGCCGCTTAGTTCCGGCGCCGCGGGCGACGAGTCGAGCACGCCATCATGGCAGAACGCTTCCTCTGCGACATCGCTGGCGGCAACGGAGTTAATGCTGGGCGCAACCGCGCTAGGACAACGTTTGAAGGATGCTCGAACGGTGGTTCACTATCTAATGAACCGTGCCGATGTCGATTCGAAGCAATTGCTTCTTTGGGGAGATTCATTCGCCGCGACAAACCCGCGCGAAGGATTGCTCGATCAGAGCGTCGGCCAGCAGGCTGGTCCTCAAATAATCCAGCACCCGGACCCGTTGGGCAGTCTCCTGGCCTTGCTCACCGCCCTCTACGAAGATGATGTCCGCGCCGTCGCCGCGCGTGGTGGCCTCGTTTCTTACCTTTCCGTTCTTCATGATCGTTTCAGCTATGTGCCGGAGGATGCCATCGTGCCCGGCATTCTCGAGACTGCGGATATTGGCGACATCGTCGCTGCGCTGGCCCCGCGTGCCGTGCTGCTCGAAGGCTTCGTTGATGCACGCGACCGCGGGCTGACGGAACCGGAAGTGGACCTTGAACTCCGGCCGGGCTTAGGAAAGGCTCAATCTGTCCCGTCGCGACTGATCGTGCGCGAGCCTTCCACTTCAGCCGGACTCGCCGACTGGATTGAGGTACAACTGTCGCGCTAAAGCATGCTTGCGTTTGGTGAAATCGAGGAAACAATGGCCGCGCCTAGCTAGCTGTCCCGCCAGATTACAGTAATCGCTAAGAATACTCTAGCAATCGGGATTGGTTCGGTAAGCGTTGCGGCACAAGGAGCGATCTATGCGCTATTTGATCTTTGGTTTTCTGCTAACTATCTCTGCCGCAGCGCAGATAGCGCCGTTGGTTGTCGACGGTAAATTAAACGACCCCATTTGGGCGGAGGCTACACCGGTAAAGCTCATCCCATCCGATGAGGGAGGGCCCAGTGCCTCCGGAGGCGAGATCCGCGCCCTCGTTGCCGGCCGCTACCTATATATCTCCGCGCATCTCCCTGAGCCCACCGGCCGTTTCGTCGCGCGCTTGACCGGCCGCAATCCGAGCTGGGAGGAAGAGGATGCCCTGCGCATCCGCGCCGGCGACAATGACGGTGATACCGATCGAATCGTACAAGTGAACCCTTTGGGAGCCTATTCGGTCGAACAGGCCGTTCATGTTATCTATCGAAGTCATCCAGAGGACCCGTATGTGGATGAATGGGAACGATCCGTCCTCTATCGGGACGCTGATAAATTTCTCGTCGCGACCTCGCGCAGCGCCACCGAATGGGAGGCGGAAGTGGCGATTCCACTGAACCAGTTGAGCGCGCCCGAATCGGAGAATATCTACCTAAGTGTTGAGCGGATTCGCGCCACGCGATCCGGATCGCCACGCGAGCGGTGGCATTGGCCTGAGTATGGCCCGGCGGCGAAAATACCGGTCACGAAATCAGTTAAATGGGACGACCCTGCGCCCGCGTTGCAATCGGCCATCGTGGGAAATCAGGAGCCTGCTATAGAGGTTGGCCGGCGGTCGTCACTGCCGTCGCTTGACAGCTGGTGGAACGATCCGGCATGGGCGGATGTGCCGTCGCTGTCCCTGCTCCGGGATGAGCAGAACGCCCGTCGTCCACGCTTCCCCACGCTCGTGAAGTTGCTGCAAGACGGCCACACATTATCCGTGATCGCGAAAAGCACCGAACTCGATCGCATCGTGGCTGGTGTGACCGAGAACGATGGCCCCGTCACCGAAGACGACAGTTTCCAGCTCTACCTCGCTAGCTCTGGATCGTCTTACGCCGAATTTGCGGTCAACGCGGCTGGATATCTGCTCGACACCATGGGCTTCGCCGGTGGGGAGCGGCAGTCCCAACCGCGGGAGTGGACGAGCGGCGCCCGCGTTGCTATCCACCGGGCGGAAGGCTCATGGGAGGCTCGGATGGACATTCCACTCGAGCCCGTCGCAGCGGCATTGGGCGAAACGTCGATACCGGCGGAATGGCGAATTCTGCTCATGCGCTTCCGGCCCGCGCGCGATGGCGAACCGGCAGAATCGAGTGTTTTGCCCGTGATCGAGAGTAATACGGCTCTCTGCCCGGCGCGCTATAGGCGCATGACTCTGGCCGATCGAGATATTTCTGCCTCGACGGAGGTGGTCTCCCTGCCTGCCCCCGCAGAGTTCGAAACTCGTGTGCTCTCGCCTGCTCAACGCAAAGAATCCAATCTTTCGGAGATGCTTTTGCAGGAGATTCAGGGCCGTGTTCTCAAGGTCCTCGAATCGGAAAAGCATGATCGCGATCAGCTGCGAACTCAAAAAGATTGGGAACGATTTCGTGATCTGCGCATCCACGCGCTCGCTGATGCCATAGGGCACTTTCCGGAGCGCACTGCGCTCGAAACGCGCGTTATCAAGAGATTCGAGGGCGAAGGCTACGAGCGGGAGGATTTGGTCTACCAAAGCCGGCCGGGATTCTGGGTCACCGCCAATCTCTACTTGCCCTCCAATCCCAAAGGCCGGATGCCGGGAATCGTCATCGTCCACAGCCAGCACCGGCCAAAGTCGCAAGCAGAATTGCAGGATATGGGGATTTTATGGGCACGATCCGGATGCGCCGTCTTGATCATGGATCAGATCGGGTACGGGGAACGCCTTCAAACTTATCCTTGGAATCGCGACAGCCATAACTTGCTCTCCGTTACCGATATGCAGCTCTCCCTCATCGGCGAAAGCATGATTAAGTGGAGGGTCTGGGACGTCATGCGTAGCGTGGATCTGTTGATCGCCCGTAGCGATATCAATCCTGAACAGATCATCCTGCTGGGGGCAGTTGCGGGAGGCGGTCCAGTGGCTGCGGTCACTGCTGCGCTCGATCCCCGCATCGCCGCCGTTGTTCCATTCAATTTCGGGGAAGCGGAACCGGAACAGAGCGCTCAGAGCGCATTCCCGGGGCTGGCCGATCCGGGTATCAACGAGTGGCATGAAGCCGGAACTCTGCCCGGTAGTATTGCACACCAGTTGTTTCCATGGATTATCGACGCCTCCGTTGCTCCTCGTCGTTTCATTTATTCCTACGAACTCGGCTGGAACATCGCGAATGAGCCTGCATGGAAGCGCTATCAGAAAATTTTTGATTTCTATTCGGCGAAAGATCATCTCGGAGAGGCTCATGGTTTTGGTCCTTTCCCTGGGCCCGGAGAGGCTGCCAATATTGGACCGTCGCAGCGTCAGACCATCTATCCCTATCTCAAACGCTGGTTCAACATTCCCGCCCCTCTTCAGGAACCGGATGACCGCCGTCCCGAGTCCGAACTGCAAAGCCTGACGCCCGCGATTGCTTCCCAGCTCAGGATGGAAACCGTGCATCATCTCGCTGCGGTTGTGGCTGCATCCGAGTTGCGCACTGCGAGGTCCGAAATGGCAAAAATGTCCCCGCAAGACCGGCGCCGCCGGCTGCAGAAGCAATGGGCGGCGAAGCTGGGTGATGTCGAACCCAACCAGTCTCCTCAAGCCACGTCGGGTTGGAAAAAGCAGTGGCGGCATGCAACGGTGGAAGCGCTTACCTTGGAGGTGGAGCCCAGCATTATTGTCCCAATGCTTCTCGTCCACCCTTCAACAAATAGCGCCGCGCGCCGGCCCGTGGTGATTGCGGTAGCAGAAGGAGGGAAAGAGAGATTCATCGGCGAACGCGCTGATGAAATCGAAGCGCTGGTCGATGCGGGCATTGAGGTTTGCCTGCCTGACGTGCGCGGTACGGGCGAGACATCCCCCGATTCGGACCGTGGTCCTTCGACCTTCGTGCCCCGGACAATCTCCAACCAGGAGATGGCTCTTGCCTCAGTGGAAGAGATGCTCGACCAAACCTTGGTCGGCAAGAGGCTAAAGGATCTTCGAACGGTCATCGCCTACCTCGGGACGCGGCGGGAGATCGACGCGACACGTCTGGCGCTATGGGGCGACTCCTTCGCGGAGGTAAATCAATCGCCCTGGGTGGTGGATGAAACGCCGGCCTGGCGCGTCGGCCCCACCATTCAGCACCAGGCAGAGCCCCTCGGAGGGCTGTTGGCGATATTGGGAGCCCTATACGAAGACCGTGTGCGTGCTGTCTCCGTGAGGGGCGGGCTAATCGGCTATGCATCTATTCTCGATGATGCCTTCTCCTACGTGCCTGGCGACGTGATCGTCCCTGGAATTCTCGAAGTGGGCGATCTTCCCGATGTCATGGCAGCGATGGCACCGCGCTCGTTACTGGTGCAACGCCCGATCGACGGAAAGAACGGCATTTTGCCGGCAAGTTCTCTTCGCAGCTCTCTGGCACCGGTTATCGACGCATATGGGACGTCGCCGGACCGATTGGAAGTGCAACCCGATGGCATTTCGGGTCACGTTTCGGAATGGTTGCGCACGCAGTTGAGCGAAACGCCGGAAGGCAGCGGCAGCCCTGGAAAAAAGTCGAATTAGGTTCTCATTTGCATGCGTTGATTTGGCGCTTCTAATCGGAGGTCGGACACTCTTAAGCGACGCCGACTGGCAAATGAGCCTCCAATCAGCAATCGGAAATCCGGCCACGCGCATAAGCGTTAGTTTGCACGGCGTGAGTGGAACCAGCACCTATTCCCAAGTGATGAGCGCAGCACAACGGGGCGTGGCTGCCGGAGCTAGGCCCTTCAATTGGGAGATGGGCAACTTTATCAAGGCGGGCGACTTGGCAGCACCAGCTTCAAAAATCGCGCTCCAATCGGCGATCGCACCTTCAACGAGCATAATCGAAAATGCAAGAAGAACGAGCCGCCTGTGCTTGCGCAACTTCGGCAATTTTGTCCATGTCGCGCCACTCAGCGGCAATAATGTGCTACGTTTTCTGCGCTTCGCCACCCAACATGCAAGCGAAACAGCCTCAGTCGACGTTGACGGTCTGCAGCACTTCGCCCCCTTCGCGGACGTGTACGCATCGTTTGTTGGGAACATCGGCGTACCAGACGGCATCATCGGCATCGATGCAGATGCCGTCAGGGACACCGTCTCCGAGGTCAGCCCACACGCGCCCGTTCGACAGACTTCCGTCGGCGGCGATGGTAAACGCGGTCAGCTTCTTACCAATGTGACTCGGCGACGATCAAGGTCGAATTGTCGGGCGTTATGGCCATGCCATTGGGAAAGGCGATGCCGTCGGCCACTTGCCGAAGCGAGCCATCGGAGGTCAGCACGGTGATTCCCTCGCCGCCGTTGATGTAGACATTGGGAGACGGAGCGACTCGAACCCCCGCAGGTGTTAGCCCGTACAACGGTCTAGCAAATTCAGCTTGTCCTCGACCGGCATCAGATCAGTTCCGGTTTGCCGACTTCCATGTAAGTCTCGCCGTGCGCACACGCCTCCTCGACAGCTCAGCGCGATACAGCAACTAGGAATTTGTGCATTCGTGGTTACGCTACTCGGCCCGAAGTCGATTTTTTGATTGCAAATTCCGGCAATGTTATCGTGTCTGTGCTCATACATCGTTGGGCAGACTCGTTGCGTAGATCTTGTTTTTCTGGGCGTGAACAGTCCATCGGGCACAATCCACATGAACATACTTGATCTCGTTGTCGGCAAACCCATCCGGACCAGTGACGAACGCGCCGAGCAGATCGGCCCGACGCAGGGCATTCCGATCTTTGGTCTCGATGCGCTCAGTTCCGCTGCTTATGGCCCGGAAGCGGCCCTCAGCCTACTTATCCCCCTCGGCTTGCTTGGCATTCGTTATATCGTACCGATTAGTGCGGCTATCATCACCCTGCTGGTGATCGTGTACTTCTCCTATCGCCAGACCATTGCCGCCTATCCCTCCGGCGGCGGCTCCTATACCGTGGCACGATTCAATCTGGGAGCGCCTGCCAGTTTGCTTGCCGCTGCCGCGCTGCTTGCAGATTACATTCTCACGGCCGCAGTGGGTATTTCCGCGGGAGTGGGGGCTCTGGTCTCGGCCGTTCCATCCTTGCTGTCGCACACCGTTTCTCTCTGCGTGGGCATTCTGATCGTTATCACCATTCTAAATCTGCGCGGCGTGCGCGATGCGGGTAGTGCTTTCGCCGTGCCTACTTATCTGTTTGTCGGCACCCTTCTCATAACGATCGTCGCCGGTGTTCTTCGCGTTTTCCTCAGCGGGGGGCATCCCACGCCGGCGCTTGCTCTTCCACCTCCTCCGCCCATGACAGTAGCCGTCAGCTACTGGCTGCTGCTGAAGGTTTTCGCCAGTGGGTGCACGGCCTTGACCGGCGTGGAAGCCGTCAGTAACGGGGTGAAGGCTTTCCGCGAGCCCACCGTGAAAAACGCCCAGCGCACTCTCACGGTTATTATTTTTCTCCTGGCCGTACTGCTGGCGGGGATCTCTTATCTCGTCAAGGCTTACGGAATCGCCGCAACCGATCCCGGCCAGCCCGGCTACCAGAGCGTTCTTTCCATGCTCACCGCCGCGGTTTTCGGCAAGGGCTTTTTTTACTATCTGACTATCGGTTCTATCCTTGTCGTTCTCTCGTTGTCCGCCAACACCGCTTTCGCTGATTTTCCGCGTCTCTGCCGCGCCATCGCGCAGAATAACTATCTCCCGCACGTCTTCGGCTATCGCGGGCGCCGACTCGTCTACACCTACGGCATCGTCGTCCTAGCCATACTCTGTGGCGGCGTTCTCATCCTTTTCGGCGGTGTCACCGACCGGCTCATCCCGCTCTACGCTGTCGGAGCGTTTCTCGCCTTTACGCTTTCGCAGGCCGGCATGGTTATTCACTGGCGAAAAAATCGTGGCCCGAATTGGCTAAAGAGCGCCCTCGTTAACGGACTAGGTGCCCTCGTCACCGGCACTACTACGTGCGTCGTGCTGTTGGCGAAATTTGTGGAAGGCGCCTGGATCACCCTGCTCTTCATTCCCTTAATGATTGTTTTCTTCGCCATTGTCCGGCGTCACTACCACTCCGTGAAAATGCTGACCTCTTGCAAGGTTCCTGTTGACGCGGCCGGTCTCAGTCAGCATCCCATCGCGGTAATCGCCATCGACCGCTGGAGCAACATTACCCGTCAGGGAATCGAATTTGCCGCCCGGCTTTCCCCCGAAGTGATCGCCCTGCACGTCGAGCCCAACGAGCACTCCGAATTGCTTCGCGATGATTGGGAGCAATACGTTGAGCGACCTTTCCGCGCGGAAGGGAAGGAGCCGCCCCAACTCCAAGTCCTGCCTTCACCCTACCGCTTTATCGTCATTCCTGTCGTCCAGTTCGTTCTCGATCTTTCAAAGAAACATCCCGATCGCAGCATTATTGTGGTCATACCGGAACTTGTGGAGGACAGATGGTACGAATATTTCCTCCACAATCAGCGAGGCCGGCTTCTGGAATGGGCGCTTCTCGCCCGCGGCAATGAGCGCATCTTCACAGTGAGTGCCCCCTGGTATATCGGGCAACGAACCTGATTTGAGTGATTGCTTACCACGTTGGCGGCTCGGATGACTTCCGGTTTGCCGACTAAGCGCAACTTGCGTGGCAAGCGAGGGAAGGTACGTTCATAGGTGCAGGGATGCTCTAGGGGCCGCTTGAGATTGGGCTTACGGCGCGACCACCGAAGCCAATCTCCATGGTCGCGTCTTTTGGAAAGGAGATATTGCGACCTCGACCAAGAAAGTTTGTGTAGATGGATCTGCTTCCGCCGTAGGCGCTCATCAGAATGGCTAGGCTATGAGAGCGAACCGCGAGTCCCACGGCAATGCCCACAAGCCTGAAGGCCGTGGCTCCTCCCGCAGCCGGACCGGCGTCCCCAACGTCGTTTTTCCCGCCTTGACCGACCAACGCCAGGCTGACCGAAAGGCCGGTTTTTATAAATCGCGATTTCGGACTGGTCGCTTTTGTGCCACCCTCCGGATCAAGACTGGCATTATCGCCCTGGCCACTTTGCATGCCTTCGATAGTCGTGTCCGCTCTCAGGGATGATCCGTTCGGCAGAACCAGGTCATGAAATGCGATGCGAAGCGCGCCGTTGCGCTTCAGACGGCGAGCCGGCCTCACCTGCAGCACCGACCCCTCGAGTCGCGCTCCCTGGGGCAGAATCAGGCGATCCCCATCGAATAGCGGCTTGGAGACCAAGGCCTCCACAGGCGCGCCAAACTTCGTCGTGGAGGAATCGAGCGGCGTAAGCAGAGAAGCGCGTACCAGGCTCCCCGGCGGCGGCAGAGTACCGACGGCCTGAAACGCCTCTTCTTTGCGGGACTCGTCCCCGAACTTCAGCGGCTCCTGTAGTTCCGCGTAATAAAGAGTTCCCGCATCGATGTATTGGGGATGAACGGGAAGTTGTGCGATTCCGATCCGCAACGCGCGGTGCATTTTCCCAGGCTGTTTTACTTGCGACATCGCCTGCTTCCATTGCTGCTTGGCCTCGTCCATCTTGGCTGACAAAGGGTTCTTCGCGCGCGCGCCGTTTGCCGAACTCGAGTCCACCAATCGGATGACCTGTCCAGAGCCGGGGACTACCGCGACCCGCAAGGGCACGTGTCTGCCGTCCGCAAGCACAATATCGTCAAACGCAACCTCGATAGGTCGCGTCGGCGTAAAGTCGGCATTCAGGATCGACAGAATGAGCCGCTTGCCGCCAGCGCCGCCGATCCTAGCGATGTGCCCGTTCACTTCGGCGCCCGCAGGCAAAACCTGCTGATCGAATGCGTACACCGACTGCATCAGTCGCGCGTGGACGGTTTGCCCGACCTTTCTTACACGCACCTCGCGATCAAGGGCAATCTGGAGCGGCGCTCCCGCCGGCACAGAAAGAGCGATGGTCCGCACCGCAGGCACGTCGGTCGAAGAGTTCGCGGCAGGACGTGTCCGCAAGGTCTGTGTGTTTGCCTCGATTGCGGCAAGCGCTACGAGCAGTACAGCGCAGAAGATTCGTGTACCGCTCATGATGCATCCATCCTGTTGATCGATCCCTCGAGGGCCATAGCTTCCAGGGGGGTAAGCTTGCGAGGTGATCAGACCCAATGCGACGAAACAGCTCGAGAAAAGCGCTGAATGATTCCTTGCATCCGAACATCCTGGGCTGTCACGTACAGTGACAAATAACATAAATAGGATAGCAGGCGCTCGTTAAGCCAAGGTTAAGCAACCGTACAAGAAGGTGCCCTCGTGAATCACGGGCTACCCTTCTATCAGTCCTGTAAGGTAAGGTTTGCCGACCACTCGGGAGTTAGGCGAATTACTCTGCCCTCCGCCGTTAGACAGGAGCAATGCCTTGTAGTCTTGTTCCACACCGTATCAGTCGCGAGCTTTGTTTGCCGCTTCTCGGGCCAAATCTATTCACTGCAGGCTGCGCATACGTGAAAAATTCAGCGAAATTTGGGTCGGATGCCCTTGGAGATCACGAAGGCTGGCGCCACTCCACGCGAAGGTTGCTTCAAAGATGGGCAACGTTGGACTGCAAGCTGTATGGCAAAGAATTCTTCCTGAGGTGCGAAATGAAGCTAACTCTGAGAATATGCGAACGCGCCATGAAGCTAACGCGCGTGGTGCTTATCGGTCTCTTTCTCTCTACCGCATGTGGCTTACAGTAGCTCCACAGCCGTCGAATGTCGAGTACCCCGGATTTCGGAAATCGTAATACTAAGGTTGGAGGCTCTTGGGCATCGCCTCGCTGTCAGCGGCTTGGCCCAGCAGCGAGATTTTCCGAATGACTGGCGGTGCCACTGTAAGGACTTCGGCAATTTGATTTGCACGTGTGCCTCGCAGGCCCAGTTTCGATTCAGATTCTCATTCGCACTAACGGCCCGTGAAACTGGCCGCCGTAGATGTCTGTGTCCGCCACATCGCCGGAGAATGTCTTTCGCGGAATCGAGAGTTTCAGAGCCAGAATCTGTTCTATGGCAAAAAAGCGAACTTCCTGTTCCTGCAGGCCATAAAGCTCCGCAACGCTGCGGGCGGATAACTTACCAGATTGGAGCACCAAGTCGTAGCCGCTGCGGTCCTTGAACATGATGTCGAACGTCAATTCAAATGGTCCCGCATTCTTGCTGCGTATCAGTTTGGTGTATTCCCACAGCTCTGCCATCAGTAGTTTCTCCTCCGAATAGACCTATTGATGCAAAATCTTCATAAATTCTCGAAACTCATTTTGAACGGAGCACAAGCATTCTCAAGCTCCCACACGTGATTAATACAGAATTGGTAAACAGGGCCAACATCGATTACCGGAGGAGAAAAGGGAAACGCAAAATTGCTGATCAGGCCTTGCCATTCGGGAATGGGATGATGCAAACCCGTGTGCGACAAAACCAATGCAAGCTCTGCCGCTTCCCGCTGAGAACGCGCGACGACGTCGATAATCAGCCCGATCTCATGACCGGAGATTTTGTCACAAGGCTCCAGCTGTCCGAGGGAACCGTTGCGTCCATACACACGAAATTGGAAATCATATTCGCCAGGTTTCAACTTCAAAGTTTCTTGTACTTTACGCTCGACCACGGTTCTCAGGCTTGAAAGGAAACTGTCCAATTGTCCGATCAGCAGCGGATCTCGAACTCCAGCAATCACGATCGAACGGTAACCCACGAGAGTGGCGCCTTCCACCCGAACGGTGTATTTCTCTGCCGGTATGAAGGTACTGCCCGTAACTCTGACCGCGCGATCACTGATCGCTTCATAGCGTGCGTGGCTGGTGTCTAGAGACCCGCCTGACTCCACCAAGCGATAAGGGTCGGCGTTTTCATAAAGAGTATGCGCGATTACCGATTGCGGCGTGCATCGAAGTTCTGGGTTCGGAGGTTCAACAGTGAACCCATCCCCGTCCATTTCAATGGCCATACAATCCGGGTACAAACGTTGTGCCGTACTTGCCGCTCCGCATTCGAGAATCTTTCCAGCGTGAAACGCCACCGCGTGCGGTATTCCATTCAGAATCGGCAGGGCCGCATAGATCGCGACATCACTGCACCTTCCAGCTATGACTACTTGCGCTCCTTTCTTGAGCGCGCATTGGATGGGTTCGATTCCCATCATGGCAACGAAGCGTTCAGCGTTTCGTATAACGCTCTCGTTCAAAAGAGGGGCAGGAGCCAACGGACGAATCTTTCCCTTGTTCAGACCGTCAATTAAGTCGTCTTTATCCAGTTCGCTGTCGATTTGTGCAAGAAGGAAGTGCCACTGATGCTCCCGAGCAAGCTCGCGGATGATATCAGCTGTCCACTGAAGGTGAGGAGATCCTCCGGCCATGCCAGCAGTTCCGATGATGACAGGAATACCGGCGGCAAGCGCTTCCCGGAGCATGATGCGAAGATTTCTCTTTATACCCTCGCGTGGACCGCGTGGTTTGCCGGAGCCCAGGTGATAGGGCCCGGAATCCGTGCTGCCCGCGTCACAACCTACAAAATCAGCGCCCTGCTGGACCGCGAGAACCAGACTTTCTTCGCGAAAACCAGTACTAAGATTCCCCGTGGCGGCAATGGCTCGTACTTTTTTCAAAGTATCTTCCTATCACTCGCGCTACCCGCCGGCTGTATCAGCCGAGGGGTGCGCACAGATTTTTGATCAGAGTATCAATGCACACATACTTAGTAGTTCAAAGGGTTGAAAGTTTATCCAAAATGTAAACTCGAAGGTGATCAATGTGCTGCTCCATGGCCACGCGTGCAGCTTCACCATCCCGGAGCAGCAGCGCATCAATGACCGCCAGATGTTCATCAATCACTTGAGATCGGCGCTCGGGTACTCGCATAAATAATCTGGTTCGTTTCCCGAGATTTTCAATTATGGATAACAACACGGGATTTGAAGCTGCTTCCGCAATAAGTTCGTGCAGTTGGCGTCCTAGACTATTCGGGTCAGTGCCGGCCGACTGAATTCCGCGTTGAACGGCGACCATCTGTTGACGTATTCTGTGCAACTCGTCAAAGGAAATGCGTGAAGCAGCTTTGCGTACGGCTTCGCCTTCAAGAAGCCGTCGCACATTCAAAATATTCAAAAAATCTGCGGTGGACATGGGAGAAACCACCAACGTTCCCGCGTTCTGTCGCGTAATGAGCTTTTCGCCTTCCAGTCGCCGAATGGCTTCTCGTAACGGCGTCCTGGAAACTTGCAACTGTTCCGCAATTCGACGTTCCATAATCACATCGTTAGGTCGCAGCTCCCCGGAAATTAGTATCTTCAACAAACCTTGATAGGCAGCTTCCGAGCGAGAGGAGCCCGGCTCGCTATACGTCGCCCGGCTAAGAGTGGGAGCCGCGATTCCGGAGGGGCTCGATTTTGCTGAATGCACCTGACGGCTTTTCCTACCCTTCAGCACCGTCGAAAGCCTGGCGCTACTGTTTCTGGCCATCGAATTGGTTCCTCTCTCTAAAATCTACTTTAACCGAATTTCTTATGTTATGCCACAAATAGTCACATGGTATACCACTTGCACTCCAATCTCGCCATGTGCTACGATTCGTGACGTTTTGCGGGTCGTGGGTTCGACAATCGAGTCAACCGCCCGGTTGACTATCCGAAGGGGTTCGATTCAACCAATGAAGCCGATCACTCTGTTTAGATTCCTTTGCGGTTTAGCAAGTGTGCTGCTAGCGACAATCGCGATGCACGGAGAAACTCCGTCGCCGCTCCAACTGAGTGCGCACTGGAAACTGCCCTCGGACCTTCATGGACATTTCGACCACTTCGCAGTGGATGTGGCGGGACACAGGCTATTTGCCACTCCCGAAGACTATCAAGCAGTTCTCGTCTTCGACACTCGCACGGGCAAGGTAATTCATACCGTTAAAGGAATTCAGCGGCCTCACGCAATTCTTTTTCGAGAAGATATAAATCGCTTGTACGTAACGGATGGTGAAGCGGCGGAGTTGAAAGTCTTCGACTCGAATACTTATGCGCCAATTCAGACCATAAAGCTTCTCGAGGACGCGGACGGTATCACCTATGATGCGTCGACCAAGCTTCTCTACATCGTTAACGGTGGAGTAGACGTGCACACTGCCGCGCATCTGACGATCGTAGACACAACTGCCCTGACGAAAGTCGGTGAAATCCTTCTGGGCGACGACACGCTTGAGGCTATGGCGATTGATAAAGCCTCCGGAAATGTCTACGTAAATAGCCGAGACAAGATTCAGATTGATGTTGTGAGCTTAAAAGACCATGCACTGGTCACTCAATGGAAAATGACGGGAGTCGACCACTGCGATGCCATGGCTTTCGACAACAGCAATAATCGGCTTTTTTCGGGATGCAGGAACGGAAGCATCGTTGTTCTAGATACCAAGACGGGAAAGCAACTTCAGGCGCTCCCGATTTCCAAGGGGGTGGATGACCTGATCTACGACCCAGCGAAAAAGCGACTCTACGCAGCTTGCGACGGAACAGTGGACGTATATGAGCAGGTAAGTGCGGATCGCTACAACTTGCTTGGCAAGGTTCCTTCAGGTCCCGTGGCCAAGACCGCAATCTTAGTCCCCGAAACTGGCGAGTTGTTCGTCGCTGTCCCGCGACACGAGGAAAACGATGCTGAAGTGCTGGTCTTCACAGTTCAATAACATGCAATGCTGAGACTCCGCAAGGATGCCGCACTATTGGGACCAATCCGGGATTGCCGCTGGTGCTGTCCTGATCGACGCTACCAGCACAACATCTCGGCAGTTTTAGTTTTCACCCAAGGTGATTGGGTGAGAAACCCATCGTCAACTGCCAGCAAGCGGTGCTCTAGATGAGGATGATGACAGCGCGAGTCGTCAAAGAAGAGGTAAGTTCCGCCAACGGCGGCGCGGCCACGCGCGTTCGTTGGCGAGTAGTTACGTTATTGGGCGTGATTACTGCTCTGACGTATGTGGATCGGCTTAACCTGGGCATATGCGGCCCCTTCATCCAATCCGAGTTTCACTTCGATACGCAAACCATGGGTTGGATTCTGAGTTCCTTCAGTTTGGGCTATGCTCTGTTTCATATTCCGGGTGGGTGGTTGGGGGATCGCTTCGGCGCTCGCGGGATGCTGGCATTTGCGGTTTTGTGGTGGTCAGTCTTTACCGCTGCTACTGCTATTGCTCCGAATATCCCTCTGCTACGTGTTATGGGACCTGCTTGGGCCTTTGCCTCCGTCAGGTTTCTTATGGGCACTGGCGAAGCCGCAGCCATGCCCGTCGGCAACAAGATGATGGCGTATTGGTTCAGCGACAAGGAGCGGGCTTTTGGAACGAGTATTTTCCTGGCAGGAGTTGGGGCAGGCGGTCTTACGGCTCCGCTGATGATCAGCTGGATTGCACGGCATTTCGGTTGGAGGCTGTCGTTTTTTGTTTGCGGGGCGCTCGGATTTGCAGTGGCTTCAGTCTGGTACTTTTACGTGAGGAATCGTCCGGAAGAGCATGCAGGTGTAAACAAAGCCGAGCTCGCTTTAATTCAGCCCGGAGGATCCAGCAGCAAGGATCGCGACGATTCTGGCAAGACCCCATGGCTCACGATCCTCTCCGACCCTAGCGTGTGGGGGATCACGATCAGCCATTTCTGTCTCGTCTATCCCGTCTACATATTCTTTACCTGGTACTTCATTTACATGGTGAAAGTGCGCGGGGTCACCATCTCGAAGGCGAGCTTCTGGGCTTCTGCTCCGTTTCTTGCGAATGCGATTTTGGTACCCATGTGGGGCTGGCTTTCTGACCGGGCAGTTGCCGTTTGGGGAAAGCGTAAGGGAAGACGTGCCACGGCTTGGCTGGCGATCTGCCTTTCCGCTGGCCTCTTGTGGTCGGGAAGCCACACCACTAACAACACGTGGTCGCTCTTGCAACTATCAATTGCAGCGGGATTTAATTTCGCAGCCTCAGCAATGCTTTGGGCCGTTTGCAATGATATTACGGCTCGCTTTTCAGGCTCGGTATCGGGTTTCATGAATACCTTCGGAAGCCTTGGGGGTTGGTTGTCACCGGTTCTTACGGCGTTCATAGCGACGCGATTCGGCTGGAGTTACGCGCTGGATTTCGCAGCCGTTGTTACCCTTGTTAGCGGCGCAGCCTGGTTTTTCGTCCGCGCAGACCAACCCCTGGGACAGGCGAATGCCAACGAGCACTAGAGAATCGTCTCGCTAATGATTTCGGTCGAAGGAGGGACCTGGCAAGTCAAAGGCCCATTGCAGTTCAGCATCCCACGGCCATTTCGGCAGGGCGAACTCGGTGACGCCGACTTGCAGGGCGGTCAGCAGTACATTCCACTGATGGACGTAAACATTCCATAGTGGATCTGGAACGCTTCGTGGGATCAGGCGCGGCGAAGCCGGAGAATCGAATCTTATTAGAGGGAAGCCGTTGCGTCGGCCATTTTCGGTGAGCGTAAAAATTTCACAGCGCTGCAAGTTTATCGAGGACAAATGCCCGGATGCTGTCAATGTGCCGCTCCATGCACGCCCTTGCATGTTCGCCGTCACCCTCTAACAGAGCGTCGATCAGCGCCAGATGCTCCTCGCACACTTGCACTCGGCGGTCGGCAATCCGCACGAACAAACGGATAAACAGGCGAGTGCGCTTGCCCATATCTTCAATCAGCGAAGCCAGCACTTGATTGTCTGCTGATCTTGCAATGCACAAGTGCAATTCGCGGCCGAGTTCTTGCGCAACCAGACTGTCCGCCTCCGCTTTGGTGGCCATTGCCCGGATGCGCTCGCGAAAACTCAAGAGCTCCTCCGCGGACATGTGTCCGGCCGCTCTGCGCGCCCCCTCGCCTTCCAGCAACCGCCGCAAACTCAGGATGTTCAGGAAGTCTTCAATCGACATAGGGCAGACAACAATGGCCCCGCCGGATTGTCGTTGCAACAGCTTTTCACCTTCAAGCCGCCGGATCGCTTCGCGGAGAGGCGTGCGTGAAATGCCCAACTGCTCCGCAATACGGCGCTCCATGATTACATCGTTCGGCCGCAGTTCGCCCGAAAATAGAATCCTTAAGAGACCTTCGTAAGCCTTATGGGCAAGCGAATGCAAGTGCGTGGCCTCAGCTGCAAGTGGAGCAGCCCGGCCTTCGCGACGGAGCCTGCGCGCTGGGGGCGACGTTTCTTTCGTAGCTGGTTTCTGCACAACCCCTCCGAGCGGGATCATCACGCCTGGGCCGTCACGGCTGAGAAGAAACAACTGTACACGAAAAAAGAATTGTTGACCATACGGTCCACGCATGGTATACCACTGGTCGTATCAAAGTATAGTTTCGAAACGAATCGCGATCCAGCGAAATCACGAATTAAGACGGCCCCGACCCCCATGCACGGGTATTTGGGCTGAATTCGGCTGACGAGCGATAGGACTTGTTGGAGTGCAGTCGAAGTGAAAACTCTGTAAACAACCCTGGGGGGACGAATGCGGGACGCCAAAGTTGCCGATCAAGCATTATCGCAATTTGTAGTCGAGCTGGTGCTGCTTCTGTTGATGTTAGGGGCTTCAGTGCCGCCACTGCACTCTCAAGTTACCGGCGGAACAATCCAGGGAACAGCCACCGACGCCAGCGGCGCCGTGCTGGCAGGCGTCAAAATCGCCATCACGAATACAAAGACCAATGCCGCAACCGTGGTGGTTACCAATTCCAGCGGATTCTATGCGGCCCCGAACCTGCTTCCGGGCAGTTATGAGCTCTCGGCGTCGGCGCCGGGTTTTTCCACGGCATTGCTAAAGAATATCGTAGTCGCGGTAGGCGACGAGTTGGCATTGAATCTGACCATGAAGCTAGGTTCAGTGGTAGAAAGCGTGGACGTGGCTGCCATCACCGCGCAGGTGGATTTGGCCTCCTCTGCTATCAGCAACCAGGTGGATTCGACCACAGTTCGCGAGCTCCCGCTGAACGGTCGTGACTGGACTCAATTAGCTACCTTGGAAACCGGCGTCAACAGCATCCATGAACAATTTGCGCTTACCAGCGGCGCGAATCGTGGAAATCGTGGCTTCGGCTCTCAGCTTACGATTAGTGGTGGCCGTCCGGCGCAGAACAACTACCGCCTCGACGGTGTCAGCATCAACGACTATTCCAATGGCGCTCCCGGCAGTGTTCTGGGATCCAATCTTGGAGTGGATGCGGTCGAAGAGTTTTCCGTGGTGACCAGCAATTATTCGGCGGAATACGGCCGGACGTCCGGCGGAGTGATCAATGCCGTCACAAAGTCCGGCACCAACGCGATTCACGGTACCGCTTACGAATTTATTCGCAACAGTGCGCTGGATGCTCGAAATTACTTCGATTCCATTTCCAGCGTGGACCAAAGCGGCAATGTCGTGACCAAGTACGCGAAGCCGCCGTTCAAGCGCAATCAGTTTGGGGCCTCGGGCGGCGGAGCACTCATAAAAGATCGTACCTTCCTGTTCGGCGATTACGAGGGCAACCGGCAATCCACTAACATGAGTCAACCGGTCCGCGTCCCAACCAACGGCTGGTGGAATGGCATCACGAATGGTCCGGTGGATCCGAAAGTGCTGGCTTTCCGCAAACTCTATCCCAGCGTGGATACGGTATGCGCCGGAGCTACTCCGGACACAGGTTGCGCCACATCAGTGTTAGAGGAAGTGATCAACGAAAACTACTTCACGTTGCGTGGAGACCACAAACTCACGAGCAAGGATGGCCTCGCCGCCACCTACGTCTTCGACAATGCCAACCAGACCGTGCCCGACCAATTTAATGACGTTGCGCACGGAAACAGCACGAGAAGAAACATCGTCACGGCAGAGGACACGCACACTTTCAGTCCTACCGTGATCAATACGGTTCGTTTCGGGCTCAACCGCATCGTGGCCTATGCCGGGCAAAATGCCACCGCGATCAATCCACTGGCCAAAGATACAAGCGGACCCTTCAGCGCAGTGCCCGGCCAGTCCGCCCCTGGCATTAACATCGGTGGCGGTTTCACCGGGTTTCAAGGCGGAGTCGGGGGAACTCCGGTTTACCGTTTTCGATGGAATTCGTTTCAGCTGTACGACGACGCATTTACGACACGGGGAAAGCACTTCCTGAAATTCGGCTTCTCGACGGAATATATTCAGGACAACATTCTGGCCAAGTCCGATGCGAGCGGCATCGTGCGTTTCTCCAGTCTCGACCAGTTCCGCCTGAACCTGCCCACCAAGTTTGACGCGGTTCTGCCGGGTGGTTTAACAGAGCGGCAAGTCCGCCAGCATATCTACGCTGCGTACATTCAGGACGACATTCACTGGAAACCGAATCTCACTTTCAATGCCGGCGTGCGTTATGAAATGTCGACCGTGCCTACGGAAAATCATGGGGAGCTTTCAACGTTGCTAAACGTGACGGACGCCACACCTCATCTCGGCAATCCATTCTTCTCGAATCCCACGCGTATGAATTTTGAACCGCGGGTGGGTTTCACGTGGGATCCTTTCAGCACTGGAAAGACCTCCGTACGCGGAGGGTTTGGGATGTATGACGTGCTGCCGTTGCCTTATCTGTTTGAAACGATTATTCCGTTGTCTGCTCCATTTTTCGAGCTCGGTACTTCATCGAGTCTCGATCCCGGCTCGTTCCCGAATTGCAGCAGTCCGTGCACGCCGATGATAAGCAAGGTAAGTGTTCCCAGCGCGATTCGGCAAGGTTACGTGCAGCCGAATCCCCAGCGGAATTACGCGATGCAGTGGAATTTCAACATACAGCGCGAACTGGTAAAGGATGTGACCGGCATGATTGCCTACGTTGGTTCACGCACTGTGCATAATGCCTTCCGCGCAGATGACATCAATACCACGGTGCCGCTGACTCCGTTGAATTCGTTGGGCCCTATTTACTCCGGTGTGAATCCAGCCGACGGAACTCCGTTGGGAAACATGTTGAACCCCAACGCCGGGCAGATCTCTGCCATGACCTGGAATGGCGACGCACACTACAACGCGCTTCAGGCTAAATTGACAGCTCGGGTATCGAATCGTCTCCAGGCTCAGGCTTCCTATACTTGGGGGAAGGGAATTGACACGGGATCGGCAAGCGTGGGCGGCGACACTTTTGCGAATTCCATCAGCAGTTTGCCGTTCTTCAATACCCGCTTGGGACGCGGTCCGTCCGACTTTAACATTGCTCACAATCTGACGATCAGTTACACGTTGTATTTGCCTACGGGCGCAGATCTTCCAAAAGTTGGCAAGTGGTTGCTGGGGAACTGGCAGCTTGGCGGTGTTGCAAGTTTGAGCACGGGAATTCCGTTCACGGCGACGATCGATCCCAATACCGATCCTCTGGGATTAGGCAGTTCCGACACCTGGGATTTTCCGGATCGCGTGGCCGGGTCGAATTGCAATTCGCTGGTGAATCCTGGAAATGTGAACCACTACATAAAAACGGAGTGCCTCACCATCCCCAGCGCACCGGCATCGTTTGCGTCGATCTGCAGCCAGCAAATTATATCAACTACTCCGCCGTTTGCTTTGCCCGCCGGCCAGATTACTTGCACCAACCGTCGCGGCAACCTCGGAAGGAATTCTCTCGTAGGTCCGTCACTCCGAAACTTCGACTTATCACTGTTTAAAAATATTCCGCTGACGGAAAGATTCAACGTTCAATTCCGCATGGAAGCATTCAACATCTTTAATCATGCGAACTTCGGCCCTCCCCTTAACAATTCGGCAGTCTATACGCAGGACAGTACGAACTTCACTCAACTCGATGCGGTCAGCGGCGCCGGCCAAATCGACACCACGGTTACGACCTCGCGGCAGATTCAATTCGGCCTGAAGGTTATTTGGTAGACGACGAAAACGTCGGAAAATCAATTCCGTAATCGCTTTCGCTCAAGGAGTCAACGAGTTGGCTGATCAACGTCCCACGCGGGTGCGATGGCAAATACTGGCGATCCTCGCACTCGTCATGGTCGTAACTGCTCTCGGACGCCTGAACCTTGGCATTGCCGCCAAGTTCATGCAGGACGAGTTCAAGTTTACGACCGAGACAATGGGATGGATTATGGGAATGTTTGCGTTTGGATACGCGATATTCCAGATTCCATGCGGATGGGCCGGCGACCGTTTTGGCCCACGCGCCACGCTTACCGTGGCACTTTTCTGGTGGGGACTATGCACGATGATGATCAGTGTCATCCCTTCGCTGGGAGTGCATTCGATGTGGGGGTTGGCCTGGACTTTTGGCTTGATTCGCCTATTTACCGGGGCGGGTGAGGCTGCCAGTTATCCGAATGCGAACAAGATTGTTGCCTGGTGGACTCCGGCGCGTGAGCGTGGTTTGGGCAGTAGTTTTCTGTTGGGAGGAGTGGGTGCCGGTGGTGTTCTTGCGCCGCTCTTATTCGCGGGCACCATACAGCGATGGGGATGGCGTTGGACGTTCTTGCTCACAGGCCTGCTCGCTGCAATCGTTGCATCGATATGGTTCTTGTATTCGACGAATCATCCGGATGAGCATCCCAGGGTTAACGCCGCTGAACTCGAAATATTAGGGTCGAGCGCCGCCCGCACGCATTCGTTTCGCCTGCGCGGCACTCCGTGGCGGAAGATGTTATCCAGCGGGTCGGTATGGGCGCTGATTCTGAGTTATTTCTGTCACGGCTACACACCCTTCATTTTCTTCACGTGGTTTTTCGTCTACCTCACGCGTGTGCGGGGACTGACCATCGCAAAGGGAGCATTCTGGGGAACTGTGCCGTTTGTAACCATGACGCTGATGGCATTGCTTGGCGGATGGATGTCCGATAAGGCAGTCGCCCGATTCGGCCGGCGGCGCGGACGTCAGTCTACCGCTTGCCTGGGAATGACTTGCTCGGCGCTGCTTCTATTAGCGGGAAGTCACGCCGTCGGCAGTATCTCAGCGGTGCTGTTGTTGTCGGCCGCTGCGGGCTTCGGTAGTTTCGCGGCGCCAAGTTGGTGGGCGAGTTGTATCGATATGACTCCGAACTATTCGGGATCGCTTTCCGGCCTGATGAATACCTGCGCCAACATGGCCGGCGGAATTGCGCCAGTGTTAACAGCTTATATCGCGACAAGGTTCGGCTGGCCGCAAGCACTCGACTTCGCCGCCCTCGTGAGTTTTTCCGCAGGGGTCATCTGGTTGTTTGTAAATGCAGATTCGAATCTGGAAGGCGAGACTTCGATCGCCGGTGCTGAGGGGGCGCTTCTCGCCGCTGGCGGGCTCACACCACGCCAGCACGGATAGTGAAATCAACTTACGCCGCGTGGTCCAAGGATGTTCAATGCAGCCTCGACTTCATACATAGGTCTAAGGAGAAGGTAAATGAAAAGGATGACTACAGTTTTTCGTGAGATGCTGGCAAGCCCCGGAATTATCCATGCCCCGATTGCGTATGATCCCATCACGGCTAAGATCGCGCAACGCGTGGGGTTTCGCTGCCTGGACCTCGGAGGCTATGCCTTGGGAGCAAGTTCGTGCGTCCCGGAGCCTCTTATCAGCTTGGAGGAACTTCTAATCGCAACCCGCCGGATTACTGCCGCAGTCGATATTCCCTTGATGGTGGATGGCGGCGCCGGATTCGGTGATCCCACCTATGTCATCCGTACAATTACGGAGTTGGAGCGAGCCGGCGCTGCCTCTGTGCACATAGAAGACCAGGTTTATCCCAAACGTGTTCACTACCACAAAGGAATCGAGCATGTAGTCTCGGCGGAAGAAATGTGCGAGAAGATTCGCTATGCGGCCAAAGCTCGGCGCGATCCTGATTTTGTCATCGCGGCGCGCACCGATGCAATGCGCACGCATGATTACTCCGAGGGCATTCGCAGAGCTAACCTTTACGTCGAAGCAGGCGCGGATATGGTGATGATCTTTCCCAACACCAAAGAAGAAGCTTTGCGGGCCCCCCGCGAGGTGAAAGCGCCATTGATTTATGTAAATAGTGAGGGAAACCGCCTGGGACGGCCGATACTTTCCATCCAAGAGTTGCAAGGAGCCGGTTACAAGATGGTGAACGACGCCATTAGCGCAATAAGCGTCGTGTACACGGCAGTGTTTGATCTTTTTTCCCGGATGAAGCAGACGGGCCGCGCCGATCTCGACCCAGCCGCTACCGTAAAGGTTCGCAAAGATATCGAAGACACGATGGGTCTGGATGAGTATTACCGCATCGAAGCGGAAACTGTTGAAGCTCGGGCTGTGCCAGAGTAACTCGGATCGCAATTATCTTTATCGTTTTGGGAACGAACCATTTAGAGAGTCACTGTGACTCAGGAGAGCCAGGCATGAAAAATCGCTGCACAACTATTTGCGGAATACTCTTACTTACAACAATGGCCTTCGTGGCGCTATCGACAGGTCAGGAATCCGCTCCTCTAAAGCTGGGCGCGACCGTTCCACTGCCTGCAATTAAGGGCGGAGACTTCGACCACTTCGGCAAAGACGTCGAAGGTAATCGTTTATTTCTCACAGGTGAAGCAAACGGCTCGGTGGAGATTTTTGATTCCAGATCGAACAAGCATATTCACAGCATTACCGGAATGAAGTCCCCCCACGCGTTGCTTTACCGAGGCGACACAAAAAAACTGTTCGTTGTGGACGGCGATGATTCGCAAGTCAAAGTCTATGACGGCACGACATATCAACTGCTCGGGCACATTAGTCTTGCGGTGGATGCGGACTCTATGGCGTATGACCCGGCAACAAAATATATGTATGTCGTCAACGGAGGGCGTGCCGCAAAAACGCGCTATTCCCTCATCACCGCAATCGATACCAACACTTCAACCAAAGTGCGTGACGTAAAGATCGATACGAACTGGATCGAGGCCCTGTTGCTGGAGAAATCCGGCCCGCGAATGTTCTGCGTGTTAACTGCGCAAAATGCAATTGGAGTGATGGACCGCACTGCCAACTCACTGTCGGATACCTGGCATCTGCCAGCGGAAGATAAACATCCGGTGTCGCTTGGATTCGACGAACCCAATCACCGCCTGTTTGTCGTAACCCGCGAGCCGGGAAAGTTGGTTGTTCTGAATTCAGACAATGGGAAGGTTGTAGCGGAATTAGCCGCGCCCGGTATGGTTGATGATCTTTCATTCGATCCGGAGACGAAGCGTATCTACCTCGCGGGCGACGGTTTTCTAAATGTTTACACGCAGCAAGATCCGGATCATTACAGCCTGCTTACGAAGATTCCCACTAGCTTCCGTGCCAAGACCGGAATGCTTGTGCCGGAATGGAAGCACTACTACCTGGCCGTTCCCCGCCATCAAAAGCGGCCGGCCGAGGTGCGCATCTACGACATGCAGTGACGACCTGTTTTCTTTCACTTCGCTGTTTTTGATGTAAGGCAGTCCGCGGCCTAAATTCTGAGCGCAGCTTCTTCGATCTCAGTCCTTCAATAACCCAAGGTGGGCTCAGTAGGTCAATTCATCGCCCGCTGGCGGGGCTTTAAGTTTATTTTCAGTTGAGTTCGATAGGATCGTCCCCTATGCAAGCCCCGGCCGCTGCAATTCCGTTGGCGCAAGCCAATACGCGGTGTACCTGAGTTCGTTTCAAGCCTTGGAGGAGACACGATGAAATATACGATGGCGATCTTATTGGTGTTGGGTTGTTACACAAGCGCCGCGCCCGCTCAGAATACAGCGCCGCTCCACCTGGTGCAGACGATCACCATGGACCCCTCTGTGGAAGGGAAGTTTGACCACATGGCCGTGGACGTCAAAGGTGAGCGGCTATTTTTGACCGCACCCAAACATCATTCCATTGAAGTGTTCGACCTGAAATCTGGGAAGTCACTGCATAGCGTGAGCGGCCTGGGCAAGCCTGCGGGAATCGTCTATCTTCCGGCAAGCAATCAGGTGTTGTTTTCCGACGGAGAGCCAGGTTCCTGTGCGATCCTCGACGCCTCAACCTACCAGGTGGTGGGTAGCGTAAAACTTGCGGCCGATTCTGACTCCATGGGTTTCGACGAAGCCGCAAATGTCCTTTATGTCGTGAACGGGGGCAAGGATATTAACGAAAAATATTCGCGACTGAGCGTGGTGGACATAAAAGGTCGCAAAAACCTTGCCGATATAAAGATCGATGGCGAGACCCTGGAAGCGATCGCACTAGAGAAGTCGGGTCCGCGGATCTTCGTTAATGTGACCGCGCTAAACCAAGTGGCGGTAATTGATCGTGAGAGCCGCAAGATACTTGCGACTTGGGATATCACTGCGGCGAAAGACAACGTATCAATGGGATTGGATGAACCAGACCACCGCCTTTTTCTGGCAACTCGCAGCCCGGGCATGCTGCTCGTTCTTGACTCCGGCAGCGGCAAAGTGGTGGCCAGCCTTCCTTCCGTGGGCGGAGTCGACGACTTAGCCTACGACGCCCAGCGCAAGCGAATCTACATGAGTGGCGCAGAAGGCTTCGTGAATGTGTATCAGCAAAAAGATGCGGACACCTACGAGTCGCTCGGCAAAATTCCTACCGGCGCAAACGCACGCAATTCGAAGTTTATCCCGGAACAGAGCCGGCTCTATGTTGCCGTGCCGGCCGGCAAAGGCAAACCTGCTGAGGTCCAGGTTTACGAAGTTAATCCGTAGCTTTTAGCTAGAACAAAGTCTGGCTCTCGAAATGTCCGGCTGTTGTGCTCGTCGTCGCAACGTCAATCTCACCAACGTGGATGAAATGAACCGAGTGACCGAAATCAGGAGATCAAGTATGAAGAGGTATCTAGCAGTCATCGGAATTTCGATGATGTTCTTATTCTCGAAAGCGCAAGCTCAGAACGGCGCGCCGTTAAAACTAATCCAGACCATTCCATTACCAGGCGTGGAAGGCTACTTCGATCACTTGGCCGTCGACGTGAAGGGCGAACGCTTGTTCATCCCCGGCGAGCACCAAAGAACTCTCGAAGTTATAGATCTGCGCGCGGGCAAAGTGATCCATACCATCTCGGGATTTGATGGAAATCCTCGCAAGACAATCTACCTGCCGCAATCCAACCAGATCTGGGTGGACATGGGGAATGGCACATGCAAAGCCTTCAGCAGCGAGACCTACCAAATGCTGAAGGACATACAACTCAATCCTGATTCGCCTCCGGAAGCGAAGCGCGAACCTGATAACGGCATTTACGACCCTAGCAGTCAGATGTTCTACATCGGCGACCGTGGGGACCGTTCCAAGGCAGGCACGAAAGGTTCGATCGAAATTGTTGACACCAAGAACGGAACCTACGCCGGCAGCATCACGGTCGACGACAGCGATCCCGCGGGACTCGCACTCGATGGGAAGGGAAAACTTTATGTCGTTCTCGGCATGACTAGTCAGGTTGCCGTGATCGATCTGAAAAAACGCGAAGTCGTGGCCTCTTGGCCGATCACGGAAGGGCCGCTTCCTCACGCGCTTGGGATGGACACAGTGCATCGCCGCTTGTTTATCGGCAGCCGCGTTAAGCCCGGTCACATATACAAACCCGGAAAGATGGTGGTGATGGATGCGGACACGGGAAAAGTAATCGACGCCATCGATACCGAGGGAGGCGCCGATGAAGTCGTCTATGACGCTCCATCGAAACGCGTGTACTTTACCGGCACAACAGGCGGCGTCGACGTATTTAAGCAGGTCGATCCGGACCACTATGAGCGGTTGGGATTGGTTCCGTCAGGCGCGTTAGCAAAGACATCTCTTTTGGTTCGCGAACTAAATAGGTTCTATGTAGTGGTTCCGAAGCACATCATTCTGACTCCGCCGATTCCCCAATCCAAGGAAGCAGCGATTGAGGACGCCAAAGTGCTGGTCTATGAGGTGATGCCGTGAGCGAGAGATTTGCGTCGGCTGATACAACTATTCAAAAACACCGGCCTCCGCGTGCAGACGCTCATAATCCATCGGGCAGCCTGATCCCCTTAATCCTCGCACCTAAACTTCGCAAGGCATCCAGCGCACTTGCCGTAAACATTCTGGGTCACGTCGATATTCGCGTGACCCATGTTGTCCTGCACAATCTCCGGCCTTGCGCCTTCGCGCGGCATATGGCTGGAATGCATGCTGCGGAAGCTCAGAAACTGCCTTTATCGTGGATTGAGCAGTGTGGGGATCTCGGCGAAAGCTGCTTGCCAACATTTGCCGCGGGCAAAGTGATTTTCGGATGCGTAGGTACGACGTCCGCAACCGACTTGCCCTGGTCTTCGTCTACCGGGGTTGCCAGAAAGGCGTGGACGATCTGTCCCGCTTGCGGCCCGGCCGTCTCCACCGCCATACCCGCGATTTGTCCGCTCTCATTGATGTTGCTAGCCGAGATTACGTAGAGGTTGGAACTTGCCGGAAATAGCGTGTTAAGGTCGGTCATCACGCCGTTCTGCCAGATGAGGCCGTGGGACCAGCTGTTCTCAGAGTTAAAGGAGCTTCCCACCACCTGGCCCCGGTTGTTGATGCTAGTGGCAAAGGTGGCAACATCTCCCGGCAGAAGGCCGCCGAGGCCCGTGACTGTATTGTTCTGCCAAAGAGTGGCCAAGGGTGTCCCGTCCGAGTTAACGGCTTGCCCAACAATTTGGCCGTGGCTGTTAATGGCATAGGCTATGGCGCCCGGATCCCCGAGGTCTGGAAGCGCAGTGGCAGTGCCGTTTTCCCACACTACGGCGAAATTCGCTGCGGTGCAGGTTCCCGAGTAGCCTACGGCTTGGCCTTGATTGTTGATGCCGTAGGCGACCCCGTCTGGATCGCTCCCGATCGTAGGAAGAGTTTGGGCTTTGCCTTTGTGCCACAAAACCGGCAGGTCAACCCGATTATTAGTGATACCAGGCGGGCAGGTGGAGTCCACGATACCATTTTCCGCATATCCTACGATTTGTCCTCTGTTATTGATGGCGCTGGCCTGCCCGTTATTTCCGCCCACCGTTGGCAAAGCGCTCATGACGCCGTTTTGCCAAAGAAACGGAAGACACGTAAGGTGTGTGCCGAAACCGCAAAGATCTTCGCCAGTCGGATCCGGAACAGATGTCTCGGACATACCGACCGCTTCCCCGGGGTCGTTGATTCCGTTCCAATTGATCGAACTGTTCGTTCCTCCAAGCGTGCCGAGTTCGAGGTTGAGTTCGCCGGTGCTGACCCTCACGGTGCCTTGCACGAGGTGGGCGGAAAGGGAAAGGCTGAAAGGATCCAGGCTCTGATCCATAATCTCCGTCCAGCCGTGATTATTGAGGCCCATGACCATGCCCAGGTTGTCAGGCTGCTGAACGCCCAAATCCTGAACCTTGTAGCTCGTTTGAGCGACTGCATTGCTGAAACAAGCCAGAACAATCGTCGCAACCCACAGTATCCATAAACTCCTCGAACGTCTAAGCATGCTCATATCTCCTCTTCCTCCGGTGAAGTCGTAATGCCGGGATGACTGGCGATTTGCTCAGCTACCACTCGGCGCTCTGACAGTCAGTGTGCAATCGAGAGCAGAACAGCCTCACAACTTCACAACCTCCTGCTGAGTCAAAACTGAGGGAGCATGTGGTGTTCCAGGTTCACAACGATTACGTGACACTACAGGCCAAACATTTCAGATCTCGAAACAGAGTGGCGGACCAACAGCTTCCCGGGACGATCCCAACACGGCTAAAGCGGTTGTTTCTCCAACTTTTCATACACATTGGCGAGAAGTTACGCAATTCGAGAACGTCAGCAGACAAAAAGCAGGTGCTTAATTGGAGTTGACTTTCAGTGGATTTAACATACATACTGGTCGGTATGTTTGCGGTACGTAAAAATCCGAAAGGTCGAACGACTAGGCTGCGCGATTCTGAGCGCACCCGGGAGCGCTTGCTGCAGGCGGCGTCCCGCGAGATCTACCGATCGGGTTTCCAGAGTGCCAGCCTGGACACCATTCTGGCCGTAGCTGGGGTCACCAAGGGGGCGTTGTATTACCACTTCGACAACAAGGAAGCCTTGGGGCACGCCGTCGTCGAAGAGATCATAGCCCCTGACGTCCACGGCAAATGGGTGCGGCCTCTACAGACCGGCAAGAACCCCATTGACACTTTGATCGGCGCTGTTCAATCTATACCCGTTCGGCCCGAAGATGTGCGGGGCGGCTGCCAACTGAACAACCTGGCTCAGGAAATGTCTCCTCTCGACGCGGGATTCCGGAAGCGGCTGGCAAGAATCTTCGATGCCTGGCGAGGGGCCGTTGCCTCCATTTTGCGAGAGGGCCAGGCCAACGGCCGCGTTCGCCGCGACGTGGAACCCGCTGAGGCCGCCGCCTTACTGATCGCGATGGTCGAAGGCTATGCCTCGCTGGCAAAGAACGCTCAGGATCCGAAAGTGATGAAAGCGGGGATCAGAACGATCGTGGGCTGGCTGCGGTCCCTGCGCGCGCCGGGCAACCGCAAGCGAGGTTGATCGCATCGGTGTGTTAGGCAACAGTGTGGCAGTGTTGCATACCAACCGGTTCGTATCTCGGAAACAGTCAGTATCGCGATTCGGTGAAGCGCTTAAACTACATCACGAAAGGAGAACAAACGATGACAATGACGAGGATCGCAGTGTCACGCCGGAATCTACTCGCAACGGGAGCATGCGCCCTGGTCGCTGCCGTCAGCCTGCCGGGACCGGCAAATGCCGCCGCATTGGATGGACAGAACTTAACGAACGAAGAGCTGGCCCGGAAGTGGTACGCGGCATGGGATAAGAAAGACTGGGGCCCACTGGATAACATGCTCGCCGATAACTTCACCTTTTCCAGCGCGGCCGGCGATGACCACATCAGCAAGAGCGCTTTCAAAACGCAATGCTGGAAAACACAGATCGACTTCATTCAACATTTTGACCTGGAGCGGATCACCACTGGCAAGGAGGATGCTTTCGTGAAGTATCTTTGCCATACCAAAAACGGTAAATCGTTCCGGAACGTGGAGTATCTGCGAATTAAGAACGGAAAGTTGCAATCCATTGAGTGTTATTTCGGCGCGCAATCCAGCTTTCCGTCAGCCGTAAGCACTGGCCAGAAGTAACTTACAGGCCTGGGTGGCTCCGGTCTCTTCGCGCGCCTCGTCAATCTGGGAGAGGCGGACGGCGGATGTCAAAGGAGCATGTTGTCGGGCAACGGCAACGATTCTGACACAGGGGAAAACGATGAACCGAAGAAAATTGGCAATGGTAGCTTCTCTAGCCTTCGCTCTGATCCTGGGGCTCATTGGAACGAAGCAAGGGCAGGCACAAGCGCCCAAAACAGCCTATCCGAGCATGGCACCACTCGATCAGTACTTCATGGCAGACCGAAATACCGAGATTGCCTTGGCGCGAAGCGCGGCACCGGAAGCCATATCGGGCGATGCAAAAATTCTGGTCCTCGGCCGCCATGGCTACGAAACTGCCGTCGAAGGGAAAAACGGTTTTGTGTGTCTTGTGGAGCGAGGGTGGATGTCCCCGTCCGACGCTCCGGAGTTTTGGAACCCCAAAATTCGAGGCCCAATCTGTCTCAATCCGCAGGCTGCACGATCCGTTCTGCCAACTACTTACAAGAGAACCGAGATGGTATTAGCAGGGCGAACGAAGGCTGAGATCATCGAAGGCAACAAGGCAGCGTTCGAAAAAGGTGAACTGCCACCGCTCGAACCCGGCGCCATGAGTTACATGATGTCGAAGGAAGCTTATCTCACCGATAACGATGATCACAACTTGGCCCACTTGATGTTTTATGCGCCTCCGCTGGACGGCAAGGCTTGGGGTGCCGATCTGCCGAAATCACCGGTAATGCTCATTCCACAATTCAAAGGCGCTCAACCAATCGACGTGTTTATCGTTCCCGTGGGCAGGTGGTCAGACGGATCCGCTGCTCCGGTTATGTAGGACCATTTCATTTGCAAGCAGTGCACTCGTCAGTCTCGCGTCGGATAGCAGGAAGTTCGAAACCAGAGAGCGCGCAAGGGGTTCCATTATGAGCACCCGCGACATTCAGGATCAGAAGGCCAATCCACGTGAGGTGTTTCTTCAGCAAGCGGTTCACGCTAATGTGGACGTTTCGGCCAGCCCTGTGCGGCGAGCTATGATTCGCTCCACCAGGAGTAGACAGGATTACACTCTCGAATCGACTGCCGACCAGTTCTGCGAAGCTGCAGATACTTCATTGCTTCCGGCCATCCGGGTTGATGCTGCAAACCTCACGCGAGTCTTGCGACAGTTGGAAGTTATAGCAAAACGACAAGCACCACGAATCGCGTTCAAGGCAAAGGGTAGAATCCTATTCTTGGATTTAGCCGAGATCGTGGCAGTGCAAGCCGAAGGCAATTACGTCTCGTTGCTCCATCGACCCAATAGCTATTTGCTGCGTGAGTCCCTGTCGTCTATGGCGGAGAAGCTCAAGCCCTACGGTTTTATTCGCATCCACCGCTCGGTCGTCGTGAATATTTCGGCCGTGGAGGAGATCCAACCATTACCGACGGGAGAGTACAGGCTGAGTGTAAAAGGTGGGAAGGAGTACTTGGTAACGCGTACATATAAAAACAACCTCAGAGATCTGGCTCAACTGTGGGTAGGCTCAGAGCGCCTTTGCGGCTAACAGGCAGCCAGAGGTATCAGACATTTACGCTGTCCAGGCTACGAACGTAGAGCAGATTCAGCCAGGCGCTTTTTCCTTGACAGGAGTCGCAAGCAGGGCTGAGAATGAGTCCGCTTCACCGGTTTCCCCCCTTTCAGGCCGGTTCCGATTTCAGTATCCCATTCAATATGCCTAACGGCGGACTCTGAGGGGATGGTTCGAGACTAGGTTTGTCAGCTGTTCTTATTGACTCAAAGAGACAGGTAACGAGCGAGCAGTAGCCTTCCCGGCGGTAACCCTGGTGAGAGGGACCGTGGCTTCTGCCCTGCAAGCCAGACCTCGAATATTAAGGATTCGATGAATCCCTTCAAGAATTGACATGGAGAACCTATGAACTGTCATCCTTCGTCGTACACGTTCCGAATTGCTTTGGTCGCCGCAAGCATAGCGCTCGGCATCGCGCTTTTCAGCATGCCTGCCCAGGCACAGATTCTGGGTTTCACCTCAGGTTTCAGTCAGAGCCAATTGTGTGCGCCTCCGAGTCCACCCTCTGGATGCCTGATCACGATCACGGCTGGAGACTCGACCAACGATGGTGGCATCACCGGGAGCGGGGTGCCCAATGTTCCCGCAAGCCAAACGTTCTTGCAGCTTACGCAAAACCTGCCGAACCAGCGCGGCGCAGCCTGGTTTAACACGCAACAGCAGGTCGCCGGCGGCTTCGGGGTGGAGTTTCAGTTCAGGATTGTTCCGAGCGGAGAAACCGGCGACGGTTTTGCGTTTGTGATCCAGAACAGCAGCAGCGGCCTCGCCGCCATCGGCGGATTTGGCGGCGGCATCGGCTACGGTACGCGGGAGTTCGATCCCTGCAACGGCCTAACCACGGCAGCACAGTATTCCCAGCCGCCGTGTAATGCCGGATCGGATCTCGGCATCCCCAACAGCGTGGCCATTGAGTTCGATACTTTTACGAACAGTTACGACCTTGATAACAACCACGTGGCCATACAGAGCTGTGGCACGGTGAACAATTTGGCCGACCACACGTCGCCCTGCCTGATCGCGAGGAGCGAATCGTTTGGAGCGCTTCCCCTCAACCTGGCGGATGGAGGTACTCATTACGCGCAGATTGTTTACCTGCCGTATACGGCAACCTGCCCCAACAGCAACCCATGCCCAAACCTCTCCGTGTATATCGATCCTGGATACAATCCCGCGCCGGTGGTGCAGGCGCACGTAGATCTCAATAACCCATGCACGGCCACCGGATGCCCGGCGGGAACGATCCTGAACAACGGTGCGGCTTACGTTGGCTTCACGGCCGCAACGCGCGGTGCGGCGGAGGAAGCCGACATTCTTAACTTTACTTTCGATTCGTCCATTACCCTGCCGCTCCAGGGAAGCGGTGTGACCAATTCGTTCGTGTTCCCCTTCGCGACCTACAACGTGACCTACCCCGCCGACGTTCCAATCAGCAACACCACCATGACCATCACGCCGACCGTATTGCCACAGGCGGATTGCAACGCGCGGATCAACGTCTTTGGTGAATCCACCACTCCGCCGGTCTGCAACACTTTCTCGGGAGCGGGAAGCGACGCGGTTATTTTCGACGTTGCTTGCGCTTCGGGAACGAATCAAACCCAGGGTGAATTGTGTCCCACAACCAGCGGATTTAATCCGCTTCAGCCAAACAGCACATTCCACAATAACGAGGACATCAGCAACATCGTGACATCCCCCGACCACATTCCCGCGGGTGTCGCCCCGCAGTTCCTGACCGCGCCCGAGGGCAGCAGCGCCTGGGTGCCGATCGGAGTGGGATTCGCAAGCGATCTAACCAAGGGCGGTGGGACCAACAACTACAACTCGCAGATGGTGTTGGCAGACTTTCCGCCGACAGGGAGTACGCCTTCGCCATTTGCCATTCCGCCCTATCAGTTCAACGGCTTCGCCGCGCCGGTGGCGAATCAGGGGAACAACGTTTTCAACATTGCCAAGGCTGGCCAGACCATACCGTTGAAATGGCAGCTCATGTATCCAACCTGCCCGGCAGGGAACACGAACTGCTTTGGCTTCAACGGAGGCCCGGTGACGAACTCGGCCTTGGCTCCCGCGGGTTATGTGACCATCCTGGCTGCCAACGGCTGCTTTGCAGGCAACGTACCTCCGACGGACGACACCATCCCCGCGGATACCGAAACCACGTCGGGCCTAATCAACGATGGCAACGGAAGCTACCACTTCAATTGGAAGACACTGAAGTCGTTTTCAGGAGAGTGCCTGACTACGACCGTCAACGTAGGTGACGGTGTGCAACACAACGCCGACTTCCAGTTCAAATAAACGGTTCAAATAAATGTAAGATCGGCAAGAATTGGCCGGGCAATCTGCCCGGCCTTTTTTGTTGCTGTGTGTGGTGGAATTCGCGCTAATCGACGCGAAAGTGTTGCGGGATACAACCTTTAAGTCTTGCCGGACGCTTGTGAGACGTCGGCGTAGAGGGACTTCAAATCGGTGCGCTCGAAGGCCTTGTCAGAGCCAGGATCTTTCTTGATGTCATCCAGGGTGCCGAGTGCATCACGAAAGTGCCCGGCCGCCTCGGATGGATTTGAATCGGCCCGCAGTGCGTTTCCCAGAAGGTCATGTGCCGCCGCCATTAGCAGCCGCAGCGATTGCGGCTCGCTCTGCGCCAGGCTGCGCCGGGCCTCGCGTTCCACATCCGAATACTTTTTCTGGCGCAGCGAGGCCTGGGCGGCTAAGACTGAACTCTCCAGCGAAAGATATTTCAGACCGGCGACATTAGCCCGCTGGGCCAAGTCGTGGAAAGCGGTCAGCGCCCGGCTCGAATCGCTTTCCTGCATCTGGACCCTCGCCAGATTGAATTGAGCCCTGAGGACGTCCTCTCGGGACTTGGCATGTTGCGCGGTCTCAAGAGCGCGCTGATAAGAACCGCGCGCGGCTTTGGAATCGCCCTGATAATAAGCTCGATCCCCTTCGAGGTTGGTCACTGCGGCCAGGGTCGAATTGCTTTTCAACTCGCGCGCCAGATCGCCCGCTTCTTTCAAGACAGCAAGAGCGTCGGCGAACCGGCCGGCCTGAATGAGGGCATCGGCGTACGCCGTGAGCGCCTGCGCCATCCACAGACTGCGGTCCTGCAATTCATGGAAGGACTGCACCGCCTCGGCGGTGGACTTCACCGCAGCTCCCAGCCGGCCCTGATAGCCGAACAGGACGCCAAGGCTGGCGGAATCGGATGCCGCGCCTCGTTTGTCTCCGGCCTTGCGCTCCAGATCCAGTGCCTGGAGGTGGTCTTCCACCGCTTTATCGTATTGCCCAGTCTTGGCCATTGCTTCGCCGACGTTCGAAAGGGTCTCGGCAATCTCGGCTGGATTGTTGAGTTTCTGGCGAAGATCCAGGGCCTGCTGGAAGTAGGTGAGGGCGTCCGCGTATTCGCCTTTGGCGAAATCGGCGTTCCCAATATTATTGAGACACAGTGCCTGATAGTGTTCGTCTCCGCTGTCGCGTTCGATCTGCAGCGCCTGCTTGAAGTTCTCGAGCGCCTGATCGTGTTGGTCGCGGTCTTCGTAGAGTTGCCCCAGGTCGATCAGCGTGTCCCCGGCCTCTTTTTTCGCGCCGATCTCTCTTTGCAAACTTAGCGCTTTGTTCAGGCTGGCCAATGCCAGGTCCGGCTTGCCCATACGCGCCCGCACCTGGGAAATCTCGCTGAGGTTCGCCGCCACTCCCCGTTTCTTGCCAAGAGTGGTATTGATTTCCATCGAGTGCTGATAGTTGCGCAGAGCCTCTTCGGACCTACCCAGCAGTTTGTACGCTACGCCAGTCGTTTGCAGGATCATTGCCTGCTGTTCCTTGTTGTCAACCTGAACCGCGATGTTGAGGGCGGCACTTAAAGGATCGAGGCCCGCTTGCGGATCGCCACGCTTGCAGTCGACCCGGCCGGTGGCGAGCAGGGCATCAAGATTTTTGGGGTCGGATTTCAGAACATTCCCATAGTGTGCCAAGGCCTTGTCCAAGCCACCTTCGTCTTCGTACAGGCTGCCTAGCGCAAACTGCACGTCAAGATTGTCGGGCGAACTCTCGGCGAGGTTCTCGTAGGCCGCAATTGCCTTGTTGCCTTGTTTTAGAATTCGCGCATTACTGGCCAGGATCAGATACTTTTCGGCGGCGGGGAGTTGATCGCTGAGGTCCGCGGCACGGCGCGACGCCTGCTCCGCTTCCGCTTCGTATCCCAACGCGGCATAAGCTTCGCCCAGGCGCGAATAAGCAATGGCAAATTGCGGGTCTTCTTTAGTGGCAGCCTCAAGTTGTTTCTGGGCTTCCAGATTGTTTCCCTGGCGCAAGGACTGCAGACCCTGGTTGTAATCACGCAGCGCAGCCACCGAAGTCGAAGTGGGTTTGAACGATTGCGCTTGCAGCTCTTTCACCACGTCGGTAGAGAGCGCGAGGTTTTGCCGGATCATTTCGGCCAACCGGTCCACCGCCGCCGACAGATCTTTTTGGGTAGCCGCTTCCGATTTCACCTGGATCGTACGATTGTGTTTGCGATCCTGGAGCGTGGCGTCAATGCGGATCTGATCGCCGAGTTTGGTGTATTGTCCCCAGACCAGAGTGTCGGCGTTGGTAAATTCCGCGACGCGGCCGAGAGTCGACGAATCGACGGCGGAGTTCGGTGCGATCCGCAAATCATGAAATACCTGTTGCACGCGGTCGGAAGATACGGCGCGCAGATGCGCGGATTGCCCAACGTCCGTGCTCAACATATCCGCGAGACTCGGCCCCAGCCAGTCCCAGGACTCGTCGCCGGACTTATTCTGAAAGGGAACTACCGCCAGAGAGAGAACTGGAACCGCCGCGGTTCTCTTTGTTGAAGGAGAAAAGAGCGCAGTGCGAAACACATAGCTGACGCTGGCCAATACCAGCACGGTGAGGATGCCGCCAGGCAGGGGCCACGGAATCGTTCGTCCCCAGGGCTCGACGGCCGGCTGAAAACCCAATGTGGCAGCCGCGCGGTTTCCCTGCCACGCGTCGAGATCGCGAAGCAACTCGCCGGCACTCTGATAGCGGAAAGCAGGATCGCGCTCCAGACACTTACTCACAATATTGCTGAGCGCGCGCGGAATCTTCCCATCATGATCGGAGACCGGAATTGCTTTCTCCTGGTTGCGCTTGATCAGGCTGGCCACGGCGCTCTCCGCCTTAAACGGAGTGACTCCGGCCAGCAGTTCGTAAAGAATCAATCCCAGAGTGAAAAGGTCAGAGCGCTGATCCAGATCTTTCGCCAGCGCCTGCTCTGGCGACATGTATTCCATGGTCCCGACCAAGGCGCCGGTTTGCGTCATGCCATCGCCGGCGATCGTGCGTGCCAAGCCGAAATCCATCACCAGGATTCGGCCGGTTTGATCCCGCATGATGTTTTGCGGCTTCAAATCCCGGTGAACCACTCCCACGCTGTGAGCAGCTTCCAGAGCGCGGCAGACCTGTTGAATGATCTCGACCGCAACTTCCGGAGAGAATTTCTTTCTTTCCAGGATGAGAGCGCGCAGATCCTGGCCTTCGACGAACTCCATCGTGATGAACTTCACGCCATCGGCGTCGCCCAGATCGTAGATCCGGATGACGTTCTTGTGAGTGACTTGATGGGCTAAAAGGAGCTCTTGTTTGAATCGCGCCAGGATTGATGGATTGGCAGCCAGCTCCGGCCGGATAATCTTCAGTGCGACCGGGCGGCCCAGTTCGCGGTCCATGGCTTTGTAGACTGCACCCATCCCGCCTTCACCCAGCAGTTGCAAGATCTCATAGCGTCCCGCCAGCACCTCGTTGGTTTGCAAAACCGGGACATTTGCTTGAATACGAGCGGGGCTGCGGCCGAGAAAGCGGGGAACTGGAGTTGCATCAATTAATGTGGCATCAACGTCTACGAGAGTCAGCTCCGCATCGGAAGGGCCTTGCGGAAAATCTACTAACGTGGCTTCGGGATCAACCGGAGAATTGGAGCCGGAACTATCACCCTTCGTGGGCACGCGCACACCGACCGTGTTGGTCAAGTCTGCTCGATCTGGTGGATCTGACCGCGGATTCCGGTTGAGCATGAGTCGCCTGGCTGGGACCAGACTGAAAGCCAAAAAACGAATCGGGGGAGCGCTGCAAATTATATACCGTTGGCGGCTCCGATGCACTAGGAATGCGGCGCTGCCTTCACCCTGGATCGTGGCAATAACGGCACGTCGTGGGATAAAACTATGACCGCGCCAACTGGGGACACTGACCTCTGGCACGAACCGAGTTTGCGATTCAGTATTTCACCGCTCAATCCGGACGACCGACTCGGCGATTCGTTCCCCAGTCGCGCAAAGATGAGCCAGGATTGAGCTCAGCGAAATTGCGATTATCAACAATTATCTTCTGGAGGCTACAATGGCCAGGGCCATGTTGTTCGGCGTTATGGGGTCACGGGTATATGGCGTCAGCCCTAGAGCAATATCTGAAGGCAAGTGATCGAGCCGAGGTCGGGTCAGTCTTGCAGAGATGCGCTGCCCCGCCTGCGGCGGATGGTTCCAGACTGCTCCGCTGCGTCCGCGGTAGCTCCTCTGCTTTCCACGGATGGGAACGTGATTCCCCAAAAAGCCTTTGCCTGATCGTCATCGTCCTGTGCGGCAAACTCGATTGCGTAAGTGGGCACTCCCTGGAGGGCAGCCAACTGCGCGACCACCCGAGCAGAAACCTGAGTGCCACTTTTATTTCGCACGACCACAATAGAGCCAACCAGCAACTCACGATTTAATTGGATGGAAGCTCCATACCTATTCAGATTGGTGGCTTTGGCGGGCACCGTAAAGGAACATTTTTGGCGATCTTCACCCGACAGCCCTATGGGAGCGTTGAGGGCCATCCGACCGCTCCGGCGCTTCGCTATCTGACTTCGATGAATGCTGGCAGTGGCCATTAGGTCTTTACGATGGGATTCCGAGCGGCGTTCAGTGGGCTTCAGGGTCATGCTGATTTGAGCACATTAGACTGAGCGTTTGGCTGTTGCAAAGTACCTCGGTCACCATCTTTTGGTTACTCACCGAAACTGTTGACTCCTTTGATTTTGTGCGTCAACGGTGTAGAGGCGGCCCTTCATCGCGTTGCGGGGAATCTTTCCGCAACGGAGCTAGGGTCGTCGTATCGCCCCCAGACTCCCTCCCTGCTGATCCTCGCCCCTGCGACCCTGTAGTGCTGTCTTTGGGCAAAAGATAACTTTGGGTGCTATCGTTGCTCGGGAGGACATAGAGAAATGGCGTTTCCTAATGATGATCCCACGGTCCAGCACGGTGACCGTGCAATACAACTGATTGACTGGTTGGTGGGACGATTGGAAGAGTGTCTCGGTGAGGTTCTACCGCTTCAGACGGACGATCTTTTGAAAGACTATGCGAAGAATGCTCGTAACAGCATGGCATCAGCAATCGAGCAACTGAGCCTTGGACGCGCTAAAAAAGAGCAGCAACTCGGGGGCCGTACCAGCTAGGAACCCGCACACCACACGGACAGTGCTTTCACTGCCAATTGCGGTTTTGAGTGTACCGTGTTGAAGAAAACCGCCAGGAACGGCGGCATGTTGTTATGCGGCTGGATGCCTCCCGAAAACTGCACGGCCGCGGCATTCATGGCGACGTCGGTCGCCCGCAGGCACGGAGGGTTGAAACGTTGTACGCTTAGTGTACGAAACTATAAACGTGCCTCTGAGTAATTGATTCTAAATTAGTTGCTGGTGCGGAAGGGGGGATTTGAACTAATCCATGACGTTGATAACACGTAACTTACTGATTCTGCATGCGACCTAAAGGGCCCAAATGCCCCACAATCCCGCTTCCATTGTACGTTTATTGTACGGAGAACCCACTGCAGAAGAGAAAACCGCGCCGAAGCGTTTTCTCTCAATCCCGCCACAAACAGTTTGACATCCGCCCTTCCCATCGGGTCAAGGCAACACGCGGAATCTCCGGCGATCGACGTGCTATTCGAGTAGGCATTAACGAACGTGCATTGCGCAACTGATTTCAGAATCAGTGGCCGCTGATGGCCTGCTCTTTGTTTGCGAGCGTCCGCTCAGATGCGGGACGACGCAGGGCGTCTCTTAGCTGAGTGCCGCTTGCGCACTCATTCCTTGCACCCAGGGCAATCTCGCCCGGATACAGTGGGGCCTTTCCAAGTCTCCGTATCCTCGACTGAGAAGGGGGCCGGCATTGCGTTTTCAAATCCAGCAACCGCGCCCCCGACCGTTGCCGTATCGATTACGCGTCCCTTTTGATCGAGGTACTCGATTACCGGGTCCTTCAGTACATGTGTTCCGGGGACACTAAGATGTAGACACCTGACTTGGGCGGTTCACCACGACTCCCAAATCACCAGATCAGTTTAATCGCAAACTGAATTTGCCTCGAAGTTGTAGTTGTCGAACTTAGTAAACCTGCTGCGCCGTTCCGCGCTCCAGCGGAATCAAAAATATCGGTGTTGCTGGGTGAGCTTGGAACCGCGAAATTGGTTCGATTTAAGATATTGAAAAACTCTGCTCGGAACTGCACATTGAAGGTCTCTGATATTCGCGCAATGGGATTATTCTTAAATGCCGAGAAATCGAGGTTTAATAGTCCCGGGCCAGTCAGGATGTTTCGTCCGGCGTTTCCACGCAGGTTAAAGCATTCCGGGAACACTGCTCCCGGCGCTGGAACACCCGGGGGGTTGGGGTCACAGTTGGCGTTCCAAAAAGCCTGTGATGGGGCGCTGGGGATGGCAAAACACTGGGTCTTAATGTAATTTGTCGGATTTCCGGGATTAATCAGCGAGCCACAGCCCGGCCCTGTCAAGCGATTTGGTACGTCCCAGGGATCGCTGCTGTTCAGACCAAGGGGGCTTCCATCTGTGCCGAAAGTGGCCGTGAACGGTACCCCATCACTAGCTTTGAAAATCGTACCCAACTCCCAGCCATTCGCGGCCCAAGCCAACGGCTCTGATCGAAAATGCATCCGGGGTAACTGCCAAGTTTCGCTAAGTACGAAATTGCGTCCGACGTTGAAATCGGACGGGGCGCGGTTCATTCGCAGATTGAACCACAGTGGGCTCGAGATCGCATTCGCGAGCGTATCGCCAGCAATGACACCCGAACTGGTATCAATACTCTTGCCCCAGGTATACGAGCCTTGGATCTGGAGACCATGGCTCATCTTTTTCGTGATCCCTAATTCGAGAGCATCATAGTACGAATCACCGCGCCAATTTAAAAATCTAATTGCTCCCGCATTCGGGTTGAGGACAGTACCACTCCCGATTGGCGTCGGCCACAGATACCCACTCGCGGTGCCCGTAGGAATTACCACGTTTGCGTCATCAGTTCGGAACGGCTGATGTACTCCGCGCGAGCCTACGTAGGCGATGATTGCGGTAAGATCCGGAGCGAGTGCTCGCTGGACGTTAATATTCCACTGCATGACGTAATTGCGCTTGGGATTGTGCTCGACGTAGCCGTACTCAAGAGAGGAAGGCCCTAGCAGACTAAATGCCCCGCCCGGAAATGACCCCGCCGGGAGGTTAGTCGCGAGTCCGATCTTTGTGAATGGAGCTGGGCGTCCGATGAGGGTGACGAACATGTAGGGGAGCGGAAGGCTATCATATTCTCCAAACGCACCACGCACTACAGTCTTCCCGTCGCTCCTCGGATCCCAGGCGAATCCCACCCGAGGTTCGAAATTGCGACGAGTCGGGTTGGAGAAATATGGATTTCCTAGGTGGGGGACCGAATCAGTGAGGTTGTACAGATTTGACAGTTTTCCGTTAACTTCAGTGGGAACCGTCGCCATTTCGTAACGCAGCCCGATATTCAGTGTCAGATTGGGCCGCAAGCGCCAATCGTCCTGCATATAGAGGCCGAGAATAGTCTGCCGAAGGCCGCGCTCCGAAAGCAAATTTGGAAAAGCCGCTGTGAAAACTTGCGGTATGCCAGTGAGAAAATCGGAGAGTGAACCGAAGCTAAACGCACCATTAGGGTCAGCGATGGCTAATTCGTTAAGTTGCTCCCGCTCGACGGCAACCCCGAACTTTAGAGAGTGAAGTCCTTTAGACAGAAACGCGTCGTCGTACCCTTGAAACGAATTCCATCGGTAAAGAAAATTATCCTGTGCACCGACTCCACCAAAGGTGGCTAATCCCGGCACAGATATTTTGGCCGCAGCGTGTCCCGGGACTGCGCCGAGAGATAGATCGGCCGCGGCTGGATTGATCGCTGTGTTAGTTTGCTGCCCATTGCTCAAATCCCGAGTGTAACCGAATCGGACAGAGTTAACCAAATCGGGTCGGAAAACATGAGTCTCTTCGAGAACGAGCGTTTGTCGTTTTGTTAGATAGCTTGCCAGGACTACGTTGTAGGAATCAGGCTGAGTCTGTGCGGTCTTATCGAACATGTATGTGCCCGAAAAGCTGTCTCTTTCCGAAAATCTGTGATCGACCCGGCCGGTAAAGAAATTCTCTGACGTAATCTGCTGCTGCTGCACGGTAAATACCCCAAGATCTCCATTGCCCACGACCGGCCCATTAGGTAAGGCAAGAAGCCTCAAATACTCTTGGGCCCCGGGAACCACAGTTACCGTAGTAGGAGTACACGCCGGAGGGGTGCCTGGGACAGAGCAAAGCTGTCCACCACGAGCTGCGGGCGAGAGCACGGTGTTAAACGATGTAACGCCAAGCGACTGACGGATTCCTTCGTAGTCTGCGAAAACAAATGTTCGATCTTTTCGGATTGGTCCTCCCGCCGTAGCCCCGAACTGATTACGTTTAAAAGGAGGAATCGTGGTATCAAAAAAATTACGCGCATCGAGAGCGCTATTTCGTAAAAATTCGTAGACGCTTCCGTGAAACTGGTTGGTCCCCGACCGCGTCACAGCGTTGACTATGCCACCAGATGACTTCCCATATTCTGCCGAGGGATTGGTCGTGAGGACCGAAAACTCTTGAATGGCGTCTACGCCCAAATTTCCTCCGAGAACACTGCCGGGACCGCCGTTCGCGTAATCATTAAGGCTTACGCCATCGAGGCGATAATTGTTTTGCTGGGGGCGCGAACCTGAGATCGACACCTGTGATCCATAACCGCGGTTCACATCCTGCGAAGCATGGGTTTGAGCCGAAATAACTCCCGGCTGGAGAGTCGCCAGATCGGTCCAAGAACGTCCGTTTAACGGAAGTTCGCGCACAGTGACGGAGTTCAGTACGTCGCTGATAGCCGAGGTCTCGAGTTGAACGGCGGAGACCGAATCGGCTACTTGGACTGTCTCCGTAACTTGTCCGACTTGGAGAGAAAGATCCAGCACCTGCGACGCGCCCACTTCTAGTGTTAAGCCGGTTTCCAACCGGGTCGAGAACCCAGTTGCTGAAGCCGTGATATCGTACTTTCCCGGTAACATATTTGGCATTGAGTAAAAACCGGCGACGTCCGTAGCTGCAGTTCGAGTTGCGCCGGTCGCGCTGTTCTTGAGGGACACCGTGACGTTCGGAATCGCGGCACCGGATGGATCTTTCACAACGCCAGAGAGCATCGCGCCCGCGACCTGGGCATAGGTGCGAATGGATGTAAGCATCACCGGTGCCAACGATGCAAATGTGATGAGGAATGCGGCGATCAAATCTGAAATTCCTGCTCGGACCATTACCCGGCCCTTTAGTTTTCTGTCCGCCATATTCCACCGTCCCTTGGGGGTCTACCCTTTAGTCTTGATCCCGCCGACGTCGGCGCGCTTTTTGTGAGGAAGCTGTCATTGACCCACACAGAACAGAAGTAGGTCATTTGGATCCTGGATCCTTCTATCTACAAAGTCTTGTTTTGTCAACTAAAATATTCCGCCTTCTCGTAGGCAAAGTTAGTGCGGTCCGGATCGGGGCAAATCATAAATATCTGCTCTCTCGGTCAAAAAGCCCGATGGAAGGCCGCGCATCGGAGCGCTCATTTTCATCTTGAGGAGCGCGCCTGCCGCCGGGCACATTCGTGCCCGGCATTTGCTGTTGTTTTATGTTCTTGACGTTGTCAATCGAATCGATTAACATCGGAACCGCTGCGATGGGATCCGGGATCCATTCCACACGATGGTTTCGGATGGAAATTTCATCAACACTAGCCTCATCCTCGTCCACGACAATGTGCAGGCATGTCTGATTTGAAAGGGCGGCTCTTAACTACGAGTCGCCAACGCGAGCAACGCATTTGGCCTGGCTACGGCAGATGATGTTAATAAAGTACGCTATCTAAAAGGAGAAACAGTGTCTGATTACGGACTTATTCCGGTAGATTGGGAAGCGCGCTTCGACCCTCAACGGATGCTGCGTGAACGATTGCGGCGAGCGAAAGACGCACTCGAGAATTCAGATCTTGATGCCTTATTTGTGTTCCGGACCGAGGATGCCCGCTACCTGATGGGCTACCGCCACCATCTCGGTCCTGCTTTCATCATGGGGAATGCTGTCACGGTATTGGCCCGGGGTCATGAGCCAATTCTCTGGTCGATGGATTTTGAACACTGCCGCCACCGTATGCCGTGGCTTACTCCAGATCAAATTCGACCGCGGGCGAATTTCCGTGAAAAAATCGGAATGAAACGATGGGCTGAGCAAGTAGAAGGTCTTGTGGGGTCGCTCGCAGGCAAGCGAGTCGGCATTGACATCTGGGATATAAACATGGAGAGTGCCATCCGCGAGGTATTTCCGGCAACTACATTTGCCGATGGGTATCAAAGCGTGCTCATGCGGGCTAAGGAGATCAAAACACAGGACGAGATTCATTGCCTCAAGATTGCGAACGCGATCACCGAGGCGGCGCTTGATCGTGCACTCGAATTTCTGCGTCCTGGAGTAAAAGAATGTGAAGTTCTTGCCGTCGCTTGGGAAACCATGACAGCGATGGGTAGTGAATGGACGCAATGTTCGAACATAATCTGTTCTGGCCCGTATACCGCACCCTATCGTCGTTTCACGTCAGATCGCATTATTCGTAATGGCGATCTCGTCATTCTCGATATCGGTGCGGGTTATAACGGATATTGGGGTGATTTAACTCGAACCTGGATTTGCGGGAACGTAAAACCAACCCCGGAGATGCGCGACCTTCATCAAAAATGCTACGACGCACTGTTCAATGCAGGGGGCAAAGTTCGACCTGGTGCGACCAACGCCGAGGTCTTCGCCGCGGCCGATCCGTACGTTCTCGACAGCCTCGGACACGGGTCTGGCGTTAACCCCTGGGAGGCTCCCTACTTTAGTCCCGCCTCAAAGGATTCCCCTGTGGTCCTTAAGGAAGGGATGGCTTTTAATCTCGAGCCGTATGCGGGAAAACCGGGCATTGGCGGCATCCGCCTGGAGAACGATCACATTGTTACCGCCGATGGCGTAGACATTTACACGACGTATCCGTTCGATGAGCGCCTGGTAGACAACCTTCACCCGCTTGATACGACCACGGGCCGTACCAGGTAAGCTTGGACATGGCACGACATTCATCAGGTCCCGATCTGCCTTCCTTTCGTCTCGATGGCCGCCTGGCAGTTGTCACGGGGGCCAGCCAAGGTATTGGACGCGAGTTCGCCCTTGCGTACCACCGTGCAGGGGCAGAAGTCGTCTTGGTCAGCCGCAACCACAAGAAGCTTCTTGAAGTGCAGAAGTCTGTACAAAACGCCGCCGGGAAAGCTCACGTAATTTGTGCCGATCTCAGCCGGATGAAGGACATTCGCTCCCTCGATCGCTTCGTATCCAAACTCGTCAAGGGCAGAGATCTCGGTCTGGTGTTGGTCAACTGCGCGGGCTTCGGCTTTACCAAACCCGCGCTCGATGTGACCGAAGAAGATTGGGACCGGGTCGTTGATCTTCATGTGAAGGGTACGTTTTTCTGCTCGCAGTTTTTGGGGCGCTTAATGATCGACCGAGGCTATGGAAAGATCATAAATCTTAGTTCTACGTGGTCTGGGAGCACTGACCTTGGCAAGAGTGTCTACGGCCTTGCCAAAGCCGGCGTGTCCTATCTCACTGCAGCGCTCTCCACGGAATGGGCTCCTTTCGGCGTTCGCGTAAATGCAATCGCACCCACAGCGACGCTGACCGAAAATACCAGCCGCTCTCTTCGCCAGGATAAGGCGCGTGCGAAACGACTCCTTAGTCGTATCAAACTCGGGCGTTTCGGGGAAGCCTCAGATCTTGTCGGCGCCGCCCTTTTCCTGGCAAGTCCCGCCTCGGATTTCGTCACTGGTCATACTCTCTTTGTCGATGGAGGGTGGCACGCCGCAGGCTGAACAAGATCAATCGCAGACGCCTAACGCCACTAAGACCCGACACGATGCCAGAAAACTTAAATCACGAACAATTAACTGGCCAACAGAAAGAGCCCGCAGCCGATCAACCTGGCACACGCGCCGTGGCGATTGCCATGTATTGCGTACTCCTGGCGTCCTATGCGGTGAATGCAGCGGATCGGCAGCTTTTTCCGCTTCTTGCGCACGACGTACGTCAGGAGTTTAGCTTTTCGCTCGCGGACACAGGCCTTCTCGCCACGATTTTTACTTTAGGTTTGGCGGTTGCAGGATTGCCAACTGGATATCTGCTGACCCGTTTTTCCCGCAAGACGGTGCTCCTGTTAGGAATCGCCATCTTTTCCACAGCGACGGCGCTCATTGTGGTCTCGTTCCACTTCGGGGACATGCTGATCTATCTGGCAGCGACCGGTATTGGCGAGGCTATGCAGCTAACGGTGATGATTGCGATCGCGGCGAACTACTTTGTGCGATACCGTGCTGCCGCGATCGGTTCTATGAATGTTTTCTTCGGCATCGGCGCGTTTAGCGGCCCAATCCTGGGCAGCATGTTGTTCGCTAGTTATCGAAGTTGGCGTATTCCGATGATCGTATTTGCTCTTACCGGCTTCTTGATGATTGCAGTGATCGCGTTAACGGTGCGTCCCTGGTTCAGTGAGACGCATCGCGCGGCGGACGCTCGATCAGATCTTCGTGGTGCCCCGGTGCTTCTGAACAGGAATACCGTGATTCTCACTATCCTGAGCGTGATTGGCGGTCTCGTTCTTTACGGTTTTACTGGGATGTATCCGACTTACCTCCGCGAAGGACTTCACTATTCACCGAAGGTGGCGGGGATCGTCACCAGCTTTTATGGGGCCGGAGCCCTGACTTCCATCGCCGGCGGTTGGCTGGGCGATCGCTTCTCACCGAGACTCGTTCTCAGTTCGGCATTCTTCTGCATCGCTGGACTTGGATACCTCTGCTTCCACGGTTCTCATGCGATCATGCCTCAGATTATTATGACCTTCGCATATGGCGCGATTGGCAGTGGCACTCTCTACGTCAATCTAGCCGCTTATCACGTCAAAGCAGTGCGAAGCAGCCTAGCCAGCCGGGCCTCAGGAATGTTCGTGACGAGCCTTTACGCAGCTGCCGCCGCCGCCGGCTATCTGATGGGTGGAATTGCCAGCCGCGCCGGATGGGCGGTCGCGGGAGAAATTCAGATTTCGCTGCTGTCGGTGGTGGCCGGAAGCTTTGCGCTCGCGCTGCGTCCCAGCCAAATGTCCGTTTAGGCGCCGACAATCTCAGATAGCTGGCGTTTGATCCGCTAGGGTCGCCATCCATGGTATTTTGTCTCTTTAAATCTGGAAATTCTTACTTTGCAAGTTCACGATTGATTAGCCCGTAAGGTTTGCCCCCTTTAAGGCAATCGAGGACCTGCGCGATCGCGCGCGCTTGCAAGGTCGCCCGAGCCTCAACGCTCAGCCAAGCCGTGTGAGGAGTAACGATAACCCTAGGATGTTCTGTCAGCGCGCTTCGCAGTGGTGGCACTGCCGATTCTGCGTCCACTACATCAAGGCCGGCGCCAAAGAGTTTTCCGGCATCGAGCGCAGCGATAAGAGCAGCTTCGTCGATCAAGCCGCTGCGCGCTGTGTTAATAATTGAAGCAGAACTTTTCATCTTGGCGAAAGCGGCTTCTCCGAAGAGATGATGGGTCACGTCATTTAGCGGTGCATGAAGCGAAATAAAGTCCGAGCATTCCAGCAATGCGTCGAAAGAAACGAGTTCCGCGCCCATCTCCCGACAACGGGCTCCGTCCAAATAGGGATCGTAGATCATCACGCGCATGCCAAGTTGCGATGCCTTGCCGGCCAGAAGAGAGCCGATTTTTCCGCAGCCAACCAAGCCACAAACCTGTCCCCGCAATCGATGCAGGGGTGGCATGCTGCTGATGGCCCAGCGCTTTTCCTTGGCCAAAGCAATCGCGGGAATCATTTGGCGGCTAAGCATGAGTAGCAAGGCCAGCGCGTGGTCTGAAACTTCGTCGATGCAGTAATCGGGAACATTTGCCACCATGATCCCGTGCTGGGTTGCAGCGGCGATGTCAATGTTATCGACCCCGATGCCATAACGTACAATAATGCGGCAGCGCTCCATGGCAGCTATTACCCGCTCGGTGATTGCGGCTCGGACGGTAAGCACGCCGTCGGCGTCCCTGCACGTGGCAGCGAGTTGCTTTTCGTCGGTGATCTGACCCACGACAAGCGTTCCGCCGGATGACTCGACAGCATGCCGTTCTTGCTCGACATCTGGGAAGCGGTGATCGGTGATGGCGACTTTCACTTTTCTCCAATAGAATATTTCAGGTTGACGATTGTTTGATTGCCGATGCCGCAGCTCGCGGCGGCCGGACTACCGTTCCGCATCTACTTTTCCCAGGCGACCACCTTCTGGCTCGATTCTCCCAGGCCGTCAATTCCCAAACTTACGAGATCGCCAGGCTGTAGAAAGATAGGTGGCTTCCTCCCTTGCCCGACACCGGCGGGGGTTCCAGTGCCGATTACATCCCCAGGCAGCAGGGTCATGAACTCACTGACGTAGCTCACAATTGTTGGGACGTCGAAAATCATATCCGAAGTATTTCCATTTTGTCGGAGTTCGCCATTCACCTTCAGCCACAGATTGAGTTGCCCAGAGTTGGGCACGTCGTCACGCGTTGCAAGAAAGGGACCAAGCGGCGCGAAAGTGTCTGCACTCTTGCCTTTTACCCATTGCCCGCCTCGCTCAAGTTGAAAACTTCGCTCTGAATAATCGTTGAAGAGGGTGTAGCCGGCCACATATTCAAGCGCACGTTCTTTCGGCACGTAGCTGGCTCGATTGCCGATGATTACCGCCAATTCCGCCTCCCAGTCCAACTTCAGACCGTTCCGGGGCATCACAACATTGTCGTTAGGACCACACATTGCGGTAGTGGATTTTAGAAATAAGACTGGCTCTTTCGGTATCTGTCTCCCGCTTTCCGTGACGTGATCACGATAGTTATGCCCTATGCACACGATTTTGCTAGGCCGGCTGACCGGAGGCCCAAGGCGGATGGACGAATCGAGTTTGGGTAAATTCGAAGTGCTTTCTTTAAGCCAACGACTCAAAGACTCAACCCCACCGTCCGCGAAAAATGCTTCATTGTAATCCGAGCAAAATCCGGAAACATCAACCCCACTGCCATCGGAAAGAAATACGCCGGGTCTCTCTTTGCCTTGCTGGCCGAATCGGAATAGCTTCATATCGCCTTAGGTCGCTCTCCTTGATGACAAAGGTCGCCACGAACGGACGCTTCGGGCGGTAGGCTAGGGTACACCAGCCAGATCACTTGGTAATCTGTGAGAAAGACAATGTCAAGATAATTCGAACACAATGACCACCCATTTCTGATTTACATCTTCTGTTATGCGTCTAGTTTATTTTTTTCGCGTCACATCTCATCGCGAGTGAGGCCATGGGCGCCGCTTCGATTGATTAGGAATCATTTTCGTTGCAAGTTCGTTCGTGCACCCGATCCAACGGATACTTTCAAAGGCCTAGACCAATTTCAACTTCGATACCACAGGGTTGCGTCGTTGCATGAATCGATCGGCCGCTTGCGACTCACGCCGAGAAGCTGTTTGACTGAGCAGGTATGGATCGCGTAAATTGCAGTCCAGTGAGCGCCATGTTTGACGTTTGAGTTGATCATCACAAGTTAGCATTAATACAAGGTGAATCGTCCGATGAGAGCACTTACCCGGGAACCCTCCATCTCAAAGCGGGTGGCTGTGGAAATTCGCGCCGCCATTCTCGACGGAAGCTTGCCTCCAGATAGTCCTATCCATCAGGAAAAACTGGCGGCTAAGCTTGGAGTCTCGCGGGAGCCTGTCCGAAAAGCCTTGGTCTTGTTGGAGCAAGAAGGATTGGTAAACATCGTTGGGCGTAGCGCTATGGTAACGCCTGTTGACGATCAGTTCATTGCCGAGATTTACGGGTTTCGCGAGGTGGTCGAAGGATATGTCGCCGCGATGGTGGCAGCGCGAAAAGATTTCGATGCGACAAGACTGCGCGGGATTCTCGCTAGCGGGTACAAATCAGTTGGGACTAAATCAGTAGACCGGTTAATTGAGCTTGACCAAGCTTTCCATAATGAACTGTACCGTGAATCTGGAAATCGGGTGGTAATAGAGGTGATGGAAACACAGTGGAATCATATCTATCGCGCAATGACCACAGACCTTTCGATGGATAGTTTTCAGAAACTCTCATGGGACGAGCACGCCGGAATAGTCGATGCGATCTCGAGACGACAAGTCTCCCGCGCCAGAACTCTCGCATCCACCCATATTCGATCGGCGCTAGCTCGCAAAGTGGCTCGTTCGAAGACGCAACAAAAAACTTCCTAGCAGTCGGTCCTGGCTTCTCGCTGTATCTCTGCAATACTTCCCACCTCCTAGTAGTCGGCGCTAATCCTCGTCTTGCATAGGGCTGCCGACTGAAAGGCGCATCTCTACTCACCACATCCGGAGATTTTTCGCTTGCGTCGGCAGGTGGGAAAATTTTAGTTGACAAAGTGTGGGCTTCGCAGGTAAAAGGATCCAGGATCCAAACGCGGGACGTTCGCTTCGTTCCGTGAGCGCACTTGGCAAACAGTAGTCTTATCGGCCGGTATCAATCGCGGATGCCTTGTGGCAGGCGATTAGGATTCAAGTCGGTGGACAATGGCAGGGAAAAAACTACGGAGGCCCATGACGGCCCGCCACAGAGATTTCAGGACGATCGCCATATTGTTTCTCGCATGTGTGGTACTTGTGAGGCTTACGTCCGTTCGCGCCTGTGCCCAGGTGGCGGGAGCGACAATGACCGGGACAGTGAGCGATTTATCGGGTGCCGTCGTACCAAACGCACACGTCTCCATTCAGAGCCGCGCCACTTCTCAGGTACGAGACGTCACCACGGATGCCGCCGGTTTCTACTCCGTGCCCAACCTCTTGCCAGGAAATTATGAGGTTACAGTCACGGCTCCAGGATTCTCCACTCAAGTGAGGTCCGGCCTCACGCTCACAGTGGGGGCTCAGCAATTGTTGAATATCAGGATGCAGGTCGGGCATGTTTCGCAAAAAGTTGACGTAACAGGGGATGCTCCAGCCGTGCAGTTAGCTTCGTCAGATATAAGCGGCGTCGTCAGCCAGACCGCTGTAGTAGAGCTTCCTTTGAACGGCCGTGATTGGACTCAACTCGCAACTCTTCAGCCAGGGGTGAATTCTGTAGCCTCTATACAAGCCGATACCGGTAGCCACGATAGGGTCCATCGCGGTTACGGCGTGCAATTGGCTATCTCGGGGAATCGTCCTCAACAGAACAACTATCGGATCGATGGCATCAGCGTCAATGACTACACAAATGGTGGGCCCGGCAGCGTGGAGGGCTCTACTTTGGGGGTGGATGCAGTCGAAGAATTTTCCGTCTTGACCAGCAATTATTCGGCGGAATATGGGAGAACCTCCGGTGGTGTCATCAACGCCATCACAAAGTCTGGCACGAACCGGTTTCACGGCAACGCATACGAATTTTTGCGAAATAGCGCGTTGGATGCCCGTAATTATTTTAGTCCGCCAAAAAACCCTGAGTTCAAACGGAACCAATTCGGAGCGTCCCTAGGTGGACCGATTCGCAGAGACCGAACGTTCTTTTTTGTCGACTATGAGGGGCTTCGCCAGAATCAGGCCCTCAGCACTCTTGTCAACGTTCCGTCGCCGGCACTTCGCGCCGGAGTACTTTGTTCCATACCCCAACCGGGCACTTGCTCGCCGCACCAGGTTACCGGCTCCCCGAATCCGGACCCGGCGACCGGCATAGACAAAGCGGTCTTACCTTTTCTCGGCCTGTGGAATCTCCCCAACCAGGGGCTCTTGGGGAACGGTGACACCGGGATTTACGCTTTTACGGCCGCTCACATTACCTCTGAGAACTTCGGTACCGCGCGAGTGGACCACAAGATTTCGAGTAAGGACAGTATCTTTGGCAGCTACGAATATGACGCAGCCACCTCAACTCAGCCCGATCCGGTTAACGACGTGCTTTTGGGAAACACGTCAGGAAGGACATTTGTCGCGCTCGAAGAAACCCACATTTTGAACCCCCAAGTGATCAATTCTCTTCGATTTGGCTTCAACAGGTCCTTCCATACTTCGGGTGGCATAAGTGCAATTAATCCGCTATCGGCAAGCCCTGCTTTGGGAGATACTCCAGGAGCTGACAATCCCTTAATCGACGTAACCGGACTAACATCGGCCCAGGCGGGCTTGAACCAACTAGACAAGACCAACCTTTATCAAAACTCATTTCAGGAGTACGACGACCTGTTCGTCGTCAAGGGAATTCACAGTTTGAAGTTTGGCTTTGCTGCAGAGCGAATTCAATTTAACGCGTTTAACTACGTGCCTGCGGCAGATTTCCCTTTTGGGTCGATAGAAGCGTTCCTCACTAACCAGCCGACTTCGCTTCAAGGTGCCGTTCCAAGCACACCGTTCCTTCACTTCGGCTTTCGGGGAACCATTTTTGGTGGTTACGTTCAGGATGACATCCGTTTGCGGCCTACGCTCACGCTCAACTTAGGATTGCGCTACGAAATGTCAACCGTGCCCTCAGAGGTCCATGGTAGATTGTCAACTCTGCGCAGCCCTACGGACTCGATACCTCATCTTGGTAATGGCCTATTTCAAAATCCAACTCTGCGGAATTTCGCGCCGCGGGTTGGTTTTGCCTGGGATCCGTTCGGAAACGGAAGAACCGCGGTTCGGGGTGGTTTTGGTATGTTTGATGTCCTCCCCCTGCCTTTTCTATTGGGACAGTTCGGAATAAATGTTGCTCCATTCACTGGGAACGGATCGGTAGTCGGCTTACCGCCAGGGTCGTTTCCAACGCAGGCGTTTAGCACCCTCGTCTCCCAAGTTGGCTCTGGTACGGGCTTAGAATACCCTTACGTTCAGCCCAATCCCAAACGCAACTACGTCATGCAGTGGAACCTGAACCTCCAACGCGAGCTCACCAGCAACCTCACAGCGCTGGTTGCTTACGTGGGCTCGCGCGGCGTTCATCAGACATTTCGTGCCGACGATATCAATACTACCCAGCCGACGCTGACTTCCGCTGGCTACCTCTGGCCGTCGCCGATTGGCAGCGGGCGTGTACTCAGCCCGAATGTGGGTCGCATTGACACCATGCAATGGATTAACAATTCGTTCTTCGACGCTCTCGAACTACAGTTAACCAAAAGGCTGAGTCATAGTTTCCAGCTTCAAGGCAGTTATACTTGGGGCAGAGCAATCGATCAGGGCGCTGGCACTGTCGCGAGCGACGCGTTTGTAAGTGCGATCCCTAGCTTGTTCTACTTTCTCCCTAAGTATCGACGTGGCCCAGCTGACTTCAATGTTACCCACAACCTGACGGTTAATTATATTTGGAGGATCCCCAGTTCAAGCTCCCTTTCCGGATCCTTGGCATGGGCGACTCGGGGATGGCAGTTGGGTGGGGTTTTTCAGATTAGGACCGGCTTGCCCTTTACTCCACTGATAGGCGGCGATCCGCTCGGCTTGCTCAACAGTTCGCCCTTTGCCTATCCGGATCGTCTCACGGGCCCAGGGTGCGGGAAACCCGTGAATCCTGGTAACGTAACCAATTACATCAACCTTAACTGTTTCGCCCTGCCAATGGTCACGCCCGCCATTTCTGCACAATGCGTGCCATTCGGGTTTGCCCCGCCTCCAAGCCCTGGACAACCACCCATCAATCCGGGGATTGCGGGTACTTGCCAGAATCTTCTCGGCAACGGTGGCCGCAACGAAGTCTATGGACCAGGATTGATGAACCTTGATTTTTCTGTGCTTAAGGACAATAAAATTACCGAGAGTGTGAATCTGCAGTTCCGCGCAGAGTTTTTCAATGTGCTGAATCATTCCAACTTTAATTCCCCGATCGCGAATAGCACGCTCTTCGATCAAACCGGAGCATCGGTAGGTGGAGCTGGCGCACTAGATTCGACGTCAACTTCCAACAGGGAGATCCAGTTCGCGCTGAAAGTGATCTTTTGAGCTAACTGGTGGCATTTCGGCCAGGTGAGGCGAAGATACGCAGGTTTGTCCTCGCATCTCTCTGGTGGTCTTTTGGAAGCGCGAGAGGCGACGCAAAGCGGTGCAGGTACAAGTTGAAATCATTCACCGAAATTGTAACCTGTGAAGACGGTGCAAACTTCAGCCAGCAGAACGGGTACCGTTCTTTCTGGGATTGGATCCGGACATTGATGAAGGGCTCTTACTCGCTGGTCGCCGCTCTATTTCTGTGTAGCACCCTGCTTGCCTCGTCCAAAGGCCCTGTGCCTACAGCGGCCCTCACCGGCGTGGTGACGTCGGAGGTGGAAGGGCGTATGGAAGGAGTGCTAGTTACCGCCAAGATGGAGGGAGGGAATATAACGGTTACCGTCATCAGTGATGATCAAGGACGTTATGTGTTCCCTTCAGGTAAGCTTCAGGCAGGCAAGCATACTCTGGCCATCAGAGCCGTTGGCTACGAGCTAGTCGGACAGTTCACGGCTAAGATCGAACCTGGCAAGACCGCTCATGTGGATATCAAGCTGGTGAAGGTAAAGAATATCGAGTCGCAGCTGACGGGCGCAGAGTGGATGATGAGTGTTCCGGGAAACGAACAACAGAAGAGGGCTCTGTTTCGATGTGACCAATGTCACTCGCTCGACACGGTAGTTAACGCCACTTACGATGTTGACGGTTGGCTTTCCGCGTTACCCCGAATGCAGTTTTCTTGGCTTGGGAACAGCACGATCACCCAGCCGAGCGCCTCTGCACACCCTCCCAAGACGGTGCCAGTAGACCCCGAGCTAGCCAAGTATTTGAGTTCGATCAACCTGAGCGGCGGCAGGAAAACGTTGCCGTATGAACTGAAGACCTTTCCGCGGCCTCGAGGAGCAGACACAAAAGTCATTATCACGGAGTATGAATTGCCGCGTTCGGGAAGCATGCCCCACGATGTCGCCGTTGATCGGGAGGGAGAGATTTGGTACACAGATTTCCGGAATCCCTTCATGGGCAAGCTGGATCCCGGCTCCGGGAAGGTCAAGGAATGGACGTTACCGTTGCTTAAGCCTGGTCTACCTCAGTGGTCCCTGGCGGTAGAGCTTGATTCTGAGGGGAATCCCTGGATACCAAGGTTTTACCAAGGCTGTGCTGCAACTAAGTTTGATGTAAAGACGGAGAAGTTTCAAACCTTGAGCGCTCCGGCGGAATATAACGACGACCGTGCCAGTTGCTCGCAAGGCAGTGTTTCAACCAACGGGGTGATTTGGCTTCGGGACTCGCATCGTGATCTGATGTTGGAGCTCAATCCGAAGACCGGCGGAGTTCGAGCCTTTGATTCGTATCCTTTCGGCACCGCAAAATATACCGGCCCTAGTCACCTTTTTTACTTTGGTATCGACGAGAAATTTGGGGGAGGCCAAGCCCTCCATGATACCTACGGAATCACCGTGGATTCAAAAGGAGATCCAATCTATTGCGACATGGGGGGCAGCAACATCGCAGTTCTTGACCACACCAACGGGCAAGTCAGCTTATATCCCACACCTACTCCGAATTCCGCTCCGCGCCGAGGTACTATCGACGTTGCTGGCCGCTTCTGGTTCGGAGAGTGGATGGCAAGTCAGATAGGGATGTTCGATCCAAAAACTAAAGAAATTAAGGAATGGCGGCCGCCTACGCCGTGGAGCGGATTGTATCGTGCCGCAGCCGACAAGAACGGAGAGGTGTGGTCAGGCGGGATGAGCACCGACTACGTGTATCGGCTAAATCCAGCGACCGGCGAGTGGAGAGAATATCTGCTGCCGACGCTCGGAGGAGAGATACGAGATATTAAAGTAGACGATTCGGGAAACTCAGTGAAGGTATGGGTTCCTCTGGTGCATGCCGGGAGAATTGCCAAGATAGAACCGCTCGAGTAACAAGTTCTTTAGCCGGAAATTGTCAAGTTTCGATGGGTCGATGCGCGTGCCATTCCGATGGAGTGGGGCATGTATCTGTGGTCTTCGTGCGAGAGATTCGTTCCCGCTCGCATGCGGAGTTGAGCTCGTCACAGCTTTTGAGGCGTAAATGTCAAGGGAGGATTTTCGTGAAACGTTTTGAACGGTACCGTGTTGCTACGTGCCTGATTCTTCTGCTGCTCGGCGCTTTGGCCCTCACCGGAGCGGATGGCAGTGGTTACCACCTGCTGAAGAAATCCTCTTTCGGGGCGGCGGTGGGCAGTACCAACGAATACTTTGATTATGTAACCGTCGATTCCGCCGCGCGTCGCGTCTACCTCTCACATGGCACGGAGGTCAAAGTAATTGACGCAGATAACGGCACCGTCGTGGGCAACATGACGGGATTCAAGCAGGACCACGGAATCGCGATCGTTGACGAATTTGGCCGCGGATTCATCACCGATGGGGGGCAGGGCAAGGTGATCATTTTCGATCCCAAGACCCTGAAGGTGACCGGCGAAGCAAAGGCCGAAAACGATGCGGATTGCGTGATCTACGATCCGGCCTCAAAGCGCATGTTCATCATGAATGGCCGCAGCCACAGCTCCACCGTCATTGACGCGAAAAGCGGGAGCGTTGTGGGGACCATCGACATGGGCGGGGCCCCAGAGTTTGAGGTCGCCGACGGTGAGGGAACTGTTTACGACAACGTCGAGGATACGAACGAGGTCGTCGCTATCGATACCCATAACCTCAAGATTAAGACGCGCTGGCCGGTGGCGCCGGCGGGAATGCCCACAGCCATCGCCATGGACATACCGCACCGACGGCTTTTTATCTCAGGCCGCAAGCCTCAGATGCTCGTGGTGATGAACGCGGATACTGGAAAAGTGATTCAGTCATTCCCGATCACAGCCGGAGCGGATGCTAACGTCTACGAGCCGGAGACTGGGCTGCTATTCGCGGCAACGCGCGAAGGCGTGGTCCACATATTCCATGAAGACACACCGGATAAGTTCAGCGTGGTCGATACCGTCAAGACCGAGTATGGCGCCAAAACGCTGGCGCTCGATACAAAGACGCACAACCTCTTTCTACCCACGTCGGATTTTGGTCCGCCTCCGGCTCCCACCGCTGAGCAACCTCATCCGAATCCGACTGCTATTCCGGGGACGTTCCGGCTGCTGATTTACGGACGATGATGTGTCCAGGAAATTGCTTTTAAACCGTATATGCGCTGATCTACCGACTAAATACTAAGGAGAAACAATGCATCGTGTCCTACGAACCTCAGCACTAGTCATTTGTTGCGTCGCCCTCGCGTTCGGTTCCGACGCTTCGAGTGGCAGCTTCAAAGTCGTGAACCGCGTACCTCTGGAGGGCGGTGGACGCTGGGACTATGTGACTGCGGATTCCGATTCGCACCGGGTCTATATCGCGCGGGCGACTCACGTCTCCGTCCTCGATTCAGAAACCGGCGCAGTAGTTGGCGACATTCCCGATACTCCTGGCGTTCACGGCGTTGCCATAGCTGACGATCTTGGTATCGGTTTCATCAGTGAAGGTCAGACCAACAAGGTTGCCGTTTTTGATCTCAAGACCTTAAAAGTTACTTCGCAGATAGAAACTGGCCAGAACCCCGACTCCATTTTGTATCATCCAGCTACTCATCTTGTATTTGTGCAGAATGGGAAGAGTAAGTCTACCACCGTGATTGACGCGAACACTAAGCAGGCAGTAGCTACCATTGCTCTGAGTGGCAAGCCGGAATTCTTTGCCTACAACGAGAAAGGCAATGTCTTTATTAACCTGGAAGACATACATTCCATCGGTGTAATTGACGCTGCCAGTAAAAAGTTGAAAGCCACGTGGCCAATGAAAGGTTGCGAGAGCCCATCAGGGCTTGCGTTGGATAACAAAACCAATACCTTGTTCTCTGGCTGCGACAGCGCTCTCATGGTAGTTGACAGCAACACCGGTAAAGTACGCCAGAGTCTGCCCATAGGTGAGGACTGCGATGGAGTTTATTTCGATCCATCGACTGGTTACGTATTCGCTTCGGGAGGCGCTGGAACACTTACTGTCATTCACGCCGAGTCATCTGGTAAATATGCAGTCGTTCAGAATCTGGATACCCCTCCGGGTTCGAAAACAATGGGACTCGATACGGCTGCTCACAAGGTGTATTTGGTGTCGGCGAAATTTGCCGGTAATCCGACAGCCACGCCGCGCCCAGCCGTCGTTACGGGTTCTATCGAGGTGCTTGTGATCAGCCAATAGTTGTTCACCAATGTCACCAGCACATACATCAAGCAACAGTCGATCATTGAATAAGGGAACTGCAAACCAATGACAAAATCTCACTTACTAGTTATCAGCGCAATCCTTACAAGTGTATTGCGAGCATCTCCCAGTTCTAAGCCTGCAGCATCATTGAGCGGAACAGTTACATCCGACGCTGAAGGACGCATGGAAGGAGTATTAGTTACCGCCAAGCTCGAAGGAGGGAATACAACAGTCACCGTTATTACTAATGAGCAAGGCAGTTATACGTTTCCTGCGGGCAGGCTCCGACCTGGCAAGTACAACTTGGCTATCAGAGCGACTGGGTATGAGCTGCCCACCCCATCTACGGCTGAGATCGGATCCGCTAAGACATCTCATGTGGATATCAAGCTCGCCAAGACAAAGGATCTCCAGTCGCAGTTAATGGGTGCAGAGTGGATGGCAAGCATTCCTGGAAATGAAAAGCAGAAGAAAGCCCTCTTTCATTGTGACCAATGTCATTCCCTGGATGTAGTCACTACGAGCAGCTACGATGCCGACGGTTGGATGTCGGCATTACCACGCATGCAGAATTATTGGGGATCCGCTAGCACGATCAGTCACCCTTTGACTCCTCCCCATTCCCCAAAAGATTACCCGGTGGACCCCGAGCTAGCGAGGTATCTCAGTTCGATTAATTTGAGCGCCGGTCGGGCAACGTGGCCGTATGAACTCAAGACCTTTCCGCGGCCGCGTGGGGCGGACACAAAAGTCATCATCACAGAGTACGAAATACCGCGCTCCGGAAGTTCGCCCCACGACGTGGCCATCGATCAGCAGGGCATGATTTGGTACAACGATTTTCAGGGACCCAATATTGGCAGGCTGGACCCAGTTAACGGGACATTCAAAGAATGGACGCTGCCCACACTGAGACCAAACTTGCTGATAAATTCCTTGTCTATCGAACTGGATAAACAGGGGAATCCCTGGATACCCAGGGGGTTTCAGGGATGTTCGGTGACCATGTTTGACGTAAAAACTGAAAAGTTTCAAACATGGAACGCTCCGGCGGAATACAACGATGAACGGGCTAATTGTTCTCAGGGCAATGTCGGCCCAAACGGCATGGTGTGGTTCAACAGCTTCGGCACCAGCAAGATGTTCGAACTTGATCCGAAGACAGGCGAGGTTAAAGTATTTAACGCCTTTCCTCCTGGCAGCTCGAAATACAACGGGCCCAATCGTGTATTTTACTTTGGTGTTGATGAACACTTCGCGACCGCTGAAGAGACCCACAAAATGTATGGGAGCTCGATTGATTCAAATGGGGACGCGATTTATTGCGATATAGAGGGAAGCACTGTCGCAGTGCTCGACCATACGACGGGAAAAGTAACGTTGTACCCAACGCCCACTCCCAAAGCGGCTCCGCGGCGCGGCTCCATCGATTCTGACGGCCACTTCTGGTTCGGAGAATGGATCACCGGGCAATTAGGGATGTTCGATCCTAAAACCAAGGAAATTAAAGAATGGCGGCCCTCTACGCTGTGGAATGGTTTGTATCGTGCGGCAGCCGATAAGAACGGAGAGGTGTGGTCGGGAGGAATGAGCACCGACTACGTCTATCGTCTAAACCCCAAGAGCAGCGAGTGGAGGCAGTATCTGCTGCCGACGCTCGCAGGAGAGATAAGAGACATTAAAGTAGACAATTCGGGAAAGTCAGTGAAGATTTGGGTGCCTTTGGTGCATGCAGGAATACTTGCCGAGATAGAACCGCTCGATTAACTCGCCGACACAATCTTGATGGAGACAACATGCAGAAGTTTGTCATCGCAATAGTAGTCATCCTTTTGTTTGCTCTCACGCTGCAGGCACAGGTGGAGCAGCCATTGAAGTTGGTCCGCTCTATTCCTCTGTTGGGGCTTCACGACGGCGACTTTGACCATTTTGCGCTGGACCCCACAGGTCAGCGGCTATTCCTAGCCGCAGAGGATGACTCGGTCGTGGAAGTAATCGACCTACACAGCAATCAAGTCGTGAAAACCATCAAAGGTTCCGAGACGCCGCACTCCATGGCGTATCGAGCGGATCTGAAGAAACTCTTCGTTGTGGAGGGAGACGAAACAGCAGGCGAGGTGGGAATATTCCAGGGCGAATCATTTGAACCTGCCGGACACATACAGTTGGCGGCGAACGCGGATACCAGCGTGTACGATCCCTCCACAAAATACATGTACGTCGTCAACGGAGGTAAAGGCGCGCACATGACGGAATCTCTTATCAGCGTGATCGATACCACGAGCGCGACAAAACTGGCGGATATCAAGATTGATTCGGACAGCGTGCAGGCAATGGCGCTCGAAAAGGCGGGACCACGCATGTTCGCCAATCTAGTAGGCAAGAGCGCCGTGGCTGTGATCGACCGGCAGAAACGCACCGTTATTGCAACCTGGTCGATCGCACCGGAAGGTAAGGAAAATACGGCCCTGGCCTTTGATGAAGCGAATCATCGCCTGTTTGTCTTTGCTCGCAACCCCGGGAAACTTATCGTTATGGATTCAGACTCCGGAAAGATCGTGACCACTTTACCCTGCGTCGGCCAGACCGATGACGCGGTTTACGATCCTTCCTCTAAGCGGATTTACGTTGCAGGCGTCCCCTTTATTTACGTATTCGAGGAACGTAATCCTAACTTCTATAAACTTGTCGGGGAAATTCCAACCGCTTTTCATGCTGTAACCGCATTTTTCGTGCCTGATCTGCAACAATTTTATTTAGCGGTGCCGCACCACGGAGACACAGACGCCAAGGTTCAGATCTACGAGGTTGTACGTTGAGTGGTGTATTAAGACACAAGGTGTGGTTCATGAAGAGGTTGCTTTCGATTGCATGTCTCGTGTTGTGGCCTCTAAGTGCATCCTGGGCACAGTTGCTCGCTCCGAACGAGGTAGGCGTGTCGATGAGCCACGTCTCTACCATTGTGCGAGACTTGGAGGCTGCTAAAAAGTTCTGGATTCTCATCGGAGGTACACAGGTCAAGGTGGGCGAAGTCGATGCGATCAAGTTCCCGGGTATGTTTGTTTTTTTGAAGAAGGGTGAGCCTTCTGGCGGCAGCGTTGGAACCATCGTGGATCACATCGGGTTCCATACGCCGAATGGCGAAGAGCTGGTGGCGAGGTTGAAGGCCTCCGGAGTCAGAATGGACGCCAACGCTGGCACGAGAAGAAAATCGTCCTGGGGAAATGTCTACTCGCCGGATGGCGTGAAAGTCGAGATCTTGGATTCGACAATTAGCACGGCGGCGATAGGGACGTCAGGAGTGCCGGCGTCATCGCCTCTTAGCGGCTTAATTGCGACGGATCACATCCACTTCTTTGCGCCCGAATCATCCTTGGCAGAAATGCAAGCTTGGTACGGTGAAACGCTTGGCGCTAAACCATTTGTGGATCCAGTCAGCAACTCGATGGACTCGGTTCGAGCCGCCAACATTCCGGGGATGGAGCTAAAGTTTTCGAAGTCTGCCGCTTCACCTGCGCCAACTAGAGGACAAGCTGTCGACCACATCGGATTCGAGGTAAGAAACCTCAGGGCATTCTGTAAGAAGCTGCAAGCCAGCGGCGTTAAGCTTGATCGAACCTACAGCAAGACGCGCCATAGGGGCTACGCAAGCGCTGAGCTTACCGATAGATGGGGCACGTCCATTGAGTTAACCGAAGGGCTGAACAAGTTCTGACAGCTCGCCGGTTTCTGCGCGGGATCAAATTGCTGAGTACTGGTTGCGCGGTAATTTCAACGGAGAATATATGCGGAATCGCAGAGCATTTCTGAAGGATCTAGCAGGCGCAACTGCGGAAGTCTTGTTCGTTGGCTGCGCCCTTCGGGGTGCGGCTGCCAAGCCACAGAATCTTGGCGAAAGTGTTGGCCGCCGGCGCGTCACGGTAGGAGGCCGCCGCATTGTGACGGTGGACATTCACAGCCACTGCTCCGTTGCGATCGACGATCTGCTCCAACAGGGCCAAGCCAGTAATTCCTCAAGTGGTTCCCCCGGTCCGCCCAGGTCGCCGCTCCTGAGCTCAACCAATGTGGACGCTCGGCTGCAGCAAATGGACGCGCATGGAATTGACGTCCAGGCAATTTGCATCAATCCCAATTACAACTACGGGGCGGACCGAGAGTTGGCTGGCCGAATCGTCCAACGTCAAAATGAGAAAATTGCCGAAATATGTACCGCTCACGCGGATCGTTTTGTGGGATTGGGAGCGGTAGCGTTGCAGCACCCCGATCTGGCTGCGGAGCAGATGGACCATGCTGTTAAGAAGCTAAACATGCGCGGATTTCAAATCGATAGCAGTGTAAACGGCGAACTACTATCGGCGCCGAAGTTTGATATCTTCTGGGCCAAGGCCGAGGAACTTGGAATCCTGATTTTGATACACCCCGGAGGCGCTGTAGGGGCGGCGCCGCGCTTCCCCGGCAACGGTTTTTTGGACAATGTGATCGGGCATCCTTTGGAGACAACGCTTGCCCTATCTCATTTGATCTTCGAGGGAACGCTGGATCGCTATCCTGGAGTCAAAATCTGCGGCGCTCATGGGGGAGGATTTCTCGCCTCCTACATGGGCCGTTCGAACCACTGTGCGGAATTCAGCGAGGCTTGCAAACCCGTTCAGAAGAAGCCCCCCAGTGAATACTTCAAACAACAACTGTATTGCGATTCGATTGTATTTACGACAGAAGGTTTGCGCCACCTCGTAGCCGAGGTCGGTGCAAGCCATGTCCTGCTGGGGACCGATTTTCCCTATGACGTAGGCTTCCCACACATGGGCGATTCCCGCGAGGTCGATTCTGTCCTCGGTGTGCCTGGATTGAGCGAAGCCGAGCAGATCGCGATCTTGGGTGGCAACGCCGCCAAACTGCTTCGGATTGGTTCGTAGGAAGGAGAAGATAAATCATGTTGCGATGGGTGCTTTTGCTCAATCTTCTGGTGATCACTGCGTCCGCCATTGCCAGAACTCAAGAAAGCGGTGGAAAGGATCCGCAAATTGCAGATGTGAAGAACGAAGTACTAAAGATCGAAGAGGAGAGGAATCAAGCCCTTCAAGACGGTGACGCCGAGTCTCTCGACCGCATCTACACCGACGATCTTGCCTATACAAATGCGCGTGGCTACGTCCTTACGAAAGCTCAGCACTTGGCTGATATCAAAGCCAAAAACCTGAAGTTGAGTTCGATCAAACACAGCGATGTAGAGGTGCGAGTCCATGGAAGCACTGGCATCGTTACGGGAGTCAGCACGTCACTCGTGGAATACAAGGGTGTTGCTTCCAGCAGTCCACGGAGATACGTAAACGTTTATGTAAAAGAGAACGGATTGTGGCGCTGCGCAGTACATTTCGAAACCAACGCTGCGCAGTAATATTCCGAAGGCCATCGCTGGCCTTCGGTATTAGTTGTTGGAGGCATCCTGACCCCCGATCGAGTCCAGAAACCTATCGAAACGGTGATGACGTTCTTGCTGTCCAGCCATGCTTGTGGGCAGCACGACGACGTTCACATTTTTCTTGTTCTTTCGCCTCTGCGGCTGCACGACGGGCTCTTGTTCTTCACCCTGCGGTCTCCTTGAGGCCAGCGCTTCAGACTGCGTCAGTGCTCGCGGAGACTCTCTAAAAACGTGGCGACGGTGGTTGTCTGCGTCGGACGGCATAACATCGCCATAGCACTCAAAACCCCCGCAGCTACGGTTACGAGCCAGAAGTCGGTTTGGAGGAAGTTTGACGGTACCGCTTGACATTGGGTTTACCAGTTTCTTCCCCAAAGTTCTCGCAATCGTGTCGCGGAGCTCCGTGGGAATCAAACGGTTGGAAGCTTTTCAGTTTTCTCGTCGTCGGAATACTACGCCAGTAGTTCGCCTAAACTCCACGTATGATTTGCAACTCCGGCTTCCATTAACGCAGTGTTAGGACACCACCAGCGGTTTCTGCGTCCTGGTAGGGAAATTAATTCTCGCAGTTTTGTGTCGTTCGTGGCATCCTAGCCACACGCCGCCTCGCCCCATGAAAAGAGCCGCCGAAAAGCTGACCCGACGTTTAGCCAAAATTCGTAAGCGCATGGCTACCAACCGTAAGGCCCGTAAGGCCCGAACCAAGGGCAAACCAAAAAACCTCGTAGCCTCCGTTTATTGCCCTACTTGCGGAACTCTGCTCAAGAGATAGGCATTGGTGTGATATAACGTTGGCCTTCTCCCCAGAAAACGAGCAACTGCATCACTGCTGCCATGAAGATGTCGACGCGGCGAAGCACGTGAACTTATCTGCCGAAAACGCCTCAAGAAGTGGGACCCGCAGCTACCAATTCGTAATCCAAGATATGTGAAGTCGCCGTACTCAAGACCAGTGATGGTATAGCTATACCAAGCCCAGCCCAAGCGAACGTAATCATTAGTGCTCAAGAGTCCCGTGCCTGGCTTAACGATCTGAGCTAAGTTGTCCGGCGCTTCCGTCGAAGTAGCTTTGCGCCTTTTTCCAAGCTTCAAAGGCGACGATGCGACCGAGCAGGCGGCCAGTTAGATCAGCGGCGCGGAAGTGGATGCCGCCGTAGCGGCGCGAGATGCCAGCCTCATTGGCGGCGTCGCTGAACGTTTCCCAGCTTAGGATAATCCGATGGGCGGGCGTGACTCCCGGTTCGATCTTCGAGGTCCCGGAGGGCAGTGTTACCGCGTCTCCGAAGTGGCTGCTTCCCGTCCACAGCTCCAGAATTCTAGCTGCGGCTGCGCTATACGTGCTGTGGCCGGACACATACTCGGGAAATGGCGGCGTGGGTGACGTTACTTCCTGGTATGGAATCCACTGCGAGCCATTCATTTCTATCGTGCCCTTGCCGGGTCCGCCCCAGGAGTGAATCGTCTTGTCGCGGAAAAGAATCGAAATCGTTGTGACCGGACGAACCGAATCATACTCTCGCTTAGCGTCCCACGCGGCAATGCCCGCGTCGAAGATAGCGTTCGACAAGACAAAAAACATTTTTACGTCATCGTCCAGGGTGTGGTGATCTCTCTGGGAGACGAACTGCGCAAACAAGGCCCAGTGGCCAGGCGGTTGCTCAGAGTTGGGGCCATCGGACCAGTACTCGGCGATCATCTTTTGCCTGTCAGTTAATGCTGCGCTCATGGCCACCAATTCTTCGGCCTGCTGCTGATATTCCTGTGAGCCAAATTCGGCAGGACGGAAGAGTCGTGTAAGCCAGCGGTACTCTTCGCCAGTGCTCAGCGCGAATGGTGTCACGTAGCACCACTGCGCGCCGACGAAGCGTTGAGTCATCAGGTCGCCGGTCGAGTTTACATAGGTCAGCGGTTGCCAGTGATTCGGGTCGGACGTTGTGGACCGTGCCGGTATGGGGCTGGGAGTATTGCGTGATGCGTAACCGGTCCAATCGGAGTACGGGCCTTGCGCGAGATCGCCTAACTGGTTGGACTTGTCGTGATGGCGGTATTCCAGAACGGCAGCGCAAGCGACATTGCCGATGCCGGTTGGCGTTTCGATGTCCGTGGAATTATCGTTCGGGTCATAGCCGAGCTGCTTCATTAGCGGGATGTAGACCGAATTCGTGTCAACTGGGAGCACGTCTACCAGAGCGCGAAAGGCAGCATAGCTGATGGCCTGCTCTTTGTTTGCGAGCGTCCGCTCAGATGCGGGACGACGCAGCGCGTCTCTTAGCTGGGTGCCGATTGCCCGTTCATCGTAGGCTGCCCACGCGTCGTACATGCAGGTGTGAACGATGGCCAGCGCACGGGCAACCACCGGAGCGCCGAGCTTGGCATCCCGGATGCCATGCAAGGCCCCAGAATCCCAGTATATCGCCGCATCAACGGAGTCCTTAGAGGCGGCGTTAACGTAGGTGATGAAGTACAGTACGCCGAGTAGGAGAGCAGATGCCTTGTGATGACTGCACATATTAGCGTATCGACAGTGCTGCTACGGGATTGTGGAATTCTCCGTGAGCTGCGCGAACGCCTCAATACACCGAGGCTGCGACTCGCGAACGCTCGGGAAAAACTGGATCAAGACCGATGGAGCTGTGGGTGAGATTGCCGCCAGATTCGGGTCCGGACTTACCTGGAATACGAAGTCCACACTTAATTCCGAGTTCCTAGGCTGCCCATCGACCAATGCCGGGTGGAACTTCCACCTTTTCATTTGATCGATGGCCCAGGCCAGCACTCCTGGATCATCCCCACCTGAAGATGGGGAGACTCCAAGCACGTCGCCAGCGTCACTGATTTTGAGCTTGGCGGGAATCTCAAGGATGCTACTGTGCAGGACCGGGCATGCCGAATCCAGCTGAGGCACAATTCGGGGCAACGGTGGGACCTGCCACCCGGGCGATCCATGTTGCTGGACTGCTCCGTTCCGAAAGCGGGCCATGACAAAAGTGATCTGCCCTGATACGGGACACGTAACTGTTCTGTTGCCGTCACTCATTCCTTGCACCCGGGCAATCTCGCCCGGATACAGCGGGCCTTTCCAAGTCTCCGTATTCTCGACTGAGAAGGGGGCCGGCATCGCGTTTTCAAATCCAGCAGCCGCGCCCCCGACCGTTGCCGTATCTACTACGCGTCCCTTTTGATCGAGGTACTCGATTACCAGGTCCACGTTGGTGATCGCGGATGTCTCTGTGTTCCGAACATCAACAGCTGGTACGGCTGTGCCCAGCTCCAAAAAAACTGCGCTGCTATGCACGATCTTCACCGGCTGGCTGATAATCTTCCACGAGACCGGCATCTCTTCTGCTCGGCAATAGTAATGTTCTTGGGCAACAGACACGTTACTGAGGACTGCTAACGCGAGAAGTAACAATGAGATTCGCAGCATACAGGTCCCCCTATTGGCACGTGATCGTCTCCGACTTTGTAACTGTCAGGGATGGGTACGGGCTATTACTGCAGAAGATCTGCACGTTCCAGTTTATATTCGCTCCCGGCTTTTGATAGCCGATATAGTTCTGACCATAGCATATCTGTCCAGATGAGCAAAACGTCGAATCCTTATATGGCGTACCTTGCAGGTCAAGGTTCAAGACGCTGCTGCTTTGAGCAGACACCTCAGTGTTTGTAACGTTTGCTTCGTTGGCTCCCGAGATAGTTAGCTTTCCCTCGCGAACCGTCTTGCCATCGCAGGCGACAGTAAAAGCCGGGGTCACAACGCTGGGATTGCATTGGGCAGTGACGTAAAATGAGGTTGTGGCTTGGCAACTTGGGCACGACGCGCCACTTGAGGTGGTCGCCACAACGCTATAGTTTTGGGCGGCTGCACTAGTACCAATCGTGAAGGTTGCGCTGATCGTACCATCGCTCCAGCTTCCAATCGCCACCCCAATCTGGCTGCCTGCAGTAGTCGTGAGCTTCCCGGTAGTTGACCCGAAGCCGTTTCCAGAGATGACAACCGGCACCGTTGCTCCTTGTTGACCAGTCGGCGGATTTATTTGGGTGATTGATGGGTTCGTGGTACCGGGCCCGCTTCCTCCCTGACTTTGATATTGCGGCGGGCAGCTCGTGGGGTCATAGGCACAGTACTGGTAATAGTATGGCTCGCTGGCAAAACCACTGATGGTGGTTGTTCCGGCAGCGACTCCCGTCACCATTCCTGTATTCACCGTTGCGACGCCGGTTTTGGTGCTGCTCCAGGCGGCTTGGCTGTTCAAGTTGTACTGCGTTCCGAAATCCCAAAGGGCGGTTACGTTAAGCTGCTTCGTGCCACCCTTCGTAACCGAAAACGGAATAATTCCGAGCGAACCATCGATATAGCCATCGCACCAGATGCAGTAGTAGGAGCAAGTAGCCTTGCGCACGTTATAGGTCCCGGCATCGATGGCAACCAAAATATCTTGAACCTCGCCTTGCGTGCCTGAAATCCTGGCGCTGCCGTCGTGGATAGAGGTCGGAATAACGTTCCCCGCGCTGTCCGGTATCTGATTCTGAATAACTTCCGAGACGTTGAACATGCGCGTGGCTCTGGCCTCTAGATGGATGGGCAGATCGTAGTGCTCGCCGGAGTAAAACAGCGTGAATACAAAGTCCTGAGCCTCATCTGCCGGATTCCAAACCGTGACCATAGTGTCGTCGCCATTTCCCGCGCTCCAATAGGATATCGACTTCGACATGCTTTCCCGGACCGCCCGTGGAATCACCTGAAATACATAGGTTTTCGTTTGATCCACACTCCCGCTGGTCATAAGCAGCGAATGGGGCTTGCCTTTAAGATCGAGAATGAGATTTACAGTTCCGTTGAAATCAGCCAGTCCCGCACTTCCAAGCAGGGAGCGAACGTCGAGACTTATCGTTTGAGACGGCTGCACAACGAACGACTTGAGCTGAGCCGAACGAGCACTTGCGCCTTGCATCCAGTACAAACTTGGGGTCACAGTGACAGGCTCGCTTGAAATGTTCCGCAGCACAGAGAAGGGCTTAAACTCCGTCCCCGTCGGGAAAGACATCATGGGATCGGCAGCCCCAGTCATCAAACCGAGTTCTGCGAAGGTGCTCAGTGTTAGCTTCTCGGAATCCATGAGAGGCAGTCTAACTGCCATGCTCGCCGAGTAGCCGTTGGATGTGTCTTCAAGTTCACCGTTGACTATCAATCCCTCTTCCAGCCCGTCGTAACTGATGCGCAGCCCGCCGCCAGAAGTTTTCGCGGATTGCATCTCGTCGAGGTTCACAACTTTTGTGCCGTGGCCAGTGATAGTAACCGCGTGTGTGCCAAGAAGGTTGGCCGCACCGTCACTGACCTCAATGCTCGCATGTATAGTTTGTGTCGTAGTATTCGAGAGCGCTACAAAGCCACTCACGCTGCTTTCCTCTTTCCACCACATGCCCTCAAATGTATGGCCGGGTTGCGCCGCAGCGCTAGAGGCGTGGGGAGGCAACTGAGCAGGCCTAAGCGACGAAGTGAAGATCAGACTATGCTCGGTATCAACGCTGTTTATTACCACACAAAGCGGATCGTAAAAGGAGTTGTATTGAACCTCAAGGTATCCGACTAAAGTTGCCCACGGCGCGATGCCTTGTTCGCGGAGGGCATCGTTGATGTTGACTACGGCTGTTCCTGACGGCTCCAACGTAACGCTGGGCAGGGTGTACTTTGTCCCGTTGCTCAGATACAGAATCGGGGCGACGGTGAGCGAGGAAATTCCGATGCCGTTCTTTAAGTATATTGACGACTTGAAATTCGCATCCGTCATCCACATCCCACCGACCATCGAACGCAGGCTAGCAGGCTTAGGCCAGGGCTTAGGGTTTTCGACCCGCGGAGCAACAGGCTTGTGCGGGGCCAGCACCTTCGGTTGTTGGGCTGCGAGGGTTGCGGTAAGAAGAAGCGGGAGAGCGTAAGTACCAAAACGGCGAGCAGAGCGGAGAGGCATTTTACTGGCCTCCAAAAAAGATTTAACCACTCAGTCCCCGCAGGCGCGATAACATGCCTGCTTTAATGCAGCGCACCATACAGCGAAAACCATAGATTTCGACTTGCCGCGTCTTGTTATAAGGAAATCCGAACAGAGCTGAGCATTCTCGAATCAAAACACGGATGCTAAGGGTCGGGTGCGGAGCCAGTTACATAGTCTGGCATGGAGGCTGCTGCCGTCGGGCACCTTCGTGAATACCTTACGAAGAAAGCCGGTTTGTGTTACGAAAGCCGAACAGGGCAATATGTGACTCATCATCGGCTGCGCACGCATCGGATGCGAGTGATGACAATTGCAAGGAATGCCGCCCGATATCCGCATCCGTTTTGGTCGTGCAATCCGTCGTCTGCGAGAGCAACAGAAGATCACTCACGAAGAAGCAGCGGAACGATGCAAACTGCACCGAACGTACTATAGTGGCGTTGAGCGCGGAGTGAGACACTTGTCCTTAGTCAACATTGCTAAAGGTTTAAGGTCCAGCCTGCCCAATTTCGCCAATGCGCTTGCAAAGATCATTCACGAGTTTTCGTTCTTCAGGCGTCATTTGTGAAATCGGGTGGCTCCAGATTTGTCAATCTGAGATACAGCATAAGAACATACGACACATGGAGGGAAAAGGTGTGTACCAAACCGATAATGTGCGCAACCCCATAACAAGCTCGCTGTCTCCATCACCGCGCGCAAATCATCCGCCCATTGTTCATTGTGCGCATAGGCAGCCGCATGAATTTGGCGTGTCTGAATTTCTGTAGCCTCGCAGATCAAAGGTTATGAGGCGGTAGTGCTCAGTCAGAGAGTCCAAATCCAATCTCGAATTGCGCAGTGTCCATCTGCGAGGCAAGGCTGGTGAAGCTGTCGTTGATCAGACTCCGCAGACGCTGCATCTCTGGGAAGGCTTTGTCCGTATCGCGCTGGATGGAAGAGAATCCTAAGCGGGCTAGCATCGGCAGGGTATGCGTGAACAGCTTCCGTGTTTGCTCGGCATCACTCCTTGCCCCGAAGCGATCGCAGATGAAACCGATGGCCAGAATGCCCAACAGGACGCCGATGACGCGGTCTCGTGCGATGGTGAGGTCGGTTTGAACGTGAAATCCAGGAGGTTGATGAAGTAAAAGGCGAGAGCGATCTGCAGACCAAAATGCATACACCAATAACGTCTGCCTCCAACTGAGCAATACGCTTATCACCAGACTGACATCAAGGCAGTTTAACATTTTGCAGTTTTGATTGACGTATCGTCTCGCCGATCGTCCCGGCAGCAAGAGGAGGTAGGAGTTCTCGGAAATGCCGCTTCCCACCCGGAGGCAGATTACTCGTTTCCACGCACGGCGGTCGCCGAGAGGCTCCAACCGACATTTCCGCCCAGCACGAAATGTTGATTTTCCTATACTTCTAGTCCGTTCAAGTCATCGCTTTCTCATTCCTGAATGAACTCGCAGAATTCTGAGACCTTCTAAGATTCTGTCAGACGAATTTCCTGTTCAATCCCTGTTTTCAGTGAAATCCGATTGGACACTCGGTTGCACTACTCGTGATCGGCGCTGTGACGGCAAAATGCGGTGCGGCACAGACGCGACTGCGATATCAGTCAAAGGGCCCTGATCGATGACTTTCAGGATTGAGACTGCAGCACGAGGAAGGTCAAACAGCTCAATGTTGGGCTCGACTGAAACATTGGATGAAAGGAAAAACATCAATAGGATCGCGCAGATCACAAAACATCGTTTACCTGTGAACTCGTTACGATCCACTCGAAGAGGTTGTTTGCCGAATTGACCAGCCGTATCGAGAGCACGTTTAAGTATTACGACGCGAACACGCTCCGCGTCCTGACGGCCGAAGGAGACACGGAAAAGCTCGCTGCCTATGTGAAAAAAGTCGGTGAGCCGACAGAATTCGCTATCTTCTTCTCTCTCGACCAAGGTTCGACGCAGCGGTTGGCGGGAGCCCCGATTGAATCCCGTTTCTACCTGTTCGGCAACGCGACGATCGCCCAAGGCCTC